>Ga0197143_1000786_pt1 | contig 30570 bp, 26 predicted proteins | sample GBS70_MetaG_FD_148603 | JGI IMG/M metagenome (GOLD analysis project Ga0197143, IMG submission 148603) | Sediment microbial communities from Great Boiling Springs, Gerlach, Nevada, United States - GBS 70_MetaG | ecosystem: Environmental > Aquatic > Thermal springs > Hot (42-90C) > Sediment... | reverse complement strand
AAAAGAAAATTATTCCACCAATTCAGAAGAATATGTGCTTCAATTTATAGAAAAATTCAATATTCCTATAATTATATACAATGTAAAAGAAAATCAGGAAAAAGGGATTGAAGACCTTTTGAAAACGAAAAGAGAAAAAAAAACCTGTTCAGTATGTGGTATGGTAAAGAGGTATCTTATGAACAGGTTAGCAATAGAAAACGGATGCAATGTTTTAGCAACAGGACATAATTTAGATGATGAAACTGCAAGGTTATTTGGAAATATTATTTACTGGCAGGAAGAACACATAGAACACCAATCACCTATTCTTCCTGAAGAAAACAGGCTCTTGAAAAAAGTAAAACCCTTTACATTTTTCACAGAAAAGGAAACCTCCCTCTATGCAATATTAAAGGGCATTTCTTATATAAGAGATGAATGCCCCTATTCTGTAGGTGCAAAAACCATCAAATATAAAGAGATTTTAAATAAACTGGAATTTGATTCACCTGGAACAAAATACAGATTTTTAAAAGGATTCTATGACTTTAAAGAGAAGGTAAAGATAGAAAATTTAAGAACCTTCAAAGGAACAAAAAATTGTAAGAAATGTGGAATGGCAACCACAAGGGAAATCTGCACCTTCTGTATAACCTTTGAAAATCATCCCTTTATAAAACATAATATAACTTCCCCAGAAAAACTCGGAAATGAATAACATCTTTACTATTGTTCCCGTATTCAATGAGAAAGAGACATTTTACAGATTAATTGCAGAAATCAAAGATATTTTGCCTGAAGGGAAAATTGTTGTGATTGATGATGGTTCTGACCCACCTGTTAGATTAATAAAAAGATCAAACCTCTACCTCATCAGACATGAGGAAAATAAAGGATACGGTGCAGCACTTATGAGCGGAATAAATTTTGCCAGAAAGGAAAAGGCTGAAATAATAATAACAATTGACGCTGATGGACAACATTTCCCTAAAAGGATTCCAGAATTTTTGGGCAAAATAGAAAATTACGATATAGTTTCAGGCTCAAGATATCATCCCTTATCTATTAAACTGTCAGAACCCCCTTACGAAAGAAAAGTTATTAACAAAGTAATAACCCAAATATTAAGAGAACTCACAGGGTACAATATAACTGATTCTTTCTGTGGTTACAGATGTTATAAAAGTTATGTATTTGATGAATTTTACCCTTATGATAAAGGATATGGTTTTCCCCTTGAATTATGGGCTCACTTTAAAAAATTCAACTATAAATACTCTGAAATACCGGTTGAACTTTATTACCCAATTAAAAAAAATTTTTCTTCGGAATTGAAGGATAGCGAAAAAAGGCTGAAATATTATTTAGGTTTAATTGAGAAAAGCTTCAAGGTATCAATAAAAAGAAAGGGACTTAAACTTTTCAGAGAATTTATGAAAAATATGGAGGAAGGAATATATGGATAAAAGAGTCATTGCCTTTGGAGCTCATCCAGATGATGTAGAACTATCAATAGGTGGTTTTCTTGCAAAACTCTCAAAAAAGAAAGTAAGAGTTATTATATGTGATTTAACAAACGGTGAACCCACTCCCTTTGGTAATGAAAAAACAAGGAAAAAAGAAGCAGAAGAAGCAGCAAGAATCTTAGGGGTGGAAAGAATAACCCTTGATTTACCTAACAGATACTTAATGGATACAGTGGAAGCAAGAATAAAGGTAGCAGAGGTTATACGAAAATATAAACCCCATATAATTTTAACTCATCATGGAGAAGACCAGCACCCTGACCATATAGAAGCAAAAAAAATTGTAACAGCTGCAAGATTTTATGCTAAATATTCAAAGGTTAAATGGGAGGGAGAAAGTTATTATCCTCCAAAATTTTTGTTCTTTCACGCCTCACATAAAAAAAAGATTTTTCATCCTCAAATTGTCATTGACATAACAGATACCTTTGAAATAAAGATGAAAGCATGTGATGCTTACAAATCTCAGTTTGGATATTTTGATGAAAAAAGAAAAGAGTTTTTAAAAATGATAGAGAATACAAATAGAGTTTATGGAAGATTAATAGGGGTTGAATTCGGAGAAATTCTTTTTATAGATGAACCCATACCTTTAAAGAATCCTGAACTATTATTTGATTAAAAATCTTTTATGAAATATAAAATTCCGGAAAAAAACAGGGAATACATATTGATACCGGAAAAGGAAGAAGAGATATTGAAGATATGTGAATCGAATAGAAAAAAAAGGGAGGAATTTAAAAAAATTTTTGATTTTGAAATAGAAAAAAATTTTGTTATTGCCTCGGGTCATCAGAGTATTTTCTATCATCCAGGAATCTGGGTCAAAAATATTTTTTTAAATCATCTCACAAAAAAGGGGTATAAAACAAAATTCTGTGAACATGATGTTGACAGCACTGATAGAATATTTTTTTATTATCCTAATAAAAATTTTAAAACAAAAAGGGAATTTATCTATTATAATCCTTCCAAAATTGCCCTCGAATACATTGAAAGTAAAGAAATAATAAAAAATGAGGATTCAATAAAAAAGGTCCTTGAAAGGTTGCCTGAAGGAGAAATAAAAGAAAGAGGCTATCTTTTCTTTAACATTTTTCTTAAAAACTTAAAAAAAATACCCTTTTATGCTGAATCTTTTGTATTATCAAGAAAAGATTTTGAAAAAGAATGTTTATACGACTCAATACTTGTTTCAGAACTTTTAACCTCTTCAAGTTTTTATAAATTTTTTACCTTTTTTTTCATAAATGCAGAAAAGATACTTGAGTGTTACAATGAGGCAATTTTAGAATACAGGAGAAGATATAACATAGAGAATAAAATAGAACCAGCACCCCTGCTTGAAAGAAAGGGTGATTTAATTGAAATTCCCTTTTTTCTGAATTTGAGGGAAAGATACAGGGTTTACAAAAAGGGAGAGAATCTTGTATGTGATAAATTTGAAATAAAACTTGGAAATGAAAAGGAAGAAATTTTTTTAAAATCACTTACCTTACCTTTAAGACCAAGAAGTTTAATACTTTCAATGTATCAGAAAATTTTTGTATGTGATTTGTTTTACCATGGTATTTCCGGTAAAAATTATGATGAAGCCACATCTATCTTTATTAAAAAACTTCTAAACATTGAACCGCCTGAAACAGGAGTTATTAGCCTTACCCTTTATCTTGATAACACCCAAAAAAGGGATTTTCCCTTTTTCTTTTATGACAGGAGTTTGATTGAAGGAATATTAAATCTTAAATAGATTTTTTTTTAAAAAGTTTAACCCTTACCACTTCGGGCTCAATTTTGGAAAGAAGGAGCCTATCAGGTAATCTCACCCTTGGTTTTATAAAAAACTCACCTTCTGTAAGGTTCAAAGCATTTACTATTACGTCTATATCTTCTTTTTTTAAGTTTTCAAGAAGGGATTCAGGACCTTTAATTCTTACAAAAAGTCTCTCTGGTTCAGTTTCTATCTCATAATCTTTTGGTTTCAAAACAATATAAGGGACATTCAGAAACTCCTTCTCGGATATTTTTTCTATTTCAATATAAACCAAGGCTGTCTCTGGTTGAAGGGCTACAACCTCTGAAGGTTTTAGAAGTCCAACCTTTGTAGCAAAACTTTTCTCTCTTTTCTCAACAGAAACATTCTCTGTTCTTATACTGTCAATATTTTTAAGAATTGAACTGGGACCTATCAGTTTAACATATGTTTGTGAGCTTTTTAACTTCACGGTATAGCCTGCTCTTGGAGTTCCTGTTATTCTTGGACTCACAGGAACCTCTTTCTCTGCTTTGACATCAAGATTTATACTCAAAATTTTCTGTTTAAAATTTATTTGATTTACTCTTATAAATCCTGGTATCTCAAGATATAGATTTTCAACCTCTATTTTATTTTTCCCTCTCTTTGGGTTTTCAAACTTTAATAAAAGTTTTGGTTTAAAAAAGTTCATGAAAATAATAGCTCTCCCATCTGCCTCTATTTCTGCTTTTATTTTTTTAACTGGTGGCTCAAGAAAAGAAAGAGAATCAGGTATTCCCATATATACTATGTCTATATATCTTTCAACACGATATACCTTACCAGTAATTGCAAAGAACCACAATATAATTCCTATTATAACTGAAACAGAAATCTCTATTATATTTCTTTTTTCCATTAAAGAAACTTCTCAAAAAATTTACAAGTTTTCTCATGTATCACAAACTTTGTCCTTAGATTCCCTGCTGTTTTTACCACAGCTTCTCCAATAGGACAGTATCCTATCTTATCGCTTTTCTCCTGTATCATTTCCCCTTTCATAATTTAATTATATCTTATTTTTAGTTTAAAATTAAAAACCATGAATAAAAGACTGCTTCCTGATGAGATTGAGTATTTAAATAAAATGATAAAAATTGCTGAGAAAAAAAATGCATGTTTAAAGATTATTGAGGAAGAAAAAAAAGGTAAAATTTTTCTTGTAGCGAAGGACTGGCCTGGGTTGCAGGATGCAATTTCCACAGCAATCCATGAAAGAGGATTTAATCTTGACTTTTTTATGGGTTTTGTTCTTGATAAAGGGCTTGCAGGTATTATCGCAGAGATAAATTTTAAAAATGAAGATATAAAAAAGAAGTTTGAGTCAGAAAAAGAATTTTTAAAAAGACACCTCCGAGATATTGCAATATTTGATCCTTGGATGAAAGGTCTTCTTGATTCCACAGCTTCAAAATTAAGAATTTTCAGAGAAGTTTTGAGAATATTAAAGAAAGAAATCAAAAAGAAAAAACTTGTAAAAGAAATAATAATAGAAACAGAAAAATTCTTTTCTTCAAGGTCATGGGCTTATATAGGAGAAAGGGAACCTCAAGACCTTGCTCAACAAATACTGATGCAGATCGAACTAAGAAAGACTGTAAAAGAATTTGGGGGTATTCATGTGCATATAAAAAATTTCAGAACAGCATCAGAGGAATTAACAGGTATATTAATTGCAGGTCATGCAAGAGAACTTTTTCTTGACCAGGTTTTTGATGTTTTGAGAGAAATTATACCTGATTTTATAAGAAAATTTGAGAAGGTTTTTACTGAAGAAGGAGTAACAGTAATAAGACTCGAAATTCAGACACCAGATGGGAGATGGTACCCTGAGAATAAACATCTTCTCATTGAAAATTATCTTATTGAACACTTAAAAATAAGAAGGAGAAAAATCCTAAGTGAAAGAGTGCGAGTAAGCCCTGAGGTCATTGGAAGGATGATAATTCCTTCTCTTATTCAGGAAACAAGAAATACAGGAATACCTCAGATTTATATCCAGCTAACATGGATAACAGAAGAAAATTATTATTATAAACTTCTGGGAGTAGTTCCGAGAAGAAAAGAGGAAACCTATACGGATGAAATAATAAAGCATTTAGAAAGGGAGGAAGGGATAAGGGTTCTTTCTTCAAAAGCTCCATCTTTTTCCTATGACTTTGAAATCATAATAATTAATATAAGTGCTTCTGTAATTAAATTTCCGTCACCTGAAGATGCCTATAGGAGACTAAACGGAATCCTAAGGAAAATCATCGGTAATTTCAGGGATTTTGACAGGGGTCTGAGAGAGGTTGAAACAGAAAAATTCAATCAGCTTGAAGAAAAAATGGCTGGCTTAGGGATAGAACCTCATCTTTTAAGAAGACTATTTTATTCCCTTGACGAATTTTTCCGAGTTCAGGCAGATATAGATGATCTTGTTCTTGGTTTTGAAAAATTATGGAGCCAGGTTATAAAGTACACTGCAGAACATAAGTTTACATGCGCCTTCTGCAACGGGAAAAAGCTATCAATTGTTACAATGTGTGGAGAGGGTTCCGAAGATTTTTTTGAAAAAACACTTGATGAATTCAAAGGTAAGGAGATATCCGCTCTCAGATTTGATGATTTCGGATTTATTGCCTATTTAATATTTTTATCTTATAATCAAAAACCCGTGCCTTGGGAAGAAATCAGGGATAAACTAAAGGAAATCTGTAAAAAAACAAAAATTGAGGTTCAAATCCCTGAAAAAATTAAATAAAAGTAATGAAACTACTGGAATATCAGGGAAGAATTCTATTTAAAAGTTACAATATTCCTGTAAAAAAAGGAGACCTTGCAAAAACTCCTGAGGAGGCTTACGAAATTCACAAGAAAATCGGCGGAACTGTTGTTATAAAAGCACAGGTCCCTGTAGGTGGGAGGGGAAAGGCAGGGGGTATAAAATTATCTGATAATCCTGAAAAAACAAAGGAACTTACAAAGAATATACTTTCACTTGTGATAAAATCCTACCCTGTTAAAAAAGTCCTTGTAGTGGAAGCAGCAGAAATAGAAAAGGAGATGTACCTCTCCCTAACACTTGACAGAAAAACAGCCAAGGTCTTATTAATGGCAATAAGGGAGGGAGGAGTTGAGGTGGAAGATATAGCAAAGGAAAGGCCACAAGCCATTTATATGGATTACATTCCCATTTTAAGGGGTATAGCACCCTATCAGCTTAGAAATTTTTCAACTTTTCTTTTTCCTGATAATAAAGAATTGCAGAAAGAACTTCAATCAATTCTTTTGAAGATGTGGAAACTTTTTAGAGAATGTGATGCAAATCTTGTGGAGATAAACCCTCTTGCACTCGGTTCTGATGGAAAATTATGGGCTATTGATTCAAAAATTATCCTTGATGATAATGCTTCCTTTAGATTTCCCGAAACTGTTCCTGAAAGAGATATGGAATATGAAAATGCGAAGGAATTTGAAGCAAAGGAAAACGGACTTTCCTATGTAAAACTTGATGGAAAGGTAGGGTGTATTGTTAATGGTGCAGGACTTGCAATGGCTACAATGGACACACTTAAAAAATTTGGAGGAGAACCAGCAAATTTCCTTGACATAGGCGGTTCTTCATCACCTGAAAAAGTAAAAGCTGCAATGAGAATCCTTTTATCTGATACAAATGTAAAGTCCGTTTTCTTCAATATTTTTGGAGGGATTACAAGATGTGACGATGTAGCAGAAGGACTTGTAAGTGCACTTAAAGAATTAAATCCAAATCTACCGATAGTTGTAAGATTAACAGGAACAAATGAAGAAGAAGGTAGAAGGATTCTTGAAAATTCAGAATTAAAACTTTATACAGCAAAAACAATGGATGAAGGAGCAAAATTAGCTGTAGAGATGGCAGAGAAGATGTAAGTAAAATTCATGAGAATCTGCGTTCTTGGTGCAGGAGGACTTGTAGGCAAAACCCTTTTAAAGGTCATCAAAGAGAGAAAATTTTTCTATAAGGAAATAATCCTATTTGGAAACAAAAATGAAGAAATAGAGATAAATGGAGAAAGATATTTTGTAGAAAAATTTGAAGGGAAAATCCCTGATTGTGATATTTTCTTTTCCTGTCTTGATAAAAAAGAAGCAAAGGAGATAATCCCTGAGATAGTGCGGAAGGGAAAAAGAATAATAGATAATTCCCCCCTTTTTCGGCTTGAAAAGAATATTCCTCTTGTAATTCCTGAAATTAACATAAATGAATTGAATGAAAAAACTCTTCTTATAGCAAACCCAAACTGCTCAACAATTCAGTTAATACTTTCCATTTCACCTTTTCTAAATTATGGAATTGAAAGAATTTTTCTATCCACCTACCAATCAATCTCAGGAGCAGGGAAAAAGGGGATTTCTGCCTATGAATGTGAGAAAAGAGGAGAAAATTACCCTGAATCACCATTTCCATACAGAATCTATGAAAATCTTATTCCATGTATAGGTGAAATAAAAGAGGGAGAAAGTGAGGAAGAAAGAAAGATAATCCTGGAGAGCAGGAAAATCCTGAAAAATGAAAAAATAGAAATACACCCTATGTGTGTAAGGGTTCCTGTTCCCTATGTTCATTCTCAATCTGTTTTTTTAATTCTTAAAAAGAAAATAAGAGAAGAAGAAGCCATTGAAGAAATTAAAAGGAAGGATTATTTGGTATATGAGGAGATACCCATACCTTCTAATTACAAAGATAAGGATATAGTTGGGGTAGGCAGAATTAAAATTAAAAATAATATACTCAAATTCTTCACATGTATGGATAATTTAAGAAAGGGGGCTGCAACAAACGCAGTGCAAATAGGTGAATACTATGTCAGATAAAAAATCTCACGGTGATAAGGTTCTCGAAATTTATTTCAAGGAAATTTCAAGGTACCCTATATTACCTCCGGACGAGATTGATAAATTAGTTATAGAAGCACAGAAGGGAGATAAGGTGGCAAGGGAGAAAGTTGTTCATTCACTCTTACGTCTTGTTGTGAATATAGCAATGAAATACAGGGATTTCGGTGTCCCTGTTCAGGACCTGATAAACGAGGGCAATATAGGACTCTTAAAAGCAATAGAAAAATTTGATCCCTCAAAAGGGGTGCATTTTACAGGATATGCACCTTACTGGATAAAACAGGCGATAACAAGAGCCCTTGATGAACAATCAACAACTGTAAGAATACCTTCGGAGCACAGAACAGCCATAAGAAAGATAAAAAAAGCAGAAGAAGAACTTGCATATAAGAGGGGAGAAATAAAAGTGGAAGATATTGCAGAAATTACAGGATTACCTGAGGATGAAATAAAATTCGCATACACCATAATTTCTCAGGAATTTTCACTTGACCAGATGACCATAGAGGGCGAGGAGAAGTCCGCATGGGAAGAAGTTGTGGAACAGAAATCCCTGCCTTCCCCTGAGATAAAATTTGCAGAGGAAAAGAGAAAGATAAAGATAAAAAGTATACTTGAGAGCCTACCTTTAAGAAAAAGGTTAATAATATACCTTTATATGGGTTCAGAATTTTCATGTGCTGAAATACTTGATATTGTGAAAGAATACATGGATATGATGGGGTATAATTTAGACGCAGAAACCCTTATAATAGATACACTTCAAAAGATGATAAAAGATTCCATAAACGAACTTAACAAACTCGGAGAGAAAAGTTATGATTTTCTTGAACTTCTGAAAAAAACAAAAGACCTGGATTTATGGAAGAAAATGGCAGAGAATAAAAAATTTATAAAGAAAATTTTTGATTCAAATCAGATTGATATAAAAGAAGCTGTTTTATTCCACAGATACTGGAAATATATTGAAGATGATATTGAGAGAAAAAAAGTCTTTCTTAAATGGATAAAGGAAACGCTTAAAGAGAAAGAAGAAAGGAATGTATTTTTACTCTATTATGCTCTTGATTCAGGATATCCACAGATACTTGAATTCATAGGAGATCTCCTTAGCATATCAAGGGAAAGAGTAAGGCAGATAAAAGAAAAAACAATGAGAGAATTGCAAAAAGCATTTGAAAAAGAAAATATAGAAATTTGAAAATAGGGTTCTTTCAATTTTCCCCCTATCACGGGAAAAAAAATAAAAATATTGAAAAAATTATAGATATAATAAAAAAGAGCAAAGCAGAACTCATTGTATTTCCTGAACTTGCCACCTCAGGATATCTTATTCCTGATAAAAACTTCTTAAAAGAAAACTCCTTCAGCATACCCGAGAGCAGGGAATTTGAAGAACTATTTAAAGTGGTGAAAAAAACAGGAACAGCAGCTATTATAGGATTCCCGGAGAAGTTCAAAGATAAATTCTATAATTCAGCCCTTTATATTCTTCCCAATGGTAAATTCGGGGTTTACAGAAAAATCCATCTTTTCTATAAAGAAAAACTGTTTTTTGAAAAAGGTGAAAACCCTGATTCAGGAATATTTGAATATAAGGGCTTTAGATTCGGGATAATAATATGCTATGACTGGTTTTTCCCTGAACATATAAGGTATCTTGCAATCAAAAAGAAGATTCATATGGTTTTACATCCCGCCAACCTTATCTTACCCTGGGGGCAGAGAGCAATGAGAATAAGGGCAATTGAAAACAGAATATTTACCCTTACCTGCAACAGAATAGGAGAAGAAAAATATAAAAATGATCATTACATTTTTACAGGGAAAAGTCAAATTGTTTCTCCAAAAGGCGAAATTATTGTACGAGCAACTTCAAAAAAGGAAAGTTTAAGGATATCAAAAATTAATTTAAAGGAGGCAGAAGATAAATCCTTGAATAGATATAACATAATCCATGAAGATATAAAGGAATTCCCTCTATTTTCAGTTTAATTTTCCCTATTCTTTATTTCTTTAAAAGCTCCTTATATTTATCCTCTGGATATACATCAAGTGAATATACCCATTTTGAGAGCATCTCGACCCTTTCACTTTCATCTTCAGGTATTTCAAGGGGTCTTCCTCTCCCATCAAATATAATACCAACAACTCCACCCTTTATTTCCCTTTCAACCTTTTTACCCGAACCCTCACCCAGGTCAAACCCCTTTTCAGGCTCAGCAATCACTTTTGCCTTTTCATGAATATCAAGAGGAATTCTCTTTATTTCACCATAGTAAAGTTCCACATCAATCTCCTCACCATTTCCTTTTATTACCTTTGCACTCATAACTTTTTTACCTTTTTTACTTTTCCCCTTAGGTGCTATACATGTTCCCAACCATACCAAACAATCCCTTTCAAAGACCTCCATAGCTGACCTTTCATGAACAGTAGAAAGAACTCCAAGATGAGGCATCATGAATATAGAATCCACGGTAATATATGTAAAACCTTCAGGCTGGAAGGCATCAATCATCATTAGAGCAGATTGATTTCTCCTTGGAGCATGGGATAAGACACCACCTGAACCTATTATTATTCCCAATGTCATCATATTAACAAGGGTTTCTCCTGTCATGGTTTGAGCAAAGGCATCGGATATTGTTCTTTCCTGCTGAACTCCCTTTAAACCCACTGCCATCTGTTTATGCTGTTCAAGGGCAAGACGCAGGGCTTCCCTTGCTATAGCCTGTTCAACAATAAGGTCTTCAATAGTCTGCGGGATTGTAGTAGGTCTTATCATCTTGTTTCTTATTCTGTTCTTTAACTCACTCGGTTTTATCTTAAAAGGTATCCATCTCAGAATATTCTTCTCTCCTGCCTCAACCATCACATTTGATATAGAGTAACTCATTCCCAGATTTGCACTTACGGTTCTATTAAATATTCCCTGAAAAACACTGAAAACATCGGTTGTAGCACCACCTATATCAACACCGAGAACTTCTATTCCTTCACTCTCTGCAACCTTTTGCATCAGAAGTCCTACTGCTCCTGGAGTGGGCATTATGGGAACATCTGTCCAAGACATCAACTTGGGATAACCAGGAGCATGAGCCATAACATGTTCAAGAAAGAGCTCATGTATCTTATCCCTTGCTGGTCTTAGATTTTCTACTTCAAGAACAGGTCTTATATTATCCACAATTGAAAGTGCTGTTTTATCAATAAGGATACTCTTTACATCCTCTCTTGCATCTTTATTACCTCCATAAATTACCGGTAACTTATAACTCACTCCAAATCTTGGTCTTGGTTCAGCTGCTCTTATGAGTTCTGCAAGTTCAATAACATGCTTTTTTGTTCCTCCATCTACACCACCTGCAAGAAGTATCATATCAGGTCTCAAATTCCTTATAAGTTCAACCCTCTGATGTGGTAATCTTCCATCATTTGAAGCAATTGTTTCCATTACAATTGCTCCGGCACCGAGTGCTGCTCTTGCCGCTGATTCTGCAGTCATACTTTTCACAACACCCACAACCATCATTTGAAGACCCCCTCCTGCGGAAGATGTAGAAACATATAAATCCACACCCTTTTTGTCATCCGCACCTTTTATTATTTTTTCACCTTCAAGTATCTTAATACCTGTTAATTCCTCAAGTTCTATAAAGGCATTAAGAGCACCTTTTGTAACATCCTCAAAGGGTTTCTCAACTGTTGTAGGTGCTTCTCCCCTTGCAATAAGTCTATAACCCTCACCTTTTTTTTCAATCAAAATTGCCTTTGTTGTTGTGCTTCCACAATCCGTAGCAAGAATCCTTCTTGGTTCCTTATCCATCTTTTTTATCTTTACCTCCAAGGGATTGAACCTTTTTTTCATCTCTTTTATCCGCAAGTTCCTCTATCTTTTGTATAAGCCTCTCTATGTTTTTCCTATCTTCAAGCATCTCATAAAATCTATTATAATCTTTAAAGGAAAATAAAGGCTGAATTATAGGCTCAAAAGCAACAAGAACACTTGAACTTATAAATGATATAGGCTTTAAAGACTCAAAAACTATAATAAAGGGAACCTCAAGTTTCATATCAACAATTCTCCTTGCTATTTTTTCAATCAAATCATCATATTCCTTTTCTCCTTTAATCGGCAGGTATTTATTTATTTCCATTTCTATTTAAAATTATATCTTGTATCAAGTTCTCTACCAGCTTTTGCCTCATCCAACCTTCTAACAGGAGTATTATGAGGGGCATTTTTCAGAACATCCGGATCTTTCTCAATTTCCTTCATGATTCTTTCTATAGTCTCCACAAAACTGTCAAGTGTCTCAATAGATTCTGTCTCAGTAGGCTCAATCATTAATGCTTCCTTAACAATGAGGGGGAAATACATTGTTGGTGCATGAAATCCATAATCAAGTAGTCTCTTTGCTATATCAAGTGCCCTTACTCCGTATTTTCTTTTTATATTTTCAGCTGAAAGGACAAATTCATGCATTGAAGGTCTTTGAGGATAGGGATTTTCAAAATACTTTTCAAGTCTTTTTCTCAAATAATTGGCATTAAGTATTGCAAACTCTGAAATTCTTTTAAGATTTTCCCTTCCAATTCTCAGAATATACGCAAAGGCCCTTATCCACACAAGAGGATGCCCATAAAAGGCATGGATTTTTCCTATGGAATGAGGAAAATCATAGGAGAGCTTCAAACTTCCTCCTTCTTCTATTATCCTCGGAACAGGAAGATACTTTTCAAGGAATTTTTTTACTCCGATAGGACCAGAACCCGGACCACCTGCACCATGAGGTGTTGAAAAGGTCTTGTGAAGATTAAAATGAAGAATATCTACCCCTGCATCACCTGGTCTTGTTATTCCAAGTAGTGCATTTAAGTTTGCACCATCCATATAAAGGAGAATATCCTTTTCATGAAGAATATCTGCAATGAGCTTTATATTTGACTCAAATAGACCAAGAGTGTTTGGATTTGTTATCATAAAAGCAGCTACATCCTCATTTACCTTTTTTTTCAAATCCTCTATATCAACAAGCCCCTCAGAATTTGATCTAATTTCAATCACTGAATAACCAGCAAGGGTTACAGATGCAGGATTTGTTCCATGAGCTGAATCAGGAATAAGAACATATCTTCTTGGATTTCCTTTTTCTGTATGATACCTTCTTACAATAAGCATGCCTGTCAATTCTCCATGTGCACCTGCTGCTGGTTGTAAGGTTACAGCATCAAAACCTCCAATCAAACAGAGAAAAATTTCAAGTTTTTTAGCCAGTTTTAAAATTCCCTGGACTGTCTCCTCCGGTTGAAAAGGATGTAAGGAGGTAAATTCAGGTAAAAAAGCAAGCTCCTCATTCAACCTCGGATTGTATTTCATTGTGCAGGAACCAAGGGGATAAAATCCATAATCAACAGAATAGTTTTTTCTTGAGAGTCTATCAAAATGCCTTACAACCTCTCCCTCTGTCAAGTCAGGAATTTTCGGCCCCTTTTTCCTTTTTAAATGTGAAGGGATTGTTTCAAGGAAAATAAAATCCCCCTCTTTAATTCTGTGTTTGTATTCAGCAAATATATTTACCATACTTTAATTTTAAGATTTTTTTTGCTTATAATCAAAAAACTATGAATGTCCGTCTACGATTTGCACCATCTCCGACAGGTGTTCTACATGTAGGAGGAACAAGAACAGCAATATATAACTATCTTTATGCAAGAAAAAAAGGAGGAAAATTTTTATTAAGAATTGAGGATACAGATCCTGAAAGATCAAAAAAAGAATGGATAGGGACAATTCTTGAGAGTCTTAAATGGTTAGGAATTGAATGGGATGAAGAAATTGTATTTCAGAGTAAAAGGATGGATATTTACAGAGAACATGCTGAAAAACTTTTAATAGAAGGAAAAGCCTATTACTGTTTCTGCACAGAGGAGGAACTTGAGGAAGAAAGAAGAATTTTAAAACTTCAGAAAAAACCAATTAAATATTCAAGAAAGTGTTTAAAAAGAAGCAAAGAGGAAATTGAAAAATTAATTAAAGAGGGGAAAACAAAAACAATAAGATTTTACGTTCCTGAAGGAGAGACAAAATTTAAGGATATAATTCATGGAGAGATAGTATTCAAAAACCAGGAAATTGAGGATTTTATACTCCTAAGGAGTGATGGAACTCCCACCTATAACTTCGCCTGTGTAATAGATGACCATTATATGGGTATCACCCATGTTATAAGAGGGGATGACCACATATCAAATACCCCGAAACAGATACTACTTTACAAAGCCTTTGGATGGTCTGTAGTTGAATTTGCCCATCTTCCTATGATTCTTGGACCCGATAGAAAAAAACTCTCAAAAAGACACGGGGCTGTCTCTATTTTGGAATTTAAAGAAGAGGGATTCTTACCTGAGGCACTTTTCAACTTTCTTGCCCTCTTAGGATGGTCTCCAGGTGAAGACAGAGAAATAATTTCAAAAGAGGAAATGATAAAGATATTTGATATAAAAGATTGTAGAAAATCTGCAAGTATATTTGATAGAAAAAAACTATTATGGATGAATTCTGAATATATAAAAATGAAAGATATTGACGAACTTATAGAACTCTCCCTTTACTTTTTGAGACAGGAAAAATGGTGGAAGGAGGAATATGAGAAAAATAGGGAGTACCTAAGAAAAGCAATTGAACTTACAAGAGAAAGAGCAAAGGTTTTAAGGGACATTCCCTATCTGATTGAATATTTCTACAGGGATGATTTTGGATATGATATAGAAGCAGTTGAGAGATATTATGCGGATTCAAGAGTTTTTGAAGGACTTGAGGAAATTAAAAGTGAATTTGAAAGGGAAAAGGAGTGGAAGGAGGAAGTAATTGAAAGAGTTGTGAGGGGTGTTGCTGATAAGATAGGTGAAAAGCATGCCTTTTTAATTCATCCCCTTCGTCTTGCAATGACAGGAAGAAAGGTGGGACCATCCCTTTTTACCTTGATGGAACTCTTAGGAAAAGAAAAATGTATTGAAAGAATAAGAAGAGTTATAAAGGAGTTATGGGGATTTGTTCCAGGAAAAACAAATATTAAAAAGGACTAAACTACTCAAAAAAACTGTGAAACAAAAAATTAATCCATGGAAGATAGAAAAAAGAACCTCCCAAAAACCAGAGTCTTTAATTTAAAGGAAATCATAAGGATTAAGATCAATTTTGAATTTTAACTTCTCTGGTATAAGGTCAAGAGCTCTTTTTAAATCATAAATTTTTTCTGCCTTTAAAAGCAATCTATTTCTGTATTTCCCCTTTATCTTCTCAATAGGTGCAAGAGATGGACCAAGAACTTGAATTTTTAGACCCTCTTTAATTATTTTTCTTTTAATGTATTCCAATATCTCCTCCCCATCTTCTCTGATTTTGGTCTGAGTTTCAATGAGTGTAATATGAGAAAAGGGAGGATAATTGAGTTTTTTTCTTTCCTCAAGCTCCTCTTTATAAAATCCTTCTAAGTCAAAATTTTTTACCTTTTCAAAAATTAATTCCTCAGGATTATAAGTCTGTATTATTGTTTTCCCTTCTTTTCTTACCCTTCCTGTAAGTTGCACAAGTCTTTGAAACATCCTTTCCCTTGCTCTGAAATCAGGAAAATTAATTTCCTGGTCTGCATATAAAACTCCCGCAAGCCCTACAAGAGGGTTATCAAGTCCCTTTATCACCATCTGAGTTCCTATCAAAATATCAATATCTCCTTTAATAAATTTATCAAATAACTCAAAAATTTTTTTTCTACCTGAAATTGCCTCTCTATCCATCCTACAAATTGTTCTATCAGGAAAGAGGTTTTTAAGTTCTTCTTCTATCTTTTCTGTTCCAAAGGAGGATACTTTTATGTTATAGGAATTGCATTTTGGGCAGAATTCAGGCGGTTCCTCCTTCCATCCACAATAATGACACAAAAGGATATTTTTCTTTTTATAATAGGTAAGGGATATAGAACAATCGGGACATAGAGGAACATATCCACAGAAGCGACATTGAAGAAAATGGGCAAACCCCCTTCTGTTTAAAAAAAGAATAACCTTTTTATTTTTTTTCAGTGTCTCCTCTATACTCTCAAGCATTGAAACACTGAGATAAAATCTTACTGGTTCATTCCTTAACGACACAATCTCAACTTCAGGGTTTGAATAACCACTTATTCTTTCAGGAATACTATAATATATTCCACTGCTCCGAGAAAGATTGTAAACTTCAAGTGAAGGGGTTGCACTACCGAAAATTATAGGAACATTTTCAATTTCTGACCTTTTTATAACAATATCCCTTGCATGATAAAAGGGCTCTTTTTCTTTTTCCTTGTAGCTTTCCTCCTGCTCCTCATCAACAATTATAACTCCAAGATTTTTAAAAGGGATAAAAACTCCTGACCTTGCAGCTACAACAACACACGGCTCCTGAGAAAGGGTATTTTCAATAACATTCCACTTCTCCTCAGCACTTAAAATAAAAGCCCATAAAAAAAGATTAAATTTATCAAATTTAAAATAAGGAGCTATCTGTGGAATTAATGAAATCTCAGGAACAAGAACAAGCACCTTTTTTCCTTTCTCTAAAAATTCCTTAACTATTTCCCTGTATATATAAGTTTTACCACTTCCTGTAACACCATGTATAAGAAAAATCCTTTTCCCCGTTTCTCTAAAAAAATCTCTGATTATTCTACTCTGTCTTTCTGTAGGTTTTTCAGGAACTCTTATCTCTGAAAGTTCATACGAGAAAACCTTATTTTTCTTATGCAGCTTCATAAAAGCAGTTTTCTTTATAACACCCTTTTTTTCAAGCTTTTGTAGAACATAACTGAGACTTGCACCAAAATTTTTTATAAGAACCCTTCTTGATACCCTTTTTCTCTTTTTTATATACTCAAGAACTTTCTTCTCCTTTTCATTCAAACCCTCTTCTTCCCTGATAAAAAAATAATAAGATTTTTCTATATAACTTACCGAAGAGGGAAGAAAAAATTGAATTATTTTATCAAATCCAACTCTGTAATATTCCTTCATCCAGAGAATAAGAGTTAATATCTCCTCAGGATAAACAAGCCCAATAAAATCTCTATTTTCAATATCTTTAATCTGCCTTATGTCGATTTCAGGTCTTTCATTTTTTTTTATAAGGATACCCAACCTTTTTTTTCCATGAACCTTAAGGAAAAATAATGAACCCACTTTAAAAATCTTATCACTTTTATAAGTTAAAGGAAAGGGAACTCCTGTCACTAAAAAATCATAGAATATCATTCAATTTCTAAATCTTAACTATTTTTATATTAAACCCTCCACTATCAATTTCCAAAACCCCAAAGGTGTTGGTAAAAGAAAAAATTCTATCAGAAACAGAACCGGGGTTAAATAAATGAATATCCCCAATTTTTTTATTAAATATTCTATGAGAATGACCAAAAATTATTAAATCTACTTCATCATTTTCAAACTTTTTAAGAACCCTTCTTTCTATTCCAAGAGGGGCACCTGTTCCATGATAAAGTCCTATTTTTATATTTTCTATCTCAAAGATTCTCTTCTCAGGTAAAATATCAAAAAGGGACAACTCATCCATATTCCCGTGGACCGAATAAATTTTAAAGTTCCTTTCAAGAAACCTATAAAAGTTCTCTGATACAAAATCTCCTGCATGAATTACTCCATCCGCTTTTTCCATCTCTTTTAAAACCTCCTTAGGAAGCTCTTTCGCTCTTTTTGGAATATGGGTATCAGAAATAACAACTAAATTTTTCATTTCTTCTTCTTATGTCTCATCTTTTTTCTTCTTTTTTTGAGTTTATGTTTTTTTATTTTTTTTAACTTTCTCTTTCTTCCACAAGGCATAAATTACCTCCTTTTTTAAAAGGGGGTTGAACCATTCAATCCTCACCTATTTTTATCTTTGGCGAGGGTTCAAAAACAATCCTCCATCTTGGAGGTATAGGAATCTTTTCTCTTGTTGCAGGATTCCTTCCAACACGTGCCTTTCTCCACTTAACCTTAAAGATACCAAATCCCTTCAGTGAAACCTTTTCCTTTGAAAGAAGTGTTTTTTTCATAATCTCAATAAACCTTTCAACAACAAGGGTCACATCCTTCCTTGGGAGTCCTGTCTCTTTATGAATCATTTGAATTATTTGATGTTTGGTCATAGTTTTGACTTTCCTTTAATAGGGCTTGAACCCATAATAATATAAATTCTATTACTTTTGTTTTTCAAGTGGAGGTATTGAATATACCCTGTTTTTCCCCATTTTCTTTGCTTCAAATAAAGCTCTATCAGCAAGCACAAGTAATTTTTCAGGTTTATCAGTTGAAAGGGGGAAACTTGAAACTCCAAAACTTGCTTTAACTTTAAAGCAAAGGGTATCCTTTACTCTAATCTCGTATTCCTCCATTTCTCCTCTTATGGTATTTGCAATTATAACACCCTCTTCAAGTCCTGTTTTTGGAAGCAAAAAGGCAAATTCATCCCCTCCGTATCTTGATATAACCGCATAGGAATAATCAGTGGACATGAAAAAGTTCTTTAAAAACTCACCTACCTTCTGTAACACCTTTCCACCCACAAAATGCCCATGCACATCATTTATTTCTTTGAAATTATCAAGGTCCATAAATATAACGGTTACAGGGTAATTCCTTTTATCAATCAAAACCTTTCTCAATGAAACAAGGAAAAATTTTGAATTATTCAATTCTGTTAAATCGTCCTTTATAACAACTTCCTCAACTTTTTCCTGGAAATCCATAAGTTCATAAAGAAAAGAAATAAAATAAAAAAATAAAATATCCTCTTCCTTTAACCCATCTCCTTCTGTTCCCACAAATCCTAAGGATCTTTCAGGACCATAGAAGGGAAAAAGAAGAAATCCCTTTAATTTTTCAAATACATAGGAAGAATCATAAGGACCTTCCTTGAAATGTAAATTTTTGTATTCCATTTTATCGGGTAATTTTCCCCTATCAATGTTCCTCGCTTCTATTAGGACATAATCATTTTTTATTCCTCTGTAAACAAATAAACTTCTATCCACCTCATTTATAATATCCCTTAAAATTGATTTAATTTTATTCTTATCCCAGAAAAAACCAAGAACATAAGGAAAACTCAAAATAACCTTTTCTATTTTATCTTTTTCCGCCATAAACAGGTATTCCTTTTTTGCCTTTAATTAAAAATAAATCATCAATAAATTCAAAACTATTTATCTCTTCAGGTTTATAGATATTTTCTTTATTAGGTTCTTCAATATCAAGGTATCCAATATTTTTCACTTTAAAATTTTTTTCTTTAATTTTAAAATTTTTGATATTAAAAAGTAAATCCTTTATATCTTCCTCTCTTATATCCTTTTCCACCTCAAAAAGGTCTGAATTGAGAAGGATGTTTGTAAAAGTGTTAATTTCCATGAGAATACTTGAAGCATCAGGAAATCTTATCTCAGAGAGTATTGCAGCTAAATTTGAAGCAGGCCCCTGAATATCAAAATCCCCATAGGAATTAAAGGAAAGGTAAATGTCCTTATTCAATTTCCCTGAATAAATCCCAACCCCTACTCTAAAAAGATTTTTTAAAGGGCTTGATATACCAACAACATCAGGGAAAAAACCCCTGTATTCAGGATAATTTTTCCTTATGAACTCCTCGGACTTTTCAAGCAAATCAAGGGCACATAGAAAAGCTTTTTCTCCTGATTTTTCATCAGAATGTATCAAAGCATGTTCCGAAAGTGCCTTCTGAAATCTCATCCTATGTCCACTCAATATGCTTTCCTCATAAATTTCCCTATAAAGCTCCTTAGAATTCCGTGAAAAAAAGGCAATACCTCCATCCCCTGTCTCCTTTACAGGAAAACCACCATAGGACAGGATTGTGTTTTTCATAAGTTCCTGAAACTTCTTCTTAATTGAAAGTTCCTTTTCCGCATTAAAAAGGGAAAGTGACATATAGGTAGAACCCCTTATATCATAAACAAGAATTGAAATAACACTCCTTACTTTTCTGAGAAAGTCCTGAAATTTTTTATCCGTCTCTACCCTGATTTTCACTCTTTTCATGTTCTTCAATTTAATAAAAGCATTTCTGGGAATAAGGGAAAAATAAATAAAATGGTTATTTTTCTTTTCATTATCAAAGGGATTTTCAAAAGGTTTTAAAAGAATCTTCCTTTCCATCAATTTAAGTTCAAAAAGTTTATTTAAAACCTCCTTTATAAAATAAACATTTTTGGAATAGAATTCCTCAGTTTTGATATCAATACCAAGCACCTTTCTTTCAATGTATTTATCAAAGAAGGGAGAACTTTCTCCTTTAAAAATTTTGTATCCCTCAGCAAATATAAGTTTTAAATCCTTTTCAATATCTTTAAACTCAGGATGGATCTTTTCAAATAATTTAAAGAAACTTAAAATATAATATAAATGATTATCAGGGAAAAGAAATTCCTTTCCTTTTTTTTTCTCTCTTCTTTGAAGGTCTTTTAGGGTAACAGCACAGTATCTTAAAATTTTTGTAAATTCCCTGCTCAATTCCTCTGTCAAAACTTCAAGGTCAAGCTTTTTAAGTTCCTCTGCTATTTCTTTAATCTTCTCATTAAAAAACCTTATAATTTCCATCTTCACAAAAATGCTTTTACTTTCCTCTATTTTATTTTCATCCGTATTCAGCATTTTTTTTAGTCTGGGATTCCACTCCACTATTTTCCTTGACACCACCTTTTCTCTTTCCTTTAATTTTTCATAAAGACCAAATTTTTTTAGTTCAAAGATAAGAAAAGAGAGGAAAATTGTAAAAAGATTTGTTGAGAGATCCTCACCTTTCAATAATTCACTTATTGAACTTATATCAAGGAGTTCAAAACTTGTATTTACTTTAAGAAAATAATCAAATTTGGTTCCAAAATTTTTTTTATTTTTGAAAACCTTTTTTGAAATTTTATAAAAGATTAAATCCCACAATTCCTTCCATATACCCTCCACTCTCTCTTTATAACCTAAGTATATCTCCTTAAGAGTCTCATAATCTCTGATTTTTTCAAGGTCAATTAAAATTATGGGTGAGGCAAACTCTTTTTTAAAACTCAAAATAAAACCCCTTAATTCATCAGAAAGTATTTCCTCACTTTCCTTCTCTAAATCCTCAATATATTTAAATTTCCTTAATAATCCCTCAGAGTAAACTAAAGATTCAAGAAGTCCTACTTCCAAAAATTCTCTATCACTTAACAGCTGGTATTTTTTCCTTTATCATCTGTTCAAGTTCTTCAGGATTTGGTGAGTAGGAGAAAGCAGTTTCTAAGGTAATTTTTCTTTCCATGTAAAGTTTAAATATTGACTGGTTCATTGTCTGCATTCCATACTTCTGTGAAGCCTGAATTACACCATAAATCTGATGCAACTTATCATCTCTTATTAAGGCTCTTACAGCCGGTGTAGCCACAAGAACCTCACAGGCAAGAACCCTTCCTCCACCTATCTTGGGGAGCAACGTCTGTGTTATAACACCAAGGAGAACGAAGGCAAGCTGTGCTCTAACCTGCTGTTGCTGATGTGGAGGGAAAACATCAATAATTCTGTTGATGGACTCAACAGCTGAATTTGTATGAAGTGTTGCAAGGGTAAGGTGTCCTGTCTCTGCAATTGTAAGTGCTGCTGCTATTGTTTCATAATCCCTCATCTCGCCTATCATAACCACATCAGGGTCCTGTCTTAATGCATATTTCAAAGCATTTCTAAAACTTTTTGTATCACTTTCAACCTGCCTCTGTGAAATAAGTGCCTTTTTATTTGCAAATAGATACTCTATTGGATCCTCAATTGTTATAATATGACATTTTCTTTCAGAATTTATCTTATCAATTATGGCTGCAAGTGTGGTTGATTTACCACTTCCTGTTGGGCCTGTAACAAGTATAAGTCCCTTTGGTCTTGATGCAAGTTCTGCAATCACCATCGGTATTCCAAGTTCATTGAAACTTCTTATTCTGAAAGGAATCGTTCTTATAGCAATTGAAACAGTTCCCCTCTGTTTATACACATTCGCTCTGAACCTTGAAAGTCCCGAAATTCCAAAAGAAAAATCACATTCCCATTCTTCTTCAAATTTCTTCTTATGTTCATCCCTCATAACAGAATAGGCAAGTACCTGTGCCTGTTCAGGGGTCACAGGGGGATATGAGGATGGAACAAGCACACCATCTATTCTGAACAAGGGAGGAGCACCTGCTGAGATATGAAGGTCTGTTGCTCCTCTCTGAACCATTTCCTGTAATAGGGAAAGCATCTGAACCTTTGTCTTCTTTTCAAGGGTATCAGCTTTGACCTCCGGTTTTTTAATTTCCGGTTTTTGAGGTTTATCTTCAATCATTTTTACTCTCCCTTTTAAAGGGAATTGAACCCTTTTTATTTTATTCTTCGCCTGCTGCGGTTACCCTCATAACTTCTTCAACTGTGGTAATTCCCTTTTTTATCTTTCTTATCCCGTCCTCTCTTAGTGTATACATACCTTCCTCTCTTGCAGCTTCTCTTATTTCATCAGATGTTGCACCATTTAAAATCATCTCCCTTAATCTGGGTGTTATTGGCATTACCTCATATATTCCTATTCTTCCCTTGTAACCTGTGTTATTACAAACTTCACACCCTGCACCCTTGTAAAATTTCATCTCATGTAATTTTTCCTCAGGTACTCCAAGTTCTTTTATAATTTCAGGGTCGTAACTTGTCTCTCTCTTGCAATTATTGCAAATTCTTCTTACAAGTCTCTGTGCCTGAATTAAAATTACTGAAGAAGCTATAAGATAGGGTTGAATTCCAAGGTCTACCAATCTATCAATTGTTGTGGGAGCATCATTTGTATGTATTGTTGAGAAAACAAGATGTCCTGTAAGTGCTGCTCTTATGGCTATTTCGGCTGTTTCCGAATCTCTTATCTCTCCCACAAGAATAACATCAGGCGACTGTCTTAAAAATGCCCTTAAGGCATTTGCAAAATCAAGTCCTACCTCTCTATTTACCTGAACCTGATTGATCCCTTCAATATTATATTCAACAGGGTCTTCAATTGTAATAAGCTGCCTGTCAGGGGTATTGATTGTTGAAAGGGCAGAATAAAGCGTGGTTGTTTTACCACTTCCTGTAGGACCTGTTACAAGAATAATACCATAAGGAGAATGAATGGCTTTCAAAAATTTCTCAAGGTCATCCTCCTCAAAACCAAGAACCCTAAGGTCAAGGGAAAGTCCTGATTTATCAAGAATTCTCATAACCACCTTCTCACCAAAAACCGTAGGAACAACCGAAACACGGAAATCAATGATTCTATCATTACCTTCATCATCCTTTAATTTAAGCTGAATTCTCCCATCCTGTGGTTTTCTCCTTTCTGATATATCAAGGTTAGGATTACACATAAGTTTTATCCTTGATACCATTCCAGCCTTTAACCTCTGAGGAAGATCTGCATAAACCTGTAAAACACCATCAATTCTCAGCCTTATCCTCAAAATTTTTTCAAAGGGTTCAATATGAATATCAGAAGCCCTTTTCAAAACAGCATCCCTTATTACCTTATTTACCAGCTTTGTGACATGAGTGTCCTTACTCATCTTTAAAATTTCCTTTTCATCCAGCTCCTCCCCATAATCTTCAACCTCTATATCCTCAATATCAAATCCTACAAACTCCTCTTCTTCATCCTTTTTCTTTTTTTCCTCAATTCTTGCAAGTTCCCGATGATAATCAGGATAAAAATTTTGTAGTGCTTTTCTTAAAGATGATTCTGCAGCAATAACAGGTTCAACATCAATTCCTACAATAAATCTTATATTTTCCAATACTTGAATATTTGAAGGATCAACCATAGCAAGAAAAAGAACATTCCCCTTCCTTGCAAGGGGAAGCACCTCATACTGAAAACAAACTTCAGGCGGTAAAAGATTTAAAACTTCCTCAGGAATTTTTACATTTGAAAGGTCAATAGCAGGAACACCAAGCTGTTTTGCAAGAACTTCAACAAGTTGCCTTTCTGTTATATATCCAAGCTCTACAAGTGTTGAACCCAACCTTTTACCAAGTTCCTTCTGTTTCTTTAAAGCTTCTTCAAGCTGCTCTTTTGTTATTAAACCATGTTTTATTAAAAGTTCACCAATTTTTAGTGCCATTTTATTCCATCTTTGTTTCTTTCAAAACCTCATCAGGGGTTGTTATACCCCTTATAATTTTCCTTATACCTGCTTCTCTGAGAGTGATCATGCCTTCTTCAATGGCTGCTTTTTCAATTTCAAAAGTAGGGGCTTTTTTAAGTATTAATTCCCTTATCCTTTTTGTTACTGGCATAACTTCAAAAAGTCCTGTTCTTCCTTTATATCCTGTCCCAAAACACTTTTTACATCCCCTTCCCTTATAAAATTTAACTCCCTTTAATCTATCAGGGTTTTCTGGAGAAAGGTCAAGAATAACCGATTCTTCAGGTCTATATTCTTCCTTACACTCTTCACATATTTTTCTTACAAGCCTCTGCGAGGCGACAACAAGAAGGGTTGACGCTATAAGAAAGGGTTCAATCTCCATATTTATAAGCCTTGTAACAGTTGCAGCTGCTGTATTTGTATGAACGGTTGATAAAACAAGGTGCCCTGTAAGAGACGCTCTTATTGCAATCTCTGCTGTCTCCAGGTCACGAATCTCTCCAACCATAATTATATCAGGGTCTTGTCTTAAAAATGCCTTTAAACCCGCTGCAAAGGTCATACCCACCTCCTCTTTAACCTGAACCTGATTTATTCCATGAAGTGTAAATTCAACAGGGTCTTCTACTGTTGAAATATTTACTTCAATAGAATTCAATTCCTGTAAAGCAGCATAAAGGGTGGTTGTTTTACCACTTCCTGTAGGACCTGTAACAAGAACAATTCCATTAGGATTTCTAATTGCCTTCCTAAAGATTCTGAGTGATTCCTCCTCAAATCCTAAAACATCAAGTTTAAGTTCTATTGCAGATCTATCAAGAATTCTCATTGCCACCTTTTCACCATAAACCGTGGGTATTGTTGCTACACGCACATCAATTCTCCTTTTTCCCATCTTAAGCCTTATTCTCCCATCCTGTGGTCTTCTCTTTTCCTCCAGTTTCATCTTTGCCATTGCCTTTATTCTCGCAACTATGGGTCTTATAAGTTTAACATCCCTTTTCAAAACTTCCTGCAAAATACCATCAATCCTGTATCTGACTCTGAGTTCCTTCTCATAAGGTTCAATATGAATGTCGGATGCTCTTCTTCTTATACCTTCCAGAAGAATCACATTCACAAGTTTCACAACTGGAGAAGTTTCATCAGTAATCGCTGTAATATCCTCAACCTCTTCCTCAGCCTTAACAGGAAACTCTTCCAAACTACCTTCATCTGCTGAGATAATTATCTCTTCTATACTTTGCTCAATCTCACTTGCTGTTTTACTTTCTCCTGTAATTTCTGAATCTTTACCAGTTTTACTCTCAATCAATCCTGAACCAGAGGTTTTTTCAATATCCCTCTCACCTCCGATAACTTCAATACCCATATTTTCATCTTCAACCTTTGCCAGCTCATCCATCATATCACTTATCTTATAATACTTTTTAATTGCTTCTCTTATATAATCTTCAAGAGATACAATAGGAATAACGTCAAGTTTTGTTAAAAACCTCACATCCTCTATTGCAAAATGGTCATCAGGACTAACCATTGCCAGAAATAGTTTGTTCCCTTTTTTTGCAAGAGGTAGTACATCATACCTTGCAGCTATATGAGCGGGAACAAGTTTTATCACTTCTTCAGGTATATTCTCAAAGTTTTTCTTTTTTGCCACAGGAGCATTTGAAAATTGTTCTGATAAAACCTTTAATATATCATCCTCACTTACCAGTCCAAGTTCAAGCAAAATAGAACCCAATCTTTTTCCATTTCTCTTTTGAACTTCAAGAGCCTTTTTAAGCTCTTCCTCTGTTATTACTCCTCTTTCAATTAACATCTCACCGAGTCTTTTTATTCTCCTCATCTCTATAAATATATTAAAGGTTCAAAAGGGTTTTTCGCAACTCATTTAATATAAAATGACTGCTTTTAAATTTTATATCTTTTCTGGAACCTGTAAAAAATTTTTTATAAACTTTGGTTTTTTCTTCAAATGCCAAGGAGAGATAAACTGTTCCAACAGGTTTTTCAGGGGTTCCACCATTAGGACCCGCTATCCCAGAAATTCCTATTCCGAAATCTGTACCAAAAACCCTTCTTATTCCCTCTGCCATTTGTTTTACCACAGGCTCTGAAACAGCACCAAAATTTTTTAAATCTTCTTCCTTTACATCTAAAATTTTTTTCTTTATCTCATTTGAATAGGCAACAACCCCTCCTATAAAGTAAGAAGAGCTTCCAGGTATATCTGTTATTCTTGAAGACAAAAGACCTCCTGTGCAACTCTCTGCCGTGCTCAAGGTCATCCTCTTGTTCCTTAATAAATCTCCAATCACCTTCTCAAGGGGCTCAGGACCCAAAGAAGATATCTCTTCTCCAAATTCTTCTGAAATTAAATTTTTTAATTCTTCAACTTCCTCTTTTTTTCCCCTCAAACCTAAAACAACACCACCTGTGTATGGAAGAAAAAAAAACTTTTTAATATTTACCTTTTTCTTTAATCTTTCCTCAATTTCTATTTCCTTTTTAAAAGGCAAATCAAAATACAAAACAGAATAACCTTCAAATTTTTCAAGGTCATTTATAATTTTATTAAGGGTATGCTCAAACTCATTTTTTGGACCAGGGAGAGAAAAAATTCTTTTATTTTCCTTTGATATCATAAAAGCATGGGCAAGACCGATCTCATTTTCATAAATTCTTGCTCCTTTTGGGAAAAGGCCATATTTTCTATGTTTTGCCTCTGAAAGAATACCTTCCCTTTTCTTTAATTCATAAAAGATATCCTCTCTGAATTCAAGTCCTGTTTTAAAAAATTCAGAGATGCTTTCTCTTGTTAAATCATCTGAGGTAGGACCAAGTCCTCCTATGGTGAAAACAATATCTGTTTCTTTTAAACAAATATCAAGTGCTTTTTTTATCATTTCAATAGAATCAGGAACTGTTAAGTGTAAAAGGCATGAATATCCGATTTCTCCCAGTTTCTTTACAAGATGATAAAAATCAGTATCAACCCTAAATCCGCTTAATATTTCATTCCCAATTGTTACACACGAAAACTTATAGATCACGTAGGCGCTCTACTTGAAAGATGCCTTATAACCATCTTTGCCACTTCTTTCAATGTCTCAAAAACACCTACTCCCTTTGTGGCAACTGCTTCAAAATAGGGAACACCATCCTTGTTGAGATTCTTTTGAAGTTCCTCAATAGATGCAACATTGGGTAAATCTCTTTTGTTATATTGAATAACATATGGAATATCTTCAAGTTTCATACTGTAACTTTCAAGATTTTCAATCATATTTTCAAAACTTTCAATATTTTCGTCCATCCTTTCAATCTGAGAATCAGCAACAAAAATCAACCCGTCAACCCCTTTTAAAATCAATTTTCTTGATGCATTGTAAAAGACCTGTCCAGGAACAGTATAAAGATGAAATCTTGTTTTAAAGCCCCTCACATTACCAAGGTCAATGGGGAGGAAATCAAAAAAAAGAGTCCTTTCCTGCTCTGTTTCAACAGATACAAGCTGACCTTTTAAATCCGGCGATAATTTTTCATAAATATATTTAATATTTGTTGTTTTTCCTGAAAGACCCGGTCCATAATAAACGAGCTTAACATTTATTTCCCTGGCAGCATAATTAATCAAAGCCATAGTTTTCTCCTTTCAGGGTCCAAAAAGTTTATCAAGTTCCTCTTCAGCTTCTTTTAAAAAACTTTTATCAAAAACTTCTTTTTGGGGACTTACCTTCAATTTTTCAAATAAATCATCCAGTATTTTCTCAAGTTCAGAAGAGGCATGCTTTGTTCTAACCTTTACAAGCCCCAATGTTGTTTTTGAATCAAACAAAATAGCAAGTATTACCCTATTTGCCACAAGAGAAATGTAAAGGGAATTCTTTTCACCTTGGTGATAGAGAGATGAGAAACTCTTTTCTCCGATAAGTTCTGCAAGCTGACTTGTTGCTCCAAAATCAGCCGCAGAAAGAGTGGCAAAAGACACAAGATCAAGAGAACTTATATCACCTATGGAAGTTATAAGCTGACCTGCTTTATCAATTAAAAGAACAGCATTTGCATTTGAAGTCTCTTTAAGTTTCTTCAGAATATTTTCAACTTTTCTAAAACTTTCCTCTATATATTTTATATCTTTCACGGAATCCTTATAGGCACTCTTTCTCTTAAAATTTCCCTTAATGTGTATTCATCAATGTAATCAAAACTCGCACCCACAGGTATGCCGGAACGAAACTTTGTAATCTTTACATCAAAACCCTTAAGATTTTCCAGAATAAAATTTGTGGTTACATCTCCTTCAGGAATAGGGGAGAAAGCCAATATTATCTCCTTCACTTTATTTTCCTCCAAAATTTTAAAAAGTCCCTTTAATTTTAAATCCTCAGGATATATATTTTCAAGAGGTGACAAAAGTCCTCCAAGAACATAATATCTTCCTCTGTATTCACCCGTCTTTTCAAAAGTCCAGACCTCTCTTGGAGTTGAAACAACCATCAATATATCTTCCCTTTTGTCATCCTTGCATATCTTACAAGGGTCTTCATTATCAAAATTATTGCACACCGAGCATATCTTTATATTTTCCTTCAAATCCCTTAACTTTTCTATAAGATAACTTAATCTTTCCTCGGTCTTCTCAAGGAGATAAAAAACAATCCTTTCTGCTGATTTTTCTCCTATTCCAGGAAGTTCACAAAAAGCATCAATTAATGCTTTTATAAACTTATCCATTTTATTCTCCTTCTTGGAGTTTTTTTATAAACTCCTCCTCACTCAATATTTTTATCTTATATTCCAGAGCCTTTTTGTATTTTGAACCAGGATTTTCACCAACTATAACAAAATCCGTGTTTCTTGAAACTGTATTTGAAACTCTTCCCCCTTGTTCTTCAACAAGTTCACTTGCTTTCTCCCTTGTAAAGCCTTTAAGTGCACCAGTGAAAACAACCGTTTTCCCTGTAAAAAACCCCCTTTTTATTTTCTTTTCCTCAAAAGTTATTCCTGCATCAAGTAACCTCTTTATCGTTTGAAGGTTACTTTCATTTCTGAAAAATCTTACTACAGATTCTGCCATTTCAGGGCCTATCTCAGGAATTGCCACAAGCTCAACATATTTTACATCTTTAAGTCTTTCAAGTGAACCAAACCTTCTCGCAAGCACCTGAGCTCCCCTTTCGCCTATTAAGGGAATTCCAAGAGCATATATAAACCTCTCAAGGGTTGTCTTTTTACTTTTTTCTATCGCCTCAAGTATATTTCTTACAGATTTATCAGCCATTCTTTCAAGCTTCATCCAGTCCTTATACTCAAGATAATAGATATCTGCTATACTTTTAACCATCTTTTTATCCACCAATTGTTCAATTAATTTTGAACCTATACCCTCTATATCCATTGCCTTTTTGCTCGTAAAGTGTCTTATAGATGCCTTCAATTTTGCAGGACAATCTATGGAAATGCATTTAAAATATGCACCCTCCTTTACAACATCACCAGAACAAACAGGACATCTATCAGGAGGTAAAATCGGTTTTTCATTTCCTGTCCTTTTTTCCTTTATAACTTTTACAACTTCAGGAATAACATCTCCTGCTCTTCTTAAAAACACATGATCTCCAACTCTAACATCCATTCTTTTAATTTCATCGAAATTATGAAGGGTTGCTCTCTGAACAATAACTCCACCCACAGGTGTTGGGTCAAAAATCGCAACAGGGGTTATTGTTCCTGTTCTTCCCACCTGAAAAGTGACCTCTTTAATCTGGGCTGTTACCTCTTTTGCAGGAAATTTTCCTGCGATTGCCCATCGCGGTGCCCTTATTGTAAAACCAAGTTCCTCCTGTAATCTCAAAGAATTAACCTTACAAACTATCCCGTCTATTTCATAGGGAAACTTTTCCCTCTCCTCTTTCATTTTTTCATAAAACTCTATAACCTCCTGAATGTTTTTACATTTCTTTATATTAGGATTAACAGGGAACCCAAAACTTTTCAGAGCCCCAAGAATTTCTTCCTGTGTCTCAAATTTTAATCCCTCATAAAAACCAATTCCCCAGGCAAAAAATTTAAGCTTTCTTTTTGCGGTTATCCTCGGATCAAGCTGTCTTAAAGAACCCGAAGCAGCATTTCTGGGATTTGCAAAAGTTTTTTCTCCCCTTTTAAGATT
>Ga0197143_1000785_pt1 | contig 30584 bp, 25 predicted proteins | sample GBS70_MetaG_FD_148603 | JGI IMG/M metagenome (GOLD analysis project Ga0197143, IMG submission 148603) | Sediment microbial communities from Great Boiling Springs, Gerlach, Nevada, United States - GBS 70_MetaG | ecosystem: Environmental > Aquatic > Thermal springs > Hot (42-90C) > Sediment... | reverse complement strand
CTGAAGTATCGCTCTTCCAAAGGCCCATGGATCATACTAATCTCTGATTCATGGATGATTTCGCTTAAAAAGTTATGTAAATTCAAAGAGCTAATCTACGTGCTCTATTAGGACCGGCCCCGGGAACATCCCCCTGGACCAGAGCCTCTGGATGAGGAGGAACTTATCTGAGTCATTATCTACCACTCTCTCACCGAGTATTGCGATGTATTTTCCGCTGAATGACCTCCTTATCCTCTCCTTATTATTGATGAACCACAATCTGGCCCTCCTATACTCTAGGAGATCTCTCACAGCGCTCATCGATCTTCAGAGGCGAGGAGCTAAGATAAGGCTGAGGGATAGGATGTATTACTCGATTATTAAGAAATTGCGTTAGAGCTCCTTCAATCGATGATGAGTTGATATGTCGATAGTCGCGACCCTCTCCTCGATTGATATATTTTTATCTTAACTCCCGATAAGGGGGAAAAGATAGAGAGTTATTTTGAGGACCTCCGCAGACTCGAGGAGTATCAATGCGACTTCCTTCCCACTAAGAACCCCAAGAATATACCGAATATTAGAGCGGCAATTAGATAGACCTCCTGAATTCTGCTCTCCTCCCTCACTATCTGCGTTACAGTCACCGTCTCTACCATTGGAGCGCTCTCCAAAGGGCTCTCAGTCTCTACCCGCTTCTCCGATGCCTGGGAGAGGAGCGAGACTACGTGAGCGTGAGCGGAGGCCAGCTCATAATAAGCTATGGACTCTAAGATGTTCCCCTCCATGACCGATGCCATCTCAGAGTAGCTCAGGGCTAGGACTGGGATTATTCCCTTCGACATGAGCGCGTTTATCGAAGAGTAGCATGAGTTCTTAACGGCTTCCTTAACGGCATTAGGATCGCTCGTGAACCACTCATGTATCGAGATTATACCGTATGCTAGGGCTGTAGTCGAGAGGCCTATGCTCCCATAGTAATCCCCTGAGGAGAAAGCTGTGTTAGCATCATTCAAATTTGAATATGCCTCTTGTAAATAGCTTGAACTAGCTCCTATCTCCTGTATGAGGCTCTCAGAGTATGAGATGACGCTCTCAGCTTCGTAGAGTATTGCGGATGCGACTTCCTTTATCCTGATCTCATCTACTTGCATCCTCTGGCTGAGCCCCATCATATCCATCCAATTAAATGCGGAATCAGCTCTCCAGTAAGCGTAAGTCAAATAGTGTATCGCTCCCCAACCCATGGAATCGAGATAGCTCCCCTTCGAAGCTAGATTGACTGCTTTCTTGAGAGCACTTTTAGCATCATAATACCTAGTCTTGGAAGCTATTATCGCCTCAACCCCACTCAGATCTTGGGGCTTAGTTGAATTTAGCCTCTCACCCACTTCCCTCAACTTAGAGTCCGCCCTCCTCATGAGCTCGTTCACAGCATCCTCGCCCCTCAGAGCGTAATTCAAGAGGGATCTCGCGTAATCAGCCTCAACTACAGATCGAAAAGCGTAACTAGCTGCTGTGTATAGATTCCCCTTCGCAACCTCATCCCTCGCGGAAGATGCGTAGTTCTCAGAATCCGATAAAATACTGTTTATCACTCGCTTGCTTATAGCTCCGAGCTTCCCAGTTTCCGATTGGACGCTCCCTCTTATGGCCTCAGATTGATTTAAGTAATTCCTCACCCACTTACTGAGGAGGTCCTTGACCTCTTTAGGTATCTCTGGCTTCTCCGACGGCAGTCTCTCGATCTTCAGACCCAGCATGTAGTTTAAAGCTTCTTCTATCGTGCTGACCTCGACTACCTTCACTCCTAGCTTAGCCCCGATCTCGCTGATATTTACCTTCCTCTTCTCGACAGTCGTCAATATCAGGGGACCTATCCTGACTTGCTTAGGTACTGTCTCTTCCACTATCTCCTGACCCGCTGGTACCAAGAATATCTTAGCTCCCGCTTTCGCTGCTGCCTCTAATTTCTCAGGGATCCCTCCCACAGGGCCTATTATCCCATCTAAGTTTATCATCCCAGTTATTATGGTATCCTGTCTGACTTGCTTCCCCAGGATAGCTGCTACTGTAGCTACTGTCATCGCAGCTCCTGCGCTAGGGCCTCCTATCACAGTGCTCCCGGACTCGAGCCTATAGTAGAAGTTCATAGATTTAGGATCTACTCCAAGTAAGTAACTAGCCACTAAGGCAGCTGTCCTAGCTGCACCTTGCGTATCTATCTGTGTGAGAGGCTCCGCTGAGAAGTAAACGATGCCCTTCCCTTTCTCGACTTCCACAGTGAGGTTCCCTAAGGTGCCTGAGAGCATGCCCTCCGCTGTCTGATAGACAGCTGGGACCCTGAGGGATGCCCTGCTCCTCTCAGCTGTAGATGATATCAGGGGAATTAGCGTCAATATGAGGAGCATTGCGAAGATCTTACGCATCATGACCGCCTGAGCTTCATCCTGATCCCCTTAATAATCCTTTCATGGCACTCGCATAAAACTTTCTAAAATATATTAAGCATTTAACTTAAGTAACGATACCTTTATTTAAAAGCGGGAGGTAACTGACTTATGGCTTGGAAGCCGAAGAGGAAGGCCTCCCTCAAGTTGGAGGATTTCATGGTCAGGAACCCAATTTCCCTCCCTGAGAGCGCTTCAGTCGATGACGCCTTCAAAGTGATGTGGGAGAACAGGATAGGGAGCGTTCTCATCGTGGATAGCGATGGTAAGCTCAAGGGGATAGTCACTCAGAGGGATCTGCTATATGCAGGATGCAGAGGGCTCATAGGGAATAATGTTAGCGTTAAGGAGATAATGAGTGAGAACCCGATAACTGCTAAGCCATCTGATTCCCTTCAGGAAGCTGTCAGAAGGATGAGAGTCAATGATGTCTCTCATCTCCCAGTAGTAGATGATCAAGGAAAGCCGATAGGTATATTCTCGATGAGAGATGTCATAGATATATTCATGCTCTTAGTGGGAACTCTGTTCTCCGAGATGAGTTGAGTAATCCCTCCCCTTCCAACTCACTTTTTTCCCGAATGAAGCAGTGAGGAGGGAAAGAGCTATCAGCGAGAGGGCTAGTGGGGAGAGTATCATAGATTCTGGCCTCAACTTCACCTCTATGAGGCTCAAGCTCGCATATGAGAATACGCTAACTAAGTAGAATATCGCTAACTCCACTCTCATCAACCCGAGGTAAGCTAGTATGGGTGAAGCGTATATCGTAGCTGTCGTGTAGCTCAACGCTAGGAATATCAAGATCGATATCAATTTACTTACCATAGCAGCAGAACCTATCCTCTTAATAGTCTCATACCCCTCCCTCCAACTCCTTATCCAACTGCTCTCTACTATGCCCCCCATGAAGAAAGATACCCTGAGCCCCTTAGTTACAGCTAACCTAGCTAAGTCAGCGTCCTCCACTAAGCTCCCCTTTACTGCTTCGTGAGTCCCGACTGACTCATAGGACTCCCTCCTCCAGATAGTGAAAGCGCCCATCAGCCATGCCCTACTCGGGCTCATCCGCCAATACGGGAAGAGGAGCCTCACCAGTGATGTTAGAGCTACTTCTATAGCTCCGCAAGCTAGACTCTCGCACCTTATCCTCGGGACTTGGGAGAGAGCATCGAACCTCTCAGTCAGGGAAATAGCTCCCTTAGGATCCCTCATCATTACGGTATCAGCATCTAAGAACACTATCACATCACCCGAGGAGTGTAGATAGCCTTGGTAACATGCCCAAGACTTACCTGTCCAACCTTCCGGCTTCTCCATCAATCTAATCAACTTGCACTTCTCATTAAACTTAGATAGAGCTTCATCCTCGGTAGAATCCTCACTGCAATCATCTACGACGATCAACTCATCTCCATCCCTCAACCAAGGGAGTAATGAGGATATGCACCTCCCTATCTTCCCCTCCTCGTTCCTAGCTGGGATTATGTACGATACTGATGCTCTAAACTCCTTATCCTCCGGTCTGGGGAGCTTCAGGAAGCCGACTATAGACTTAATGAAGTTGATCATCGCGTAAGAGCCTATTAACGCTATGCTCAACTGGAGAAACATAGGATTCTATACAGTCGTTATTTAAGTTTCATAACTGTCCAACGGATATCGCACATATAGGATTAATCTTCTCGACATCTAGCTCGCGTATGTTAGGGAAGGAGGTAAGGCTCTCTAGGATAATGAAGGGTGACAGGATATTATGCATACCCATGGATCACGGAGTGACAGATGGCCCGATAAAGGGGCTAACTGATATAAATTGGATCGTCAACGAAGTAGCTAAGGGAGGAGCTACTTGCGTGGTCCTCCACAAGGGGATGATAAAGGCCCTGAGGAGCCCTAAGGTTCCTTTCCTCATGCACATGTCAGCTAGCACATCTCTAGGGCCTGAGCCAAACAGGAAGGTGAGAGTCGCTAGCGTCATAGAGGCAGTTAGGTTAGGGGCTGATGGTGTGAGCGTTCACATCAACATAGGGGGAGAGAGGAGCGAGCCTGAGATGCTCGAGAAACTCGGATCTGTGGCTTCTGAAGCTGATGAGTTAGGTATGCCCCTCCTGGCTATGATGTACGCGAGAGGGCCCAACATTAAGGATAAGTTCGATCCCAAAGCTATCTCTCTCGTAGCTAGAGTGGGAGCTGAGTTAGGAGCTGATATAGTGAAGGTTCCATATACAGGGGATCCTGAGAGCTTCAAGGAGGTGACTAGAGGCGTGAGCATCCCAGTGATAATAGCAGGAGGCCCTAAGATGAGCAGTGAGAGGGAAGTGCTCGAGATGGTGGAAGGAGCTATGAGAGGGGGAGCCGCTGGAGTATCGATAGGGAGGAACGTTTTCCAACATGAGAGACCAGCTAGCATGGTCAGGGCTATAGCTTCGATAATCTTCGATGGTCTGAGCGTAGAGGAGGCGATGGGTGTATTGAATGAAGATAGTGGTCACTCTCAGTGACCTCGATGACTTGAGGGAGAATATCGAGAGAGCGCTTAAGATAGGAGCTGATTTAGTTGAGCTGAGAGTCGATCTCATTTGGGATGAGCTTCCATCCGCGGAATCATTGAGCCGATTGATATCGGGGCTCAATGATAGGATAATAATAACTTATAGGAGCAGGGCTCACGGGGGGAAAGGAGATCCTCAGGATGAGAGATGGCTCACATCAGTATCGAAGATATGTAGGTACGTCGATGTCGAATACGAGAACTCGAACGTTGGGATAGAGAATGCCATATACTCCTGGCATGACCCGAATGGAACTCCTAGCTATGAGGAGCTTCTCTCCGTGAGCGAGGAGCTACTCTCACTGGGAGGCATAGCTAAGGTAGTGACTTACGCGAGGGATGAGAGAGAAGCTTACAGAGTCCTCTCCCTCTACAAGCTGGAGCATAGAGGGAAGCTCGTCGCCTTCTCAATGGGGGAGAGGGGTTCTTTCAGTAGGAGGCTCTCAGCTGCGTTGGGCTCCCCCCTAGTATATTCTCACTTAGGCAGAGCAGTCGCAGAGGGACAGATAAGCTTGGATGAAGCGATCCTCCTCAAGGAATTACTCTCCTGAGGAGATAAGGCATATCCTTTATCCTCTCATAAGTCCTCGCTGGATTGACTTTCCTCAACCTCTTGAGCGCTTTGATGAGCGCTTCATCTACGACATCGGATTTGAGCATCACTCTCTCTATTGCCTCATCGAAGTCCTCGGGCACGTATGAAGCGAGCCAGGCCCAACTCATCAAGTAGCTATATCTATCTAGGGAATCGAGGATATTCGGATCCCATATCGCTACTATAGGATAGACGAACCTAGATAGAAGCTCCTTCTCCCCGCATCTCTCTAGATCCCTAGCTATCTCGTATGCCCTCGTTGGGAATGACATAGCCACTCTCCCCAGGGCTACAGCTAAGATTAGCCTCCCCTCGGATAACTCGCACCAACATTTCACGAGTTGGAAGTCATCTGGGTTCATGATCCTCCCGATCCTATCTCCCAACATCGCTGAGAAGTAGTTAGGAATGCTCATCTTCGTCGGGGTCCTGCAATCGACTGTCTCCTCCTTCAGAGCCTCTGAGAAATAGGGGCATCCCCTCCTGAGGGCCTCCAATAACTTCGGTGCGATTTCATCGGGATCGGGGCACTTCATCATCCTCTCATCCTCCTAATTATCTCCCTCTTCACGCTCTTAGCTTCCCTCAAGAGGTTCTCGATCTGCCAACTATCGAAGATAGGGTGCTCTAAGAGGAATGTTATGGATTCTAAGAGGGAATTCAAGTATCCTATGCTCCCCGAGATCCTCCCCTCAGATAGCAGTAAGTCAGCGTTCGGAGGGTACTCAGGGATCAACTTCTTCAATGTCTCTAGATCTATCATGCACCCTACTTCCTTGACTACTCCGCTCCTCAGGGCCCCCTTATCGTAACCGTAAGCATAGAGCTCCCCTGATGCCTCATGACCCAAGAGGAGGAATGAGATGAATATGACGTCGACGCCCTCAGAATCCGCTTCCTCCTCTATCTTCCTCAAGTCCTCTATAGTTAGGGATCCCATGACCAAGAGGACCCTCAGCCTCCCTCCCCTGCTCCTCACCTCTTCCTTGACCTCGTGCAGGATCCCGGGCCTCACATCTGGGAAGATCGATATCAACACGATATCTCCGGAGCTCTTGGACTCTCTCGGATAGGGGAATATCATCTCCCCTATCTTACCGTATACCATCGGCCTCCCGAACCTCTCCAAGGAGAACTGCGAGATAACTGAGCTCATCCCGGGATCCCTCAAGAGCTCTACTAGGGGCTCTCCGCAGATATGAGGGAAAGATGCGTACCTTATTAATGACGGTGACTCCAAAATATATACGTTATATGGTAAATTGGTCTTGAGGAGTCTGTAATTCCTGTTATCTACGTCAGCCATATTTACCTGAGAGGTCTCGAGCACCTCTATACCGAACTCCTCGATTATCTCCTCTAAATCATAGATCTTAGGATCCAAACCTCCTCTTCCTCCTCTGATAATCCCTTATAGCCCTTAGCAAATCCACTTTCCTCAGCTCGGGCAAGTAGACCTCGCAGAAGTATAACTCGGAGTAAGCCGATTGCCAGAGCAAGAAGTTGCTGAGCCTCTCCTCCCCAGATGTCCTTATTATGAGATCGGGGTCAGGCAGATCGGGAGCGTAGAGATGCATCCTTATCACATCATCATCTATCTCATCCGGATCTAAGGCTCCTTCTTTCACTTTCCTCGCTATCTTCCTCACAGCATCCACTATCTCAGCCCTTCCCCCATAAGCTATCGCTAAGTTGAGCGTCTTACTGAATCCGGATGTAGAAGCTTCCATCTCCTCAGCTATACTCCTTATCCTCTCGGGCAACATCTCCTTCCTCCCAACTACCCTGAACGAGACCTCTTTCTCCCTCAGAGTATTTATATTCTCCTTCAGCTCGAGTAACTTCTCCTCCATCGCTTTGAAAACAGCTTCCACTTGATCCTTGGGCCTCTTGAAGTTCTCAGTTGAGAAAGCGAATAAAGTCACGTGCTCAATCCCTAGATCGAGTAACCAAGCTAAAAGTTCCTTAGTCTTATTAGCCCCGACCCTATATCCTTCAAGCCAGCTTAAGTTCCTCTTGATGGCGAATCTCCTATTCCCATCCAATATGAGGGCGACATGCTTCGGGATGGGCCCCTCCTTAACCACGGACTCTAAGTATCTCAAGTAGAAGGGCATACCCAAGAAGCTAGCTACTCTGTAGACCGCGTTGAGGAGCCCCAATTCGTCCCCCCTCCTTCAAAGCCCGATCTATTTATCAAGATTCAGTTATAATTGGAACTACTGAGGCTATATCGAAGATCTCGAGAAGTCCCTAGAGCCCTCTTCAGATACGAAGATAAATCATATTAAAAATTTCTCCTAAAATAGATCTTAAGAATACCCCCTGAGCTATAATTTTACCTATGAATTTCCCCCTATCATTGAGAGCCGGTTAGAGCCCGGATCTGAGACCGAGGATCGACTGATGGGGGCTCTGGACTCACTAACTTCTATCTCAGAGATTCAAGCCCCTTAGGCCTGAGCCAACTTCCCCAACCCCGGAACTCAGTACATAGACAGTAGTTTTACCTCTAAGAGGCCTCATCAACCACCGGGAGCATAGAATCCGATCGAGCTCTCGAATAAATGTCTCACTCACTTCACCCTGCTATTATGAAGGCCTCGGTGGGCCATGATTTATAACTTATTCCCCCTCCCTATCTGGGAAGCTCATGGATGAACTCGACAGAAAGATCTTGAGCATATTAGTGAAGAACGCTAGAACTCCTTTCACAGAGATAGCTGAGCAACTCGGAGTGAGTGAGGCAACTATAAGGAAGAGAGTGGATAAGCTCGTCAGTAGCGGCGTTATAAAGAAATTCACAGTTGAGTTAGGAGATACTGCGATGCGGGCGATCGTGATGATCAAGGTGAGGCCGGGCTATAACATCCCGAAGGTCGCGAAGGAGATAGCTGATATAGAGGAAGTAGTGAGGGCTTATGAGGTCACGGGGGAATATGACATAGTGGCTGAGATAGCTAGCGCCGATACTACATCCCTGAATAGAACTATAGAGAGGATAAGGAGCAATGAGGGGGTCGGCGGGACCCTGAGCATGATAGTGCTCGCTATATGGTGAACTCGTCCTGTTTAGCTCGTCCTAACTGAAAATTTAAAATGTTTCCCCTTTACCATCCGTTGGATGATAATAGAGGAACTCAAGCTCATCAACTTCAAGTCGTTTAAGAGAGCTACAATAGTAATTCCTAGAGGCCTTATCGCAATAACAGGCCCTAATGGATCTGGTAAAAGCAATATACTTGATGCAATTGCTTTTTTGATGGGATGGAGGGCTAAGAGGCTGAGGGCATCTAGGCTAGAGCACTTAGTCAGGAGGGGAGCTGCGTGGGCTCAAGTGGACCTCACGTTAGTGAACTCAGGGGAGAGGATCAAGATCCAGAGGAGGGTGAAGCCGAATGGAAAGAGCTCATATAGAGTGAACGATAGATTCTTGCCAGCCCATAAGGTCATGGATATCCTCAGTTCTTTGGGCTTAGTAGCTGAGAGGTACACTTTCGTGACTCAGGGGGATATAACATCTATCGTTGAGATGAGCCCCGGGGAGAGGTATGAAATACTTAAAGAGATAAGTGGAATCTCGGATTATGATGAGAGGAGAGATAAAGCTTTAGAGGAGCTTGAAGAAGTGGAGCAACTCTTGAGGGAGATATCAGCAGTTCTCAGAGAAAAGGAAAGAGAATTAAAGAGAGTTGAAGAGGAGATAAGAATTTTAGAAGAAAGATCAGAAATAGAAGAGAGATATAAAAGAATTAAGAAATATCAGATATTATCTGAGCTGAAATTTCTGAGGGAGAATTTGAGCTCCCTCGAGGAGCCGAAGCCAGAGGAAATCGATGTAGAGTCCTTGAGGAGGGAGCTGGAGAGGAAGGAAGAGGAGATGAGATCTCTAGAATCGAGTTTGAGGGATTCTCCAGTCAGGAGGAGGGGGCAAATATCAGTTGAGTTGGATTCCTTGAGGAGGCAGAGGGAGGCTCTCAGGAAAGCCCTAGAAGCTAAGGAGGAGGTAATCAGATCTATTATGAGGGGAAGGGAGATCCCATCTTTCATCAGGAGAGATCCATCATTTCTCGGGACCCTATCTGAGTTGATAAGGCCCCTGCCCGGTTACGAGCTCCCGTTCATAGCAGTAGGATCTGGTAGGTTGAACGACATAGTAGTCAGGGACTTAGATGGGGCTAAGAGGATAGCTAGAGCTCTGAGGGAAGTCGAGGGTAGGTTCAGGATAATACCGATGGACGTATTGAGGGGAGAGGAGAGGAGGAGGGATAGGGGCTTATACAACTTCCTCCTATTCGATGAGGAGTACGAGGCATTGGCCCTGCAGATATTCAACGCGATATTGATAGATGACCTCGATGAGGTGAGCGAGGAGCTCCTAGGTAGAGCTAGGTATGTGACGATGGATGGAGAGATCGTGGAAAGAGAGGGAAGTATAGTAGCTGGAAAGCCTAGTTTGGGCAATATTGCGAAGTTGATGGAGGAGATAAATGACCTAAGGGATGAGATCCAACAGATAGATGAGGAGATAACTTCAAAGGAGAGGGAGCTCATGAGCTTGCCTGAGAGGGATGAGGGGTTTGAGAGACTCGACGCTTTGAGGAAGGAAGTTCATGAACTGAGGAGGGAGTACCAAGAAGCTCTCTCAAAGAGGGAAGATTTTATAAGGAAGACCAGAAAGGTGATTGAGGAGAGAAGCGAAATTTTAGCTAAAATTAAGGTTTTAGAGAGGGAGCTCGATGATTTATCTGATGTAGATCCACTCGAAGTCCCTGATCCGAGGAAAGAGATAATACTCCTTGAGATGAAGTTGAGGAGCTTGGGAAATGCGAACCCTAAAGCTAAGGAGGAGTATAAGAGGAGGAAGGAGGAGTTCGAGGAAGTTAAATCGAAGTACGATTCTTTCGTGAGTAGGAAGGAAGAGATAGAGAGCTTAATAGAGAAGATCGATTCTGAGAGGGAGGGGATATTGAAAGATACTTTGAGGAAGCTCTCAGATGCCTTCAACAGCTGGATATCCTTATTATTCGAGGGCGGGAGTGGGGAGCTCTTCCTCTCCGATAGAGGGCTGGAGATGAGGGTCAACCTCCCGGGGAAGGGGAGCGTCAATATAGATTCATTATCAGGCGGTGAGAAATCTTTGAGCGCTTTGGCATTTATACTCGCCTCCCAGAGGGTCAGGCCATCTTCCCTATACTTATTCGATGAAGCTGACGCTATGCTAGACGGGATGAATTGCAAGAGATATGCGAGGGCATTAAAGGAGCTCTCTAAGGACTCTATAGTCATGACTATCTCCTTGAAGAGGGAGACCCTCGAGGAAGCGGATTACATAATAGGGGTGACCGTGAGGGGAGGTGAGTCCAAGGTAATTGCTGTCGAGAGGAGCGTCTTTGGAAGCTGAGGAGGTCCTCAGGGAGTTCCAGAGGACTAGGGATATAGCTAAAGCTGGCTCGAGGATACTAGAGTTAGTCAGGAGGCTTAAGGAAGATATAATTTCCTATTTGAGGGGGGAGAGGAAAAATGAGAAGAGGAAAAGGAAGAGGAGGGCAGTTAAGCTGATAGGGGCCAAGATACTTTTGATCAATCGGATCAGAGCCCCTGGGAGGTATCCTACTATTGAGGAATTCTTAGAAGCTTTCAAGTGGGCCCAAGGGATTGGGAGAGTTGAGGCCCTCAGGATATCGGATATCTCGATGTTCGATCTAGCTGAACATGTAGAGAGAGTGAGATCTATAATAAGGAAGCTGAGGGACGAGGGGAGGAGTTACATATCCTTGAAGGAGATCTCCCCTATAGCTGGTGGTATCCTAGCTGTATTAGCTTTACTCTTCTTGGAGAAGGAGGGAGAAGTTATTCTAATTCAGGAGAGGCCTTTCGGTGAGATAAAGGTGGTGATAGAAGTTGAGCTCTTGGGAGAGAGCGAAGAGGTTGCTTGAGGCACTTTTATTCGCATCCAGTAAGGCTGTGGATGAGGAAACGGTAGAGAGGGTATGCGGGCTCAGGGGTGAGGAGATAGAGGAAGCGATAAGGGAGATAAATGAGGAACTAGCGGGACATCCCTTCATGATAGAGGTATTAGATGGGAAATACTTGATGAAGCTGAAGAGGGAATATGAGCTAGCAGTATCTTCATTCTTCGAGAGTAAGCTCCTATCTAAGGCTGAATTGAGGACTCTCGCTGTAATAGCTGCTAATGAGCCCTTGGATATCTCTAGCTTAGTGGCGTATAGGGGAGGGGCTTCCAGGAGGCATCTGAGGAAGCTGAAGTCACTAGGTCTGATAAGCGTGTCTAGAGAGGGTAGGAGGAAAGTGCTGAGGACGACAGCCAAGTTCAAATCCATGTTCTCACTCGAGTTAGGAGGTGAGATGAGTGAGCCTGGAGACGGAAGTAGCAGGGATAAAGCTTAGAAATCCGCTCATTTTAGCTTCTGGTATACTGGGAATGACTCCCTCCCTCCTCAAGAGAGTTGAGAGAGCTGGGGCTGGAGCTCTAACGACGAAAACGATACTTCCGAGACCTAGCAGAGGGTATGAGAATCCAGTCGTCGTTGAACTCCCATTCGGGATGCTCAACGCTATGGGCTTACCTAACCCAGGGATAGATGAGTTCGAGAGGGAGTTCAAGGAGGCTAGAGGCTGTATAGAGATACCGGTCATAGGGAGCGCTGGCGGTAATACTCCTGAGGAGGTAGCTCATGTCGCTGGGAGGCTCCAGGACTGCGGAGTAGATGCTGTAGAGTTGAACGCATCATGCCCTCACGTGAGGGGGCACGGGATCGAGATAGGGTCTACGCCCGAGCTCATGAGGGAGCTAGTCTCAGAAGTCAGGAGGAGCGTTAAGATACCTATAATAGTGAAGCTCTCCCCCATGGTCCCGGATATAGTGAGCTTAGGGAGGAGCGCCTTCGAATCTGGAGCTGATGCATTGAACGCGATAAATACCGTCAGAGCTATGTACATAGATGTAGATGCTATGACCCCAGTCCTCTCGAATAAGTTCGGTGGGCTCAGCGGTCCAGCTATAAGGCCTATAGCTGTTAGATGCGTTTACGAACTAGCTGGGATATGCGATGTGATCGGGACCGGTGGCGTCGAGACTTGGAGGGATGCAGTAGAGATGATACTAGCGGGAGCTAGAGCAGTCGGTATAGGGACAGCTATCTATAGGAGGGGCCTCGAGGTCTTCGAGGAGATAAATAGGGGTTTGGAATCCTACTTACTGAAGAAGGGTCTGAGCTTGAGGGAGATAATAGGTAGAGCTAGGAGTTGATCTCTCCATCTAGTAGCTGGAGAATTCTCGAAGGAGTCGTTTGATCCCTCCTCACTGGGAAAGGATCATTATTTGAGCTTTAAGCATCAGGATGTCCCTTTAATTCTAGCTCATGATCGCACATCGGGAGGGTGGAATTGGATCCCGAGCTGATAGTAGATGAAGCTATAAATACAGGAGAGAGGAGATTGATCGTAATATCTGGAAAGGATTCCCTCGAGATAGCATCCGAAATTGCTAATATCTGGCTATCTAAGAGGGAAGGCCGTCTCCTAATCGCTACGCATATGGGGGTCGATTCAGATAGGGTCTCAGTGGATGATGCCACATCTATAGACTTCGATCAGACTGAGGAAGTGCTCGGGGGTACGTGGGATCTCTTGATAGCTGATCTATCCCATCAGTTCAGAGCCAATGATATAGGTAGGCTGATAGAGGTCGTTAGGGGCGGTGGCCTCGCGATCCTCACGATACCGCCTGTAGAAGAATGGATCAACTCTATGACGGAGTTCCAGAGGAGGTTCATGGTCCCTCCCTTCGAATCCAGGGGGGTGAGGCAGCTCTTCAAGTCCAGGTTCCTGAGGTCCATAGGGAAGAGGGGGACTTTCCTCCTCGGTGAGGAAGTCAGAGGGGAGTTATGCGGGAGAGTTTCCAAGGAAAGAGTTCCCATCGAGAGGACTGGAGATCCTCTCTTCGACTTATGCGCGACTAGGGATCAGCAGAGGGTCCTGAGATCGATCTTCGATGCATTCAAGGGGGGGAAGAGGGCTTTCATATTGACTGCGAATAGGGGGAGGGGGAAATCCGCTGTAATAGGGATCGCTCTATCCCTCATAATGACTAGGAGTAAGGTTAGGAACGCTGTAGTGACATCTCCGAGCATCGAGGGGGTTCAGACGATCTTCAACTTCTTGATGAAGGGGCTAGATGCCCAAGGGGTGAGTTATGAGCCCCTGGTGAGGGAGGGTAAGATTATAGCCCTGAGGTTCAAGGGTAAGAGCGTATTCTATCTCACACCTGAGAGCGCTGCTGAAGTCGAAGTCAGTCTCAAGGTAGTTGATGAAGCTGCCTCAATACCCGTGACAACTCTATTCAAGTTCTTAAGTGGGGGATTCACTATATTCTCATCTACGATACACGGATACGAGGGAGCGGGGAGAGGGTTCTCCCTCAGGTTCCTGGGGAGGTTGAGGAAATCGGGCATCCCTCACGCTGAGGAGAGTATGGATGAGCCGATAAGATATCCACCTGAGGATCCAGTCGAGAGGTGGCTCTATGACTTCCTCTTACTGGACGCGGAACCCGGAGATCCTCCCAAAAATCTCGAGGCTATTTACAGAGAGATATCCTTAGATAGCATAAGCGAGGAATACCTGAGGAAGTTCTACGGTATTTACATATTGGCCCACTATAGGAATAGGCCTAATGATCTCGCTACCCTTTTAGATGCCCCCCATCACTTCGCCAGGTCTTTAGAAGCTGAAGGGGAGCCTATAGTGAGCTTACATTTAGCTGAGGAGGGCGGGCTCCCTAACTCGCTCTTAGAGGATATGGTCAGGGGGATGAGGGATCTGCCGGGGCATATGATAGCGAGCAGGATCGTCTTACATTACTCATTCAAGAGCTTCGGGAAGTTGAGGGGTTGGAGGATAGTCAGGATAGCTACTCATCCTGAACTGCAGGGGATGGGCTTCGGGACGAGGGCTCTAGCTGAAGTAGAGAGAGAAGCTAGGGAGAAAGGTGTAGATTGGTTGGGAGCAGGTTTCGGTGCGACAGAGGATCTACTCAGATTCTGGGTGAGATCTGGCTATCATCCAGTGCACATAAGCCCATCTAGGAATGCTGTTACTGGAGAGTACAGCGTCTTAGTGCTCAAGCCCTTGAGTGAGGAGGCATCCAAACTCACTGAGGAAGTGCTCAAGGAATTCAAGAGGAGGATATTAGCGAGCCTACATGATGTCTACTTCTCCCTCAATCCGATGGTAGCTAGATTGCTCCTCAAGAGTAAGTTATATGGAGGAAAGGCTAAGTTGAGCACTTCCCAGAGGAATAGGCTCTTAGGGTATGTCAGAGGAAGTTACGTTTATGAACTAGCGTCTGATGCGATACATGAGATAGTCAGGAGCTACTTCTGGCAGGGGAGGGATTGCCTCACTCCCAGGGAGGAAGCTATATTAGTGGCGAAAGTCCTACAGGGGAAGCCCTGGGAGACTTTGAAGAGCAGGTTCGGGGTGAAGGAACCTTACGAACTCCTGAGGGAGATAGTCTCGAATCTACTTAGTTGCTTGGATGGCCTTCGCGATGAGGCTTAAGTAGGGGCAGGGGGGAGAGAACTTCTCCTTCTTCCTTATATCTCCGTATATGGAATCTACCCCCCACCCAGCTCTCCTGAGTATCTCAGCTAGTTCAGTGGATGTGTATATCCTCATCTCCGTGTTGACCTCTAGCTCCTTCGTCAAGTTACCCTCACCATCGTCCCTGAGGAGGATCCACTTGGAGAGGAGCCTGGACCAGAGGGGATCGAACTTCATATCCTCCATGAGGACTAAGGAGCCGTACCTCTGGAAGACCCTCCCGCAGCTCCAACTCGGCGTCTCCCTATGGAAGGTATTCGCTATTATGAGGACGGACCCCTCTCTCACCAATGACCTGAGCTTCCTGAGTATTTCCTCATCTGTCATTGAGTCGTAGTAACCGAGGGATGTCGATACTATTATTATAGCATCGAATATCTCCCCCTTGAGCCTGCTATCTATCTCCCTAGCGTCTGAAACTATGAACTTAGCTTTATCCGATACTCTATGCTTCTCAGCTTTCTGCCTAGCGTCCTGTATGAACGGGAGGGATATATCGAAGCCGAGGACTTCATATCCCTCAATTGCAAGAGGTATTGCGACTCTACCATTCCCGCAAAATGCCTCCAATACTCTCCCTGACTCCAATCCATTTTCCCTCAGTATCTCAGCTATAGATCTAGCTATCTGTTCTCCCTCTGACCAAGTGCTGTTCATTATCTCTAAGTAGAGGTCCGCTCTATCTATGAACACCCTCTGTATCCAGCTCAGTCCATTCACCCTGGATCTATGAATTTCCATTAATAAGAATTTTGCTGCGGTTGAGCGAGGATCTTGAGCCATCGGATCTTAGAGTAAAATTATTAATTTTCCCAGTGGGGAGAAGCTCATGCGTTTCTCTAAGGTAGCTGATGTCGAGGAGGCCCTCTCCAAGATAAGGGATGGTTCAGTCATCGCGATCTCAGGATTCAATATAGCGACGACACCTGAGTACTTGATAGTCAAGTTGTGGGAGCTCTATGAGAGGACCGGCCATCCGAAGGACCTCTTCATATTGACGGATACGCTACCCGCGGTGCCCGATAGAGGGCTGGATTTCGTAGGGAAGAGGATGTGTGAGACTGGCGATAAGGAGTTCGTGAGGGGGATGCTCTTGACTTACTTAGGATGGGCCCCCTGGCTCCAGAGACTCACAGCTGAAAATGCTATAGAGATGTACACTTGGCCCATAGGTACCGCTAGTTGCTGGTTCAGGGAAGTAGCATCAGGGAGGCCCGGTATAATCACGAGAGTCGGGTTGAGGACTTTCCTAGACCCTAGAAACGATGGTTGCTACCTCAACGATCTAGCTAGGGAGAGGAAGACTTGCAGCAACAGTTTGATAGAGATAGATGGGAGTGAGTACTTGCTCTATAAAGCCCCTAAGCCTGAAGTAGCTCTGATAAGGGCCACTACTTCTGATGAACTCGGGAACCTCTCAATGGAGAGGGAGGGTATATTCGGCACTGTCTTAGCTATCTCTCAAGCTGCTAAATCTTGCGGAGGTATTGTGATAGCTCAAGTCGAAAGGTTAGCGAAATTTGGGTCTATTAAGCCTAAGGAAGTCCATGTCCCAGCCCCTCTCGTGGATCACGTAGTGATCTCCCCCGAGGATTACCATTGGCAGACTTGCTCCTTCCGTTACGATCCTAGGATAAGCGGTGAGGTAATACCACCAAAAGCGGCATCCAGTCCCCTTGAGCTCAATGAGAGGAAGGTCATAGCTAGAAGAGTAGCTCTTGAGCTCTTCTACTTAGCTAAGAGATTGGGTAGGCCCCTATTCGTCAACTTCGGGATAGGGATACCTGCTCTCACGCCCCTAGTAATAGAGGAGGAAGGGCTCTCAGAACTACTACTGACTAGCATAGAAGCTGGGCCGCTGGGAGGAGTAGCCCTCACGGAAGCGGACTTCGGGGTCGCTATAGGACCTTTCGCTATAATACAGATGCCGGATATGTTCGCGAATTATGAAGGCGGCATAATAGATGCGTCCTCCTTGGGCTTCATGGAAGTAGATGCTGAGGGGAACGTCAACCCATCGTTCATCCCAGGTAGGATAACCGGTCCTGGAGGCTTTCCCGTGATAGTAACGGGCTCCCCAAGGCTTTACTTCGCTGGTGGATTCACCGCAGGTAAGAGGAAGTTCAAGATAGGGAAGGGAGAGCTCAAGATCGAGCAAGACGGAGATGTCAAGAAGTTCGTGAGGGAGGTATATAAAGTAGCTTTCAACGGGAGGTTAGCTCTAGAGGAGGGGAAGGATGTCTTATACATAACTGAGAGAGCTGTATTCAGGTTGAGTGAGAGAGGGCTATCGCTCGAGGAAGTAGCACCAGGCGTGGATCTAGATAGGGATATCTTGGGCAAGATGGATTTCCAGCCTCAGATGGGGAAACTGGAGGAAATGGATAAAAGGATATTCAGGGAGGAAAAAATGAATTTAGAGTTATGATGGGATATTCAACTCTAATGATGGTGGCTTACCTTCCTTAACTAATTTCACCCTCAATCCCTTCTCCCTAAGCTTCTTGAATGCCTCCTCGTTCCCTAAGTACGCGAAGGTATTCCTCCTCTGAGCTAAGCTTATCACAGCAGCTACTTCATCATCGAACCCCTCTACCGAGACATCGCTTGAGATCCTCTCTACTTTCAGGGATCTCTCTATCAGATATTTCTCCAGGATCCTCATCAACTTTTGATCTTTACTCACCTTATTGAAGGTATCTTGAGGTATGTAAATATCGTACCTCTTCACTAAGTCCTCCATAATCCCCCTCTCTACAGCTCTCCTCAGGGCGCCGTAGTCCATGACTACAGCTCCCCTCCCTCTCCTCTTGTACGCTAGCACTATCGGTATCGCTAGTAGAGGGAGCAGGAATATCCAGATGGGTATTTGAGGGAGATTTATCTCGAGGGATGGGCCTATTACCATCTGCTTCGCTTCAAACTTTATTGTAACACTCTTCTGTTTCCCGAAATCTGGGAGGAAGACGTTCACCTCACCTGAGGTCACTTCATCACTACTAGGCTCGACATTGAATGTTATCACAGCTTTTCCTCCCTTAGATATGCTTATCAGCCAGCTCAAGCTGTTCTCCTTAACATCAGTCTTAGCGGGCATGTTAGAGAGCTTAGCGCTATTGGGCACGTACTTGAGGGAGTTTAGGTTAGCGACTATCCTCACGGAGTTCGCTCCCGTTGGGCTCGTGAGAGTTATCGTCACTGATCCCACCCTACCGGAGGAAGAGCCCGATACATCTAGCTCCACGACCTCTGGGACTTGCTGAGGTTGAGGTTGAGGCGCTGCCACTTCCTTAGGCTTGACTGATATGATCACGCTATCGCTAGAAGTAGCTGCAGTCGCTACAACGTTGAAGCTCCCAGCTGTCGCTATCAATTTCGCTAAGAAACTTATCTCCAAGCTGCTCTTTTGATCTAGTTTACTTATCTTCCACTTGAGCACGTTCCTATCGTTCTTCGGCTCTACTTTGACTCCACCGAGCTTCGAGCTCCCGCTCACATAGTCCAGCCCTGGGGTGAGGTCTACCTGGACCTCGAGTCCCTCATAAGCTCCTTCCCCTATATTGCTCACGTTGACTAAGAAAGCGATATTGCTACCGGTCTCCGCCTTAGTAGGAGATGCCGATATATCGACAGTTATTAGAGCTAATGCGTTAGATCCAGAGGTCCCGGATTGGACTCCGGAGCTAGACCCAGAGCCTCCAGACTGGTAAGTCTCTAGCTTAATCCCCTGAGATCCTAAGGAGACGAGGACTATGGGTATCCCGTTGAAGACGTAATCGTCAGAGCTGCTCGGCTTACTCGGAGTGACCGGATTTGAGGAGGGAGGAGGTATGTAGCCACAAGATGGTGATCCTCCGGAACCGCCAGAGCCTCCTGAATGGCCTCCAGATCCTCCGGAACCGCCTGATGGAGGGTTCGTAACTACTACTGATGCTGATGCGGAGAGCGTCCCATTAACATAGATCTTGTTGTCCTTCCTACCCTCAGTCAATGCCTTAAGCTTGTACGAAGCTACTAATGAGCTACTTGGGGCTAAAGTAACGTTAAACTTTATCTCTCCAGATATATCGAGATCCAAACTGACGTTAGAGGAGAAGCTCCCGCTCACGTAACTCATACCCGTAGGTATAGTATCCCTCACTGAGAGGTATGCCGGTAGGTCGCCTGAGTTCCTTATCTTCAGCTGATAGCTGACCTCATCACCTACCTTCACGCTAGTGGGTGAGGCAGTCTTCCTCACTTCTATTACGGGGGGAGATATCACATTCACATCAGCTGAGCTATTCCCTGAGCCCTCGTCCGAGCTGAAGATAGCTATATTCTCGAGGTGGGATCCTGGAGGAGCGCTTATGCTGACGTCAAACTCTAATAACATTATGCTCTCCGCGGGTATATTTATGACCCAGCTCAACTCTCTTCCATTGATCTCGGGCTCTAGAGAGCTACCATTCAACTTAGACGTCCCGTTTATGTAGTCCATGCCCTCAGGAAGCGTATCTATTATCGAAACGTTGTAAGCTGTCCCGTTGCCTCTATTAGCGATCACTAAGGTCACCTTAGCTACTGAGCCCGGAGTGACTGTAGATGGCTCGATCAACTTCTCCATGCTTATATTAGTTGAGAGGGATGGTGCGAATACGCTTGGCCCGAACTCAGAGGTCCCATGGGGCATGAGCGTCGCTGTAGACGTTATGTTAATTCCTTTGCCTATCAAATCGTCTGGAAGATCTATCCATCCTAGAAATTCCCCATTTAAAGCCTTGAGACTACCTAGATACCTTAAGCCCTCCCCATATCCGCTCTCGTGGTTCGTGGATAGGTATATCTCTACCTCAGATCCGTTGAAAGTTGAGCTACCTGATCCACTGCCCTCGGAATTTATATAGCCCTTCACTAACAACCTATCCCCGTAGACAGCCGCCCATGTCAATACAGGGTAATCTATGAAATCGTTCGGACCCTCCATCAATCTCCCATCATTTAAAGTCACATAATCTCCCCCTAGATCTATCCCCAGTAGAGTGTTATTGTAGCAAGAGAGCTTCGTGAAGACGTTACCGATGGAGGAGTTCCCCTCTACGACTATACCGCTGTATATGTTATCGTGAACCTTCGTCCCATTGAGTAGATTTCCGTTAGATTCTGATATGAGGACTCCGAACCTATTATGGCTGGATTCCCCGATCAGCGTATTTTCCCCTCCGTTCTGTATCCATACACCGTAGATACTCCCTTCAGTCGAGCCGTCTATCGAGTTCCCCCTGCCATGATATATGTAGACGCCGGAGAATGTGTTATTGACTAGTGATGCCCTAACGAAGTTATTGGAGCTGTATATTATCGCTACGCCATAAATGTTATCTTTCGCGCTCACGTCCTCTAGCTTATTGTCGTCGGATCCCTGATAAATGTAGAAGCCGTAACCATCGACACCTAACGCAGTATTATTATCCGCTCTGGAGTCCGATATAACATTCCCGCTCGATTTCTGTAAGTATATGCCGTACCACCCGTTCTTCTCAGCCTCTATACCCGTCAAATTGTTGTTGTTCGAGTACTTGAGCAGCAGGCCTCCTTCTGAGTTCCCCTCTATCTCAGCATTCATCACCCTGGAGTCGGAGCTCAGTAGGGAGAGGAAGCCTATCCTATTTCCCCTCAATCTCAAGTTGGAGAAGGAGCAAGCGACGCTACTCTCAACGTTCACTCCAGCATTAGTGTTGTTCTCCGAGACCACATCGCTCACATTTATGCTCGAGCTCGATACTATGTTAATTCCGAAGTAGCTTTCAGTAGCTATTATGTTCTCGAGGGAGCTCTCGCTCGTGTAGTAAACGTATATACCGCTCTGCTGAGATCCTATCGCCCCTCTGACAGTTAGATTGCTTATCGTTACATTCCTAGTATTGCTCACTTCTATCACATGCTTAGTCGTATTGTGGGCTTCTACTATCACTGAAGATGGATCTCCCACCCCGGAGATGAGTAAGCTCTTGGTCACCCTCACGTTATCCCTGTAAGTCCCAGGGCAAACTCTTATGATATCACCGGGGTTCGCGCTCGAGATAGCTGAGCTCAAGCTAGTGAAGTAAGCATCACCAGAGGTACATGGGCTACCTGTGTGGACTACTATCGTCCTAGGCGGAGCTGAGAGAGTTAAGTTAGCTTGTAAGATTATGAATATCATGAGCAGAGATAGATACGGTCTCCTCATGCTTCACCATGACTTAGGGAAGGGGGGGCATAAATCCTGAGAGGCCCATTTGTAATGCGCTTATATTCTAGTGATAGCATCGAAGTAAGATCGTGAAATGACCACGCTGATACTCACTGAGAAGCCAAACGTAGCTAAGAGGGTAGCCTCGATACTATCTGAGGGAGCGAAAGCCAGGAGAGAGGGGAAGATATACTATTATGAGTTCGACATAGATGGTGAGAGTTATTACGTCGCACCAGCCGCTGGCCACCTTCTCGAGCTAGATTATCCACCTGGTAAGTGGGAATATCCGTCTATAATCTCACCCGAGAGACTCGTGCTCAAGGAGATAAAGGGAAAGGTAGAGTACTTGAGGGTCCTGGAGAAGTTAGGGAGATTATCTAATAGGATAATAGTAGCGACGGATTTGGATAGTGAGGGCAGCTCTATCGCTCTGGAGATAATTAAGGCCCTGAATTGGGAGGGAAAGGAGATATTGAGGATGGAATTCTCCTCATTAACTAAGGAGGAGATAAGGAAATCCTTCAGGGAACTGAAACCCTTCGATTATCCTAGGGCTTACGCCGGTTGGGTGAGGAGGGTCATAGACCTCGAGTGGGGGGCTAACGTATCTAGAGGGCTCACTTTGAGCACTAGGAGGAAGGGATGGGTGAGAGTGCTGAGCTCCGGGAGGGTCCAGGGACCTACGCTATCTATGATAGTGAAGAGAGAGCGTGAGATAAGGGAATTCATCCCCAAGAAGTACTACAATGTCATAGTGAAAGTTGATAAGGGCTTCTCACTCGAACTAGCCCCTCCCAAGGGGGAGGAAAGAGTATGGAATCAGGATTACGCAAGGAGAGCTGCTGAGGCTGTGAAGGAGACTTTAATCGCGAGAGTGAGGTCTGAAGAGAGGAAGTTGAGCCCTCCTCCTCCCTTCGATGGGACCACGCTCCAAGTAGAGGTGAGCGCTATAACTGGACTTACGCCGAGGCAGATAGCTGATAGGACGAGTGGGATAGCTCAAAAGTTGTATGAAGCTGGATTGATAAGCTACATAGGGACGGAGAGCCAGAAGTATCCAAAGAGCTGGAGAAAGGAGGACTTCGTTGAGATGGTCAAGCTCATAGCGAGTTACCGACCCCTGAAGGAGGAAGCTGAATCCGTCCTGAGGGACATGAGGGAAGCCGCTGTCGAAGGTAAGAAGGATGACCCAGCTCATCCAACGATACACGTAGTCGGAGTGCCAGAAGAGAGGCTCGAGGGGAAGTATAGAGAGGTATATGAGATAATAGCTAGGAGGAATCTCGCTACTTTAGCTCGAGACGCTTTAATCAAGAGGATCAGGGTGGAGGCTAGTGTAGATGGCTTCATCTTCAGGGCTAACGGTCTCTCAGTATTGAGAGAGGGATGGATGAGGGTCTACCCTTACGGGAGGATGGAGGAGTTTCCGGAGGTCGAGGACGGTGAGGAGTTGAGGGTCGTTGAAGTTAAGATAGAGGAGAGGGAAACTCAGCCCCCGAAGAGGTACTCTCACATATCCCTGATAAAGGAGATGGAGAGATTGGGATTAGGGACTAAGAACACGAGAGTGCAGATAATCGATATACTGAAGAGCAGGGGTTACTTAGAGGGAGGGAGCTTCAAGCCCACTAGACTCGGGGAGGCTATAGTTGAGGTCTTAGAGAGCTTCGTCCCGGCTTTGACGAATCCCGAGCTCACAGCTAAATTGGAGAGGGGAATGAACGAGATAGAGCTGGGGAAACTAGATCCCAACGATTTCCTCACCGAATCTCTAGATGAGCTGAGGGATATAATGGATGAGTTCAAGAGGAATGAGTTGAAGATATCTGAGAGGCTCTATGAGGGGCTCAAGGAGTACAGGAGCGGGAGCTTGGGGGAGTGCCCTAAGTGCGGGGGCGACCTAAATATGAGGAAGAGCAGTTATGGATATTTCATAGTTTGCTCAAATTATCCTGAGGAATGCGATGTAAAATATAATTTATTTAAAAATGAGCGATTTGAAGGGAGATTTTGTGAATGTAGGTTACCGCTAGTGAGCGGGAGGATCAAGACTAAAAGCAATAGGGGGAGGAGTTACATCAGGTGCATAGCTAACTGCGATAGAACGCCTCTGAGGTGTGCGAAATGCGGAGGTCCGATGGTCGCGAAACAGGGGAAGTTCGGGGTATACCTGAGGTGCGAGAGCTGCGGCTCGACGAACTTCTTCAGGGTAAGGAAGCGTTGATAACCGATCTAGATGGGACGCTAGTGGATCTGGGGATAAATTGGGATTCTCTGAGGGAGAAAGTGAGGGCAGAGATGGGATGGGATCATCCTCTGAAGCCTCTGGGCCCAAGTATACCGAAGGCAGCTAGGAATAAGGATGAGGAGATTAGGGCATTCAAGATAGTTGAAGAGGAGGAGATAGTCGCATCTAGTAGGGCAGATCGGAACCCAAAGTTGATAAAGATCTTTGAAAAAATTAAGGGGATGGGGTTGAAGTTAGCTTTAGTGACATTGCAAGCGAGGAAGCCAGCTCTAATAGCGCTCGAGAGACTCGGTATTTTGGGGTTCTTCGATGTAGTGATAACGAGGGAGTCCTCCTTAGACAGGAAGGAGCAGCTACTCATGGTTTTAGATGAGCTAGGAGTCGATCCCAGTAAATGCATCTTCTTCGGGGACACTCCCTGGGACGTCGATGCCGGTAGGGAGCTGGGGATCGAAACAGTCTGCGTTGGGAGGAGGATCGATGGATGCAATTACTTCATCCAGAAATTTGAGGATCTAGCTGTTCACTAAAAGCTCGGGTCTCTCCTTCTCTATCCTTTCGAGGAGCTTCTTAGCTCTCTCAGTCGCGTATACACGCATCCCTCCACCGCTATAAGATACCTTAACGAGTCCTTCGCTCTCCAAGAACTTTATCACTTTCACTCTATACTCTCTCTTCGAGACTAGTTTACTTGCGGTCACTCCTTTCTCCCCTTTGTTCACTAACTCTTTCAGTATCCTTATATGGGATTTCAGCAGGGTCATACTTCCACCTCCATGATTACTTAACCGACTTAATTAATAAATATTCGCGTTATGTTATGCGGATATAATCACTTCATATATGCTGATAACTATTGTAATAATAATTAAAGGGATACCTCCCCGAATCTCAATTCAGAACTTCCCCACTAAAGGAGGTAAAAGGCTTGTAGATAAATTAATCATTATCACTAACCCTCGCATACTCCTTAACGTAGCTCAAGAAAAGCCTTATTAATTTTCTCAATTCATCAGCCTCCCTCTTCTTATCGATCATCTCCTTACCAATCTGCATCACTTGATCTAAGAGGAGCTTCAGGCCTTCCTGAGAGGGAGCTGCGACGAGGACCTTCTCCGTCCTCGTGGATTCCACTCTCTTCAGGAAATGATCTATCTGTTGAATTAGCTGTCCGGAAATATCTTTGTTCTGGTTTGAGGATCTTAAGCTCAACTTATACATATTTAGAGTCCTTCTCTCCCTCTCCAATGGATCGTACTTTATCTCTATCTTGATGATACTCCCCAAAGATGAGACTCTCGCATGAGCATCCAAGCCCATATCGTTCAGGGCCTTGACGATAGAATCCAAGGTGATCCCATCACTCCCCCTCGATTTCATCCTCATCTACCTCGATTTCACCCACTATGGGGCCTCTATACCCGCAGTCAGGGCATAGGTATTCATCGGGCAGCAGCCACCCTGAGAAGGGGGATGACTTCCTTATATTTAAGCTACCGCAGGCGGGACATACGATGAGCTTCACCTTCTTCACCATATATATCGCTCCACATAACATGCGAAAGTTATCTACGTTACTATGTAAAAATTTTTGTAATAATGAGAAAAATTTGAAATATTTTAAAGTATTATAGGTTCGCATCGCTTCACATAATAATTTAATAAATTTTATTTAATAATTTTATTTCGATCTCATAACTAATTTGGATGCCCGCTCAGTTGAATCCAGGCCCTCCCGATCTCTGGGGAATCCACTTGAGATGACATCTCAATAGCCCTCTTATGCTCCGAGTACGGGAAGTATAAGTGAAACAGGGCAAATAGTTACACTAAGAGAACTTTAGTGCGGTCCGCTCACTCTCACTAAATTTTTTAATTGGCCTCAGCTACCCCGGGCGCAGGTGGACGAATGTCTGTGGAAGAGCTCGTCGAGAGGATGAAGAGCATCGAAAGGAAATGGCAGGAGAAATGGGAAAAATCAAAAATATTTGAAGCTGATCCCGATAAAAATCTCAAGAAATTTTACTTAACTGTGGCTTATCCTTATCCGAATAGCCCGCAGCATATAGGACACGGTAGGACTTACGGCCTCGCAGACGCTTACGCTAGGTTCAAGAGGATGCAGGGATACAATGTGCTCTTCCCCATGGCCTTCCACTACACCGGCACGCCGATACTCGCTATGGCTAAGAGGTTGAGGGAGGGGGATCCAGAGATATTGGATTCATTCCTCAGGATTTACGGGATCCCTGAGGATAAACTTGAGGAACTTGAAGATCCCCTCAAGATGGCTAGATACTTCCATGAGGAGATAAAGGCCGGGATGAAGTTAATGGGATACTCGATAGATTGGAGGAGGGAGTTCACGACTATAGATCCAGCTTACAATAAGTTCATCACTTGGCAATTCATGAAGCTGCAGGAGAGGGGGTACTTAACTAAGGGGAAGCATCCCGTGGGCTGGTGTCCGAGATGCGATAATGCTGTAGGGCAGCACGATACTAGAGGGGATGTCGAGCCTGAGATAACTGAAGTCACGTTGATAAAATTCGAAGGAGATTCCCTAATAGTTCCCACAGCTACCTATAGGCCTGAGACGGTCTTCGGGGTCACTAACATATGGATAGACCCTGAAGTGGAGTACAAGATAGTTGAAGTTAATGGGGAGAGATGGGTATTGTCTGAAGAAGCCGCTATCAAGCTCAAGTTCCAAGGGTTCGATGTCAAGGAAGTGGGGAAAGTGAAGGGAGAGGAGCTCATTGGGAGATACTTCAGGAACCCAGCCACGGGAAGAGAGGTCCCTGTCCTCCCAGCGAAATTCGTCAAGCCTGATTACGGGACTGGCATCGTGATGTCAGTACCGGGACACGCTCCTTACGATTTCCTGGCCCTCAGGGATCTGAGATCGGATTTGGAGACCTTGAGGAAATATGGCATCGAGGATATCTCGGGATTAGAGCCTATATCGATAATCGAAGTCGAGGGCTTCTCGGACCTACCAGCTAAGGATGCTGTGGAATCATTAGGGGTTAAGGATCAGTTGGATGTGAGAGCGGAGGAAGCTACACAACTAATTTACTCTAAAGAGTACCACACTGGTAGGATGAAGACGAATACGGGATATCCAGGCATGCCCGTCAGGGAAGCTAAGGAGAGGGTTAAGGAAGACCTGATAGCGAGTGGAAAAGCCCATAAGTTCTATGAGATAGCGAATTCCCCTGTCTACTGTAGATGCGGAGCTAAAGTAGTGGTGAAGATAGTGGAGGATCAGTGGTTCATAGATTACTCGAATCCCGAGTGGAAGGAGTTAGCTCATGAGGCCTTGAGGGGGATGAGGATAATACCGAAGGAGCTGAGGAGGGAGTTCGAGGATGCTATCGATTGGATGAGGGAGAAAGCATGCGCTAGGAAGAGCGGCCTTGGGACGAGGCTTCCCTTCGATCCAAATTGGATAATAGAGAGCCTTAGCGACTCAACTATCTACATGGCTTTCTACACGATAAGCAAGTACATAAATTCAGGGATCTTAGATGCCTCGAAACTCGATGAGGAGGTCTTCGATTACATATTCCTAGGTAGGGGGAGTGAGAAGGACCTCTCCTCGAGGAAGGGGATAGATGAGGACGCTCTCAGGAGAGTGAGGGAGGAGTTCCTCTACTGGTACCCTCTGGACTCGAGGCACAGTGGGAGGGACCTCGTATGGAATCACCTCACTTTCTTCATATTCAATCACGTAGCCATATTCCCGAGGGAGCTCTGGCCGAGGCAGATTGTAGTGAACGGCTCAGTGACTATGGAGGGCAAGAAAATGTCGAAATCTCTCGGAAACATAATACCTATAAGGAGGGCCGTCGAGCTCTTTGGGGCAGATCCTATAAGGCTTTCAGTCATGGGATCAGCTGAACTTTCCTCTGATGCTGACTTCTCCCCTATAGTAGCGAGTAGCACCCTCAAGAGGCTCTTCAGGATCCTCGATCTAGCTTCCAAATTCAGCGGTTTCGATGAGGAGATGGCAGTCGAGGATCTCTGGGATATGTGGTTGATAACTATGCTCAAACTCCACGTGAAGGAGGTAACTGATGCCATGGAGGAATGCAGAGCTAGGGAGGCGATACACCACTCAGTTTACTTACTGCTCAATGAAGTCGAGGAGTACCTTGAAGCTAAAGGTGAAGCTAATGGAAGGCTTATGAAATACATTTTGAATGTCTGGGCTAGGCTCCTGGCCCCCTTCGCCCCCCACATAGCTGAGGAGATATGGGAGACTATAGGGGGGGAGGGATTCGTCTCACTAGCCCCTTGGCCGTCCTACGAGGAGATCCCTGAGTACAAGGAAGCCGAGATATCCTACAAGGTTTTATCGAATATAATAGAGGATGTTAAGAGTATCTCGTCTTCAGGGATATCTGGGGGCAATCTCTACATTTACGTAGCCTCCCCGTGGAAGTACGAGCTCTTCAAGAGGATAGAGGAACTCAAGCCTGAAGTAGGGCTCGATCCCAGGAGACTGATCCCTGAGCTCATGAAGGATCCAGCTCTCAGGGAAAGGGGCTCTTATGTCCCTGAGATAGTGAAGCAACTCTCTAGCGGCGGGTGGCCTTGGCTCCCCGATAGGGATAGGGAGTTATCAACACTGGAAACTGCGAAGGATTACTTAGAGAGGAAATTGGGGATGAAAATAAAGTTGGATCTTGAGGAGAATCCCTCATACGACCCTAAGAAGAGGGCCTCGAGGGCTCTCCCCGGGAGGCCCGCTATATACATAGAGTAATCAAATACCCATTTTTTCCCTGAGATAGTCTACTAGATCCACTACTCTAGCTGAATAACCCCACTCATTATCGTACCACCCGAACACCTTGATCATGTTCCCATCGACGACTTGAGTCAGGGAGGGATCGAAGACGACGCTGTGCTCATCCCCTATCAGGTCCACCGATACTATAGGATCTTCAGCTATCCCTAAGTACTTCGGCATCCTCTTAGCTTCTTCCTCGAAGGCTGTGTTGACTTCCTCAACGCTTGTCTTCTTCTCCAGCTCAGCGGCGAAGTCCACTATAGATACATCATATGTGGGGACCCTCATGGCTATAGCGGAGAGCCTGCCCTTGAGCTCAGGGAATATCAGCTCTATCGTCTTAGCTGCCCCAGTCGAAGTAGGGATCATAGATATAGCAGCAGCTCTAGCGCGCCTCAGATCGGAGTGAGGGGCATCTAATATCCTCTGATCATTTGTATATGCGTGAATCGTTGTCATAACGCCCCTCCTGACCTTGAACCTCTCGTGGAGGACCTTCACCATTATAGCGAAGGCATTAGTCGTGCATGAGGAATTGCTTATCACGTGATGCTTCTCTACATCTATCCCTCCTTCGTTGACCCCCATCACGACAGTGTAATCAGCAGACTCCCCCTTAGAGGGAGCCGTTATGACTACCTTCTTGACGGATCCCCTGAGATGCTTAGCGGCGTCGCTCCTGCTCGTGAATACGCCTGAGGCCTCTATGACTAAATCAACGCCTAACTCATCCCATGGAATTGATGAGGGATCTCTATGACTGAAGACCCTCAGCTCCTTCCCATTGACGATTATCGCGGACTCCTTGTGACTTATCTCAGCCTCAAACCTTCCGAAAACAGAATCGTACTTGAGGAGGTGGGCCAGGACTTTTGGCTCGGTTATATCGTTCAGAGCGACGAAATCGAGGTTTGGGTTCCTCAATCCTATCTTGAAGACCTGCCTACCTATCCTACCGAAACCGTTGATGCCTACGCGCATGGGCATAAGTTGATGAGAATATTGAAAAATAAAAAAGTTTGAAGCAACTTGAAGGTCATGCTGACGCTTTCCTCAGGAATTCCTCAGCTATTCTCTTATATCTCTCGATCTCCTCCTTTCCTAATGGCCTGATCTTCTTCATAGCTTCTTCAAAGTGTCTCTTCGTTATGATGAGCTCCGATCTATGAGCTGATGCCTCCTTAGGATCCTTATACTTATTTATGTGCTCTTTCAAAGCCATTAAAGTAGCTAGATTCACTAAATTCGCTAAGTCAGCGCCTGTATATCCATCTGTCTTTGATGCGAGTTCCTCAAGGTTCACGTCCGGAGCTAGGGGCTTCCCCTTCGTATGTATCTTGAGTATCTGCAGCCTGGCAGCGAGGTCAGGTGGAGGGACGTAGATCAATCTATCGAACCTTCCTGGCCTCAATAAGGCTGGATCTATTAAATCCGGCCTGTTAGTAGCAGCTATAACTACTACCTTCCTGAGCTCCTCTAAGCCATCCATCTCAGTGAGCAACTGACTTATGACCCTCTCCGTGACCCCGGAGTCGCTAGAGTATCCTCTTATCGGTGCTATTGAATCTATCTCATCGAAGAATATTATAGTTGGAGCGGTCTGCCTCGCCCTCCTGAATATCATCCTAACTGCCTTCTCGCTCTCCCCGACCCACTTACTCATTATCTCCGGCCCCTTGACGCTTATGAAGTTAGCTTCGCTCTCATTAGCTACGGCTTTAGCTAGTAGAGTCTTACCAGTCCCAGGAGGACCGAAGAGCAATATACCCTTCGGCTGTCTCGCACCGCTAGCTTCAAAGAGCTCAGGGTATTTGAGGGGCCATTCTACTGCCATCTTCAGCTCTTCCTTCACTTCATCGAGTCCACCTATGTCATCCCACCTCACATTCGGGACTTGAACGACTACCTCTCTCAGAGCTGAGGGCGTTATATCCTTGAAGGCCTCCATGAAGTCATCCATCGTTACCTTCAGCTTCTCCAAGACTTCTGGTGGTAACTTCTCGCTCTCGAGTAGATTAACTTCCTTCATCAGCCTCCTCAAAGCCCTCATAGCTGCTTCCCTGACTAGAGCAGCTAGATCAGCTCCTACGAACCCATGAGTTATATCAGCCAATCT
>Ga0197143_1000782_pt1 | contig 30701 bp, 31 predicted proteins | sample GBS70_MetaG_FD_148603 | JGI IMG/M metagenome (GOLD analysis project Ga0197143, IMG submission 148603) | Sediment microbial communities from Great Boiling Springs, Gerlach, Nevada, United States - GBS 70_MetaG | ecosystem: Environmental > Aquatic > Thermal springs > Hot (42-90C) > Sediment... | reverse complement strand
GCGGCTCTTCTTGTTCATCATGCACGAGTAGCAGCTGTTCTTCGTGTGGGCCCGGGAATTGATGGCAGGATTGGATGAACTGGCAAACAGCATAAAAGATTGCCGGAAATGCAAGCTGGCAGATTACAGGACTCAGGTTGTTTTTGGAGTCGGTCGACCGGACGCCGACCTGATGTTTGTAGGCGAAGCACCTGGTTATAACGAAGATCTGCAGGGAGAGCCTTTTGTTGGTGCTGCCGGCAGACTTCTTGACAGGGTAATTCTTGAAGAAACCGCGCTAACCCGCCAGGATGTTTATATTACCAATGTTGTTAAGTGTCGTCCCCCAAACAATCGAAATCCGGAAAACGATGAGATTATCGCGTGCAACCCGGTTCTTATGCAACAAATAGAAATAATTAAGCCTAAAGTCATCTGTGCTTTAGGCAATGTGGCAGCTAAGACACTTCTTAACAGAAACGAAGGCATTTCCAGACTTCGTGGCAAAGCCTTAAAAATGGGACAGATAATGATCGTTCCCACATACCATCCAGCGGCCGTTTTAAGGAACCCAAACCTTATTGAGGATTTTCGTTCTGATATAAGATTGGCTTTTTCTCTTATTCATAAAGAAGAACAGCCGGAAGAAGATAAATCAGATGGTGTTTTTGAACAACCTTCCCTTTTTTAAAAAAGGACCGCTTTTGTTTTTCAGGTCACATTCGCCTGAAATTACGCTTGAATTGGGTCAAAAACTCGGCTACCTCCTGCAGAAGGGCGACTTTGTAGCTTTGACAGGCGAACTTGGGGCAGGCAAAACAACTTTCGTTAAAGGGGTTGTTTCTGCGTATGGTCTGTCGGATATGGTTAAGAGCCCTTCTTTTATACTGCTTAATGAATATCAGCTCAAAGAAGATCTAAAGCTCTTTCATCTTGACTTCTACCGGGCGGATGTCACTGCCCTGGATGATGTTGGCTGGACTGATTTACTTGCAGGGGGTATAGTTGTAGTTGAATGGCCTGAAAAAATTGCTCAGTTTATTCCCGGGACAGCCTTGGTGGTGAGGTTAGAGTTTATAGATGAAAATTCAAGAAATATTTATTTTTACGGAGCGGATATATGGAAGGAGAGGCTTTCAAAGCTCAGGACCGAAAAGTAAAAAAGATTAAGTTTGAAGAGGCAGCCTTTCCTGCAGGAACCATTATACTTGATGGTAGCCTGGATTTCTTGGCGGCTGCAATTGCTTTAGGTGAGGGTGTTTTTTACGCATTTGAGCTTCAGACAAAAAGAAATCTTCAGGAAAAACTATTTTCCGCACTTAAATACCTGGCAGCAGAGGCCGGTTTTAAAGAGCATTTCAAGCCACCCCTGATAGCTGTTGGCTGTGGGCCTGGAAGCTATACTTCTGTAAGAGTTAGTGTTGCTGCTGCCAGAGCAATGGCACAGGCAGCTGATTGTTCTGTTTTAACGCTTGATAGTCTTGATATATTGATGCACAGTTTCTGGCTTTTCAACAGTTGTGCCGCTTCAAGGACTGCAGTTGTCAGGGATGCCAAAATGAACCAGGTTTATGTGGCTGGATACGAAGTTGATCGTGAGGTTAAGAAAATTCTTTCAACGAGCGTCATGGGGCTTGAAGAAGCAGTCAGATTTTTAACAGAAAACAAATATGTTTTCGTTATATCTGACACTCTAGAGGTTAAAACTCATTTCAGCAACTTTGATTTTTATGAATCCAACCCGGGCGCCATCGGACTTATTAGTGCAGCCTGCGATGCGTTAAAAAAGAACAAACCGGTTTCGTGGGAAAAGGTCCTGCCGGTTTATTTAAGGGTTTCCTATGCTGAAATGAAGCATAATGCAGACAAAAGTTAAAATCCGCTCCATGACCTTAAAAGACATTAATGAAGTCGTTAACATAGAGAAACAGGTTTATACGTGGCCCTGGAGTCCTTGGATATTCTTTCAGGAACTAATAGCTCCAGAAAGGTATTACGTCGTAGCTGAGGTTGGAGGACAGATAATCGGTTATGCTGGTTTGCAGTGGGTGCTGGATGAGGGGCACGTTACCAACATAGCTGTTAGAAAGGAGTGGCAGCGCCGCGGTATTGGTAGCCTTTTGCTTGAGAATCTGATTGTTAAAGCAAAAAAATTAAATTTGAAATTTTTGACTCTTGAGGTCAGAGCTTCTAACAGGGCTGCGCTGTCTCTTTATAAAAAGTTCGGTTTTGTAGTTGAAGGTATTCGGAAAAATTATTACGTTAAACCCACGGAAGACGCAATTATAATGACTCTTTACCTTTGAAATAAAATTTTATTGTCACTTGATATTTTTATTTTGCATAAATTTTGCCAGAAGACTTAAAATTAATGAATAATATATTGCGGGAAGGGAGGTGAGCTGTGTGATTTTGAGTCAATATTTACGAAAGGGGGAATCTGCCTTGTCAAAAAAGCTTTTAATCTTTCTCACAGTTTTTGCGCTTGTATTTTCAGTTACCATAGCTGGTTGTGCTAAGAAGGAGGAAACTGCTAAGGAAGAGACGAAAGAGTCTGAAGTTATCAAGATCGGAGTCGTCACACCGCTTACCGGTGATGTGGCAACTTTTGGCCAGTCAACCAAAAAAGGCGTTGAGATGGCAGCTGAAGAGACAAATAATGCTGGTGGAGTTCTGGGTAAAAAGATTGAACTCATAATAGAAGACGACCGTAATGACCCGAAAGAAACTGCCAATGTCGTTAGGAAACTAATTGACCAGGATAAGGTCGTTGCAATTATCGGTTCTCTTACTTCCAAGTGTTCGCTGGCAGGCATGCCTATTGCCAATGCCAAAAAGATTCCGATGATTTCTAACGCTTCCACCAACCCCAAGGTTACTCTTACAGGTCCGTTTGCTTTCCGTGTCTGCTTCATTGATGACTTCCAGGGTCAGGTAATGGCTAAGTTTGCATATGAAGACCTTGGTGCCAGGAAGGCAGCAGTGCTGTATGATATCGGTAACGACTATACCAAAGGATTGGCTGAATTCTTCATCAAGAGCTTCAAAGAGCTTGGAGGCGAAATCGTTGCTGAAGAAACCTACCAGCAGGCCGACAATGATTTCAACGCACAGTTAACCTCGATTAAAGCGAAAAATCCTGATGTTATCTTCCTGCCTGACTACTACCAGAAAGTATCACTCATAGCCAAGCAGGCTAGAGGACTTGGTATCAAGGCTACATTCCTCGGAGGCGATGGTTGGGATTCTCCTGAGCTTGTCAAACTTGGCGGAGAAGCAGTTGAAGGAGGTTATTTCAGCAACCATTATTCCCAGCAAGACCCCGATCCGAAGACCCAGGAATTCATTAAGAAGTTTGAAGAAAAATATGGAGAAAAGCCTGATGCCCTTGCAGCTCTTGGTTACGATGCTCTCTACTATCTCGTTGAGGGTATTAAGAAAGCCGGAAAAATCGATCCAGTTGAGATTCGAGATGGAATTGAGCAGGTTGGTAAAGAAGGATTTACAGGTGTGACAGGCAAGTTTACCATTGATGAAAACCGTAACCCGATTAAGGCAGCTGTTGTTCTTAGGGTGGAGGGCGGTCAATTTAAGTTTGTGAAGAGAGTTGAACCTTAAAGAACACTTGAAGCGTGGCGGCCTTTTTAATAAGGCCGCCACGCTTCTTTTGTTGAAGAGCTTCGATTTTTAAGTAAAATCTTTTTATTGGTTAACAGCTTAAGGAGGCGATCGTTGGAACAGCTGATTCAACAGATTGTAAACGGTCTTGCCCTAGGTTTTATTTACGCTCTTATTGCACTTGGTTATACCCTTGTTTATGGAATCATTCGTCTTATTAACTTTGCTCATGGCGATATTATTATGGTTGGAGCTTACATTGCTTTATTTTCTTATCTTTTGCTGGGCTTCGGATTCCTCCCATCTCTTTTGATTGCAATGGTTCTCTGTTCAATCCTGGGCGTAACCATTGAAAGAATAGCTTATCGTCCTATTCGTGAAGCTCCGCGAATCACAGCTTTGATTACTGCTATTGGTGTTTCGTTTTTACTGGAATATAGTTTTCAATTGTTTTTTGGACCTCAACAGAGAGCTTTTCCTGAATTTATAAAGACCCGCTATTTTAAGCTCGGATTGCTTTCAGTTACTAATGAACAGCTTTTAATTCTTGGAGTCGCTATCTTTTTAATGCTTATCCTGAACTATATTGTGATGAAAACCAAAACTGGCATGGCAATGCGGGCAGTTTCTTTCGACAAGGATGCAGCTCGACTGATGGGAATCAATGTAGACAATACGATTTCAATAACATTTGCAATTGGAAGCTCACTTGCAGCAGCTGCTGGAATGCTGCTCGGAATGTACTATCAGCAGATCGACCCATTGATGGGCTTCACACCGGGTTTAAAGGCTTTTATTTCTGCTGTTATTGGTGGCATCGGGTCTATTCCTGGTGCTATGGTGGGTGGCCTGGTTTTGGGAATTACCGAAGTTTTTGTTGTAAGCATTGGGTATTCAACGTTAAAAGACGGAGTTGCCTTTTTGCTTTTAATTCTTGTCCTTCTTATAAGGCCGCGAGGAATTTTTGGTGAGAAAGTGGTTGAAAAGGTATGATGGAACAGCTGCTTTTAAATTTCCTTTCTTCATACCAGATTCAGGTTCTTTCATTTATTGGTATATTTACCATTCTTGCTATCAGTTTGGATATTGTTAATGGTTATACGGGTCAGTTTTCTATTGGCCACGCAGGCTTCATGGCTGTTGGCGGTTATGTTGCAGCCTATCTTACTTTTTATCATCAGGTGCCATTCATACTGGCTACACTTGCCGGCGCTTTTGCAGCTGCGTTCTTTGGTCTTTTGATTGGTATTCCTACATTGAGGCTGCGGGGCGATTACCTTGCAATAGCTACTCTTGGTTTTGCTGAGATTATCAGGGTAGCAATTCTTAATCTGGATGTGGTGGGTGGCGCCAGAGGCTTTGCCGGTATTGCTAACCTGAGTAATTTCGATATTGTGCTCGTCTTTACATTAGTAAGCTTTGTCTTGCTTTTTAATTTCACCAGATCCGCGTACGGCAGAGCTCTGCAGTCAATCAGAGAAGATGAAATCGCTGCTGAGTGCATGGGGGTGCCAACAACTTACTTTAAGGTTCTTGCTTTTGTCATTGCTGCCTTTTTTGCGGGAATTGCAGGGTCCCTCTACGGTCACTACCTGATGTTTCTTCATCCAAATGATTTTGGTCTTTTGCGCTCAATTGAAATTCTTTTAATGATCGTTCTTGGCGGCATGGGAAATCTTTGGGGCGCTTTTCTTGGCGCTATAGTTTTGAGTATTTTACCTGAAGCGTTAAGAACTTATAACGGAATTGTGTACACAATAATAGTTGTTTATCTAATCGGGGTAGTTATCAGCTACCAAAAAGGAAGGTATAGCTTGCTAAAATGGATAACAGGTATTGTAATTGCAGGTTTAACAGTTGCAGCGCTGCTTATATTTGGCAAGGACATCATAGTTAAATACGCGGGACAGATGAGAATGATAATTTACTCCGTACTGCTGATTTTGATGATGTTGTTCCAGTCATCTGGCTTAATCGGTCTTGCACGCGATCTTGCTAAACCTTTAAGCCGGAAGCTGCGGGGTGCTTAAAGGCTTGAAGAAGTTGCTTGAGCTTAAGGCTGTAAGCAAAAATTTTGGAGGTCTGCGGGCAGTTAACCATGTGGACATGTTCGTGCCCGAGGGCGGGCTTTACGGACTCATAGGTCCTAACGGTGCCGGCAAAACTACAATTTTTAATTTAATAACTGGAATTTATGAGCCTACGGAAGGTGAAATAATTTTTGACGGTGAAAACATTGGCGGGCTTCAGCCTCACGTAATTTCAAGGAAAGGAATTGCCCGCACCTTTCAGAACATTCGGCTATTTAAAGAGCTGACCGTTCTTGAAAATGTACTTATAGCCAGACAGGCATTTAAAGGCTACGGTCTTATCTCAGCTATGTTTCGACTGCCGAAGTACTACCGCGAAGAAAAGAAAATTAAAGAAGAAGCTATGCAAATTTTGAGCCTATTGGGTATTGCTGATAAAGCAAACTTCAAGGCGGGTGCGCTTCCTTACGGTGAACAGAGGTTAACTGAAATTGCAAGAGCTTTAGCTTTAAAACCAAAGCTAATCCTTCTTGACGAGCCTGCTGCTGGCATGAATCCGGCAGAAACTGAAAATTTAATGGAGCTCATCAAGAGAATTCGAAGCGATTTCAAAACCTCTGTTCTGTTAATTGAGCATGACATGAAGGTGGTAATGGGTGTTTGTGAATATATTTACGTACTTGATTACGGTTCGCTGATTTCAGAAGGTACTCCAGAAGAGGTAAGTAAAGATCCCAAGGTGATTGAAGCATATCTGGGGGAACAGCTAAATGCTTAAAATTCGCAATTTAAAAGCATGTTATGGATCAATTAATGCTTTAAAAGGAATAGATCTTGAGGTTGACGAAGGCGAAATTGTGACGCTTATTGGCGCCAACGGAGCTGGTAAAAGCACCACTCTAAAGTGCATTTCTGGCTTAATCAAGCAGGTTGATGGAGAAATTATTTTTCAGGAAAAGAACATCCTCGGTGTGCCTGCCCATAAAATCGTTGAAATGGGAATATGTCAGGTGCCAGAAGGAAGAAGGATTTTTGGTAATTTAACTGTCAGAGAAAATCTGATAATGGGTGCTTATACAATTAAGGACAAAAAGAAAATTGATGAAAAAATGGAAAGAGTTTTTTCAATTTTTCCACGTCTGAAAGAAAGAATAAACCAGCTTGGTGGTACTCTTTCAGGTGGCGAACAGCAAATGCTTGCTATAGGGCGGGCTCTTATGTCTGAGCCCAAGCTTTTACTTCTGGACGAGCCTTCACTTGGTCTGGCGCCTTTTCTGGTTATGGAAATATTTAAAATTATTAGAGATATCAACGAGCAGGGAACGACTATTTTGCTGGTTGAGCAAAATGCTCATATGGCTCTTCAAATAGCCCACCGGGGCTACGTACTTGAAACAGGAAGAATTGTGCTTAGCGGTAGCGCTCAGGAACTTGCCAGCAACGAAGAGGTAAAGAAAGCCTATCTGGGGGCCTGATAAATCAAAAAGGGGGTCAACAGCAATGTACGTGCGCGATTTTATGAGCAAAAATTTGGTTTTAATAACTCCGGAAAGTTCCCTTGCTGATGCTTTTGCCTTAATGAAGGAAAATAGAATCAGAAGGCTACCCGTAGTTGATGGGGAAAATCTTGTCGGCATAGTTGCTTATAGCGACCTGCTTAAAGCCTCTCCTTCTCAGGCAACTTCGCTTTCTATCTGGGAAATAAACTACGTGCTATCAAAGCTAAAAATAAAAGATATAATGAAGACTGAAGTTATTACTGTCGATGCTGATGAACCCATTGAGAAAGCAGCACTTTTAATGCAGAAGCACGATATCGGCGCGCTTCCGGTCCTTGAAGGTGGGCGTCTGGCTGGAATAATTACTGAGTCAGACATTTTCGATGCATTTATTGATATTATGGGCATGGGCAGCCCTGGAACGAGAATTACGGTTGAAATTGAAGACCGACCAGGACAGATCCTTGGGATTATAAAACCAATTTCTGAGGCCGGAATCAATATTTGCAGCATAGCTACGTTTCACGCTGAGGATAGACAGGAGCTGGTTCTCAGAATTGATACCGAGGAGCCGGATCCAATTATTGAAAAGCTTAGATTGTCGGGCATAAAGATAATCCGTTACGACATTTTTTAATTCTATGGGTTTGATCCTTGCTGTTGAAACAAGCTGCGACGAAACGGCAGCGGCAGTTGTTGACTTTGACAAGAATGTTCTTTCCAGTGTTGTAGCCAGCCAGGTAGAATTCCACCGCAAGTTTGGGGGCGTTGTTCCGGAAATTGCTTCCCGTAAACATGTAGAGCGCATTAACTTTGTAGTTGAAGAGGCATTGGAACAGGCAGGTGTCAGCTTTGATTCAATTGATGTTTATTCGGCTACGAAAGGACCTGGTTTGATCGGTGCTCTTTTAATAGGAATGGTTACCGCAAAGGCTTATGCTTTTGTTTTCAGTCGACCGCTTGTGTTTGTTGATCATATTGAAGCCCACATATGGGCTAACTTTTTGAACGGTAAGCAGCCGCCTTTGCCTGCAGTTGCCCTTGTCGTTTCAGGTGGACATACTTCTTTTTACTGGCTTGATGAAGACAAGAATTTGACGCTACTTGGAGAAACTATTGATGATGCGGTTGGTGAAGCTTACGACAAGGTAGCCAAAATTCTTGAACTACCTTATCCAGGTGGTCCTGAAGTTGAAAAGCTGGCTACACGCAGAAAAAATCCAGTAGAGTTTGTGCGACCCTACCTTGATTCAGGTGATCTTAATTTTTCTTTTTCTGGAATTAAGACTGCTGTTCTCTATTATCTTAGAAAGAATCCAGAAGCTGCTAAAGAAGATGTTGCTGCGGGCTTTCAAGAGGCTGTGATTGATGTTCTTGTAAAAAAATCAGAAGTAGCAATCGACAGATACCGACCACTTTCGCTTCTTCTTGCAGGAGGTGTCATAGCTAACCGGGCAATCAAAGAAGCTTTCCTTAAATTGGCCGAAAGAAAAGGCATTGAGGTTAGTTTTCCACAGCCTGAATTCTGCACCGACAATGCTGCTATGGTTGGTGCAAGAGCTGCCGATCTTTTTCTTACAGGTCAGATTGATAATTTTGAGACCCCTGGCTATTCTATTCAAAGAAAAAGATAAGTGTTAAAGGCTGTGGAAATTGTGGAAAACTTTTTAATAAAAGCTTGCGGAAACTTCCCTGGCTCTTGGAATCGTAGCTTTTAAATGTTTCTAATTCTTAAGGTTTTGCATTCGTTAGGAAGCTTTGCTTAAATGTTTCTATGCGTGCCGGAGAATTTAAGCTGAGTAAAGAGGGCAGTCTGGTTATATCTTTCTTGCTCGGTGCTCTAACTGCAGCATCCTTTGAAGACCCGATGTATTTTCCTCTGTATGTAATTTCGCTGATAGCTTTTGGCATTATTCTCGATACAGGCTATTATGAGGCAAATTTTCTTAAAGGATATTTTTTTGGTTTCGGCTTTTTTCTGACTGCTGCCTGGTGGCTCGGCTTTCTTAAAGGATTGTTTTTCCTTCCTTTCCTGCTGGCAGCATTTGAAGCTTTGTTCTTTGGATTGCCTGCATGGCTTACGAACAACGATTTTTTACAAAAGAAAAGTACGCGCTTCTATCGGTTTTATTTGCTTATTTTTATCTTCGAATGGCTAAGAGGGCAGGGTGTTTTCGGTTTTCCATGGATGAGCTCAGGATTTTATCTGCAGGGAACATTATTTAAGGATCTGCTTCTGCTTTTTGGAGTTTACGGCTGCAGTTTTCTTATTTATTTTTTTGTTGCTGCCTTTCTTTCTTTCTGGAGTTACCGGCGAGCAAAAGATAGTGTAGCCTTACTTTTTCTGACTGCAGTCCTTTTATTGCTACCTGTGACAAACTTTTTGCAGCCCGAAAAAATATCCAGCAAACCGCTAAAAGTCACGTTGCTACAGGATAATCTTCTTCCAGAAGAAAAACACGAGCCTGACCCTGATTTAAGAACCAAATTGATTCTTAACAACTTTTTAAGGCTCATAAGTCTGATACCGGATAAAACTGACCTTATTGTATTTCCTGAAACCTCATTTCCCTATACTTTTCCGTTTAATCATAGCTGGAAAGATTACTTTAGAACTCTCTCAAAACAAAAGAATGCTGTACTTCTTGTTGGTGTCCAGACATTTAGCGGTGGAAGATACTACAACTCTATCGTAGCTTTTAGTTCCCTGGGTGCGTTTGACAGATACGACAAGAGATATCTGGTGCCCTTTGGCGAGTACGTTCCTTTCAGGGACTGGTTCAGGTTTTTTTCAATTGTTAGTAATTCAATTGATTTTAGTTCTGGCAAAAAAGATCCTCTTATAAAGATAGGTGACTTTAAATGTGGTGCGGGTATTTGCTGGGAATCTGCAATTCCGGGATATGGAAGGGAACTTGCTTTAAAAGGTGCAAACCTGCTGGTTTTTGTAACAAACGATAACTGGTTTTTGTTTTCAAACCAGAGCAGATCACACTGGAGGCACACAAAAGCTCAAGCAGACGCATCCGGACTTGCTGTCGTACAATCAGCCAACGCAGGCATAACGGGCTGGTATTTTAATGGAAAAGAAAGTGTTCTGGTGCCATGGGTAGTTGGGGCTTTGAAAGCCGAAGTGCCGCTTGTAGAACCAGTAAAAGGCATAATTAAACTGCAAAAGCTTTTCGAGTTAACCACGATTGCCTTCTCTTTATTTTTTGTTGTTTTTTACACGGAAATTTTGCAGGCGCTGAAAAAATTTAAAAATTTTTAAAAGAAGTTGTTGACAGAAGCTCCATGTCTTTATAATCTATTATTTAGCAATCAATAAGTTTGATTGCTAAATTCTGCTGTAAAGGAGGGATGCCTTGATGAAGTTGCGTCCACTTGAGGACAGAGTAGTTGTCAAACCAATTGAAGCCGAAGAAAGAACTAAGAGCGGAATAGTTCTTCCCGACACCGCCAAAGAAAAACCCCAGCAGGGTGAAGTTATTGCAGTTGGTCCCGGCCGATTCGAAGACGGTCAGCGAGTACCTATGGAGGTAAAAGTTGGAGATAGGGTTATTTACAGTAAGTATGGTGGCACAGAAGTAAAAATTGAGGGTGAAGAATACATTATCCTCTCAAGCCGTGACATTCTTGCTGTAATTGAACAGTAAAGAAAGGAGGTTGATTGAAAGTGGCAAAAATGATCATTTTTGATGAAAAAGCCAGAAGAGCTCTTGAGGCTGGTGTAAACAAGCTTGCCGATACAGTAAAGGTAACCCTTGGTCCTAAGGGTAGAAACGTTGTGCTTGAGAAGAAATTTGGTTCTCCAACAGTTACCCACGATGGTGTCAGTGTAGCCAAGGAAATTGAGCTTGAGGATCCTTTTGAGAACATGGGTGCTCAGCTGCTAAAAGAGGTTGCTACCAAAACCAACGACGTTGCCGGTGATGGTACAACCACTGCTACCGTCCTCGCCCAGGCAATTGTTAGAGAAGGCCTGAAAAACGTTGCTGCGGGTGCTAACCCTATGCTGATTAAGCGTGGAATTGAAAAGGCCGTTGAAGCTGCTGTCGAAGAAATTAAGAAGATTGCCAAGCCTGTAGAGGATAGGACTGCCATTGCCCATGTCGGTTCTATTTCTGCTGCTGACGAACAGATTGGTGAACTCATCGCAGAAGCTATGGAAAAAGTGGGTAAAGATGGAGTTATTACCGTTGAAGAGTCGCAAACCATTGGTACATCTGTTGAGGTTGTAGAGGGTCTTCAGTTTGACAAAGGCTACATATCCCCTTACATGGTTACCGACCCTGAAAGAATGGAGGCTATACTTGAAGATCCTTACATTCTCATTGCCAATCAGAAAATTACAGCTGTCCACGATATCATTCCTGTTCTTGAAAAGGTGGTACAGGCCGGTAAGCCGCTTCTCATTATTGCTGAGGACGTAGAGGGCGAAGCTCTGGCTACACTTATCGTCAACAAGCTGCGTGGTACCCTGCAGGCTGTTGCTGTGAAGGCACCCGGTTTTGGTGAGAGGAGAAAGGCTATGTTGCAGGATATAGCTATCGTAACCGGTGGTCAGGTAATTACGGAAGAGCTCGGCATTAAGCTTGAAAATGTTACCCTTGACATGCTTGGACGTGCTGAGAAAGTAAAGGTCACCAAGGAAAACACGACTATTGTTGGTGGTAAGGGAGACATTGAGGCAATCAAGGGTAGAATTAATCAGATCAAGGCTGAAATTGAGCAAACCGATAGCGAGTATGATCGTGAAAAGCTTCAGGAGAGACTTGCCAAACTTGCTGGTGGCGTTGCTGTAATCAAAGTAGGTGCTGCCACCGAAACAGAACTCAAAGAGAAGAAGCACCGTATCGAGGATGCCCTTTCTGCTACTAAAGCTGCTGTTGAAGAAGGTATTGTTCCTGGTGGTGGCGTGGCTCTGATAATGATTATTCCTGCTGTTCAGAAAGTCAAAGAAAAGCTTACGGGCGATGAACGCATTGGTGCTGAAATTGTCGAAAAAGCTCTTGAAGAACCGCTCAAGCAGCTTGCTACTAATGCCGGATATGAAGGCTCAGTAATTGTTGAGAAAGTTAAAAGCCTCAAGCCCGGTCACGGATTGAACGTAGTCACCGGCGAATATGGCGATATGATCAAGATGGGAATTGTCGATCCTGCTAAAGTTACAAGAAGTGCTCTTCAGAATGCTGCTAGCATAGGTGCCCTGATTCTTACTACCGAATCGCTGGTGGCTGAGAAACCTGAAAAAGAGGAAAAGCAGTCTTCAGGTATGCCTGAGTATATGTAAGCTAGAAATAATTAAGCTTCTACAACCCCCGGTTTTTACAAAGCCGGGGGTTTTTCTTTTTTGCCTTTTCGTGCCTCTGTTGTGGTATATTTTTTGAGTGGCTTTAAATTTTTAAGCAGGGGAGGATTGAAAAATGGGCGAAAAGATTACCCTTTCAGTTATTAAGGCAGATATTGGTGGTTATGTAGGTCATGCTGCCATGCACCCCGAACTTATAGCTGTGGCTGAAGAAAACCTGATGCAAGCCAAAAAAGACGGACAGCTTATAGATTTTTATGTGGGTTGCTGTGGCGATGACCTTGCCTTAATTATGACCCACAAAAAAGGAACTGACAGCGAAGAGATCCATCGACTTGCCTGGGAAACCTTTGCGAAGGCTACCGAAGTGGCTAAAGAACTGAAACTTTACGGAGCTGGTCAGGATCTTCTCTCTGACGCCTTTTCAGGAAATCTTAAAGGTATGGGGCCCGGTTATGCAGAGATGGAGTTTGAAGAAAGAAAGTCAGAGCCTGTGCTTGTGTTTCTGGCTGATAAAACAGAACCTGGTGCCTGGAACTTTCCTCTTTACAAAATGTTTGCCGATCCGTTTAACACTGCCGGCCTGGTTATAGATCCATCGATGCATGATGGCTTTTTGTTTGAAGTACATGATTTAATCGAGCATAAAAAAGTTATCTTTAAAGCTCCAGAAGAAATTTACGACATGCTTGTATTTATAGGTGCTCCGGGAAGGTTTGCTATTAAAAATGTTTTTCGCAAAAGCGATGGAGAAATTGCAGCTGCTACCTCAACTCAGCGTTTGAATCTTCTGGCTGGCAGGTATGTAGGCAAGGACGACCCGGTGATGATTGTCAGGTGTCAGAGCGGTTTTCCAGCCGTAGGCGAAGCTCTAGAGCCTTTTAGTTTCCCTCATACAGTGGCTGGTTTTATGAGAGGATCGCATCACGGTCCGCTCATGCCTGTTTCCTTTAAACAGGCCACACCTTCGCGTTTTGATGGTCCACCGCGAGTGGTGTGTCTGGGCTTTCAGCTTTCTGCAGGAAGACTGGTTGGGCCTCGTGATATGTTTGATGATCCGGCATTTGACAATGCGCGCAGAATTGCTAACGAAATAACCGATTACCTACGTCGCCATGGACCGTTTGAGCCTCACAGGTTGCCGCTTGAAGAAATGGAATATACAACTTTGCCTCAGGTCATGAAAAAGCTTAAAGACAGGTTTGTCGAAGAATAGAGGAAAAATGCATCGAACAGATAAAAAGAGAAGGCTAAAAGACTTTAAAATAAAGCATGTTACGCTCCAGCGTCTGCTGATGTTATTTATTGCCCTTTTTGCGGTGAGTGCTCTTTACGTTGTTTTTACAGTTGATCTGGAGTCTAGCGTTCCTCCTGTTATTAAGTATGTCTCATTTTTTAGCCTTGCCTTTCTAGCTTTATCTGTGCTTATTTCTTACTACGAATACCATGGATTCGGCAGCAACGAAGGAATTATAAGGAGGGGGCCGTCTAAAAAGGTAGTTGCTCTGACCTTTGATGACGGCCCCAGTCCTGAATATACTCCGTTAATTCTGGATGTTTTAAAAAAACATAATGTTAAGGCAACGTTCTTTCTTGTAGGAAAGCATGTGAAAAAATACCCGGATGTTGCCCGGCGCATACTTGCAGAAGGGCATGAGATCGGAAACCATACTTACTCCCACCGGGATTTGGTTCCCTCAACAATAAAAAAACTAAAACGTGAAATTCTTCAAAATCAGGAACTGATAAAAGAATATCTGGGTGTTGAGACCAGACTTTTCAGGCCGCCTCGGGGGATTTATTCAGAAGCTGTAAGGCAATTTGTGGTAAAAAATGGACTCACAATGGTTCTATGGTCACTATCAGGAATCGACTGGGCTGGAACTCCTGCTTCATTAATTGCCAAAAGAATACTGCGTTACACCCATCCAGGCGCAATCATCTTGCTGCACGACAGTGGAGCATTGATTCGTTCAGAGGGCCATTCACGGATAAATACTGCTAAAGCACTGGATAAAGCCATACCTGCTTTGAAGGAAAGAGGCTATAGGTTTGTAACTGTTTCTGAATTAATTAGCTTGATAAGGGATGAACAGACAGAAATTGCAGCAGAAGAAGCGGTCTTAAAAGCTTAAAGAAAAACCACCTTTTTATATCTTTTTTTTGGCTTTTCCATAGTCTCCGGATAACCCAACAGCAAAATCGTAACTAGTTCTTCGCCTTTGATGTTTAAAAATTCTTGCAGCTCTTCTTCAATAAAAGTAGCTGACGTAAGACAGACAGAACCCAGACCCATGGCTGTTGCGGCAAGCCAGAAGTTTTCCAGTGCAGCGCCGCAGGCAATGAGGTGCATTTTTCTCACATAATGGTTTGGGGTTTCAGTCATTGTCATTATGATGATTACCGGGGCATTCCCCAGGTTTTCTGCAAATTCAGCTATTTCTTTTTGTTTTTCCTCGTCCTTTAACTCGGGGAAGTCACTAAAGAGGTCAGCTATGTAAAGAGGGTATTTTTTAATGATTTCGGCCAGTTTATCCCTGGTCGGTCCCGTTGCAACATAAAACTTCCATGGCTGTGAGTTAAGGGCAGAAGGAGCCTGAAAAGCAGCCTCTAAACATTTATCAATTTTTTCCTTTTCAACTTGCCTGCTTAAATATTTCCGGCAGGAACGTCTCAGTTTTACCAATTCAAAAAAGTTCATATCGCATATAATTGTATAAAGCAAGTAGGGATATAACAAGGATGAGCTTACTTTCCAGAAAAAAAAAGTGTGTTTTGGGATCAGGTACCAGCAGTTTTAAGCTTGCCTACTGCACTCCCTTGTGTCCTGCCTACAGCTATAACGGAGGTTGCCTCTATTTGCAGGCTGTAAAATTTATATTTGGCGAGGAAAAAATAAGGAGCTCTATTTTAGACGCAGGAAAAACTGTAGAAGACCTGATTATTGAAAGCTATGAAAAACTTAAATCTTATTGTAAACGCCTGGCAAAAAACTTTCATGTTGGTGAAGACATCTGTCATGAAGTGCTCCGGCGGGCTCTGGAAAACAAAGACAGGTTCCTATCTGGACAGCCGGTGATGCCCTGGCTTTTGAGAACTGCTAAAAACCTTATTATTGATCATTACCGCAGGGAAAAATCTATTAAGGTTGACGAACTGCCGCCTTATGGCATCAGTGAAGACGAAGATGTGGCAGCAAGAATCGAAAATATGGAGATTCTTTCTTTGTTTGCTATAACTGCGCTTACAGATAAGCAAAGAAAAGCATTGAAGCTTGTTTATATTGAGGGGCTGAGCATTAGTGAGGCGGCTCGGGAAATGGGCCTTTCGTACAAAGGCCTTTATAGCTTGTTAAAAAGGGCTGAAAAAAAGATGAAAGAAGAAATTAAAGATTTCTATTAGCTCGAGGTTTCGCGATGAAATGGTAATTCTTAAACATGAGAGGGGTCTTACAGCAAAAGAAAAAAGGCTGTTGATTGCACTTTTTTCGGGTATTATTAGCCTCATTATAGTAGCTGCCACCTACCTGGCTTTTTTTGATATTATCAGGGTGTTTCAGGAGAATATCTGGGATGAATATTATCACCTGAAGCAGCGCTTTGTTACCGATAGGCCTTCGGACCTTTTGGTTGTAGTTGAGTATGATGTAAAAACTTTTAACGAGCTCGGTCCAATTGAAAGGAATGTTTCTGCCTGGCGCAATATCATTTTAAAAATTGCCAGCAAGGCAAGAGTGGTTGCTATTGATTGTGGTCTGGGAGAAGAGGGTGTTCAGGGTGGACCCAGAATAAAAACCGAAAATATTCCGGGAAACATTGTTTTCCCGCTTTATGCAAAGGGAATCAGTACTAGGGAAAACATAGTCGAAGGCAGATTTTGGAAACCACTTTGCCTCAAATATATTAAAGACTCGAAGATAAACTACGGTCATACTGTTTTTTATATCGATAAAGATGGTATCGTCAGGAAGATCCCTGCTCAGGTTATTGTTGCCGAAGAAGCAAAGCTTGCACTTTCGCTCGAAGCCGTAAAACTTTTCAGCAAAAAAGATATTAAAGTCGTCGAAGCAGGTGGAAACTCTTTTCTTTATCTTGGAAACAAGCGCATCTTGCTAGAGCGCGGGGGCAGCTTCAGACCAAATTTTTACCAACCTGATGACTTTCAGAAGATATCCTTTGCAGACATTTATCTTGGAAGGGTTCCGCTTGCCACCTTTGAGGATAAGCTGGTTCTGGTCGGAATCAGCCTGCCGGGCTGGGGACTGAGATATCTTTACCCGCTTAAAAAGCAGAAGCTTTCGTCATCGGTAAGCATTCAGGCAGGAGCTATAAGCTCTGTGCTTGAAAACAAAGTTTTTACAGTTCAGCCTGCAACTTATTTTTATCTTATTGCCATATTGCTACTACTGGCCATCAGCTTTATCTTTGCCTGGACCAGCGTTACCTTTTCTGCTGTGCTTGCTTTCTTTATTTTGATCGTCTGGTTTTTTTTGAGCTTTTATTTTTACAACCAGTACATATTGATAGACAGCGTATTTTTACCCTTAGCTGTGATCCTTGACTTTGCATTTGTTCATGCCTTTCTTCACGCCCAGGAAGAAAAGGAAAAACTTTTAGTTGAAAACATTTTTAGCAGGTATTTGAAACCAGAAATAGTAAAGAAAATAGTTGAAAATCCAGAAATGGCACTGGAAGCCTTAAAAGGTACCAACAGGCTGGCTAGCGTAATGTTTGCTGACATCAGGGGCTTTACTTCATTTTGTGAAAAACGAAAGCCAGAAGAAGTTGTGCGTGTGCTTAACATGATTTTTGAAAAGGCTACGGAGGCAATATTTTCCGAAGATGGAATGATTGACAAGTTTATCGGAGATGGAATTATGGTTTTATTTAACGTGCCGGATGATCAACCGGACCATGCCGACAGGGCAATAAAGGCTTCCATCAAGATTATGCAGGTTCTCAAAGAAATGAATCTGGGTCTAATGTTTGGAATAGGTATAAATACAGGTGAAGTTGTTGCAGGTAACATTGGGTCTTCGAAAAGAATGGAGTACACAGCTATCGGCGATACCGTAAATACCGCTTCACGTATCTGTTCAATTGCCGGTCCAGGCGAAATTCTTATCAGCGAAAGCACCAAAAACCACCTGCAAGGAAATTACAGACTGGAAGAAGCCGGAGAATGGAGCTTTAAAGGCAAAGAGGAAAAACTGAAGCTTTTCAGAGTAATTTACGATTATAATTAATCTGAGTTCAATAGGGGGTGGTTTAATGGCAGAGGCTCTCCGTCGCTACAGAGATGGCGAAGTCATAGTCCGTGAAGGTGAACCCGGTTCTGAGATGTTTCTCATTATAAGCGGGGAAGTTAAGATCGTTAAAGAAAAAGAAGGGGTAGAAACTGTTCTTGCTTACCTGAAACCGGGTGAAATTTTTGGCGAAATGGCTCTGGTGGAGGAAGGCAGTCTAAGAAGTGCAACTGCCAGAGCTCACGGGGACACAACGGTACTTGCTATGGATAAGGCTGAGTTTTTAAGTCAGATCCAGAGAGACCCGGAACTTGCTTTCCAGATTTTGAAAAGTCTTTGCCAGCGTCTTAGGGCAGTGGACGAATTGCTGCAGGAGTATTCGGTTAAGGATCACAGGCGTCAGGAAAACATCAGGAATTTTATGCGCTCACGAGGCTTGATTTAATAGTGTCTTAATAAGGTAAAAAGTGCCAAAGGCAATAAAAACGGCAGCACCAACAAGTCGAAGCTTTTTTTCTTCTAGTCTTTCCTTGAAAAGGTTGCCAAGAAAAATACCGATGAAATTGGAAAGAAAGAAGCCGCTTACAGCTCCTAGATATGTAAGCAGGATACCGCGGCTGGTTGTTGCCTTAATCATGGTTGCAATTTGCGTTTTGTCACCAAGTTCAGCAACAAAAAAGAGCAGGGCAATTTGAAATAATGGGAATCCCGGTTGTTTTTTTAATTTAAAATCATCTTCTTTTTCATCCTTATTGATTAGAATTAAAAATCCAAACATAAGAAAAACGACACCGGCCATGAGGTTTATTACCGATCTGTTGCTCAATAGCGATTGAAGAAGCCAGCCAGCTCCGACAGCAATTCCATGAAGTAAAACAACAGCAAGCAGAACCCCGGTACTGGTTGCCAGAAGACCGTAGTTTCCTGCCAACAAAAAAGAAATTAGTTGTGTTTTATCGCCCAGTTCTGCAAGAAAATTCAGAAGAAAGCTTGAAATAAACTCGCCCATGCTCAACCTTCCCTTAAGATAGCTTCAATTTTTTCCATCAATTCCCTGCGATTCGAGCAGGAAGTTATTTTATATTGTTCGATTGGCTTTTTAAAACGCTGTGCCATGAGTAACTTCATAGCAGTGTTGAAATCTTTTTTACTACCCATGAAAAAGAAATGGTCTGAAATTTCTGCCAGTTCAAGGTCCGAGGCAGAATCGCCGGCCGCAAGTATTGGAACATTAGATTTCAACATCTTTTGTTTTTTAAGGTAATAAAAAACTCCGGTGTATTTAGAAACCCTGGTGTTAATCAGATGGTATATTCTCTGCTCGTTGCATCTTAAAGTGGTCCTTGGATAGGTAGCACCGTTGTCAACTGCTCTTAAAAATAAAAACCCGGCCCCGGTTAGAAATGAGTTCATTTCTTTTAGCAAAAGATTGTTTCTGTAATGCAGGCATCCCCTGAGAAGCAGCGATGTTTTAAGGTTTTTCCACCATGGCGTGTGAAGTTCAAGGTAACCACTATAGACATCCACTAATTGCTTTAACCTGCTATTGCGGTAAAGCCAGAAAGGATTTTCTTCTTTTTTGAGCCGAAAGGGAGTTTTTATTTTTTGTCCGGCGTCAAATCCTATCACATAACCCATTTCACCTATAAAATCAACACCACCAAGGAATCTTGAAAGCTCAAACAGCTGGTGTCTATTACGGCTGGAAACTATGATCGGCTTTATTTTAAGTTTATCAAAGAGTTCAAAAAGAAGAAAACCATCGTCAGAGAGTTTTCCCTTTTCGTCGTGAATAAAAGACCCGCCGTAACCGAGGATTGTTTTATCTGCATCAAGGAAGATGACTGCTCTAAAGTCAGTTTTTTTCATCGACAAGTAATTTTAGCATAGCATTTATTTATAAAATTTTTCTATCCTGCTAAAATCAATAAACTATGAAAATCGTAGTCCAAAAGTTTGGTGGCACTTCTGTAGATGGAGCGGAGCGAATTCGCAATGTGGCACGCTGGATCATTGAAAGGAAGCATGAGGGTTATTCCGTTTGCGCCGTAGTGTCAGCTCCCGGTGACATGACTGACCGTCTCATAAACATGGCCTACGAGATTTCAAAAAATCCTCCACCCCGCGAAATGGACATGCTGCTTTCAACCGGTGAGCGAATTTCAATCGCGCTTCTCTGTATGGCTCTCCACGAAATGGGTGAAGAAGCAGTAAGCTTTACCGGTTCTCAGGCCGGGATTATTACTGATACGAGCCACACCAAGGCAAGAATTCTGGAAATTAAAGCTGACAGGGTTCTCGACGCACTCAAAAAAGGCAAGATAGCTGTAGTAGCTGGTTTTCAAGGAGTTTCGGTTGATAAGGATGTAACGACCCTTGGGAGAGGTGGTTCAGATACCACTGCAGTTGCCTTAGCCGTCCGCCTTGGGGCAGAATACTGCGAAATATTTACTGATGTTGAGGGAGTTTATACCGCAGATCCCAGAGTTGTTCCCGGGGCTAAAAAGCTTGATCTCGTTAGCTATGAAGAAATGCTTGAAATGGCAGCAACCGGTGCTAAGGTATTAAATGCCCGCAGCGTCGAATTTGGGCGAGTTTACAAAATGCCTATTCTTGTCCGCTCTAGTTTCACCAGGGCTAGCGGCACATGGGTCAGGGAGGTGCCTGAAAACATGGAAAGGCCAGTAATTACAGCGGTGACTTACGATAGAGGTGAGTCAAAGATAACCATCAGGGAGGTACCCGATAAACCCGGTGTAGCAGCCAGGATTTTCAGCTATCTTGCCAACAATAACATCAACATTGATATGATTATTCAGAATATCTCTGACGAAGGCACCACCGATATTTCATTTACCGTTTCAAAAGAGGACACCGATATTGCTTACCGTCTGTCTGAGAATATAGCCAGAGAACTTGGTGCGGGTGCAGTAGAAGTCGATAGAAATATTGCTAAGGTAAGCCTGATAGGTGCCGGAATGAGAACTCACCCTGGTGTAGCAGCTAAAATGTTTGCAGCACTGGCAGAAAAGGGTATCAACATAGAGATGATCAGCACTTCCCCCATAAAGATCTCTGTCGTTATTAGGGAGGACAGAGTTGAGGAAGCAGTCAGGGCTGTCCACGACGCTTTTTTGCTTAAAGATGACCAGGTTTACGAGGAAAGGGAGATATAGATTATGGGTTACAAGGTTGCTGTAGTCGGGGCTACAGGAGCTGTTGGGCGCGAAATGATAAAAATAATTGAACAAAGAAATTTTCCTGTATCTGAGCTCAAACTGCTTGCTTCTTCCAGGTCGAAAGGAAAGGAAATTGAATTTCGCGGTGAGTCAATAAAAGTAGAGGAACTAAACGAAACCACTATTAAAGGTTCGGACGTATATCTTTTTTCAGCTGGCGCAAGCATAAGCCGCCAATTTGCTCCTCTGGCTGCTAAATCGGGCGTGGTGATTGACAATTCATCTGCCTTCAGGATGGAGCCTGATGTTCCGCTGGTCGTTCCCGAGGTAAATGCTGAAGAAGCGCTGAAACATAATGGAATAATTGCCAATCCAAACTGTTCCACCATTCAAATGGTGGTTGCCCTTTATCCCCTGCACCTTAAATTCAAGATCAAGAAAATTATCGTAGCTACTTATCAATCCGTATCTGGGACCGGTCAGAAAGCTATCAACGAGCTTGAGCGGCAGGTAAGAGCATGGGTTAGTGATGGAGTGCCTGAAGCGGAAGTCTACCCTTATCCCATAGCTTTTAATCTTATTCCTCGAATTGATGTGGTTCAGGACAACCTCTACACAAAGGAAGAAATGAAAATGGTAGCTGAAACTCGAAAAATAATGCGCGCTCCAGAAATATTAGTATGCGCTACCTGTGTCCGGGTCCCTGTGTTTCGCTGCCATTCTGAAGCGGTTACGGTTGAATTTTCAGTATATGCAAGTCTTGATGAAGTTAGAAGAGTACTTGAGAATGCACCGGGCGTGAAAGTTATGGACGATCCATTTAATGATATTTATCCAACACCGCTTGAGCTTGCTCATACTGATGATGTTTACGTGGGAAGAATTAGAGAACCCCTTGTATTTGAAAATGGAGTTTCTCTCTGGATTGTTGCTGACAACCTGAGAAAGGGCGCTGCACTTAATGCCGTGCAGATTGCCGAGTACCTGCACCTTAAGCAGGCTCTTTAACTCATGATTGACGTTGATGATTTTTTTAGCTTTGTTGAAGAAAAATATTCTGCAAGGATTGTAGATGTTATTGAGGTATCTCCTGAACCGTTTTCTCTTGTTCCCTATGAGTTTAACCCAGAAGTTAAGAAAAGACTTCTACAGCTGGGAATTGACAGGCTTTTTGAACATCAGGTCCAGGCTCTAGAACATTTAAAAAAAGGTAAAAACGTATGTGTCGTTTCCGCAACTGCAAGCGGTAAGACGCTAATCTATCTGTTGCCTATTATTGATCATTTTTTAAGGGAACCGGAGTCCACCTTTCTCCTTGTGTATCCAACAAAGTCCCTTGCTCAAGATCAATTAAAAAACATTTTGAAAGTGCTACCGGAAGCCCGGCCTGCCGTTTATGACGGTGATACTCCATCTGATATAAGAAAGCACATCAGGCGCTTTTCCAAAATCATTGCCACCAACCCGGATATGCTTCACTACGGCATTCTTCCTAACCACAAGCTCTGGGCGAATTTTTTGCGCAATTTGAAGCTGATTGTTGTGGACGAAGCCCATGTTTACAGAGGTGCGTTTGGCTCTAATGCTGCCTTTGTTTTTAGAAGGCTTCTTCGCCTGGCGGAATTTTATGGGGGTAAGCCTCAAATCGTAACCACTTCGGCTACTATTGGTAATCCTCAGGAGATGCCCTTAAAGCTTTTTGGTCAGAATTTTTCAGTTATTGCGAGCAGCAAGCTAGCTCCGGTTTCAAAAAAATTTGTTTTCTGGAACCCGCCTTTTGACCCTGCCAGTGGCAGACGCCTGAGCTCTAACCGCGATGTAATAAATCTTTTTGCGGATGCTATAAATTTTGGGCTCCGCACCATTGTGTTTTCCAGATCAAAGCAAACGGCGGAAATGATTGCCCGCTACGCAAAGGAAAAGCTTGATTTTGAACTTAGAGAGAGGGTTGCCGTTTATCGGGCAGGCTATACTGCTTCAAAAAGAAGGGAAATTGAAAAAAAGCTGCTTGACGGCGAACTTATTGGTGTATCGACGACTCCCGCGCTGGAGCTGGGGATTGATATAGGTGATCTCAAAGTTGCCATCATTAACCGCTTCCCGGGCACCATTGCTTCATTTTTTCAGCAGGCTGGAAGAGTTGGTAGAAAGGAAAGATCCATTGTTTTTTATGTAGCTGGCGAAGACCCGCTTGACCAGTATTATGTTTTTAACTCCAGAGAATTGATGAGCAAACCCAAGGAAGAGGCAGTAATTGACTTAACCAACAAAATAATTGCTTCCAGGCATTTATTGTCAGCAGCTTTTGAGTATCCCCTTGCCCTAGATGATATCAGGAAATACTTTGACCCTGAAAATGAGGATGTTTTAGGCGAATTGCTTAACCTGGGCAGAATGATTTTAAGGCAAGGGAGATTTTTTGTCGCCCCAGGCAAAAAAAAGCCCCATGATTCGGTTTCTTTAAGAACGGCTTCAGCAGATTTTTATTCAATCACTGATGCCGATTCGGGAGAGGTCATCGGAAGTATCGAAGGACCGCTTGCTTTTATTTACCTTCACCCGGGCGCTGTTTATCTTCATGAAATGGAAACCTACATTGCAGAAAGTCTTGATCTTGAAAACCGCATTATAGCGGTGAAAAAAGCCGACGATATCGATTATTACACGGTTGCACTGGAAGAAATCCAGATTAATGTGATGAAAACCAGAAAACAAAAGCATTTTGCCCTTTTTGATATTTATTTTGGCGAAGTTGAAGTAACCAACCAGGTAATCGGTTTTAACAGAAAAAAAATGTTTACCGAGGAAATGCTTGGGTTTACTCCCCTTGACCTTCCTCCTTACATATTTCGAACTGCGGCTCTGTGGTTTACTTTAGATACCGATGTCATCAGAAAGCTTGAACTACACTCTGAAGAAGTAGCTGGAGGCATTCACGGAATTGAGCATGCCCACATTGCTCTGCTACCCCTTTATGCGGGCTGCGATCGCTGGGACGTAGGGGGCATGTCTACCCTGATTCATCCGGATACGGAAAAGACAACCATCTTTGTGTTTGACGGATACGAAGGAGGAATTGGTTTTGCAGAAAGGGGCTTTGAGGTTTTTGAGCAACAGATTTATCATACGCTTGAAACCATAAAGCAATGCCCCTGTGTGGCAGGGTGTCCGGGCTGCATAGTTTCTCCTAAGTGCGGTAATAATAACGAACCCCTGGATAAAAAAGCAGCCATAGAGCTGTTAAAATCTCATATTAAGAGGGCGGTTTAGATGTATGTAGGAATTATCGGTACAGGAGAATACGAGCCTGAAACCTACAAAGATGCTTACGAGGTAGGGCAGCTACTTGCAAAGAGAGGTGCGATTATTGTTTGCGGCGGTCTTGGAGGTGTTATGGAAGCTGCCTGTAAAGGCGTAAGCGAAGTCGGTGGCATTTCCATTGCCTTTCTCCCCGGACTGGATAAAAGCGAAGCCAATCCCTATGTTACTTATCCACTTCCGACAGGCCTTGGCGAAATGCGCAACCTTTTAATTGTTCGGGCAAGTGAAGCTCTGATAGCAATTGGTGGTGGGTTTGGAACTCTTTCTGAGATAGGGTTTGCCCTGAAAACGGGCAAAAAAGTTGTACTTCTAAAAAGCTGGGAATGCAAGGACAGAGAACGGAGATTTGCTGCAAGCGTTATTTATGCAAGAAATCCGTATGAGGCAGTTGAAAAAATATTCACAAAATGATAAAAAAATATTATCTGTTGCCTCCGCCGGCCAGATGGAGAAGGAATGAATGGGGGTAGTTAAATCTGTACCTGAGAACTGCCGTTATTGTTTTGGTTGTATAAGAATTTGCCCTGTTAAAGCACTCAGGTCAGTTGAGGATAAGTATTTTGAAATCATAGATGAACGCTGCTTGAGTTGCGGTTTCTGTGTTGAAGCGTGTACCCAAAATGCCCTTCTTTACGAGGATTCAATCTCCACAGTAAGAGACCTTCTGCAATCGAAACAAACCATGCTTGTGCTTGCAACTGAGTTTGTTGCCTCTTTTTATCCTTACAAACCTGAGGTTGTAATTGGTGCTTTTGAGGAAGCTGGTTTCTTTGTAGTTGAGGATTCCCTGCTTGCCGAAGAAATAGTTGCTCGGGAATACCTCAATTACTTCAGAGAGTCTGAAAACGTCACTATTATTCGTTCTACCTGTCCGGTTATAGTCGAATACATTGAGCGTTTTCATTCCGAGCTAATTCCCTACCTTGCCCCCATAGTTTCTCCGATGGTAGCTGCTGGGCGTCTCTATAAGGAGATTTACGGCCACGATATTGCTGTCGTTTATGCAACTCCATGTGTCTCTGCAAAGGCAGAAGCTAAAGAGGAAAACGTCAGGGATGCAGTGGATGCAGTTCTCACCTTTGAAGAAGCAAAGCGTCTGCTTACTCAGATGGAAATAAACCTGGATTATGTTAAGCCTTCTGCTTCAGAACAGCTCAAACCAGCAGTAATTAGAAAATATTCAGCTCCTGGAGGCTTTCCACGGGAACTTCTAGCTGAATTCAAGCTAATTGATAAGAAATTTAAGGTAGTTAAGAGTTTTGAGGAACTGGAAGAAGTCCTTGAAGGTATTAAGAAGGGAATTATAAATCCGCGTATTGTTGACACTCTGTTCTGCAGCACGTGTATTGATGGTCCGGCAATGGCTACTTCCCTTGGTACGGTTGCACGCAAGAAGATAGTTGAGGAATATTTTGCTGAAAAAGCACAGTCCAGCCGACGTGTTACCCTTGACCAGTTGCTGCCCAGGCTTCCATTTTTTGAGCTCAAACGAATTTTTAGATATAAGGTTTCAAGCACAAGAAAGCCTACAGAGGAAGAAATAGCTGCTATTCTAGCGCAGGGAGAGCGCGATAAGCCTGAAAACATGCTTGACTGCGGTTCTTGCGGGTACAACAGCTGTTATGAGCACGCAGTTGCCATCTTTTATGGATTTTCTGACTGGTCAAGATGTGTTCCTTATCAGAGAGCAATCTATGCAAGGGTGCTTAAACAGCTTAAGGAAGTTTCAAGCATGGATGGGCTTACCGGTATTTACAACCACCGTGCTTTTCTCGATCGTCTTGAACAGGAGTTTCATAGGGCACAAAGGTATGGAACCGATCTTTCCATTCTCCTTATAGATCTGGATGGTTTTAAAGAAGTCAACGATACCTTTGGGCATCTTGCGGGAGATGAAGTTTTAAAGAAAATAGCACGACTGTTTAAAGAGCAGGTACGGGCTAGTGATTTTGTCGCCCGTTACGGTGGAGATGAGTTTGCTATTATTCTTCCGGAAACTTCGCGAAATGAGGCGGTAGCTGTTGCTGAAAAACTGAGAAGGTCAGTTGAGAATACTGCCATAAAAATCAATTCGAAGTCGGTTCGATTATCAATCAGTGCGGGCATTTCCTCCTATTCCTCCAGGCACCGCAGTTTTTTCGATATGATTGAAGAGGCTGACCGTGCCATGTATGAAGCTAAAAGGAGCGGAAAGAATACAGTTAGAATTGGAGAAGAAATAAAACAAGGACAGGAAGCTGAGCCACCCGGTTTTTCTGAGATTGAGATTTTAAATTCTATAGAGAAAGAAATTTTTGGAGATACAAACGAGTAAAGTCGCCTCTGTCTTTAAAATTTCATTATGAATCAGTTTTCTCATAAACAGCCATCTGAAAATTTCAGAGTAGCTCTCTTTTGGCGTTCAGAAAAAAGAAATGGAATTGTGCGTTGTGAGCTCTGTCCATGGAATTGCCGTATTAAAGAAGGAAGGTTTGGTTACTGTGGTGTACGGTTCAACCATGAAGGCACCCTCTTTACTGCGATTTACGGTGCTGTTTCCTCAAAGGCGGTTGACCCTATAGAAAAGAAGCCACTTTATCATTTTTACCCTGGAAGTTCTGTATATTCCTTGGGTACAATTGGTTGTAATTTAAAGTGTAAACACTGCCAGAACTGGGAAATAGCTCATGCAAGGGCACAGGGATACTTTCACTACCTTGAACACCTGCCTCCTGTCAAGGCGGTTGAAGAAGCTGTTGATTCTTTTTCATCAGGTATAGCGCTGACCTACAACGAACCTACCATCTGGATTGAATATGCCCTTGATCTGTTTAAGCTTGCAAAGCAAAAAGGACTTTATACTGTTTATGTAACTAACGGCTATATTAATGAAGACCCTTTGCGTGAAATCGGAAAGTACCTTGATGCTTACCGCGTTGACGTAAAAGGTATCAGTGATAATTCTTATCTGCAGATTGCAAACCTTAAAAAATATCAGGCAATCTTACGGGCAGCAGAAATTGCTTATCACGAGCTTAAGCTGCATGTTGAAATAGTTACAAACATCATTCCTACGGTTAACGATTCTGAAACTGAGCTGCGTGAAATAGCAATCTGGATTAGAGAAAAACTTGGACCTAAAGTTCCGTGGCACGTAACCAGGTTTTATCCCTATCTTGGTTTTTCACACCTGTATCCAACACCGTTGGAAACACTCGAAATGGCTTACCGTGTTGGTAAAGAAGAAGGGCTTGAATTTATTTACATGGGCAACGTGGCCGGGCATCCCTATGAAAATACTGTGTGTCCAAATTGTGAAAAAACTGTTATAAAAAGGCGCGGCTTTTATATCGAAGAAAAATTTACGGTTGATGGGCAATGTGGTTATTGCGGTTATGATTTAAACATAGTGGAATAAATGGGATCTACTAAAAAGGTAAAACTTGAGTTTTCGGCAGGCGGGGTAATTTACAGAAAAAAAGAATCAGAAGTAGAGATTTTGGTAATTGAACCCAGGCCCGGGGTCTTTGCTCTACCAAAAGGGTTAATTGAAAAAGGTGAAAAACCTGAACAGGCAGCAGTGAGGGAGGTGAAGGAAGAAACCGGTTGCCTGGGTGAAGTGGAAGACTTTCTGGGCAGGGTAGAGTACTGGTACGTATTAGGTGAAACTAAGATTCACAAATTTGTGTATTATTATTTGATGAAATACGTTACAGGTGATCCATACTCACATGATGATGAGGTAATCTCAGTCAGGTGGTTGCCAGAAAAAGAAGCTCTTGAGGTTTTGAGTTTTGAAAATGAAAGAGAGATTGTCAGGAAAGCTGTTGAAAGAATTGGAACTGGAAATTCCCGATGACTGGCAAAAGATAATTGATTATTTTGCCTCGAGAAAAAAATTCAGAACTCTGATAATTGGCGGGCTAGATGCAGGAAAGTCAACTCTTTCGTTTTTGATTCAATCTACTCTAAATAATGTCTATGTGCTGGAGGCTGACCCGGGGCAGTCCAGCTATCTCATACCAGGAGTTTTTTCTCTTGTTGATAAGACGGGAAAAGTTGAAGCGGCCTATTTTATTGGCGACATAAGCCCTGCAAAAAATCTTTCCGGTGTTTTACATGGAATCTTTTTGCTTGCACGAAAGGCCGAAGGGGCAAACATCGTCGTAGATACCAGCGGCTATATTAGCGGTGATCTGGCACTGGAATTAAAACTTGCTAAAGCTTCTTTGGTCAAAGCTGACCATGCCGTTTTAATCGAAAAAGAAAAGGGTGAACTCGAAAAATTTGAATATCATTTGAAGTTGCGAGGTCTTACAGTTTTGAAATGCGCGGTTTCAACTGCCTCAAAAAATTATTCATCAGAGGAAAGGAGAAAGCGAAGAGAAATAATTTTGAAAACTTATTTTGAGGGAGCTGAGGAAGACCTTATAGAGGTCGAAAAGAAAGCAATTATAAATCTTCAGGAAAACGAAATGCGTCCCAATACAGTTTTTGCCTTTGAAAATGAAAAGGGTATCTGCGAAGCGCTGGGGCTTGTAAAGGAAATTATTGCCGAGGATCACCGTTATATGATCAAATATCTTGCAAAAGAAAAGCCGAGAAGAATAGTAAGAATTAAGCTGGGACGGATCTGGCTATAGGGAAGCAGATTGGAATTCCTTTTGCTGGTTGCATTAACTGGTTTTATTACAGGGATATTATCCGGTCTTTTTGGTATCGGTGGCGCTTTGATTTTGACACCTTTTTTAAGAATATTTTTGGGTCAGCCTGACAGAATTGCTCTTGGAACGACACTACCTGTGATTATCCCTACAGCCCTCTTTGGACTTCTGGGAAGAAAAAAAGAAGGCCTTTTTCGCAAGGATGTATTTGTCCCTGCTTCTTTAGGCATCCTTACGGGTTCGATTCTAGGCTCTCTTTTAACAGGATATATTGTTATAAGGTATCTGATGGTTGCAACTGCCTTTCTTATTTTTGTTACGGGCATAAAAATGGCTTTTCGAATAAGTGTTGCTCCCGGGTTTTTGTCACATGATTTTAAGGTGCCTGCAATTTATGTTGATTTGGTTATCGGTTTTACTGCTGGTCTTCTTTCCGGACTTCTGGGAATCGGGGGCGGACTAGTTCTTGTGCCTGGATTTATTTATTTGAGGAAACTTACTCCTTTTGAGGCAACCACAACTTCGCTTGGGGTCATTCTTGTGGCAACTTTGCCCGGCAGTCTGATCCATACTTTCCTCGGTCATGTGGATTGGAAACTGGCACTTTTGTTGAGCCTTACAGCTCCTCCAGGTTCCTATGTTGCAAGCAGATTGGGTCTAAGAATGTCTGGAAAAAAGCTTGAGGCAGCTTTCGGGTGGTTTTTAATTTTAGTGGGTTTTATTTTTGCTCTTTCAGAAATAAAATGAAGCCCGGTGCTAAAGGAAAGCACCGGGCTTCCCCTTCTTTTTACAGCCTGCCTTCAACAATCTTTTCTACAATTTCGGGATCTGCAAGGGTAGAGGTATCACCCAGATCTTCAATGTCGCCTCTAGCGATTTTTCTGAGAATTCTTCTCATAATTTTGCCTGAACGGGTTTTGGGCAGACCAGGGACAAATTGAATTTTGTCCGGCTTGGCAATCGGTCCAATTTCGTGTCTCACATGTCCTTCCAGAATTTTTCTCAGATCATCGCTTGGTTCGAAGCCTTCCTTTAAAACTACAAATGCATATATACCTTCGCCCTTTACTTCGTGTGGATAACCAACCACTGCAGCTTCTGCTACTGCTTCATGGCTGACGAGAGCGCTTTCCACCTCTGCTGTACCGATTCTGTGACCAGAAACGTTAATGACGTCATCAACGCGACCCATTAACCAGAAGTAACCATCCTCATCAATCCGAGCACCGTCTCCTGTGAAGTAATAACCCGGGAAGCGGCTGAAGTAGATTTCCTTAATCCTTTCGTTGCTTGGATCACCCCATGTGCCTCTTAACATTGAGGGCCAGGGGAAATCTACTACAAGGTAACCGCCTTCATTGACATCGGCATCTGTACCGTCTTGTCTGATGACTTTAGCCCTTACACCTGGGAACGGCAAGGTTGCTGAACCTGGCTTAAGGGGCGTAGCTCCTGGAAGCGGGGTTATCATGTGGGCTCCTGTTTCAGTTTGCCACCAGGTGTCGACAATAGGACATCTTTCCTTGCCTACGTATTTATAGTACCACATCCAGGCCTCGGGATTAATCGGTTCTCCCACGGTTCCAAGAATTCTCAGGCTTTTCATTTCATATCTTTCAACCCACTGCTCGCCTTCTTTCATCAGAGCACGGATTGCTGTTGGTGCAGTGTAAAACTGATTAACGCCGTGCTTTTCAACAATCTGCCAATATCTATCGGGTTTTGGATAAGTCGGGACTCCCTCGAACATCAAGGATGTTGCTCCCTGTGCAAGGGGTCCGTAAACAATATAGGAATGACCTGTAATCCAGCCGATATCGGCTGTGCAGAAGTATACGTCTTCTTCTTTATAGTCAAACACCCACTTAAAAGTCAA
>Ga0197143_1000781_pt1 | contig 30711 bp, 31 predicted proteins | sample GBS70_MetaG_FD_148603 | JGI IMG/M metagenome (GOLD analysis project Ga0197143, IMG submission 148603) | Sediment microbial communities from Great Boiling Springs, Gerlach, Nevada, United States - GBS 70_MetaG | ecosystem: Environmental > Aquatic > Thermal springs > Hot (42-90C) > Sediment... | reverse complement strand
GATGTGCGTGCTCTACCCAATATCAAGTGTGTGGAAATTATGACTCTGACCCTTGTCTTGAGTGGTCACCAATTCAAAATTGTCCCTCAGGAACTGTTTGTCAAAATGGAGAGTGCGTTCCTTCATGCCAAGATGAATGCTCTCCAGGCCAACAACAAAGAAGATGTAATGGTAACATCGTTGAGGAAAGAACTTGTGGAAATTATGATTCCGACCCTTGCCTTGAGTGGTCTTCTTGGCGGAAAGTAGAGGATTGTGGAACTTCAGGTTTTGGTAATGAATATCGTTGCTTTTCTTCACGTTACCTTCAAAGGAAATGGATAGAAAGAGGGTGCTCTTTGGGTTCTTGTTTTGTGCGTGAAGAATGGAGAACTGTTGAAGATTGCGGAACTGATTCGTGGACCGATAATTATCGATGCTTTGGAAACATTTTACAAAGAGAAAAAATCAAAAGGGGGTGTTCGAGTAACTCGTGTTTTGAGCAAAAAGTTTGGGAAAATTGGGAGGATTGTACTGCTCAAGGAAAAATTTGTCTTAATAATCAATGTGTTCCCCAACTCAAAGTTTCTTGTTTTGCTTCTCCAAATCCCGCTCAAGTAAATCAAATTGTCACTTTCTCCGCTCAAGCTTCTGGAGGAACAGGATCTTATACTTACTCTTGGTCTGGAGCTTGCACTGGAAATTTAGAGAGTTGTCAAAGATCATTTTCTTTGCCGGGAAATTATTTGGCTAAAGTTTTAGTTCAAAGTGATAGTCAATCAGCTACTGCTGAATGTCAAGTAAAAGTTGAATCTTTACCGATCTTAATTCCTGGGCTTAGTATTTTAAAAACAGGAAGAAATCTTTCAAAGAAAGAGACTACATTTTCTAAATCTATTTCAGCTTCTCCTGGAGAAGAAATTGAGTTTAAAATTGAGATTACTTCTACTGGAAGCGGTACTGCCAAAAATGTTGTTTTGAAAGATATTTTGGATAAAAAATTGATCTATCTTGATGAAGTGAAAATAGATGGTAAAGAGACTTCTCAAAATATTTTAAGTGGTATTTTTCTTGGAGACATTGAAACAGGACAAACAAAGACAGTTACCTTTAAAGCAAAAGTAGCTCCAGCTGAGGAGTTTAGTTATGGGATAGCTATATTAACAAATGTTGCCGAGGTGAAAGCCGATGAAGTATCGCCATTACAAGATTCGGTAAGTGTTATTGTCTCAAAACCTGCACCTCCACCTCAATCTCCTGGACTTTCAGTTATCAAAAAAGCAAAAAACCTTACTTTAGATAAAGATTTTGCTAAGTCAATAACTGCAAAGCCTCAAGATAATATTTTGTTTTTAATTGAAGTTGAATCTACTGGAGATGCTACAGCAAAAAATGTGATTTTGAAAGATATTTTAGATAATCGTTTTGAATATCTTGGGCAAATCAGGATAGATGGTGCGCCTATCTCTGGCAATATTTTGGAAGGAATTTCTCTTGGTGACTTGCCGCCAGAAGCTAAAAAAGTAGTCCTTTTTGAGGCAAAGGTTACCAAAGAAGAAGCCTTTCCTTTTGGAACAACTATTTTGACAAACACTGCCAAAGTAACTTCTGAGGGACTTCCAGATATTTATGATTCAGTGAGCGTGGCTGTTTATCGGCCATCTCCAACACCTGGAATTGCTTCTTTGGGTATTTCAAAGCTTCTAAGATCTGTAGATTTTCATGAGTGGTCAAAAACTCTTGAAGTTGAGCCAGGGCAAAGAGTTGAGGTTTTGATAGACATTTCTTCTTTGGGTACTGAAAAGGCAAAAAATGTTATAGTAAAAGATATTCCTCCTCCAAAGACCCGGCTTATTCCAGGAAGTTTGATGGTGGATGGTAAGAAATTTTCTGGAGATATTTTGCAAGGAATTTCAATTGGTGATATAGCACCTCAAGAAAAAAGACAGGTTATTTTCCAAATAGAAATTGCTCCAAAGGAAGAATTTGGGATTGGACAAAGCGTTTTAGTAAATGAAGCGCGAACCAAAGGTGAAAATACTTCTGAGGTTTCAGATAGTGCTCAAATTATTGTCACAAGAAGGGAAGTTGCCGGAGTAAGCAAAGTAGTAACTTTTGTGCCAACCGGTGGAAACATTTATCTTACTTCTCTTATTTGGAGTTTTCTTTTAAGTGTTGGTATTTATTTTGCCACCGAGAAAAGAGGAGAAACTCCAAATTCTCTTTTGGGCTTGCTTGGTCTTTTGAACGAGCTTAACAAAAAATACAAAGCCAAAAAAGAGCTTTTAAAGAAAATTTACTTTATTAAACTTAGGAGAGCAATTGAATTTCTTTATGAAAAAGAAAAAAGACTTAAACGTGAGCTTTCCCCACTTGAAAGATATTATTGGTTTAAGAGCGAAATTCAAAAAATTAAAGAGCATTATCAAAGGGAGCTTATTTTGGCTTTAAGAGAAATCTAAAAAATTTAACTTGACTATCTCCCATTTTTTTCTAAAATTGTCTTTTGAGCCAGCATAGCTCAATTGGTAGAGCAACGGTTTTGTAAACCGTGGGTTGTCGGTTCGAGTCCGACTGCTGGCTTTTGGGCAGGTGGCGGAGTAGACAAACGCACCAGTCTGTAAAACTGGCGACCGTTTGGTCTTCGCAGGTGCAAATCCTGCCCTGCCCAAGCCGGTGTAGTTCAGTGGTAGAACGTTCCCTTGGTAAGGGAAAGGTCGTGGGTTCGATTCCCACCATCGGCTAAAAGATCATGGCTAAAAAAAAGAAAAAGTTAATCAAACTTATCTGTCAAAACTGCAAAAGAATTAATTATTATCGATATAAAAGTCCACGATCAACTGAAAAGCTTTCTTTAAAAAAGTTTTGCAAATGGTGCAAAACTCACACCTTGCATAAAGAAAAATGATTTTTTGCGCACGTAGCTCAGTGGGTTAGAGCACCACTCTTATAAAGTGGGGGTCGCAGGTTCAAATCCTGCCGTGCGCAAATGAATTTTAAAGAAAAAGTTTTTAAAATCGTTAAAAAAATTCCAAAAGGGAAAGTTTTAACTTATAAGCAGGTGGCGGAGCTTGCTGGAAGACCAAGGGCCTGGAGAGCAGTAGGAAACATTTTAAGTAAAAATAAAGATCCTAAAATTCCGTGTCACAGAGTAATAAGATCTGATGGTAAAATAGGAGGGTTTAGGCTTGGTAAGAAAGCAAAGGAGAAACTTCTCAAAAAGGAAGGTGTAAAATTAAGCTTTATTTGAATTTTTTTTAAATTTTTTTACAATTTAGGTTTAAAGGGCGCTTAGCTCAGCCTGGAGTGAGCGCGTCGTTGACATCGACGAGGTCGGAGGTTCAAATCCTCCAGCGCCCAAAAAGTTTCAAATTAAATTGCGGGGTCGTCTAATGGTAGGACAGATGCCTCTGGAGCATCTAATCCTGGTTCGAATCCAGGCCCCGCAACATTGACTTATATACCATGATACCTCTCTACGATGAAACTGCACCACAGCTTACCATACCTTACATTGTAATTGGATTAATTTTGCTTAACATCATCATCTTTTGTGTGTTACTCACAGGAGATCTTGAGAGAGCAATCAAATTATATGGAATGATTCCAGCAGAGATTTTTCGAGGGCGACGTCTGGTAACACTTTTCTCTTCAATGTTTATACATGCTGGAGCAGCGCATCTTATATCCAACATGTGGTTTCTATGGCTTTTTGGAGATAATATTGAACACAAGCTTGGTGCGTTAAAATTTCTTCTTCTTTATTTTTTAGCTGGAATAGTTGCAGGGGTTACACATCTCTTTTTTGTCTCAAAGGAAGTTTACAATGTCCCAGTCGTTGGAGCTTCTGGAGCTATCTCGGGCATACTTGGTGCTTATCTTGTATTTTTTCCACATAATCAGATACGTGCCTTTATTGTATTTGGTCTGAGGCCACTATTTTTCTATCTTCCCGCTTATCTCTACATCGGTGTCTGGTTTTTTCTTCAGTTATTTTTTATAGGAACTCCTTCTCAAGTGGCTTATGAAGCACACGTAGGAGGATTTTTAACTGGTTTATTGTTTGCATTTATTTTGAGTCGTTTGAGTCACAGTAAAAAAGCTACGAAGGTATAAATGAGGTAAAAAATATAAAGAATATGACGATTTATTGCCCGCTTTGCAAAACTCAGATGGTAATTAAGCGAGGGAAATGTAAATACGGCACTGAGGTGAAAATTAATCAATGTCCTGAATGTGGAGGAGTGTGGGCGCAACCAGAAGAGTTTTATAGAGTAAATCCTGAAGAGACAGCGAAACTTGTGGAAGTTAATGAAGAAAAATTTGAGAAGAAAATTCCTCCTCATGAAAAGCTTAGTTGTCCGAAATGTTCTTTTACACTTGAAAAAATTCAAGACCCTTTTTTACCTGATGATATAGATATTGAACAGTGCATTAAGTGTGGAGGTATTTGGTTAAAAGCTGGGACATTCCTGCGTTTCTCACAATGGAGGAGCAAAAAAATAAGAACTGAAGAAAACCTAAAAGGTCTACAAGAACTTAAGACCCAAATTGACGAAGAACTTAAGGCTAAAATTAGAGCACTACTTCTCATTGAGCACCACAGAGAGCGTTTAAGAGGAAGCAGGTTGGGAGCAATAGGGAAATTTTTAAACAAACCTGTTATGAAGAGTTTTAGAGTAGAATGGGAAGAACACGAGGAAACGTGGCTTGGCATTCTTGTGGCAATATTTATTGTTTTGTTAACGATTATATTGCGATTTATTGAAAAAATTTTAGATTAAAATCTTCGATAAAGAAGTTGTTTATAATAAAGAGTATAGCCTTTCACTTTTTAAATTCTCTCAGTTAAAGCCAAAACAGTTTTTAGAAAAAAAGCAAAAATTTCATAAAATTTTCATAAAATTTTAAAATAATGACAGATGGAGAAATAAAATTGAACTTGGGGTGTGGAATTGTATATAAGCCCGGCTATTTAAATATTGATAAGTTTAACAGTGCTTTGGCAGATGAAATTTGTGACGCTCAAGATTTGCCATTTGATTCAAATACCGTAGATAGAATCGAAGCAATTCATTTAATTGAACATTTTGACTATATTCACTCAAAGTATGTCTTAAGTGAATGGTTTAGAGTGCTTAAGCCTTTTGGGAAACTCATTATAGAGACTCCAGATTTGGAAAAATCTTTTAAAAAATTTAATATTTTGCCGCTTGAGATGAAAAAAGTAACCCTTCAGTGGATTTATGGAATTGATAGTCCCGGAATGCAACACAAGACAGGTTTCAGTTTTAAGCTAATAAAAGATCTTTTAAAAGAAATTGGTTTTGAGAAAATTTCGAAAGAAGAGCCAAAAACCTATTTATATGAGCCAGGAATGAGAATTTCTTGCCAAAAACCAGAGGATTGCAAAGAAAAAGAGCTTATTGCTTCTTTTAGAACAAAACTAAAAATAGCGCTAAAAATTGAAGATTCTTTTTTACTTTTGATTCTAGAAAATTGGATAAAGAAACTTTTTGACATTTTTTTAAAAGAATTTAAAAAAGATAGAAAAGAAGCAATTACCAAAATGATCAGTAAAATCAGCATTTGTCATCCAAAACTGCCTCAGATTTTTTTGAGAGAAGGTGAAAATTTTGGTTTTCTCAAAAAAGGCGAAGTAAACTTTGGAATAATGGATTATTTAATTGAAATTGAATTTCAAAAAAGATTATTTACTTTGTGGGAAAAGAGAAAAAAGAGAATAGGGAGGCTACAAGAGGATTTTGAAAATTTTATTCTTGAAATTGAGACTTTTCTCAGAGATCTGGTCGATGAAAATTCGAATTTCAAAGAGAAGCTAAGTTATATCGAAACTCTTGAGCCAGCAAATATTAAAATCTTTGACTTTCAAATTATCCAACTAAAAGCAAGAGAGCTGTTTAATCAAGGAGTGAAAGAATTTTTTAGAAAAAATTTTTTAAAAGCTTTGAATCTTTTTTTGAAATCTGTTAAAATAAACCCAAATAGTCCTTTAAGTTTTTGGAATGCAGCAAGATTGAAAATTATCTTAAATTACAAAGCGAGAGAAATTGAAAACGATTATAAAAATTCTTTATTTTTGACTTTGAATAAAAAGGTCAAAAATGAGATTAAAAAAGAACTGAAAAATTTTTTAACCCAAAGGTCAAATTTAATTCCAAAAGTTCCAATCCCAGAGGACTATTTATGAATCAAAAACTCAAAGAGATTGGAGAAAAATTAAATCTTAAAGAGAAAGATATTTGGCGAATACAAAAAGGTTTTATTAGCAAAAAAGTTCTTGGAATTATTGTTGGGATAGCGATTGCAATTTTAGCCTTTATTTTGTGGCTAATTTTGAGAAGACAAACCGGACTCAAACCTTCTACCCCTCCGCCCTCAACGCCTTTGCCTCCAGGGTATCCCTATACGCCACAACCTCCAAAACCTGGCGAAGGTTATCCCTTTGTCCCACCTGCAATGATTGGGGGATATCTTTTAACCAAAAAAAGGAATTCAAAAGTTGCCGGCTTTTTGGTTTCAGCCATTGTTTTTCTTTCTTCATTAATGCCATATCCTGCATTTGGCCAGGCAATTATGTATAATGTTTACAAAAAGAAATCTTTAAAGGATTTTTTCATTGCTTTAGCTGTTACTCCTGTTTTTGGGCAAGCAATTAAGTATAGCGTTTATAGCAAAAAATAAATTAAAGATGATCTATCAACTAAAATGTGCAGTTTGGGAGATAACCCTCAAATGTAATTTAAGATGTTCTCATTGTGGTTCCTCGGCTGGCATCCCAAGAGTTAATGAACTGACCACCAAGGAATGCTTTCGTCTTTGTGAAGAGCTTGCTGAACTTGGCTGTGAAGATGTTGCTTTGATGGGCGGAGAGCCTTTTTTAAGAGAAGATTGGTTTTCTATTGCTCAGTGTATTAAAAATTTGGGAATGAATTTGAACATCGTTTCCAATGGTACACTTTTGGAAAATTTTATTGATAAAATTTCTGAACTTGAGCCCAAAGTAGTTGGTATTAGTTTAGACGGAATGAAAGACTCTCATGAAAAAATAAGAGGAAGGGATACTTTCGAAAAAACAGTTCGTGCTATTGAACTTCTTATTGAAAGAGGGATCCAAACAACAGTGATTACTACAGTGAGCAAGATTAATTTCAGAGATTTGCCTGAGATGAAAAAGCTTTTTTATAAAAAAGGAATTAATTGGCAAATTCAAGTAGCAATGCCCTTTGGGAATTTTCAAAAAGAGCAAATGCTATCCAAGGAGGAATTTTATGCCACCGCTTTGTTTATAGCTAAAGAAAGAATAGAAAATTCCTTCAAAGATCTTCCGGTCATTGGAGCCCATTGTTACGGATATTATTCTAAAATTCTGCCAGGATGTAGTTTTGAAGGATGCTTTGCTGGAATACATAGTATTGGAATAACAAGCGATGGGGGAATTGTGGGATGCTTATCCATGGGCAACGACAGATTTATAGAGGGAAATATAAGAGAAAAAAGCTTAAAGGAAATTTGGGAAGATCCAAATAGTTTTGCTTACAATAGAAAATTTAAAAAAGAAGACCTTGGACCAAACTGCAAAGATTGCCCATACGGAGTTATTTGCAAAGGTGGGTGTAATTCTATGTCTTACACTCTTACTCAAAGATTTCATAACGATCCGTATTGTTTTTATACTATTGAAAAAGATCTTTTCGGAATTTAGAAGCTAAATTTTATTTTTTATTCCAATAAAAGACAAAAAAAGCTTTTTTTCACCTCTTCTTGCTGAAAAAAATTTCCTTTTTTGACAAAAAGTACAAAAGCCAATATCTTCAATATTCTTTTTTTCAAAATTTAAAGCAAAAAGCTTATCAAGTAAAATTTGGGTAAGATCAAGATAAAATTTTCCATTTCGTTTTTCAAAATATTTTTTCCAATTTTTCATTCTAGCATAATCTTGTTTTTGAAATTCATAGCAACATTTCCTTATATGGGGCCCAATACCAACAAGCACTTTCTTTGGATCTTTAAAAAATTTTGCCACTTCCTCTACAATTCCTTTTGCTAAACTTTTTCTTCCAGCATGCACGTTTCCAACTATTCCTTCTTTTGGGGAGTAAAAAAGCAGGGGAATGCAATCAGCAGTTCTTATAGCCAGAATCTGACCTTCTGTTTTGCTTAAAAGTCCATCTACTCCAAGAATAATAGAACTTTCTGTATTTTTTGAACAAAAATATATTTTTTTTCCATGAACTTGCTCTGCTAAAATTAACTTTGGATATTTAACATCAAGCTTTTTAATTTTCTTTAAAATCCGCTTAAGTTTTTCTAAGTGATTCAAATCAAAATAACCTTCTTTTTTTTCAAAGATTCCATGTACAATTTCTGGATATTTTTTAAAATGATTGAAAAAAATCATATCCTTGACAAATTTCTAAATATTTGGTAAAAAGCTTTTATTTTCAGAAAGAGGAGGTGGTGTACCTTAAAAAGTTGAAAGTTAGGGGTTAAGACGATATGTTTTAGTACAAATAAGGAGGGAAGATGAAGCATTGGATAAAGGAAAAACAGGATAGGTTGAAAATCATGGTGGAACCGCAAACCATCAGGATCATCGATGGTCACATAGGTAGCGCAGCCGCAATAGTAGCCGTAGAAGGTAACGTTATTAAGATTACGCCCACGATATGCACCGAAAATCACCATAAGGTTTTTCCTCAATGTCGAGAATGCCAAAGGTTTCGTTGCGGCTGTCGGAAAATAAATAAAGTCGCATTCGGTTATGGCGAGGAAGTCATAATAAATACCGAGGAGATCGTTGCAAAGCTAGGGATCAACAGTTGGGCCAAACCCCGAACTTGTGTAGCTCATTGGAATGGTGATTCTTATATTGTGTTGTTTAAAAGGAGGTGATTTAGCGGCCATCTTCGCCCCCGCAGATCGCGGGGGCTTTTTCTTTTTAAGGAACTAAAATTGGTAAAATTTTTGATAAAACTTCGATTTGATATTCTTTTTTTGGTTCCAAAATTTCTCCATCAACTTCTGAAGGAAGAGAGGTCAAGGAGCGCAAAAAAAGAGGTTTTGTAAATTCAAAGGTTTTTATTTCAGGAAGGTGAAGATGTTTTCCCTGCGAAAGCAAAAAGACATCATAAAGTGCTTTTAATTTTCCAATGGGTTTTGCTAAACAAAGATTTAACTTTCCATCAGAAAAATCCGCTTGAGGGTTAATTTTAAAAATTTTCCCATATCTTTTGGTATTGGTGATTGCAACAAGGACAGCTTTTCCTTCAAACTTTATTTCTTCTCCCTCAATCTCAATATCAAACTTGGGAACTTCTTTAATTATTTTTTTTATTGCCGGCAGAAGATAACTTGAAAATTTTGGGATGAAGCGATATCTTTCCTTAAACTTGTTTGCTTCCTCGTTAATTTGAGCATCGAAACCAAAGCTTAAACAATTAGCAAAATATCTTTGGTCAACTTTTCCTATATCAACAAAAATTTTTTTTCCTTGACTTAAAGTTAAGAAAGCTTTTTTTGGATCTTTTGGGATTCCAATTTCTTGAGCAAAGTCATTTGCAAATCCTCCGGGAATAATTCCCATGGCAAAATGAGAAAAAAATTTTTGAGGATTTTTGTAAAATTTAGGATTTATTTCTCTTGCGGCCTCCAAAATTCCATTTAAAACTTCATTTGTGGTTCCATCTCCTCCGACAGCAACAATTCTTTCAAAACCTTCTTTGAAGGCTTTTTTTGCCAAATTTAAGGCTCTTTTTTCTCCATCTCTTTGAGTTAACTCAATTTCAGTATAAAACTTTTTTTTAAAAATTAGAAACTCTTTTTTAATACTTTTTTTTAAAGGAGGTTTTGCGATAAATTTAAACCTCATTTCCTTTAAGAAAGCTTTTTGTTCTTTTAATATGTTTTATTGCAGATAAAATTGCAGCAAAAATGAGAATTTTAAAAGTTTCAGGATCCAGAAAGAGAATTGCTATTGCCGAAAGAGTAAGTCCAATATCTCTTCCAAGCACTTGAGAAGTAAATACGGAAAAAAGCTCTTTAATTTTTTCTTTCAAGTTTCCTTTAAGTTTTATTTTCTTTTTGGTTAAAATTTGAGTAAGAAGAATAGAAGCCCCAGTCAAAAGCAAGGACAAAAAGACAAGTTTTAAATTTAAGTAAATTAAAATTCCAAGCAGTGATGCGAGTCCTCTTCCTCCTTTGAATTTTAAAAATACTGGCCAATTATGACCCAAAACGACAAAAAAACTTGATGTTGCTAAAAAAATCCAAGGGTCGCACCTTAAATCAAATTGAGAAAAATATCTTGCTAGAGAAACTGCTACTATTGCTTTTCCACTATCTCCAATTACTGCTAACCAAAAGGCTCGAGCCTTTTTTGTTGCTCTCCAGACATTAGCAGCGCCAATATTCCCTGAACCAACTTGATATAAATTTTTTCCATAGGCTTTGGCAATAAGATAACTGAAAGGAATTGATCCCAGAAAATAACTCAAAATGCAATTTAAAATCACCCAAAACATAATTTTAATTTTTAGTCAATTTTATTTTAAAAGTCAATCTTTAAAAATCTTTGACAAATTTTAGAGCACTCTTTAAAATATATTTAATCGTCAAAATTAAAAAAAATAATGTCAAAGGTGAAGATTGTTTTTGGACTTTGTCTTCTTTTTTGTTTAGTAGTTTTAGCATTAGCTGTTGAAAAAGCTTTACCTTCAAATGATCAGGCTCCTTCAGTTGTAGAAGAAGAAGCACCAGTTGCTTTACCAGAAACCGCTCCTTCGGGATCTGAAATTGTTGTGCCTATCCCACATAATTTTTGCATTACCCCACGCTTTGGACTGCTTCTGGGAGCTATATCATTCTTGGTGCTATTTCTGTTGTTTCATTTGTTTTCTGGCTTTTGATGCTTATTCATGCAGTTTCAAAGCCAATTGAAAACAAAGCTTTGTGGATTATCATTTTAGTTTTCACCGGAGTTATTGGAGCAATTATTTACTATTTTGTAGTCAAAAGAAAATTTGATCTTCAAGAAAAAGAAAGAATCCATTCTTCAGAAACACCACCACCTCCTCCAGGGACTGTCTAAAATATCTTCAAAAAACGAAAATTTAGCAATAAGATAACCAAAAGGAATTGATCTCAAAAAATAACCTGAAGCGCAAGTTAATATTATCCAAAACATATAACCGATATTTTTTTAATTAATTTCACTTTTAAAGTCAATCCAAAAACTCTTGAAAGATTTTTTAATCCTCTTTAAAATACTATTTATATACTATTTATAAAGGTCGAAAATTTTTTTAAAAATAAATGTCAAAATTTAAAGTTGCTTTAGGGCTTGGTTTCCTTTTTTCTCTTGCCATTTTATCAACTTTGGTTGCCCAAGAAGAAATTCTGCCACCAACTGAGATTCCTTTAGTAGAAGACTCAGAAACTCCAATCACTTTGCCTGAGGCTACTCCTTCAAAAGAAGTAGAGGTAAAGCCGGAAGAGATTGGGAAAATGGTAGGAACATTTTTGGGACTGGCTTTTGGAGCTTTTGCTATTTTAGCGATAATTGGTATTCTTTGTACTGTTTTTTGGATTTTAATGATTATTCACGCAGCTTCAAAGCCGATTGAGAATAAAGCCTTGTGGATTATCATTTTAGTTTTCACCGGAGTTATTGGAGCAATTATTTACTATTTTGTAGTCAAAAGAAAATTTGATCTTCAAGAAAAAGAAAGAAGCCAACCCCCAGGTGTGCCTCCAGAGGCTCCCGTACCTCCATCAGGAACTGTTTGAAATATTTTTTGAAAAACAAAAACTTTAGCAACCTTTTGCTTAAATGTCTTTTAAGTTTGTTTAACTTTTAGTAAATAAGTGAAGGAACTCGAGCTGAGTATTTCTTTAGATTCGCTAAATCCTTAGCTGTGAGTTTTTGGGAGGCTTCAATTCCTTCTTTAATTAAATCAAATGAAATCTCTACCTCTTCTCCAAGCTTAAGCCATCTTCCACCAAGCTTTTTTTGAATATAGTCTTCGATATAAATTTTGTGTTCTGGAGTTAAATTAAGATCGGTTTCTTCTTCGGTCAAATACTTTTTTAAAGCTTTCCTTGCAAGGTGAGTTAAACCTTCGCCTCTTTCAGCAACAAATTTATAACTTTGCGTTGCCATTTCTCCAGCAATTTCTTTTTTAGTCTCTTCTTTCTTTTGAGCTTGAGCTTGGGGAGTTGTTTTTTCCGTCTCTTTTTTCACTTCCTTTGGTTCTTCCTTAGCTTCTTTTGGAGGTGTTTTTTCTTCAGCAACTTTTTGTGGAACTTCTTTTGTTTCAGCCATTTGCCTTTCTTTTAGTTGCCAAGCAACAGCTATGGCCGCGCCAATTACCACAACCAAAACTATAATAGCAGCGATCCAGTTTGGTCCAAATGCTTTCCTTAGCCAGCGAACCATAATTTTTCTTCGCCAATTTTTCTCCTCCCTTTCGACCTTTCACCCCCACTCAGAATTTTAAAGAACCTCCTCCAAACAAACCTCCTTATATTTAAAAAATTTTAACCAATTTTAATAATTTTAGCAATACTTGTCATATACCAAAATTGCTGCTATAGTTAAAATAATTTAGAAAGGAGGTGAAAGAATGAGAATAATTACTCTTGATCTTGATGGAGTAATAATAGAAGATCCTTTGGGACTTACTCGAAATCCACTGCTTGGAAGCATTTTGAATACCTACTTCCTGGGGACCAAGCTGGGGAAGCGATGGTATCTTAAGCGAAAAGTAAACTCAAGGGTTGCAAAGATCGTCCAAAATCGCAAAAATAGGGGAGAGAAAGTAATCATTATTTCCGCAACTTTTGAAAAACATCGTCTTCTTGTAGAATCTTGGCTTGCTTTTCATAGCTTTCCTTATGATCTTCTTTGTTTGAGGCAAGAAAAAGAAGAGCTTATAAGTTTTAAACTTCGCGCACTTTCAAAATTCCAGCCATCCATTTACCTAGAAGATAATCTCGCAATTGTTAAGAAAATAATGACCTCTTTTCCCTCGGCACGCTTCAAAAAATGGGGAAAGCGAATTTTCGTAGTAAAATTAAAGTTTAACAAAAGGAGGTGGAAGATGGTAACGAGAGAGGACATTGGCAAGTGGGTGAGGACATCAGGAGGCATCGGTGTCCTCAGGGACGTCGAAGGAGGGAAGGCTATCGTAGAACTTGATTTTATGTATTTAGTTGCCTTCCCTCTAAAAGAGGTGGGAGTTGAGAAGGAAGGGCACGTCCCGGCCAAATAAGGCCGGGATTTTTTATATGAAAAGTTTTCAAAAATTAGTATAATAATTAAATGAAGTTTAGCCGAAAAAAGATTTTTGAAATTTTCCTTTTTTTTCTTACTTTTTTTAGTTTTGTCGCTTTAGCTCATTTTGGCGATTTTGAGAAAGTTTTTGAAAATACTTTTTTAGTTGGCTTTCTAGATTTAAAAATTAATGGAAAGGATGAAAAGATTGAGTTTGAAGCCCAAGATCTTTTACCTGGTGATGAATTTGAAAAAGAAATTGAAATTGAGAATCAAGAAAGTTTGGCAGCTAAAGCTATTTTTTTTGGAGTCGATTCTAATTTTTCTTCAACTAGTTTTTCTGACCAAGAATCAATTAGAGGAAAGATAGAAAGCTTTCCTTGGATAGCTAATCATCCAGTGATTTCTGAAATTCAAATTTCGGGAGAAGGTGAGTGGATTGAAATTTACAATCCTACAGACAAAGAAATTGATTTAAAAAACTGGCACTTTGGCTACTTTTCTTCTGGAAAAGAAAGCTGGAACGATCCCTATCGGAAGAAAAAACTTGTTTCTGGCGAAATTTCCTCTATTTTGCCTTTTAGTTTTTTTCTTTTTCGAATTGATGGGGAGGTTCCTGGAGCTGATGGAGATAGTGGATATCAAGGTGAAGCAGATACTTTATCGGACATTGCTGGCACAGTAGCTATTTTTAAAGGTGAGGTCTCAAAAGAAAACCTGGTTGATGCCATTGGCTGGGGAGATGTTATTTTAAAGGAAGGAAATTCAGCTCAAGTACCTTCAAAGAATCAAAGTCTTGAAAGAAGGTCTGGAGGAAAACATCAAGGAGATAAAGGAAATGGTTTTGATACAAATAATAACTTAAGGGATTTTTTCATCAAAGCTTTTCCTGAGCCTCAAAATTCTTCAAGTCCTCCAGAATTTCCATTTTAAATTTTTATGGGGATTTTAAAAATTTTTATCTTAGTTTTAATTTTCCCTTTCCATTTTTCCTTTGCTCAAGAGAAAATTTTCATTTCTCCAAGCCCAATTTTTAATGATGTTAATTTTTATCCAGGGAAAAAAGTTTTGACTCAGGTTTCCATCCAAAATGCGACTTCAAAAAGTTATCAAAAAATAATTTTAAAAGGTGAAAGAGTTTTGGATCAAGATAATTTTTCTCAAGCTTTTGAGCTTAAAGTCCAAAACTTAGATTCAATTAACTTAAGTGAATTTTTAGATGGTAAAAGTTTAGTTTTAAAAGAAAAAATTTTACCAAAAGAGACAAAGAATTTAAATTTTATTCTTTCTTTTAAAGAAAGTGGAGAAGAGGATAATATTTATCAAGGAAAAAAACTTGTCTTTAATTTTATCTTTGAGTTTGTTGGAGAAAAGACAAGAAAAGAAAAAGTTTCTGGAATTCAAGAAACCCCTCAAATTTTAAAAGAGAGTATTTTTGAAAGTGCCATTGGCGAAGATTTTGTTGAAATTTCTTGGCAAACAAATTTTCCAGGAACAAGTCAGATAATTTACGCTAAAGAGGGAGAAAGACATATTTTAGATTTAAGTGATAATCAAGGAAATCCTCCAAAATATGGTTATCAAAGAACTACCCCGGAATATGACCTGGATCCACAAGTTACTTTTCATAAAGTAAAAATTTCTGGTCTTGATCCTGGGACTACCTATTTTTATCGTTGTGTTTCTCGAGGTTCTTTAGCAATTAGCGAAGAATATTCATTTAAAACTAAGCCAAAGAAAAAAGAAGCAAGGATACCTCGGGAGATAAAAGAAGTTAAAAAACCTTCTGAAAAAGAAATAGAAGAAGTAAAAGCTCCTTCTGGAGAAATTTCTTTGCCTCCAAGTAAAAAAGGAGGAGTTAAGCCCGAAGTTTTAGGAAAATTTTATCCATCCCTTTTGAGTTCAATTAAAAATATTTCCCTACCATTTTGCCTAAATTTAAATGGAATTTTTTGGTTTATTTTAAGTTTTATTTTTGGCCTCTTTTTTGGCTACTTTTTTTTAGAGAAACTTAGTTGCAAAAAGGGACTCTTTAACTTTCTTTCCTTTTGCCATTTTTGGTGGATTTTTGTAGGATTTTTTCTTGGGACTATTTTGGGTTATTTTTTGAGAAGAAAAATTAAATGAAAATCATTTTTTCCAAACATCTTGGTTTCTGTTTTGGAGTTAAAAGAGCATTGGATATTGTTTTAAATTCGCTTAAAAATGATCCAAAACCAATCCAGGTTCTTGGAGAAATTGTTCATAACGAAAAAATTTTGGAAGCTCTTAGAGAAAAAGGAGTAAAATTTATTTCCTCGCCAAAGTTTGCGAAAAAAGGTACTTTGATAATTAGAGCTCACGGTTTTCCTCCTTTTGAGGTTCCTTCAAATGTTACTTTACGCGATGCTACTTGCCTTTTTGTTAAAAAAGTTCAAAATTTAGCTAAAATTTTGAACGAAAATGGATATCAAGTAGTCATTTTTGGGAAGAAAACTCACCCAGAAGTCGTTGGCATTTGTGCTTTTTCCCAAAATAAAGCTAAAGTTCTTGAAAACAAATCCCAAGCAAAAAAACTTCCGAGGTTTAAAAAAATCGGTCTTATTTCTCAAACTACTTGCGATGAGGAAAAATTTCTTGAAATTCTTGAAGTTTTAAAAAATAAAACAAAAGAACTTAAGCATTTTGAAACTATTTGTCCTGAAGTGAAGTTACGCCAAAGAGAGCTTAGAGAAATTTTGAAAATCACTGAAGCGGTCTTGGTAATTGGGTCAAAACATTCTTCAAACACACAAAAATTGGCAAAGATTGTGCAAAATTCAGGGAAAAAACTTATTTGGGTAAATTCTCTAAAAGAGCTTAAAAGAAGAAATTTAGAAAGATTTTCGTCCTTAGGTGTAGTTTCCGGAACGTCAGCTCCAGATTTTGAGGTCGAAAAAATAAAAAAATACTTAAAAACTTATGCAGATTAAAAGAAAAAAAACAAAAGTAATAAAAATTGGCAACAAAAAAATTGGAGGAAATTTTCCAATCTTGGTTCAGTCAATGACAAATACTAAAACTTCAGATGTTGAAGCAACAGTGTCTCAAATAAAAAAACTTGAAGAAGCAGGGTGCGAAATTATAAGAGTTGGGGTTCCAGACTTAGCTTCAGCTAGGGCTTTGGGAAAAATTAAAAGAAAAATAAACATTCCTTTAGTAGCTGATATCCATTTTTCAGCAAAACTTGCCATTGAGGCAATAAATCAAGGAGTGGATAAACTGAGAATTAATCCAGGAAACTTTCCAAAAGCAGAGCTTGAGAAAGTGGTAAAGCTGGCAAAAAAGAAAAAAATTCCAATTAGGATAGGAATTAATTCAGGTTCTCTTGAAAAAGAGATTCTTGGGAAAAAAGAAAAAGTAACTCCTGAAATGATGGTAAGGTCGGCAATAAAAAATATTAGGCTTTTGGAAAAAATAAAATTTTTTGATATTGTCGTTTCCCTTAAAGCTCCGGATGTGTTAAGGACAATAAAAGCTTATGAGATGCTTTCTCAAAAAGTAAATTACCCCTTGCACCTTGGAGTCACTGAAGCTGGAGGAGAATTTTCAGGAACTATTAAGTCTGCTATTGCCATAGGGCACTTACTTCTAAAAGGCATAGGCGATACTATTCGGGTTTCTTTAACCGGCGATCCGGTTCAGGAAGTAAAAGTTGGTTGGGAAATTTTAAAGAGTTTAGACCTAAGGGAAAGGGGAGTAAAAATTATTAGTTGCCCAACCTGTGCCAGAACTCAAATCAATGTTGGAAAAATCACAAGAGAAATTGAAAAATTGACCCAAAATATAAAAGAACCTTTTAAAATTGCCATTATGGGATGCATTGTTAATGGTCTTGGAGAAGCAAGAGAAGCAGATCTTGGAATAGTTGGAGTAAAGGATGGAGCTTTAATTGCAAAAAATGGAAAAATCTTAAGAAAAATTCCGAAAGAAAAAATTCTTGAGGAATTCGAAAAAGAGCTTAAATCAATTTTAAAAGTTTAGCAAAGTTGAATACCTAATCTCAAAAACTCAAAGCATTATAGGCATTTACCAAACCCGCTCCATAAAGCTCATCTTTCCCAGAATTTCCCAAGTCAATTGCTGTTTGCTCTAATCTTTGTTGAATTTCCTTTGGGGTGCAAGCATTGTCTGAGTTGAGGTCACATTTTTTGGTGTCAACCACTAAAGCTACCACGCCAGTTACATGAGGAGCAGCCATTGAAGTTCCGCTCAAAGTTTTGTAAGTTGAGCCCTTATAGGTGGAGTAAATATTTACCCCAGGGGCAGCCAAATCGATCTCTGGACCTCGAGAGGACCACGAAGCGATTTGATCACTTTGATCTGTTGCGGAAACAGCAATGACTTCTTCATAAGCTGCGGGGTAGACTACCGAAGAACCAGTATTTCCAGCAGCAGCTACTATGGTAATTCCAGTCTCATAAGCTTTTTTTATCGCATCGCGGAAGGACTTTACATCAGAAGTTGTACCTAAACTCATATTGATTACCCACTCACCACCTTGAGACTTTTTCTGAGCAATTGCCCATTCAAGCCCTTCGATAACGTCAGAAAGGTAACCAGAGCCCCGTCGATTTAAAACTTTGACAGCATAAAGATCAATTTTAGGGCCAACTCCAATTACTCCAATTTCATTATCAATTGCAGCAATGATACCCGCTACATGAGTTCCATGGCCGTTATCATCGTTGTAAGAGGAAGTGTAAGAAACAGTACTTACTCCTCCTTTTAAATTATCTTTAAGATCTGGATGCTTCAAATCAATTCCAGTGTCAATGACCGCTACTTTAATTGGATCCCCGGTGGAGATTTGCCAAACTTTTTCGGCATCAATTTTATCTATTCCCCAAGGCAAAACTTCAGCAGGTTGAGGTCTGATAGCTCTTTTTTGCGCTCTGAGTGGTTTTGCTAGCGCAAAAACCGCAACATCATCGTCAATCCTTAAGACTTTAGGCGAGGATAGCAAAAGCTTTCTTTCTTTTTTTGAAAGATAAACCACCTTTCCATTAATCAACCTTAGATCTTTGATTTTTCTTCCTCCTACCTTTTTAATTAAATTTTCTTTCACCTCTTCTTTTGTACCCGCTTTAAATATAACAATTTTCCTCTCCTTGCCTTGTGGATAAAAAGCCAAAGCCAAACTAATTAGACCTAACATTGAAACCACCAAAACGGGCAATAGAGGTTTTTCGAAGACTCTTTTCATTATTAGTTTTGTAATTTTGACCTTTGGTTTTAGTTTATCACAATTTTACAACTTTTAAAAGCTCTTTAGCATCTTCCACAGCATAACCATGAGCATCATTGTTAAAATAGCAATAAACATCTAGACTTTGCCTTTTCCATTTTTTTATTTTTTGAGCCAGATCTTTCAATTCTTTTTTTGTATATTTTGAGCCAAATAAAATTTTGGAACCGTGCATTCTCACATAAACAAAATCAGTTGTAATTTCAAAAACTTTTGGCCAAGAAGGAGAATCAATTATTGTCCAGGCAAAATTGTATTTTTTTAAAATTTGATAAACAGTTTTTTGGCACCAAGATTCATTTCGAAATTCAAAGGCAAAGCGCAAATTTTTTGGTGAAGTTTTTTTAACCATTTGGCAAAAATTTTCCAAAACTTGAAAATCAGCTTTCAAAAAAGGTGAGGTTTGGAACAAAATAGGACCTAATTTTTCTTTCAAAATTAGCGCTCTTTCTAAAAAAATTTTCCAAAGATCCTGGCAATCTCTTAATTTTTTAATATGGGTAATAAACCTCCAGACTTTTAAAGCAAAAATGAAATTTTTTGGCGTTCTTTTGTACCAACTTTCAAATGTCTTTTCTCCGGGAAGTCGGTAAAAGGTATTGTTTAGCTCAACTGTGTTAAAGTGCTGGCAGTAATATTCCAATTTTTTTGATTTTGGCCAAGAGATTGGATAAAAAACCCCATTTTCCCAATGAGAGTAAATATAACCTGAAGTTCCAACAAAAATTTTTGGCATTTATTTTAATTTGCTTGAGTTTTGATGTTGAAAATAAAAGAATTTGACAATTTCATTAACCAAAAGATAAGCCAAAGAAAGAGAAATTAAAATTAAAATTGAAGAAAGAGAAGGCAAAATGAATTTAAAATAGTTTTGCCCCAAAGAGGTAAATGGAAGAGAAAAAGAAATCAAAAAGACAAAAATTGAAAGGAATACCAAAACTAAACTTGGAGGTTTTGCTAAAAGGAAAAACTTTCTTGTTCTAACAGAAAAGATAATAAAAAGTTCAGTTAAAACCGAAAGTAAAAACCAGTGAGTTTGGATTGAAGCTTCGCCTTGGCGATAAAAAATTCCAAAAAAGATAAAGTCAAACAAAGAAGAAACCAAAGCTAAAAAGAAAATTAAAGGAAAAATTTGAGAAAATTTTTGAAATTTTGGTCTTCTTAGCTCTTCAACATCTAAAGTATCTGTGGCCACAGCAACTAAGGGCAAATCAGTAAGTAAATTCAAAAGCAGAATTTGGGTTGGAAGCATTGGCAAAAATGGAAAAATCAAAGAAATTCCAGCCATTGAATACATATTGCCAAAGTTTGAAGCTAAAGTTGCTTTTAAGTATTTTTGAATATTTGAGAAAATGTTCCTTCCTCTTTTTATTCCCTCAATGATTGTTGCTAAATCCTCTTTTAACAAAATAATATCTGCAGCTTCTTTTGAAATTTCTGCTGCTCCTTTAACAGCAATTGCCACATTGGCAACCTTTAGTGCTGGGGCATCATTTATTCCTTCTCCAATAAAACCTACTTCGGAATTTTTTTGCAAAGATTTAATAATTTTTAACTTCATCTCTGGTAAAATTCGGGCAAACACAGAGTATTTTTGACAAGTTTTATCAAATTCTTCTTCTGAAAGGTTTTCAAGCTCTTTTCCCAAAATAACTTCTTTTTCGCTTTCAACTAACCCAATTTCTTTTGCAATATGAAATGCAACTTCTGGGGCGTCTCCAGTTATGATTTTAATTTGAACTCCTAATTTTCTTGCTAAATTCAAAGTTTTTTTAGCGCCTTTTTTCAAAGGATCTTCAAAACACAAAATCCCCAAAAAATTTAAATTTTTCTCATCTTCTTCTGAAAACTTTTCCTTTTCAATTTCTTTGAAAGCTAAAGCCAAAACTCTTTTTCCTTCTCTTCCTTTTTCCTTTGAAATTTTTAATATTTCTTCTTTATTTTCTACACTTGAGAGTTCCAAAATTTTTTCAGGAGCCCCTCTTAAAACTAAAAGTTTTTTTCCTTGAAATTCTACCAAAACACTATTTCTTAACCTTTTTGGAGAAAAGGGGATTTCAAATAAAACTTTTCCTTTCTTTAACTCCTTTGCTCTTTCTTTTACCCTTTCATAAATTGCCAAATCAAAAGGATTTTGGGCTATTCCTAAATCCTTTTCCATTAAAGAGGAGGCAAAAAATGCAAAATCTAGGCATTTTTTTTCTTCTTTTGAAAAAACTTCAGTTAGTTTTAATTTATTTTCAGTAATCGTTCCTGTTTTGTCAGTGCACAAAACTTCCACATTTCCCAAATTTTCAATTGCTTCAAGCCTTTTTACCAAAACATTTCTTTTTGCCAATTTTAAAGCTCCATTTGAAAGAGAAACAGCAACAACTACTGGCAAAGCTTCTGGCACAAGACCTACAAGCAATGCCAAAGAAAAAATCAAAAAGTCGATTGGATTTTGCTCTTTTTTGACAATCAAATGGGCAAAAAAGATAAAAACTACAGTGAAAATTACAAACCTTAAAATTACTCTTGAAAAATCTTTAACTTCTTTTTGATACAAACTTGGTTTTTCAGTTTCTTCCATTAGCTTTCCAATCTTTCCAATTTGGCTCTCTTTTCCAGTAAAAATAACTATTCCCTTTACCTTTCCAGAAATTATTGAAGTTCCAGAAAACAAAATGTTTTTTGCATCAAAAATACTTTCTACTTTATCGATTTTTTCTGAAATTTTAGCTGTAGGTTCTGATTCTCCAGTTAAAATTGATTCATCAACAAACAAATTTTTAGCTTCAATAATTCTTAAATCAGCAGGCACTATATCTCCAGCTTCAAGTAAAACAATGTCTCCTTTAACTAAAAACTTTTTATCTATAATTTTTTCTTTCCCTTCTCTTTTTACATTTACATCTGGAGGAAAATAAAGCTTTAGTTTTGAGAGAGCGCTTTGAGCTTTAAATTCTTGAGAAAAACCCAAAATTAAGTTCAAAAAAGCAAAAATAAAAATTAAAAAAGAGTCGATTTTCTCCCCAATAAAAAAAGCTAAAATTGAAGCAAAAATTAAAAGATAAAAAAATGGAGATTTAATTTGTCTCAAAAGAATTTCAATTGTTTTTCCTTTCTTTTCTGGAATTTCGTTTGTCCCAAAAATTTTTAACCTTCTTTTTACTTCCTCTTCGCAAAGCCCCTCTTCCTTTGAGCCCAAAATCTCAAAAACTTCTTTTGTTTCTTTTTTGGCAAAGTCTTTAAAGTCCATAATTTAATTTTAGCTCAAAATTTTTAAAATTTCTTCCTTTATTTTGTCTTTTTCTTCTCTTTTTAAATAAAAAATTTTTGTATCCTCTCTTTTTCTAATTTTCTCTGTAAAGAAATCTTTTGAAATTTTTATTGTTCCCAAAACTTTATTTTTTGAATTCAAAGCTTTAAAAACTGCTTCTTTAAATTTTTCAGAAAAAAGCTCTGCTTTTCCAATTTCATCAATCACCACAATTTTTCCTTCATCAATCGCTTTCAAAATTGAAGGAACCGCAATTTCTTCTAAATCTTTTAAGTTAACTCCATATTTTGAAACTCTAAATTTTGAGTTAATATTTTGGTGAGCTAAAATTCCTTCTTTTCCATCTAAAGCTTTAATTTTAAAACCCTTTCTTTCGCCCCTTTCTCTAATTTCTTGTGTAAAAAATCCTCCAGCTTCAATTTTTAATTCCTCTAAAATCTCTTTTATCAAAGTTGTTTTCCCACAACCTGGTGGTCCAGAAACTAAAATATTTTTAATTTTTGATGAAATCTTTGAATCTTTTTGCATCATCTACCATCGAAATGTTGTTGAACATTACATAATTTATTCTTTTATTACAAAATCTTAAAAGTTCTTTAAAGTCCTCGTTTGTATATTTGTATCTTAAATTGTAATTTGGCATCCCATGTAACCGAAAGTAATTAATTTCGCCAAAGATTGGTTTTTCTTTAAAAGGATCGACGCAATGAACTAAATTTAGTTTTTTACAAATTTCTTTAATTTCTTTTGTTTTCCATTTTCCCCTTGGCTCCCAAATAAAAATGTAGTTTTTTCTTTCAATTTTTTTGAAAAAATTTTTTAGATTTTCTTTGTTTTCTTTTGTTGGCTCAAAAGAAGCTGGAGTTTGAAATAAAATAAGTTTTGTTTTTAAAATTTGACAAATTTTGTCGATTGTCTCCCAGGCTTCAAAAACTTCTTTTGTGTTTTTAAAAAATCCATAATTTGCTTTTTTTAAGATTTTAATTTTTAATCTTTGGTAGGTTGGGGAAGAAGGATCATGTGTAATTAGTTGCCAAGCTTTAATTACAAATTCAAAATCATCTGGCGCCTCTTTTCTCCATTTTTCATATTTTGAAAAATTTCCTGGTTGATAAAAAGTTTCTTGAATTTCAACAACTTTAAAATCCTTAAAATATTTATTTTTTCCTTCGCCGAACCCACAAGTTCCAACTTTAATTTCCATATTTTTTTAATTTTATTGACAAAGTTTAGTTTTTTCAAATAAAATTAAATTGGGAGGTATTTCTCTTGATAAAAAGATGCCCCAGGGGTCTAAGCACGAAGCTCTTTGTTGGGTTTGCATGGCCGCCTCCTCCCCTGGGGCACCAAATGATGCCCGGGAGGTTTCTGACCACCCCTTCCTCATCCTTCCTCCTCACTTTCCCTCCCGGGCTTTTTCATTTAAAAAATCTTGAGAGAAAATAAAAAATCAAAGAAAGTAAGATGCTCAATAGCAAACAAGTAGTCAAGGGAAAATAAAAAGTGAGGCTCTCTCTTTTAATATAAATATCCCCTGGCAATTTTCCCAAATAGGGGATTTTTGAACCAAAAATTAAAATTATTCCAAAAGCTATTAACAAAAAACCAAAAAAGATAAGCAATTTTCCAAAATTTGCAAGCATTTCTCAAATTATAACAAAAAAAGAGATAGACTCCAAAAAGCATCCAATTTTTACTAAAAATAAATTCTTTTTAAATCAAGTTTTTTAGCTAAATTTATTGCCTCTTGAAATTCTTCTTTTGTAATTCTCCTGGAAAGTTCGGGATATTGAAAACTTTTCCAGGCTGGATAGTACTGATTCATTACATTAACAAAGGTATTTGGAGAAATTTCCTTTGCTAAAAATTGAAAAATTTTTTCTGAGCCGGCTAAATTATTTGGCAAAACTAGATGGCGAACTAATAAACCTTTAACTGCTATTCCTTCCTCATTGACTATTAAATCCCCAACTTGCCTGTGCATTTCTTTAATTGCTTTTTTCATTGTTTCAAAATAATTTGGCACGCTTGAATATTTTAGGGCTATTTTATCATCAGAATATTTGGCATCTGGCATATAAATATCAATTATGCCATCTAATAACTTTAAAGTCTCTAAAGAATCATAGGCGCTAGTGTTATAGACTAAGGGCAGTTTTAATCCTTTTTCAATAGCAATAGATAAAGCTTTAACAATTTGAGGAACTTGAGGAGTTGGAGTAACAAAATTGATGTTGTGGCAACCCAAACTTTGAAGTTCAATCATCATCTCTGCCAACTTTTCAAAAGAAACTTCCTCACCCATCCTTAATTGGGAAATTTCATAATTTTGACAATAAACGCAAGATAAATTGCAAGAAGTCATAAAAATTGTGCCGGAACCATACCTTCCAACTAGGGGCGATTCTTCACCAAAATGGGGATGATAGCTAGAAACTATTGGCAAATATCCCAATTGGCAATATCCTTTTTCTCCTTTCAATCTATTAACACGGCATTTTCTTGGACAAATTTCACAATTTTTTAAAATCTTAAAGAGTTTTTCGATCCTTCTTTTCAATTCATTTTTTTTCAAAGTTAAGTAAAAAGGATACTCCATGATTTTTAGATTATAAAAAACATCTTCTCATTTTCAAATGAGCTGATACAAAAATTAAAGAAAAATTTAATAGAGAGAAAAACTAAACCTTAAATTTTTTTGGTCTTCTTTTGGCCCAGCACTCTTGGCAATAAACCGGTCTTCCTAGCGTTGGTTCAAAAGGAAGTTCAGTAATTTCCTTTCCACAATCACTACATTTCCAACTGCCATGGAATATCCTTCTTGGGCCATGAGATTTTGGGTGAAACGCACTCATTTTTTTATAAATAAAAAGCGACCTTTATGGCCATAAAGGTCGCTTTCACTTAGCCCCAAGTTTTTCGAGACTGAAGCGAAAAAACGACTTTAAGGCCCTGATTTTTAAGTCTAGCAGCATTTTGGTAAATGTCAAGGAATTTGATAAAATTTTTCTAACTCATGATCATTGCCCATATTCAAAAACAAAGCTTAATTGAATATCCAGGTAAAATTTCAGCAATAATTTTTTTAGCAGGATGTAACTTAAGATGTTCTTTTTGTTACGTCCCTCATTTAGTTTTGCCAAAAGAAGTTAAAAAAATAAAACCGATTTCTCAAAGGAAGGTTTACCAATTTTTAAAAGAAAGGAAAAATTTTTTGGAAGGAGTAGCAATTACTGGAGGAGAGCCAACTATAAATCAAGATCTCCCCGATTTGATAAAAAAAATAAAAAACTTAGGTTATTTGGTGGAAATTGAAACCAATGGAACTAATCCAGGAATGCTTAAAAATTTAATTTCCAAAAAATTGGTGGATTATGTGGCAATGGATATTAAGCATAATTTAGACGACTTTGTAAAATACAGACAAATTAGTGGCGAGGTTTTAACAAAAAGAATGTTTAAAAATATTCAAAAATCAGTTGAGATTTTACTTGAAGGAAAAGTGGAGTATGAATTCAGAACTACCTTGGTAAAAGAGTTTCATAAAAAAGAGGACATCCTTCAAAATTGCAAAAAAATAAAGGATGCAAAAATTTATTTTTTACAAAACTACAAAAAGGTTGAAGGAAAAACAGTTTCTGGTAAAGAATTTACTCCTTTTTCTGAAAAAGAAATTTTGCAGATAATTGAGGAAGGGAAAAAATACCTTAATGTGAAATTTCGCTCATATTTTTAAAAACATGTTTAGAGAGGGAGATTTAGTTTTGCTTAAAGATAAAAAAGGAAGAAAGTATTTGATAACTTTAAAAAAGGGTAAAGCTTTTGAATTTCATCACGGAAAGATTTGCCACGACGAGATTTTAAAAAAGAAAGTAGGGGAGAGCATTTTTTCCTCAAAAGGAAAAGAACTTTTAATCTTGAAGCCGACTTTGGCTGAGTTTATCTTAAAAAGGCTAAAAAGAAAAACTCAAATTATCTATCCAAAAGATGCAGGTCAAATTTTAGTTTTGGCTGATATTTTTGAGGGTGCAAAGGTACTTGAGTGTGGTACAGGATCTGGTGCTTTGACATTATATCTTTTGCGGCAGGTGGGAAAAGATGGAAGAGTTTTTTCGATCGACGTCCGTAAAGACATGATAAGAGTGGCTCAAAAAAATATCGAAGATTTTTTTCAAAAACCAATTGAAAAAATAGAAAATTTGATTTTAAGAAACCAGGACCTGAAAGATTTGGAAGAAAAAGATTTTGATAGAGTAGTTCTTGATCTACCAAATCCGTGGGATTATCTTGAAAAAATAAAAGAAATTTTAAAACCTGGGGGAATTTTAGCTTGCTGGCTTCCAACAGTGCTTCAGATCTTCACTTTAGTTGATAAAGCCCAAAATGAATTTTACAAAAACTTTAATCTTGAAGGAATTTTTGAAACTCTTCAAAGAGAGTGGCAAAAAGAGGGAAAAAGCTTAAGACCAAAAGACCAAATGGTCGCTCATACTGGTTTTTTAATTACTTTAAGAAAAAAAATATGAAAACGGAGGGAATCACAGAAGTTGATCTTTTAGCCGAGGAAAAAGTTTTCTCAGTCTCTGAATTTTTGGATTTCATAAATAAAATTCTTTTACCAAAAGAGGCAGTTGTTCAAGGCGAAATTGGAGAAAAGATTGATAAGAGGGAGAAATATTCAACCTTTAATTTAATTGACAAAAAAGATCGAAGCGTTCTTAAATGTTTTGTTTGGAATGATAGAATTGATACGCTTGGAATCGAGCTTGAGGGAGGACTTGAAGTTAAAGTTTTTGGAAACCCAAGAATATTTAAAAGCCCCTATGGAAGCGAATTTGAATTTGAAGTGAAGGCAATCTGGCTTTTGGGAGAGGGAGTTTTAAAACAAGCATTTGAAACCTTGAAAAAGAAACTTCAAAAAGAAGGCCTTTTTGATGAGAGATTCAAAAAACCAATTCCAAGATTTTGCCAAAAAATTGGACTAATTACTTCAAGATATGGAAAAGGAGCAAAGCCCGATTTTGAGAAACATCTTGGAAATTTTGGTTTTAAGGTTTTCTTTTTCGATGCTCGGGTTGAAGGAATTTTTGCAATTTCTGAACTTGTTTTTGCTATTCGCTATTTCAATGAAAACATGCCCGACCTTGATGTTTTAGTTTTAATTCGTGGGGGAGGGGATTGGGAAAGCCTTCAGGCGTTTAATTCAGAAGAATTAGCACGAGCAATTTTTGCTTCAAAAATTCCAGTGATTTGTGGGGTGGGGCATGAGAGCGATTTAACTATCGCTGATTTAGTTGCTGACCGGAGGGCTTCGACCCCAACAGACGCAGCTAAAATTTTAACAAAAAATTGGGAAAGAGCTCAGGAAGAAATTAAAAAAATTGAAAAGAACTTAAATTTTTGTTTCAAAACCCATTCAAAAAACGCGAAAAAGGAACTTGCATTGCTTGAGGAAAATTTAACAAGAAAGGTTTCAGATGAGATTTTAAATAAAATTGAAGAGTTGAAAAATTTTTTTCGAAAAATAAATTTTAGCTATCAAAGATTTATTGAGAAGTTTAGAACCTTGGAAAATAATTTCAAGATGAATTTTCAAAAAATCAATGCTATTTTGGAAAGGAGAAAAATAGAACTAAAAAAACTTCGTTTTATTCTTGAAAAAAATCTCTCTTTTTGGAAAGAAAGGGTTAAAGAAAAGATTTTTGAAGAAGAGAGAAAGCTTTTACTTTCAAGCCCAAGGTTTAGACTCAAGCAAGGATATACAATTACTTTAAATAAAGAAGGAAGGGTAATCAAAAATGCAGGAGATCTCAAAGTTTCAGAGGAAATAATTACAAAATTCTTTAAAGGTCAGACAATTTCGAAAGTCAAAAAAATTGAGAAATAAAATGGGAAGCAAAGATTTCAATTTTGCCGAAGCTTATAAGGAAATTGAAGAGATAAATGAATGGTTTACTAAAGAGGACATTGATTTAGATGAAGCTTTAAAAAAGTATGAAAGAGCAATGGAACTTATTCAAAAGTGCAAAAAAAGACTTGAGGAGGCTGAAAACAAATTTGAGGAAATAAAAAAGAAGTACTCAAAATAAAATAGTCTATGTCTTTCGGGGTGCCGGGAATTGAACCCGGATTACAGGCCCCCCATGCCTGCGTACTAGCCGTTGTACTACACCCCGAATAAAAATACAAATCTCAAAATTCAACCTTTATAACTTTATCTCAAAGTTACCGTTTTTTTCAAGTCTTTTTAAACATTTAGCGCAAATTCTTACTCTTTTTCCATTTGGCAGCCGCACCCATTGTAAATTTGGAAGCTGCTTCCTTTTGCCGGTAGGATTATAATGACCTCTCAATTTTTTTCTTATTCCAGCTTTTTTCGCTTTTTTTTGACAAATGGCGCACTTTTTCATAAAATTTTCCTTTTAGGTTCTAATTATAAAGCAAAGCTTAAATTTTGGCAATATATGGAAATTATTTTTTGGCTTTTGGCAATTATTTTCTCAGTAGTTTTGCATGAAATTGCCCATGGGTATGTTGCCTATTTTCTTGGAGACCCAACGGCGAAACTTGCAGGAAGGTTAACTTTAAATCCGCTAAAGCATCTTGACCCATTTGGCTCTTTTATCTTTCCTTTTTTGATTTTTATTTTAACAAGAGGTGGAACAATGATTGGTTGGGCAAAGCCGGTTCCGGTAAATCCCTATAACTTTCGCGATCAAAAATATGGGAACTTGAAAGTGGCTCTTGCCGGACCAATGGCAAATATTTTTTTGGCTCTCTCTTTTGGTATTTTGCTAAGATTTTTACCATCGTGGTTAGGTAATCTTAGCAATTTCTTATTACCTCTAGTCTCAATTAACCTTTTTTTAGCTTTTTTTAACCTGCTTCCAATCCCACCACTTGATGGCTCGCATGTCCTTTTCTCTTTTTTTCCAATTTCAGCTGAGGCTAAGTTTTTTCTTGAAAGATTTGGGATAATTTTACTTTTTTTTCTTTTGCCAATTACTCTACCAATTGTTTCTTTCTTGACTAATATTGTTTTAAAGTTAATTGTTGGGTAAGAGAGCTCAAATACCTGGCAGATGAGGATTCCTTTTTATTTGAACTTCTTTTCCATCTGAGATTCCGTCCCCATCGGTATCAAAATTTAAAGGATCAGTATGATATTCAAATAATTCTTTTGAATCTGAAAGTCCGTCACTATCAGTGTCCGAATTAAAGGGATTAGTATTTAAACCAAGTTCATTAAGATCATCAACTCCATCACTGTCACTGTCAATTTGGAAATAAAAACCAGGCTCTCCTTTGGCATCAATTATTTTAAAACAAACTTCCTGAAAATTCTCCAGGGAAATTTTTTGACAAATCTCTTTTTTGCCTTCTTTTTCAGCTAGTTCAATAAAATACCAACTAAGACATAAATTTTTATCTTTGGTATCCTCAATCTCTAAGCATAGCTTCCTGCCCCATTGGGCTACAAGTGAAGCGAGGCAAACATTTCGAAAATCAGAATATTTTGGAATTTTAAGACACTTTTTGACATCCTGGGCTTCGATAGCTTCCTCAAAATCAATTTGAGCAATACACTTTGCTTTGACGAATGGATATTCAATCTCCTGGCAAATTGACTTTTCTTTATTTTGTTGAGCGATTTCCATAAAACAGATATTCTTCCATTCATTTTCTTTAATAAGCCGACAAATATCAATATTTTTTGAATTTTTAGCTATTTCTTTTAGGCAGAAATCTCGGTATTTTAGATCTTTAATTTTAAAGCACCAATCAACTTTATTTTCAATTAAACTCCGTGCCATATATTCATTCCAAAAACAAAGCTTTCTTTCTTTTCTGTCTTTTATTTCTTTGCATTTTTCCTTGAAAATCAAAGGCATCCCCAAAGTGAGTTCTTCGGGAAGTTTTGTCTTGAGCCATTCAAGATATCTTTGGCTCCTACCCTCTTTTTTAAACTCATTTTCTATCTCATTTTTTGGAAAGAAAAATAAAAAAATACCTCCAAAAATTAAAAGCAAAACAATAACAATGATAATAATTTTTTCTTTTTTCTCCATGGAATTTATCTGCAATAGCACCAGCTGTAATTTGGTCTTAAAGGTGTGGCTTTAGTGCAATCTCGACCCTTGGCTTCGTATTCTCCTCTATCCATACATGGTCTTCCAAGGCGGGTAGTCGGAGGCAAATTTGCACCGCTTATTTTGCAGTTTCCTTTCCCAAACCAGATGCAATATGGCAGACCACAGGCACCAGGAACCAATCCTCCAGGAGGGGGAAGTCCTGTTGGTGGGGCATAGCAGCAAGAAACAGCTGGTCCTCTTGGAAAAGCACAATTTAAATCAGTATAGGAACCAATCCCGATGCAAGTTTTCCCAATCATTTTGCAGGCACGCTCACAACTTATTATTGCTCCGCCAATTTTGGGAACTATTTTTATAGCCAAAGCTCCTTCAGCTTTTTGTTCTGGCGTTGGGTTGCCATTTGTCAGGCAACAATAATCAACAGCACTTTTACCTCGATAATCTGGATGCCAGCTATATTTCGGATCTCCATATACGTCAGCACAGATTACTTTGCCTCTTTTGCCAATTTCTGGATCACAAACATATTTACCTTTTTTACATTTTTCTTCTTTTTCAATTATTCCGTTGTTGTTTAGATCTTGGCATTCAATTCCTACTTTCTCAAGATTTGGAATCTTGGCGCATTTCAAGAAACACCCCTTTTTATCACAGTATTCAAGGGTAGTAAGCCACGATTCATATCCCTTCCTTGTCCTTAAATAAAATCTCCAGTATGGCTCTTTTGGATCACACTCCTCCTCTCCAATAACAATTCCATCACCGCAAAAGAATCTTTGAGGCAAAGGAGGTTGAAAGATAACGCACTCTCCTTTTG
>Ga0197143_1000779_pt1 | contig 30759 bp, 27 predicted proteins | sample GBS70_MetaG_FD_148603 | JGI IMG/M metagenome (GOLD analysis project Ga0197143, IMG submission 148603) | Sediment microbial communities from Great Boiling Springs, Gerlach, Nevada, United States - GBS 70_MetaG | ecosystem: Environmental > Aquatic > Thermal springs > Hot (42-90C) > Sediment... | reverse complement strand
CTTTTGAAGGCGATGCTGTCGTTGAGCGATTGAACGCCGTCTTTGTCAGCATCGGCGCTGTGGACGAACCGAACCGAGAACTTTTGCGAGCCCACAACATTTTTATCCCCGACCTTGAAAAGGCAGTGGGGACTTTGTTTTCGCAACCTTTTGACGCTTTTGGGAAGCCACTGGGTGAAAATATCAGCCAAGCATTGGGTTCGGTATCGTTAGGTTCTATCCGACAAGCCGTTCGTCAAGGCATCCCTGTCGTCGGGTTGGTTGCGAACCCGCAGCGGGCATTGTCAGCCCTCGTCGCTTGCCGCAACGGTTTGGTCAATTGCCTCATCGCCGACCGCCAAACCGCCGAAGAACTAATTCACCTCATCTCTTCGGGCTAATCGGGAACGCCGTGACGATTTTCCCGAAGTCAAGGTGGGGCGTAAATTCGTGGTGCTTGTCTTCGCTTTTGTCCTGCGTCCATCCTTGAAGGCGGCACTGCCCGTCACAGGATGTATCGGCTTAAGTCGCGGTCTTCAATGACGCCCTTTAGTTGCTGGCGCACATACTCGGCGTCAATGACGATGGTCTCGCCCGCAAGTTCAGGGGCTCGGAAACTGATGTCTTCCAGCACCTTCTCCATGATGGTGTGCAGCCGTCGGGCGCCGATGTTCTCCGTCTCCTCGTTGACTTTCTGGGCGTAAAAGGCGATGGCTTCAATGGCGTCCTCGGTGAAGTGCAAGGTGACGCCTTCCGTCGCCAGCAACGCCGTGTATTGCTTGACTAAGGCGTTTTCGGGTTCGGTCAAGATGCGCTTGAAGTCGTCTTTCGTCAGCGGGTCCAACTCCACCCGCAGTGGGAAACGCCCTTGCAATTCGGGGATGAGGTCGGAGGGCTTAGTGACATGGAAGGCGCCCGCTCCGATGAACAGGATGTGGTCGGTTCGGACGGCTCCGTGGCGGGTTAGCACTGTCGTCCCTTCCACGATGGGCAGCAAGTCCCGTTGGACGCCCTCGCGGGAGACATCGGGACCGATGCCCCTTTCTCGCCCTGCGATTTTGTCCATCTCGTCAATGAAGATGATGCCATCCTCTTCGGCGCGTCGGATGGCTTCCCGCACCACTTCATCGCGGTCAATCAACTTTTGGGCTTCCTCTTGGGCTAACACCCTTCGGGCATCTTTGACCTTCATCCGTCGCTTCCGTTTCCGCTTGGGGAAGAGACCGCCAAGCAAATCGGCGGGGTCAAAACCGACTTGCTCCATCCCTTGCGGTCCGAGGACATTGATGAAGAAAGGCGGTTGCTGGTCTTCCACCTCAATTTCCACTTCCTCGTCGTCAAACTCGCCTGCTTTCAGGCGAAACAGGTAGTGGCGGCGGAGGCGCTCTATGCGCTCTCGGTCTTCGGTGGGTTCTTCGGGCTCACTTTGTTCTTCTGCTTCACGCGGGGAGAAAGGAAGGGGAAAGGGGGTTCGGCGGCGACGGCGGGTCGGTGGCACCAAGCCCAACGCTTCTATGAGCCGCAAATTTGCCAACTCTTCCGCTTGCGCTTCCATTTCCGCCATCTTCTCTTGCTCCACCATCCGCACCGCTGCGTCCACCAAGTCGCGCACCATCCCGTCCACATCCCGCCCGACATAGCCGACTTCGGTGAACTTGGTCGCTTCCACCTTGACGAAGGGGGCTTTGACGAGTTTCGCCAATCGGCGGGCGATCTCCGTCTTGCCGACGCCCGTCGGTCCGATCATCAGGATGTTTTTGGGCGCCACTTCGTCCCGCAAATTTTCGGGGAGTTGTTTGCGCCGGTAGCGGTTGCGTAAGGCGATGGCGACGATGCGCTTCGCCCGCTCCTGACCGACGATGTATTTGTCCAATTCGGCGACGATCTGGCGGGGCGTCAGTTCCTGCCAGTCCATGAAAGATCACCGCCGACAAATTGTAAGGCGTTGCGCCATCGCCCGCCTCAAAACACCAGTTCGTCCTTCAAGTCGGCGTTGAAGCGGAAGGTGAAGGCGTTGGGGCTGCCATCGGGCATCTTGTATTGCCCCGCCATTTCCCCACTCAGTTGCCACTGCGCCCGTTGCGGCACGCTCAAACTCAGCAAAAACACGATTTTGCCGTTGATTTGCAATTGCCCCCGTTCTACCGTCACTTGCGGGTCGCGTTCCGAAAGGCGCTTCAAAGTTAGCGTCACCCCTTCGCCCTTCAATTCGCCTCGGACGGCGATGTGGGCTTCGTCGCCTTCTGTTTTGTCCAGCGTGCAGGTCAAGGGCAGTGGGAAAGTTTCAGCGCTTTCAAAGACGGCGAGGGGCACTTGCGCCGCCCAACGGTCGCCCACCTTGACAGGTTTGTCGGGCAGCAACGGTGTCCAAAGGGCTTGCAGCAACGCCGCCACGATTTGCTGGGCGATTTTCGGCTCCGACGGGACATCCCGCCAAACTTCCGCCTTCACGCCTGCGGGCGCTTTCACGCCTTTGATGGCGCCTTGCGGGGAGAGGGTGACTTCGTAAGAAGCCGTCAAGGCTTGGCGAAGTTGCTTTTGTTGCTCTTCGGGCAACTTGTGGCTATCAAAAATTTGGTCACCCCATCGCGCTTGCAAGTGCCCGTCAGCACTGACGACCCATTCCAACGGCGTCTCACCGACTTTGCCCTTCAACTGAAATCCCTGCGGTTGCACCGTGATGACAGCATCGCCGTTGGGCAACGATTGCGAGACGACGATGTAATGGCTGACCCGCACATCCAAGTTGACGGGAATCGGTTCGGGCGCTTGCCATTCGCCTTTGACCGTTCCCGTGATGACCTGTGAAGCCGCCCCGCCAGGCATCAAGTTCAGCGTCAACTTAATGCCCTCTTGTCCCATCCCCTGCGAAGCGGCAAGCACGAACACCGCCAATGGCATTGCCCAACGCATCATCGCTCACCTCCGTCACAAAATTTTGCCCTTCAATCTTGCCACCAAAGCCGATAAAGCCAAACGCATAGTTGCCCACGCGTGACGGGCTCATCGGGGCGAAACGCCGAAAGACCACAGCGCTGCCGAATTGCTTCAGGCGACAAGTTGAGCAACGCCGAAAGCCAACGGACGATGTCGCCTTGCGTCGGCGCTTCGTTCGCCGTCCCGAAGGCGTGGGGCAAGGGCAACCGTTTCAACTCGGCGAAGCGATGGAGCATCTTGCGCGCCGTGCTTTTGTCCAACTGCTCCCTTGTCTGCGCCTCGTAGGTATCAAAGAAGCCCCTTGCGGCGAAAAACTGTATCGCCGCAAATTCCTCGCTTTCAGGCGACGGCAAGTCGGTGAGGAAAGCGATGACTTGCCCTTGTCGCAAAAGCAATCGCTGCAATTGGTCAACGGGCACGGAACGAACAGAGACGGGGCGGGTGGCGTGGGACGGGGGACGCAAGTCAGGGGGCGTGGGACGGGGGACGCGGGACGGGGCGGTGAGCGCCAAATGGGCGGCAACGCCAGCGGCTTGCCCCAATGCCATCCAGACAGGCTCTAATCGGAGTGTTCCAAAGCCGATGTGCGTCGCCGACACCGCCCCGCAAACGAGCAAATTGTCAACCCCTGCTTTTCGTCCCTCGCCCCTCGTCCCTCGTCCCGTCGTTAGCATGATGCGGTAGGGCACGCAGGACGGGACGGTGATTTGGGGCAAGTAGAAGAAGCCTTCGTGCAAGTAGGGCTCTTTGGGGTTGCGAGGCGTTGTGGCGTGGCTGTCAATGGGATACTCGGCGACGGCAATGCTGTCTTCGTGGACGGGCGCTCTTTTTCCTTCCGCCACAGGGCGGGCATCGTGCTCCGTGAAAACATACGCCCCGACGATGCGGCGCGCCTCGCGGACATAAAGTTGGGGCGGAAAGTTGTCGCTTCCGGTGAACTCATCTGCTGCCAAACCCCAATGCTGCGCCGCCACCCGAAATTCGTCGGGCAAGCGCGGGTCGGTCTGAAGAAAGTAAAGCAAGCCCAAGATGTAGCGGCGATGCGCTTCGGCGATGGCTTCCCGCCGATGCCAATCGGCGTCGGGATAGTCGTAGTTGGCGCCGATGAAGTCGGTGGACGGGAACGGTCCTGGCGTGTTGTTGGCGTCAAACTTGCGCTGTGGCAGCGCCCGCAAACTGACGACTTCCATCGGATGCCACAAAACGCCTTCCTTCACTCGCTCCGCAATTTCGGCATAGCGGTTCGGGTCGTAATCGGGCGGGGCGGCAATCAAGCGTCGGTTGTCGGCACGCTTCGTCAGCGTCAGGCGGTAGTTGTAAGCCTGCACCTTTTTGTCGCCGTCGGGTTTGCCGAAAGTGATTTGACGGGTTCGGCTGTCCCAAAACACTTCGCCCGCAAACTCCTCGCCAAACTCGTGGCGTCCTTCTCGCCCGATGCGGTAGGGCACGCCTGCCAACGCCGCCAAGTCGCCCTCGTAAGTGGCGTCAATGAAAACGCTGCCGTCCATCTGCCATCGGATGCCTCGGCTTCGGTCGTGCAACAAGACGGCAGCGATGGACGCGTTGTCTTGCGCCTTGATGACGCCGACGAGTTCGTGGCGAAGGTAAAGGTGCAAGTTGGGCGTTTCTGCCAGCATCTGATGAAAGACCAACGATGCCACTTTCGGCTCAAAGAGATAGCCATCCCGACAAGAGCGATGTTGCGGTGAATTTTCGCCGTAAGCGTCGGTGTAGAAGCGCTCTATGCGTCGCAAAAACTCGGCGAACAAGCCACCCGACGCTTGCCGATAGCGTCGGTCGGTCGCCGACAAGCCACCCGTCACCATCCCGCCGATATGCGTCGTCCGCTCTACCAAAGCGACACGGTGACCGAGGCGGGCAGCGGCGATGGTGGCGGCAATGCCCGCAGGTGTCGCTCCGATGACGACGACTTCATAACGGGCATGAAGCGATTGACGCTTGGCAATCGGCAAGGGGCGGACAGGCATCGCCGCATCCGACCACGACGGTAGCGACTCTTCGCCATCGGCTAAGGCGGTCACATAGTAGCCGTAGGCTTCTCCCATCTTGACCGACGCATCTGACCATTCCGTCGTGTCGGCAGAAACTTCGGCGACAGGTTGCCCTCGCCGATAGATGCGGTAAGTGCGAACCCTTGGCGTTTCCGACGGTTGCCAACGCAATTGCAATCGGTCGTGACCGATGGGTGTCACCCGCAAACTTTTGGGCGAGTTAGGCAACGAACCGATGCGAATTTGCGGTTCGCTGACTTCCACAGGAATGCCGTCGCCTTCACCGTTGAACAAAAAAACGCAACTTACCTTCGGGACGGGGGAAAGGAAGGGCAGCAACTCCGTCGGTTGCCCGTTGAGCCAAAGGCGGAAAGCCCCGATGGTCGGGTCGGCAACTAACCGAACCGTCAGCCATTCCTCAAAGCGGAAAGGCACCACGCCAAACCAACCGAAACGGCTACGCCAAGTGAAACCGTCGGGGATATCGCGATGGAGCACGAACCCGTTGCCGCCCAGCGCCAGCCGAAGGGCTTCGTTCGCCCAGTGCGTCGGGGCGCCGAAACTGAGCCCGAAACTCAACCCTCGTCGCCCTCGCATCGGCGCTTTGACGACGAAGGTGACTTCCACGACTTCCCTTGTCGGCTCAAACCAACGGACGAGGAAATGAGGGTTGTCAGAACGCATTTGCGTCCGCCAGCCTGAAAGCGTTCCGTGCGGCGTTGAAAGGGTGACCGCTTGCCATTGCCCTTCGGCAGGCTTCCCCTTCTCATCCACTTCCACCCACTGCGCCGCTGCTGCCACTGTCATCAACATCAACGATGCTGCCATGACCGACCGCATCGCTCAATCCTCCATCGCTGCCACTTACCACCAAGATTGTGACGCACAAGGTCGCTGGACAGGATTTGATGCCGTGCTGACCGTTGAAAACTCGGCGCTCATTGGAGCGGCTATCAGCCGCAATGAACTGACGGCATCGGGCACTTTTGTTTTCGGTGCGATAGAGTTGCTGTCGGTAAAGGAGGGCTTTGAGCAATGGCAGTGCGATGGCGACGATGGGTCGTCACCACCCTTGTCACCTTAACGGGGCTTTCCGTCATCGGGCTGGTCACGGGTGTCGCCGCTTGGCAGGCAGCACATCAATTGCCCTTTGAAGTCCGTGAGGACATCCCTTACGGCTCTTTGGAGCGGCAAGTCCTTGACCTTTACTTGCCCAAAGACGACGGGAGCAAAAAGCGCCCTGCGGTCATCGTCATTCACGGCGGGGCGTGGCGGAGTGGCGACAAAAAGCAGTTGCGCTTTTTGGCGGAGCGGTTTGCTGAACGGGGCTACGTCGCCGCCGCCATCAACTACCGCCTTGCACCCAAGTGGCAATATCCCGCTCAACTGGACGATTGCCAGCGAGCCGTCCGATGGCTGCGCAAACATGCCGACGAATTTGGGGTTGACCCAAAACGATTTGGCGCCGCAGGGGCTTCCGCCGGTGGGCATTTGGCGTTGCTTTTGGGGACTCGTGAAACGCGGGACGATAGCGACCCTGAACTGAAGGGCATCAGCAGCAAAGTCCAGTGCGTGCTGGACATCTTCGGTCCGAGCGATTTCACCCATGAGCGCTATGTGCAAGCCAGTCGTTTGCCTCTCGTCGGCAAAGCCCTCGTGGAGTTTTTGGGCAAACCTTACGACGAAGCGCCCGAAGTCTGGAAGGAAGCGTCGCCCATTACCCATGTCTCGGCGGACGATGCACCGACTTTCATCCTTCACGGCGATAAAGACCTGCTCGTGCCGATGGAGCAATCGCAACGGATTGCCGAAGCGTTGCGGAAGGCATGCGTGGAGGTGCGCCTCGTCGTCATTGAGGGCATGGGGCATGGGTTCAACGGCAACCCGACCGTCCGACAAAAAGCGATGGACGCCCTCAACGAAGCCCTCGCCTTCTTTGACCGTCACTTGAAGGGGCAACCTTGAAAGGAAAGGAGTGGGGTCGGCATGGTCGTGTCCATTCGCGATGCCATCGCCCAGCACGCCTTCGGGAGCGTCGCCGAAGGGTTGAAAGCGTTGGGGTTGGACGCTGTGGAACTTCATGTTCAGCGCAACTTTGAGGTGACGGCGCTAAGCGACGCACGACAGCGCCACGATTTGCGCACCCTTGAAGGCGTGCGGGCATTAGAGCGGGAAGCGGCGCAACTTAGCGTCCGCATCACGGCGTTTTTGTTGGCAAACGATTTCGGCAAGCCCGACGCCGATGAGCAAGTGGCGTGGATGGCGCAAACGGTTCGCGTCGCCCAACAACTTGGCGTGCCTGCTGTCCGCGTGGACGCCATCGTCAGCGGTTGGGAAAACTTGGGCGTGGATGGTGCCGTTCGGTTGTTCGCCGAGCACATCCAGCGCGTGCTGGACGAAACGGACGACACAGCGGTGCAACTGGGCATTGAAAATCACGGCAGTCTTGGCAACCGACCTGAATTTTTGCGGGCGGTGCTGGAAGTTGTCGGTTCGCCTCGCTTGGGCTTGACATTGGACACGGGCAACTTTTACTGGTTCGGTCACCCGCTCTCAACGGTCTACGCCATCATGGGCGAGTTTTCGGGCTCGGTCAAGCACACCCACATCAAAAACATCGCCTACCCGCCTGAGTTGCGGGAGCAGCAACGCCCCATCGGCTACGAGTATGGGCGTTATGTTTGCCCCATCCCCGACGGCGACATTGACCATCGGGTCGTCATCGGCATTTTGCGGGACGCTGGTTACGACGGCGATTTGTGCATAGAAGACGAAAGCCTCGGCAAGTTCTCGCCCGACGAACGACAGAAGGTGCTGCAACGCGATGCCGAGCATTTGAAGGCGCTGACTGCCTCGCCTTGATGGCGGTGATGGCGATGGGATGGCGATGTTGCAAGCGACATGAGTTGCCCCTCGGCGAGCGGACTTTGGTGATGGGCATCGTGAATGTGACGCCCGATTCTTTTTCGGGTGATGGCGTTCCTGATGCCGACGCAGCGGTGCGGCGGGCGTGGCAATTGGTGGAAGATGGCGCCGACATCGTGGACATCGGCGGTGAATCCACGCGCCCTGGCGCACAAACCGTTCCCGCCGACGAGGAGATGCGACGGGTGTTGCCCGTCATAGAGCGCTTGATGGCGCAAAACTTTCCCGCTCCCATCTCGGTGGACACTTACAAGCCCGAAGTGGCGAAGCGAGCGTTGGAAGCGGGAGCGTGCATCGTCAACGACATCTTCGGCTTGCGCCAACCAGGGATGGTGGAGTTAGTCGCCGAAGGACGCCCTGTCGTCGTCATCATGCACATGCAAGGGACGCCCCAAACGATGCAACTTAACCCGACCTACACCGATTGCGTCGGCGAAATCGCCGAGTTTTTGCGCCAGCAAGCGGAAGCGGCGCAACGGGTGGGTTTGCCCAAAGACCGCATCATCGTTGACCCTGGCATCGGGTTCGGCAAAACCGTTGAGCACAACTTGGAAATCCTGCGAAGATTGGGGGAACTGAAGGCGCTGGGTTATCCCGTGCTCATCGGCACTTCGCGCAAAAGTTTCATCGGCAAGGTGTTGGGCATTGAAGTGCCTGCCGAGCGAGTTTGGGGGACGGCAGCGACCGTCGCTATCGCCATCGCCAACGGCGCCGACATCGTGCGCGTCCACGATGTCCGAGAGATGGCGCAAGTGGTGCGGATGACCGACGCCATCGTGCGGGGTTGGATGCCGAAAGGCTAAAGGTGCAACTCGCTTTAAAACAACATGCCTTGCGTTTTTGGTCGGGGCGGTTCGGGTGGGCGTTGGCGGGCGTGAAGGTGGGCTAACCGCAACGGTTCGGGCAAGCGCTGTCCTTCCTTCGTGCATTGCAAGACAAATCGCACTGCCGTCTTTAGCGAAACTTTATGCCCGACGGAAACATAAACGGGCGGCGCGCTTTTTTTGGTTCGGACGACCATGCCCAAAACCCGCCCGTCAACGGGGTCGTAAAGGGGCGTCATCGCTTTTGGTTCATCGGGCAACTCATCGGCACGACCGTAAAGGCGACTTTTGGCGCAACCGATGGACGGCAAATCCAGCAAGATGCCTATGTGGCATGCCAGACCGAAATGGCGCGGGTGTGCCCGCCCTTGCGCATCAAACAGGGCGACATCAGGGTCGTGCCGCAACTTTTCAAACGCCGCCAGCACCGCCGGGCTTTCCCGAAACGCCAACAAGCCAGGCACATACGGGAAAGTCACGGGCACGATGGCGTGGGCAACTTCCGCAAGTTGCAAGTCGGGGAAAGTCAAGACGCAGATGACAGCGTGCATGCGGTCACCGTTAACGGGATGGACATCGGCGCCCGCCACATAGCGGACGACTTCGGGCAACGCATCCGTTTCCATGACCCGCGCCGACAATTCCCATTGCAGCCGCTTCGCTTCGTCCACGCTCAAATCCCAACGGTGGGTGAATTTCGCCCGCATCGGCAAGCGCTCCTTTTGGTTTACGAATGCGGCAACTGGCGCACGAAGTTGACCAACTTGCCCAACTGGGGGCTTTCAATTTCCACGATGTCACCATCCCGCAGTGCCGCTTCGGGCGGGGGCATGATGCCCGTGCCCGTCGTCAACAGCGTCCCGACAGGGATGGGGTTGTTGCGGCGCAGGAAAGCGATCAAATCCTCAAAGCGACGGTTCATCTGCGCCGTTGAGGCGCTGCCTTCAAAAATCACGATGCCGTTGCGGATGATGCGGCAGGTTACTTCAATGGCGTAAGGGTCGCCGATTTGCTCGCGGGTGACCAGCATCGGACCGAAGGCACAGCAACCGAGGAAGATTTTGGACTGGGGCAAGTAAAGCGGGTTCTCCCGCTCAATGTCCCATGCGCTCACATCGTTGCAAAGGGTGAAGGCGATGGGTTCGTTGCCGTCACCGACGACGACAGCAACTTCGGGTTCGGTCGCCGTGAAGGTGGAGTCGCTGCGGATGCCGATTTCGCCGAAAGGGGGCGAACAACGGGGAAGGGTCGCTTTGAAAAACAGTTCGGGTCGGTCACTGAAGTAAACGCGGGTGTAAATGTCCGTTTGGCTGTCTTCGTCGCGCTCTACGGCGCTGCGCTTGTAGGTGACGCCCGCGCCCCAAACTTCGGGCGCATCCAGCGGCAGCAAAAGATGGGGCTTTTCGGGCGCAGGGGGGGTTTGCAACTCTGACCACGCCACCGTTTCGGCGCCACGCTGTCGGGCGCGCTCCAACGCATTGTGGGCGATGGCGTCCAACGATTGTTTTTGCGCTACCGCCAACTCCACCAATGCCAGCACCGAGACGGCTTCGTCGGTGATGTCCACGACCCTTTCGCCTTCTAAAACGCCAACGCGTTTGCCCTTCGTCGGCAGGTGAAATTGCACCAACCGCATCATTGCCCTTCCACTCCTTTGCTTTCCGCTCACTCCCGCACGAAGGGACGGAAGAAGTCGTGCCAGTCGGGGTTGCGGAGCGCTTGCATGAGTTTGGCGTAACCCATGTAAGGCAGGTAAGCGGGCTTGCGGGGGCGCTTGCGCAAGGTCATGCCCGCCTCTTCGGGCGTGCGGTTGCCCTTCTTGGCGTTGCAGCGGGTGCAGCAAGCGACGAGATTATCCCAGTCTGTCTTGCCGCCCCGATCACGGGGAATCACATGGTCAACGGTCAAGCCAGGTCCCTGATAGCCGCAGTATTGGCAGGTGTAATCGTCCCGCAGCAAGATGCTGCGACGGTTCAAGCGGACTTTGGCGGGGGGACGATGGGCGTAAATCATCAACCGCACGACCGACGGGACGGGCAAAGTTTGGCGGGCGGCATAGAGGGCGAGCCCATCGGCAGGCTTGATCATTTCCGCCTTGCCTTTGAGCAAAAGCACCATCGCCCGTCGGACGGGGACGACATTGAGGGGCTCAAAGTTACGGTTGAGCACCAAAACGGGTCGGCTCAATAGCCCACCGTGATCAGGGAACGCCGTCACCCCCTTTAGGTGTGTGCCGTCGGATGCTCTTCCCGACATCTTTGTTCACCGCGCTGGCGACCAGGTTGACAGGGATGCCTTAATTTTGGCGCATCCATCCGACGCCCCTCACCCGCAAGGTGGCGGGTTCGCCCGTTTTCCCCATCCCTTCAAACCGCACGGGCAAAAACTGTTCTACCAGCCAAATTTGCGTGGCGGTGTGAGAAGTCAAGGCGCTGGTGCGGATGACCGACTCACCCTTTGCCAACGCCATGAAAAGCACCAATTGGTCGGCAAGATGCGGGTCAACGGGCGCCTCGGTTCGCCAGTGAGCGGCGAAGGCATCAACGGCTTCATCGGCGACCCGCTCGGCAGGTTTCCCCCGTTCGCCCAACGCCGAAAAACCCGCCACGCCCGTTTCCGTCTCCACGATGAGCAACACGACCGTGCCAACGGACGGCGACGGCAATTCGCCAATGTCCACTTCCATGTCGCTTTGCCGAAAACCCATCGCCAGCAAGCGGTTGACGGCTTGATTGGCTTGGCGGACGGCGATGGAGCGGGGCAGGTTGGACAAAGCGCTGAACACCCAAAGCCGTCGCAACGCGCCCCGCTCTGTCCATGTGATCGGTGTTAAGGGAGCGGTCACGGGTTGGATGCGAGCGAGCAATTCGCCCCCGCCAGCGGGAAACCAACCTGCTTTGAGGAGTTGCAGCGATGCCTCTACGCCCATGCGGGCGACGGTCGGCAAAAAGACGCGGGCAAGGTAATCGGCGGGCGGGCTCATCGGCACATGGGTGCCGCAGCGGACGATGCGGACGGTGGATGGAGCGGGCGCAAAGAGCAAGGCAGGGAAAACCGTTTGAAAAACGAGCGTGCCTGAGCCAGCGCTGGGTTGGTCGGCAGAGACATCCACGCAAAATTCGCCCCCTCGCAATGCCGTCGGGATGAACCGCAGTTCAGTGCTGCCCAAGTGAGCGCCTTCCATTTGGGCTTGACAAACGGCAGCGGCTACCCGAACGGCGGTCAAGTGTTGGGGACGCAAGCCGGGATTTTTGCGTTTGGCGCGGATGTGGGCGATGCGAAGGGGTTTGCCCGTGAGTGCCGAGAGGGCGAGGCTGCTGCGCAAAATTTGCCCGCCCCCTTCGCCGTAACTGCCGTCAATCGTCACCCACTCCATCGGTGGTCACCAACCTATAGCCAGTTCGCAAAGGGTGCGAAGTCTCAATGGCCATGCCCGTGCACTTCGCCAGGGATGGAAGGCAGTTTGGGCGCTGGAATGGTCACGCGAATGCCCGTCAAACGCCACATCCGCACATTGCCGTCTTCCATCGCTGCGACGATAGTGCGCCCATCGGGCAGGAAAGCGACACCCCGCACATCGCCCCAACGGTCACTGCCTGCCTGTCGCCCGATGGTTTCCCGAAGGGTGCGGACGCGCTTGCCCGTTTGGGTCTCAAAAATCCAGACGGCGTTATCGCCACAGCCAGCGACGACGAGGCGTCCATCGGGGCTGATCGCCATCGCCCACACATTCCCTTCCGTCCCGCTGCCCCATGCTATTTGCTTGCCCGTTTGCCAGTCCATCACCCGAATGCCCATGCCGGAGTAACCACCGATCGCCAAGAATTTGCCGTCGGGGGTGAACGCCAACACCATCGGATTGTAGCCGATGGGCGGGTGAGTGACGACAGGTTCGCCTTTGTGAATGTCCCAAACCCGAATGGAGCCGTCAGTGCTTCCCGATGCCAACAGGTTGGGGTCTTTGGGCGAAAACGCCAACGCCGTCACCGCGTCGGCATGTCCCCAGAGGGTTTGCAGCAAGTCCCCACTTGTCAAGTCCCAAAGTTTGATGGTCGTGTCGCGACTGCCTGTCGCCAAAACTTTCCCGTCGGGCGAGATGGCGAGGGCTTGAATCCAACCCGTGTGCCAATCGGTGGCATGCTCGGCATCCCAAAGTCGCTCCAATTGCCCATTGTCCACCCGCCACATCCGCACCGTCGTGTCGGCGCCGCCCGAAAGCAAATAGCGCCCGTCGGGCGTGAATTGCAGGCAAAGGATGGTGCGCGTGTGTCCTCGCAAGGTGTGCAACGGCGAGTAGTCTTTTAGCCGCCAAAGTTTGATTGTGTCGTCCTTGGCTGCCGTCGCCAAAAACTTGCCGTCGGGCGAAAGGGCGATGGTCGTGATGGGGGCGTCGTGGGCGTGGAACTCACCGACATCGGTGACCACTGTCTCGCCGACGGCTTCTCGGTAAGTTTGCGTGAACGCCCAAAGCAGCACGACCAAGCCGATGGCGATGAGCGTTAAGATGACCATGCGTTCGCGGGGCGTCGTCATCGTCGTGTCACCTCCGACGAAAATTTCTGGCGCGTCCCAAAGTTTAGCGTCATGGTGGCAGGATGCCTGCGAACTTGCGAAGGAGGCGGAAGGAGCGATGGCAAAAGGGCAACCTTACCGCATTGCCGTCATCCCCGGCGATGGCGTCGGTCCTGAAGTCGTGCGGGAAGGGTTGAAGGTGCTGGAGGCTGCTTGTCAAGCGGAGGGCGTCCGCTACGAGGTGGTCACCTTTGACTTGGGCGGAGAGCGTTACCTTCGGACGGGCGAGACGCTGCCCGATTCAGTGCTGGACGAGTTGCGCCAATTTGATGCCATTTACTTTGGCGCTGTCGGTCATCCCGATGTCCCGCCGGGCGTTTTAGAACGGGGCATTTTGTTGCGGTTGCGGTTTGCGTTGGACTTGTTCGTCAACCTTCGTCCCGTCCGTTTGTTTCCCAGCGTCCCAACGCCTTTGAGAGACAAAACGCCTGACGACATTGATTTCGTCGTCGTGCGAGAAAACACCGAAGATGTCTACGCGCTGGATGGGACAGCGTTTCGGCAAGGGACGGAGGAGGAGGTAGCATTACAACCCGCCATTTACACGCGTCGGGGCACGGAGCGGGTTATCCGCTACGCTTTTGACTTGGCGCGCCGTCGGGCTGCCGAGCGGGGCAAACCTGCCAAAGTGACTTTGGTGGACAAAGCCAATGTGATGACTGTCGGGCACGGCTTGTGGCGGCGGGTGTTCGCCGAAGTCGCCGCCGAATTTCCCGAAGTGGAAACGGAAGGGCTCTATGTGGATGCGGCGGCGATGGAGTTCGTCTTGCACCCTGAACGCTTCCAAGTCGTCGTCACGACCAACTTGTTCGGCGACATCTTGACCGATTTGGGCGCTGCCATTCAAGGCGGCATCGGCATCGCCCCATCGGGCAACATCCATCCCGAACGCACTTCCCTCTTTGAACCCGTGCACGGCTCAGCACCGACGATTGCGGGCAAAGGGTTGGCTTGTCCACTGGCGGCGATTTTAACGGCGGCGTTGATGATGGAGCATTTGGGTGAACTGAAAGTTGCCCGACGGATTGAAAACGCCGTCGTGGCAGCCTTGCAAACGGGGAAAATGCGTTCACTGGAAGCCGGCAAGATGGGCTTGACGACTCAAGAAGTCGGCGATTTGGTCGCACAGCATCTTTAGCCGCCTCGCTTTTGCGCCCCTCAGACGCGCCGTCGCTCCAGCATCTGCTGGAGGGTGAGACGTCCGTGCCGTTCTATCGCCTTTTGGTTGATCTCGTGGATGCGCTCTTCAAAGGTAGGGCGCTGCGTGCGATACAGCACGCCGACCCATTTTCGCTCTGGGTCGGAAGCGTAGCGGATGGCTTGTTGCAGGTCCGTCGGGTCGTAATCGGGTGGCAGTTCGGCAACTTGCTGCTTGTAAAGGTCGTAAGTGTCAAAGAAGGTGACGCAGGGGCTGAGGATGTGGACGAGGGCAAAGCCGGGATGCTCAATGGCTTGAGCGATGATTTCTGCCAGTTTCTTGGCGCGGGCGGAAAACTCGCGGGCGACGAAGGTGGCGCCCAAAACGATGGCTAAGGTGCACGGCTCCACATCGGTCTCGTAACTGCCGTAGGGCGTGGAGTCTGTCGTTTGCATCGGCAAAGTCGTCGGCGACGCCTGTCCTTTCGTCAAGGCGTAAAGGTTGTTGTCCAGCAGCAAGTAAGCGAGGTTGATGTTGCGCCGACAGGCATGCATGAAGTGGTTGCCGCCGATGGCTAAGGTGTCACCGTCGCCGCCGACGGCGATGATGGTCAAATCGGGGTTGGCAGCCTTGACGCCTAAGGCAACGGGCATCGTCCGACCGTGCAAACTGTGGAAGCCATAGCAAGTCGTGAAGGCGGGGAAGCGTCCCGAACAGCCGATGCCTGAGACGATGACAACTTGCTCGGGGTCTAACTTCAGCATCCCCAGCGCCATGAAAGTTGCCGTCAAAACGCCGAAGTCACCACAGCCGGGACACCAAATCGGCTTGACTTCCGACTTGTATTTCTCTCGCGTTTGGGCATCAACTGCCATTGAACCGTCGCCTCCGTCACAAGTTTTTTCGTCAGAACGGCACAGGCTCGCGCATTAAGTCTTTGATGGCATCCACGATTTCTTGCACCTTGAAGGGCACGCCCGTGACTTTGGCGTAAGAGACGACATCCAAGCCCGTCTCGCCCCGAATGAGGTGGGCGAACTGACCCGTGTAGTTGAGTTCGGGCAAAAGGACGCGGTTCATGTTTTTGATGAACCGCCGAACGACTTCCCGATGGAGGGGATAAAGCATGCTGATGTGCAACGCCGCCACTGAAATGCCTTCTTGTTGCAACCGCTCAATGGCTTCCCGCACCGCCCCTGCCGTTGAACCCCACGCAATCACCCCGACATCGGCGTGCAGCGGACCATACCAGCGATAACCTTGAAAGCCGGGGTAGTATTCGTCGTAGCGCAACGCCAATTGCAACTTGCGAAAGCGCTTTTCGGTCATCGTCATGTGGTTTTGCGGGTCCCAATTGGGATGACCGTGTTCATCGTGCTCCAAACCTTCCACCGTGTAAGTGCCAGGGCGACCTGGGATAGCCATGGGCGAGACGCCTGTCTCCGTCAGTTTGTAGCGCTTGTAGCCGTCTTCCCCGTTGCTGCCGTGAATGATGGGGTCGTAAATTTCCCGATCCAAAACGATGACCTTGCTCAGGTCAATGGGGGCAATGGTCTCGGTTCGGTGGGCTAAGGCTTGGTCGCCCAAGATGATGACGGGCAATTGGCACAATTCCGCCAAATTGAAGGCGTGCACCGTCACATAAAAGCAACCTTGCACGGTGCTGGGCGCCAAGACGATGCGGGGCACATCGCCATGTCCCCCATAGACGGCTTGATACAAGTCGCTTTGCTCCGTCTTGGTCGGCATGCCCGTGCTGGGACCGGCGCGTTGGTTGTCCAAGATGACGCAGGGAATTTCCGCCATCGCCGCGTGACCGAGGAACTCCGTCATCAGCGAAAAGCCTGGACCTGAGGTCGCCGTCATCGCTTTGGCACCAGCGAAGGAAGCCCCCAGAATCGCTCCGATGGCAGCGATTTCGTCTTCCACTTGCAACGCCGTCCCGCCGAAAACGGGCAAGTAAGTCATCATCCACTCCAAGATGTCGCTGGCAGGGGTGATGGGGTAGCCCGCAAAGACCTTGCAACCAGCGGCGACAGCGCCGTAACAAATGGCTTCATTGCCTGACAAGATAAGCCGATCCCGCATGGGGCGGGGTTCTATGCGGAAGGGGTCACGCTTGGGGATTTTCTGGGCTTCCTCGTAGCCCGTGTTCAGGGCGGTGATGTTGCTCATCACGACCTTTTCGCCCTTGCGTCCCCAGTAGTCACGGATAAGTTGCTCAAAGACTTCTTTGGGGACGCCGAACCAAGCGGAAAACGCCCCCAAGATGACCATGTTTTTTGCCATCGGGTTGCGCAAGCGGTTCTTGGCGATTTCGCTGAAGGGCAAGCCATAGGTGGCGGCAGTGCCCGGGACGCCTTTGGGCTCAAATTTGGTGTCGTAAATGAGGACGCCATCAGGGTTGAAGTCCTCTCGGTGGCGCTCCCATGCTTCCTCGTCAAAACAGATGAGGATATCGGCTTCGTCGCCATGCGAGTAGATGGGGCGTTCGGCGGTGCGCACTTGAATCATCGCTTGACCGCCTTTAATTTCGGCGGGATAGGTGCGGAAGGTGAAAATCTCCAAACCACAGCGGGCGAGGGCATGGGCGATGAACTCACCCGTTCGGATGATGCCGCCCTCTAAGGTGTCGCCCCCGACGCGGACAGTGAATTCGTTGACGGGCATCATCAGTCGCCTCCTGCGGCGATTTGCGCACACCTAACTTTAGCATTGCTCATCCCTTGATGGCATCTTGACAGGGAGCGAGGAAAGTTCATGCCACGATGCCCCGCTCCACAAGGGTCTCCGCAATTTGGACGGCGTTGAGGGCTGCCCCCTTCCGCAAGTTGTCGGCGACCACCCACAACCAAAGACCGTGTGGGTTGAAAGGGTCGTTACGAATTCGTCCGACAAACACGGCATTTTTGCCCGCCGCCTCCAACGGCGTCGGGTAAGTGCGGTAAGCCGTGCCATCAGGCAATTCCATCGGCTCATCTATGACGACGATGCCTTTCGCTTGGCGGAGCAATTCCCGCACCTCATCGGCAGAAAGGGGACGCTCCAACTCCACATAAATCGCCTCGGCATGACCGACAAAGACGGGGACGCGCACGCAAGTGGCAGTGATAGGCAAATCAGGTTCGTGCAAAATCTTCCGCGTCTCCCGCACCAACTTCCATTCCTCATTGGTGTAACCAGCGTCTTCAAACCGCCAATTCGCCCCCGCCAACACATTGAAGGCGATTTGGCGGGGATGGACGGAACACTCGCCTGCGTCCATCTTGTGCAAGAGGCGATGCGATTGCGTTTCCAACTCGTCCATCGCTGCGCTTCCCGCCCCTGAGACGGCTTGGTAAGTGCTGACAATGACTCGTCGCAAGCGAGCCACATCGTGCAGCGGTTTGAGGGCGACGACCATTTGAATGGTGGAGCAATTGGGATTGGCGACATAGCGTTGGGGCACTTCGCCGACGCTGGGCAAAAGCACCGTCCCGTCACCCCGCAAAACTTCCAAATCGTCGGCGTTCACCTCAGGCACGACCAACGGGACGCCCTCCACCATCCGAAAGTCCGAACCGTTGTCAATGACGATGGCACCCGCTTCTATGGCAGAGCGGGCAAATTGGCGGGCGGCGCCTTTTTCGCCTTCCGTCCCCGCAAAAAACACGATGTCCATGCCCTTGAAAGCCTCAGGCGTGCACTCGCGCACGGTCACCGTCTTGCCGTCAATGTCCGCCTCACGAGCCGTGCGCGCCAACACAATGGGTTCGTGCGCCAACGGCAACTTGGATTGCCAAAGGCATTTGAGCATCTCTTTGCCGACAGCGCCGATGCCGACGACGGCAACGCGTAACGCTCGCAACTTCGTTCACCTCCAGAGTTCAAAGACGCACATAAGGGCGCAACCGCTCCAAATTTTTCGGACCAATCCCTTTGACTTCCAGCAGTTGCTCCACGCTCTTGAAGCCGCCAATTTGGCGGCGATATTCCACGATGCGCTTGGCTAAGACAGGACCGATGCCAGGCAGTTGCATCAGTTCAGTTTCTGTCGCCGTGTTCAGGTGGACAATTTTGGCAGGCGCCTTGCTCGTTCGGGATGATGGGCGGGGGGAAGGATTGGTCGGGGAAGGTGCGCCGAGGGGAAGGGGCGAAGTCGCCAGTTTCGCGGCCGTTGACCGTCCCTTGCGCGGGATGAGGAGTTCCTGACCGTCTTCCAAAAATTCGGCGAGGTTGATGGCATCTAAGTCGGCATCAGGTGTCGCTTGCGCCAACCGCACGGCATCTTCCACACGGCTGCCAAAGGGCAAAGCGTAAACGCCGGGCTTTCGGACAGCCCCTTTCACATGCACCTTGAGTTTGGGCGGTGTGGATGGCGTCGGGTTGGCGGGGGATTGGAGCAGCAAGGGCGGTTCCGTCCAACGCTTGATGGCAACGGCTGAAAGGCTGACGGCGATGACCACCAAACAGGCTAAAGCAAGGTAGCGCTCCGCTGGATGCTCCCAAAGCACCATCTCAGTTCGCCTCGGAAGAAGGTTCGCTGGACAACACCCGCTCCACGACCATCAGCAACTCGTCAGGGCTGAAAGGTTTGGCGAGGTAACTTTCCGCCCCCTGCATCCAAGAGACCACCGCCCCCGCATCGGAGGCATAAGCCGTCAAGATGATGATGGGGATTGGGGCGGTGTCGGGCGATTCTTTCAAGACCCGCATGACCTCGTAACCGTCCACTTCGGGCATCAGGATATCCAAGATGAGCAAGTCAGGCTTTTCCCGCATCGCCGTTCGGATGGCGTCGGCGCCGTTATCAACGGTCAGGACCTCGTAGCCTCGGACTTCCAGATTGATGCGCACCAACTCTAAGATGGCAGGGTCATCATCCGCGACCAAGATTCTCGCTTTCGGGTGGTTTGGTTTCATCTTTCTCGCCCTCCATCGCCGCTATCTGGCTGCCTGCCAGCCGCTGCTCTTCTCGCTCCAAGTCCCTCAACAACGCCTGCACCCGTTCCATCTCCCGCTTGGCGAAGACATCGCGGGGGTTGGCAGCCAATTTTTGCTCCAACACTCGCAAATGCCGTTGACATTCCAACTTGCGCAATCGGAGGCGCTGCAACCGTTCCTGCGCCGTCATGGCATTTCCCCTTTCCTACCCTCACACAATCGGACGCTTTGATTATGGCAACTTCGCTTCACGGGGGAAACGGGGAGCGGAGGGGGCGGGATTTGAACCCGCGAACCCTTTCGGGCGCCCGGATTTCAAGTCCGGCGGGGTGCCAGGCTCCCCAACCCCTCCGAGGCGCTTGGGGAAAACGAGCGGGGAAAACTTCACACCGATTTGTTTGCTTGGTGCCAGGGCGCGGAGTCGAACCGCGGACACCCGGATTTTCAGTCCGGTGCTCTACCACTGAGCTACCCTGGCGGGCAAGTTTGGCGGGCCCGACGGGATTTGAACCCGCGACCTCCGGCTTGACAGGCCGGTGTGCTAACCAGGCTGCACCACGGGCCCGCAGGGCATAAGTTTAAGGCACAACCCTTTGCCCGTCAACGAAGCATCGGCTATCGTCGTCGCCATTGGTCTAAGAGCACCGCCCCTACGACCAAACAACCCAAAATGACTTGTTGCCACTCGTAAGGGATGTTGAGCAAGTCGCTCCCGTTACGAATGACCGCCATCAGCAATGCCCCCAAGACCGTCCCCAACACGCTCCCGCGCCCGCCTGCCAAACTGGCGCCGCCGATGACGGCGGCGGCGATGGCATGGAGTTCGTAAAGTTGTCCGCCTGTCGGTTGACCGATGGACAACCGCGCTGTCTCCACGACACCCCCGATGCCCGCCGTCAACCCGCACAAAATGAACACCCAAAGCAAGACCCGATGAACAGAGACGCCCGAAAGGCGCGCCGCTTCCCGATTGCCCCCGACGGCATAAATATGGCGACCGAAACGGGTGAACGCCAATAACACTTCTGTCAACCCCGCCACGACCGCAGCAAGGAGGAAGGGCAAAGGGATGCCGAGAAAGTGTCCCGTCCCCAACTCCAAAAACGGGCTGTCTTCGGGGATGAAAATGTTTTGGGCTTTGCTGAGCACTAACGCCAAACCCCGTGCGACGCCCATCATCCCCAAAGTGGTGATGAAAGGAGGGATGCGCCCCTTCGTCACCAAAAACCCGTTGATTGCCCCACAGGTGACCCCCACAAGCAATCCGACGACAACAGAAAGGAGAACGCTGCTATCCCGTTGCAACATCCAAGCGGTCACGACGCCCACCAATGCCAACACCGACCCGACGGACAGGTCAATGCCCCCACCGATAATGACAAGGGTTTGCCCCACTGCCAGCAACACGATGACAGCAGTCTGGAAACCGATGTTGCGGAAATTTTCTACAGTGCGGAAGGCGGGGACATAGACCGCCAGTGCCCCGCTCAAAAGCAGGAGCGCTAAAAGCGGCGCTATCCATTCCGCTTGCCACAGTTGCCGCCACCGCATCCTTTTGCCCCCTTTGCGCTCATCGGCGTTGCATTGTAGCGCTTTCGCCCGTCACCCACGCAAAATTGCTCCCAAAATACGCCCCGAAGGGAGGTGGGCGACGATGTTGAATCAACTCGGTCTGAAAGCGCTCGTGCGGCAGGCTTTGCAGGAAGATGCGCCCTTCGGCGATGTGACGACCCAAGCCATCGTGCCCCCGACAACTCGTGGCATCGGCGTGTTCATCGCCAAAAGTTCTGGTGTGATCTGCGGGTTACCCGTCGCCCAAATGACTTTCGCCTTGCTGGACGACACCGTTCAATTTCGCCCCCTTTGCAACGACGGCGATGCGGTGACAGCAGGGACGGTTGTCGCCGAAGTGGAAGGCAACCTGCAAGCGCTCTTGACGGGCGAACGGGTTGCATTGAACTTCCTGCAACGCCTTTCGGGCATTGCCACCCTCACCCGTCAATTTGTGGAAAAAGCAGCCCCTTATGGCGTCCGCATCGCCGACACCCGCAAGACGACCCCGACTTTGCGGTGGCTGGAAAAATACGCCGTCCGCTGCGGCGGTGGCATCAATCATCGCTTCAGCCTTTCCGACGGTGTGCTCATCAAGGACAATCACATCCGAGCCGCAGGGAATTTGACGGAAGCGGTGCGTCGGGTGCGTCAAAACGCTCATCACTTGCTTCGCGTTGAGGTGGAAGCGCAGAGTTTGGAGCAAGTGCGGGAAGCCTTGGAATGCGGCGTGGACGCAATCTTGCTGGACAACTTCCGACCCGATGAATTGCAGGAAATCGTGGACATCGTGCGGGCGTGGAGCGAACAGATGGGGCAACCCCGACCGATTTTGGAAGTGTCGGGCGGCGTCACCCTAGAGGCGGTGGAAGCCATCGCCAAAACGGGCGTGGACATCATCTCTGTCGGCGCTTTGACCCATTCCGCCCCCGCTTTGGACATCAGCATGGAAATCACGCAGGTTTTCTGAGGCAACCGCTAAGGCAAGCGGGTGAGTTCGTCCTTGACAAAAAGTGGCATCGGCACCGTATCGCCACCTCGCCGACGAAGGAGCACTTTTGCTTCCTTTCGTGACATGACTTTTCCGATGGCATAGACAGGGATGCCCGCATCTTGCAAGGCTTGCATCACTTTCTCCCCATCCCTTTCGGAGACGCAAAGGAGCAATGCCCCCGACGCAATCACGCCCAACGGGTTCAGACCGAACACCCCGCAAAGTCGTTCCGCTTCAGGCAAGATGGGCAAGGCTTCTTCCCAAACTTCCAAGACGACCCCCGACGCTTCCGCTAACTCCCACAAACCCGTCGCTAAGCCCCCTTCCGTCGGGTCGTGCATGGCGTGGACGGGAGCGGCTTGACAAGCGATGAGGGCATCCCGAACGACGCTGATGCCCGGTTCAAAGAGGAAGCCTTGCGCTTTGACGATGAGGCTTTCGGGAACTCCGAGGCGACGCAACTCGTCGGCTTTCTCACGAGCGATGATGGCACACCCTTCCAACGGAACGCCTTTCGTGACGAGCACTAAGTCACCGACTTGCGCTCCCTCACTGGTGACCAATCGGTCTTTAGTAACTTCGCCCAACATCGTCCCGACGACGATAGGGCGGGAAAGCCCTGGTGTGATTTCCGTGTGACCGCCGATGAAGGCAACGGAAAGGTGTCGGCAAGCGTCGGACATTTGCGCAAAGATGCCCCGCACCAATTGTTCGTCGGTTCTCCCTTCAGGCAGCAAAATCGTCGCCAAAAACCATTTGGGTGTCGCCCCCATCGTCGCCACATCGTTGGCATTCACTTGCACGGCATACCAGCCGATTAAATCGGTGGCGAAAGTGATGGGATCAGTCGCCGCTACAAGGTAGCGGTCACCCATGTCCACGACGGCTGCATCCTCGCCGATGCGGGGACCGACGACCGTTCGGTCATCCAAGGGCAATGTCGGCAACAACTCCTTCAGCAACTTTGCCTCCAGTTTCCCCGGCGAAAAATCGTGACGGCTCATTTCGCTCACCCCTCCAAACCGTTGAAGGCGTTCCCTAAAATTGGGTCGGCAGCGCCAGCATAATGTTGGCGAGGTGAGCGAAATGGTGTGGCTGCTCTTGATGGCGATCAGCGAACCGCAAAGTCCGTGTATCATGACAGTGCGCGGACCGATTGCCCCTGAAGCCTTCGGAAAGGTGTTGGCGCATGAGCACATCATGTGCGACTTTATCGGTGCTGAAAAGACAGGGCGGCATCGCTACGACCCTGAACAAGTCATCGCCACGATGTTGCCTTACTTGAAAGCGGTGCGGGAACGAGGCTTTACAGGTTTCGTGGATGCGACGCCTGCCTACATCGGGCGCGACCCAAAAGTTTTGCGGCGATTGTCGGAGTTGACAGGTCTGCACATCCTGACCAACACGGGCTACTACGGCGCCGCCAACGACAAGTTCCTTCCGCCCCACGCTTTCACCGAAACAGCCGACCAGTTGGCGGCACGATGGGTTTCTGAATGGCGAAACGGCATTGACGGCACAGGCATCAAGCCGGGCTTCATCAAAATCGGCGTTGACCCTGGTCCGCTCAGCGACATAGACCGCAAGTTGGTGCAAGCAGCGGCGCAAACTCATCGGCAAACAGGCTTGACAATTGCTTGCCACACGGGCGAAGCGCAAGCGGCGTTAGGCGTTTTGGAAGTCATCAAAGGAGAGGGCGTAGACCCATCGGCGCTCATCATCGTCCACGCCGACAGCATCCCCGATGTGAAGGTGCACGAACGATTGGCAGAGGAAGGGGCTTGGGTGGAATACGATGCCATCGGCGCCAAACCCATCAGCGAGCATGTTCGGCTGATCACTCACATGGTTCGGCGAGGCTTTGCCGATCGGCTGTTGCTTTCCCACGATGCGGGCTGGTATTGGGTCGGTGAACCCGATGGGGGCAAGGCGAAAATTCGCCCCTACACGACCCTTGCCGATGAATTGCTACCTGCCTTGAAATCAACGGGGCTGGATGAAGGGACGCTGTTTCGGTTGTTGGTGGACAATCCCCGCAAAGCCTTCACGGTGCGGGTGAGGTTGCGATAGCCGCCTCGGTGTTCAAGGCGTTATGCTAATGGACGGCTCAGGGGTGTGGGGGCAACCGCCGTCGGAGGCAACAAGGCATGCGACGGGCGATGGGACGAAAGGAAGGACGAAGGACGGAAAAGACCGAACGCTTCACCCTTTCCGAACTGGGTTACGAGATTGCGGGCATCGCTTTGTTAGCCATCGGCGGTTTGCTCTTCGTCGGCTTGTCAGGGAGAGCCGGTGGCGTGGTGCTGCATCATCTCATCGGCATCCTGACGACCTTGTTGGGCTTAGGGGCGCGGGCGTTGGCGGTGTTGACATCTTTTTTGGGGCTGGCGCTCATCGTCCAAAAGCGACGATTGCCCTTAACTTCCTTAGCCCTCGGCGGTGGGGCGTTGCTTTGGGTTTTGGTGACGGCGGTGCATTTGACCGTCCCCAGCGGTTCGGAATGGCTGCCAGAAACGCTCCCTACTCACGGCGGATGGCTCGGAGCGGCGACAGCCTTTTTGCTGCGCAAAGCCTTCGGCGACGCGGGGGCGTTGATTGTCCTGACGGCGCTGACATTGGTCGGTTGTTTGGTTGCGACGCGTCGGACGCTGAGCGAAGTCATCGGCGCTGCCATCAGGGGAAGTCGGCAAATGTGGCAGGGATGGCAATCCCGTCGGTCGGCGAAGGTATCCTCTCAATGGCGCTCCAAAAATGTCAAGTCCCCTTCAGCCCCTTCGCCTGAACCCGAACCCCCGACGCCTTCGGCAAGTGAGCCTTCAAAGGGGGCATCAGCCAAGCCTTCCGCAAAAGTGGCAGGAAGCGACGAACCAGAGTTCCCCTTCCCGATGGAGACGATGGTGACGGGCACGGAAAGCAAACGGGGTCGTCGGAAGGCGTTGCCGTTCTTGCCAGAGCATTACGAGAAAGTCATCGCTGTGTTGGAAATGCCCCGCCCCGAAGATAACCCCGAAACGACGGCGAGCGAGGAAGAAGGCATCCGTTTGGTGGAAGAGACTTTGGCGAGTTTCAAGATTGAGGCGAAGGTCGTCAATGTCAAGCGCGGTCCCGTCGTCACCCGCTATGAGGTGCAGCCAGCGCCGGGCATTCGGGTGAAGCGCATTGAAAATTTGGCGGACGATTTGGCGTTAGCGTTGGCAGCCATTGATGTCCGAGTGGAAGCGCCTGTTCCAGGCAAAAGTGTCATCGGCATTGAAGTCCCCAACAAACGCATCGCCCTCGTTCGGTTGCGGGAGTTGCTGGAACTGGACGCTTTCAAGACAGCGCCATCCAAATTGACCTTTGCGTTGGGCAAAGACATCGCTGGTTCGCCTCGCTTGGCGGACTTGAGCAAAATGCCCCACCTGCTCATCGGTGGGGCGACCAACAGCGGAAAGAGCGTTTGCTTGAATTCGCTGATTGTCAGCATCCTTTCGCGGGCGCATCCTGATGAGGTGAAGTTGTCCCTCATTGACCCCAAGCGGGTGGAGTTGACCCTTTTCAACGGTGTGCCCCACTTAGCCCATCCCGTCGTCGTGGACGCCAAAGGCGCGGCGCGGGCACTGAAATGCGCCATCCGCGAGATGGAGCGGCGCTATCGGCTCTTCGCCGACCGAGGTGTCCGCAACATTGACAGTTACAACCAAGCCGCGCAAGACGATGAAGACGCCGAACCGTTGCCCCACATCGTCATCGTCATTGACGAACTGGCGGATTTGATGATGCAAGGAGGCGGCGAGTTTGAGAAGTTGATTTGCCGCATCGCCCAGTTGGCGCGGGCGACGGGCATCCACCTCGTTGTCGCCACCCAGCGACCGTCGGTCAATGTCATCACAGGGCTCATCAAAGCCAACATCCCGTCCCGCATCGCCTTCGCCGTCGCCTCTCAAACGGACAGTCGGGTGATTTTGGACTGCAACGGCGCAGAGCGACTGATCGGACGAGGTGACATGCTCTTTCAGCCCATTGATGCCCCCAAACCCATCCGCATCCAGGGCGCTTTCGTCAGCGAGCAAGAAGTCCATCGGATCGTGGAAGTGTTGGTCAACGAATACGGCGAACCCGACGAATTCCTGTTTGATGTCTACAGCGACGAGGACGAAGAAGTCCAGTTGTTGGGTGTTCGGCTGGACAAAAAAGACCCGCTGTTTGATCGGGCGGTGGAAATCGTGCGACGGAAAGGTTACGCATCGGCGTCGCTGTTGCAACGGGAGTTGGAAATCGGCTACCCCCGTGCGGGCAAGTTGATTGACCAGTTGGAAAAGGCAGGCATCATCGGACCTGCCGAAGGGAATAAGCCCCGCAAAGTGCTGCTGCCGTTGGTGGATGTCCCCGAAGGGGAAGGGTTACCCGAAAATGGTGGCTGACGGCGGGGCGATTTTTTCCCTGCGCCATAATCAAGGTTGCGGTAAGCGATAGGGCAGCGGGAAGCAAACTGCGAAGATCATCCCGCTAAGCCCTCTTCGCCACTCGCCCTTTACCCTTCGCTGCCTTTGGAGGTGGGACGGATGGCATCGCCTCGCCGCGATGCGTGGAAAACTGTCAAGGAGTTTGCAGGCGACTATCTTGTTCCTGCCGTTGCGGTGATGGTCGCCGTTATCGTGCTGTTAGGCGTTTTGACCGTCGGTGGGTTGCTCGTGGCGTTTTTGATTCCCGTCGCCTTGACACTGGCAGTTTTGGCGGGGATTGTGTTGCTGGCGGCGGAGATGCTCTGGCGGGTAGCGGTCTTGGATTTGCTTTTGGGGTTGGGCGCTTCCGTTTACGCCGTGTCGCTGCTCACTCAAGACCCCATGCCCACTTTGATCGGCGGATTGGTCGGCGGATTGACAGCAGCGTTGTTGCACCTAAGCGGCGAACCGATGAGAGTGGGTGCTTTGCCGACGCAGGCGTTGACCGATGCCCTCGGTCAAAACCATCAAGTCGTCATCCTCAACGGCGACCGACCTCCTCTTGCGGCGTTAGTGGGGAGCGGGATAGGCTTGCTTTTGCCATTGCTTTGCTGGGTGCTGCAAGGCTACGGCTTTTGGGATTGGTTTTGGGGACTTTATGCCACCCTCGCTATCGGGCGGTCGTTGTCTTGGCTGAGCGTGGAAACGGACATCCAGCGAAAAATTTTCTGGCATCCTTTTGCCTTCCTTCGTCACTACCCGCCCTTTGACCGAACTTTCCGTTGGTGGCATCAGACCCGTCGGTGGCTGGGCATCGGCATTGCTCATTGGAGCCCATGGGGACGGGAGTGACCGAGGATGCGGGTGAAAGTGCGCTTCTTCGGTCCTGCCCGTGACCTTCTGGGGGATGATTGCGCTGCCTTGACGCTCCCCGACGATGCCACTGTCACTACTTTGCGGGAAAGGCTGTCGGTTCTTTTCCCGCCCCTCAAAATGCTCCTGCCTCGCTGCCGTTTTGCCGTCAACGGCGAATATGCGGACGAAACGGCGCCCCTTCGGGACGGCGACGAAGTGGCGCTCATTCCGCCCGTCAGCGGCGGGACGGTTTTAGCGCACGATGAAACCTGCCTGACGGGACTCGTTAGTCATCCCATTGACCTCAACGAGTTGGTTGCCTTCGTCCAAACCCCTGAGGCGGGCGCCATCGTCACCTTCTTGGGCGTCGTCCGCCAACATAGCAGGGGCAAAACGGTCACGGCGCTCACTTACGACGCTTACCTGCCGATGGCGGAACGGGAGTTGCGGCGGATTGTTGAAGAAGTGCGGGGAAAATGGCAGGTGAGCAAGGTTGCCATCGTCCATCGGGTTGGCACTTTGTCGGTGGGAGAAATTTCCGTTGCCATCGTCGTTTCCGCCCCTCATCGGGAGGACGCCTTTTCTGCCGCCCGCCACATCATTGAGCGCCTCAAAGAAATCGTCCCCATCTGGAAGCGGGAGCACTTCCATGACGGTTCGGCGGAATGGGTCGGGCTTTGAGGCGACTTTACAAGCAACACGATGTGGGGCATAATATCACTAAACTGCCTCCAAAGGCAGTGCAACTTCAAAGACCTTCAAGGAGGGATGACGCATGATGCGACGGTCTGCTTTGAAGACGCGGTTCAGTGACGCTTTCGTCAGGGGGACAGGGTTCACCCTCATTGAGTTGCTGGTGGTGATCGCGATAATCGCGATCCTGGCAGCGATCCTGTTCCCCGTCTTCTCTCGCGCTCGCGAGAAGGCTCGGCAGAGTTCCTGTGGCAGCAACCTTCGGCAAGTCCAACTCGCTATCGCCCAATACGCCCAAGATTACGACGAACGACATCTCCATACTTGGTTCGTGCAACGCCCTGGTGAACCATGGCCAGGCAGTTACCAGTGGCAAGAAGCCGCGCTGCCTTATGTCAAAAATCAGCAACTGTTTGTCTGCCCCAGCGCATCCAATTTGGTTTATGTTCCCGACGCAAGACCTGAACTTAACGACAACCCCTGGCCCTTCACAACCTATCCCCGTGGCGGCTATGCAGGGAATGTTGCCTATTGGACAGGTCTATGTGCTGCAGGCATTCCCGCTAACCATCCCTTTGGATTTCGCTCTTTGGCAGCCATTGATGAGCCTGCAGGGACTTTCATGATTTGGGATGCGTTGCCAGCAGGGGCAAACAGCGGTCGGTTTGAAGAGGGATGGGCAGATGGCAGTGCCAATGAACAACCGCAAACCTACAATCCAAACGCCAACCCGCCCCGCTTAGTTAGTCCCAATCGTCAAGTCATCGCGGGTCGCCATACAGAAGGCGCCAATTTCAGTTATGTAGACGGGCATGTGAAGTGGAACGGTTTACCTAACCTGCTTCGCCTCAGCACCGTCAACGGTTGCACCTTGCCGCCCTTCACGATTCAGCAAGATTGATGGCGTTCGGGGAGTGCCCTCATCGGGGCGCTCCCCGATTTTCCTTTGTCGGCATCAACCTGCCCTGACGACAAAGGTTTCTGCCATCAAGTCGTGCCATCCCTGCTTGTAGTCGCTTCTGCCCCTCATCGGGAAGAGGTCTTTTCTGCCGCCCGCCACATCATTGAGCGCCTCAAAGAAATCGTCCCCATCTGGAAGCGGGAGCACTTCCATGACGGTTCGGCGGAATGGGTCATGCCTTAACACAGTGTGTTTATAAGCCATCACTAGTGTGACATAAACTCAACAGCCGATCCCAAGGGCGTTGTGACACCTCAAAAACTGCAAGAAGGGATGATTCGCTACGCAAAGGTTCATCAGAAAGACGCCACGCAACAAAGCCTGCATTAGGGGGCGTCTCGCTTTCAGTGGAGCGCCCCCATCCCTCACCTTCAGAAATGCCCCACAAACAAAATCGCCCCTTGGTTAATGCCCTGCGACTTTTTCGCTTGACTTGAAAGCAACCGCATAATTGCTGGGCGGTGGCGGAACGATGGCGAAGGCACAGGTTGCCGTCCCCTTGCCCACTTTGGCAGCGGAGCGCCTGACGATTTCGTGGCGTCCTTTTGCCCTCACCCTCTTCCTCATTCCCGTCTGTGCCTATTGGATGGCGAGGCGGGGACAGGATGGCATCATGTCACTGGGTGTTCCGCCCGTCGTTTTTGTCTTTTTGCTGGCGCTGTTCAATTTCCCCTTTGCCCGTTGGCTTAAACGGTTTGCCCTCACTCAAGCCGACTTAGGGACATTGTGGGCGATGTTGGCGGTGGCGACGGGCATCGCTTGTGAGTGGGGCGAAGCGCCTGGTTTGACAGGTTTCCTCGTTTGGTTTGACAACCCTGCTAACCGCTACCGTGAACTCATCTTACCTTATGTGCCTTCTTGGATGGTTCACGACTACAAAGACGCCCTTGAAGCATTCTTTGGTGGTCGTCGCCCTTACGACCTTTATCGCCCCGACCATTTAATGGCTTGGCTCGTCCCTTTCCTCGGTTGGAGCGGTCTCGTCATCACGCTGGTGTTCTTGATGCTCTGCCTTTTGCTTTTGCTTGCGCCGAGGTGGTTAGAGCAAGAACGGCTCAGTTATCCCATCGCTACAGTGCCCATTTACCTTAGCCACGATGGTTGGGCATCCAAATTGCTTCCTAACTGGCGTTTTTGGTTTGGCTTTTTCATCGCCGCCATTTACGACACCGTTTATGGCTTAGTCTTTTGGTGGCGCGGACAGATTTCGCAGGCGTGGAAGGGCATTGACATTTCTCAGTTCATCATCAGCCGACCTTGGAATGTCATTGGTTGGACACCCATTCCGCTTTTGCCTTTCATGATGGCGCTCAGTTACTTCATCCCAGCCGACATGGCTTTTTCTGGCGTCTTCTTTTTCTGGTTTCGCAAGTTCCAGCAAATCGTCGCTTCTGCCTTAGGTCACGATGTCGTCCCGCTATGGGGTGGGATGGCAGGGGCAGCGAGAGTCCCTTACTTGACAGAACAATCGGTCGGCGCTATGGTGGCACTGTTCTGCGTTTACTTGTGGCACACCCGAAGTTACTTGGTGAACCTGATGAGGCGAGGGACGGGGAACGAGAGACGAGGGATTGGAACGAATTCGCTGAATGAGCGATGGAGACCTTTGATTAAGTTTGGGCTGTTTGGACTTCTGGTTGGCTTCATTTCCCTTTTCGCTTTCGTTTGGTCAATGAGGAGCAACACTGCGTTTCTGCTGATTTACCTTCTCATCTTCCTCGCCATCAGCACAACCGTTGCTAAAATTCGTGCGCAAATTGGTCCGCCGATCCACGAGTTCGCTTTCATGGGGGCAAATCGTTGGTTCATTGACCTTTTGGGCGCTGAACGGTTGGGTGACCGAGTTGTAACCATCATGGGTTACCTCTATTTCACCCACCGCATTTGGCGAAGTCATCCCATGCCTCAAATGGCTGACGGTTTTAAGGTCGTGCACGAAGCGAAAGCGTTGGACATGAGGTTCGTTGCTGC
>Ga0197143_1000777_pt1 | contig 30841 bp, 18 predicted proteins | sample GBS70_MetaG_FD_148603 | JGI IMG/M metagenome (GOLD analysis project Ga0197143, IMG submission 148603) | Sediment microbial communities from Great Boiling Springs, Gerlach, Nevada, United States - GBS 70_MetaG | ecosystem: Environmental > Aquatic > Thermal springs > Hot (42-90C) > Sediment... | reverse complement strand
TCTTTCTTGCCAAGAAATCATACAAAGAAAGTATAAAATTAAGCAAGAGATTTAATGATTGATAAAACAAAAAATAGATGAAAGGGAGGAGTTATAAGATGGAAAAAGAGGAAAGGATCACAGTAGGAGTAATTTCTCCTAATGACCCACGGCCTTGGGTAAGGAGAAGCAATATTGACTTGATGATTGACCATGAAAATAAGTTGCTCTCTGCGCTAAGGTCGCAAAACGTAGAAGTTATACGTGGTGGCGAGGGATACCCAAAAGAAGATCAAATTCCATGGAATACGAGATTAATACGCGAACAAGTATCCAAGATAGCGAAGAGCAAGCCAGATGCTATAATCGTGAATGAAGGCTCTTGGACTTTCCCGTACGATTCCCGAGATGCTGTGATAAATTTTATAAAAGAGACTTCAGACATTGCCGCACGTGTGGTCATCTTTTCTTACAAAGATACGAAAGTGCCAGGCTTAGTTGCTGGTATGGCGGTAGGAGGTGCTCTGTCACGCATCGGTATTCCGTACCAATTAGTGTATGGCAAAATTGACAGGGAGCCAAAAGTTCTTGAGACTTTGATGAACATATTGAAGTTTTACAAAAGATGCAGCCTATCTTCAGAGAAGGTTAAGGGTGTGATAAACAAATTGCATTGTCAGAAGTATCTTGCGCTTGGTGGTATGAGTTTGAAAATGCCCACAACAACAGCTGATGTTGACCAGTGGGCGAAGTATTTTGGTATTACATATGAGGCTCTTGACCAGTCAGAATTGAAGAAACGCGCTTTGGAAATGATAGTTTGGGAGGGTGAGATAGGTAAAAGTAAGATCAAAGAGATAAAAGACAGGCGTGTTGAAGAAGCGTTGAAGTTTCTTTACAAGAAGGGGCACGGCAAGTTTGATTTTACCAGAGAGAAGCTCACCTCTATTGATAAATTTATCTACCAATTAGCTTTTTATTACGCTGCTGTAGATCTAGCGAAGGAGTATGACGTGACTTTTATGGGCATAAAGTGCCAAGATGAGCTCTCTGCAAATGACTGCACTATGTGCGTTGCATCTGCTTTCTTGAATAACGACTTTGGTCCTGATGGTAAGAAGAAAGAAATTATACCGACAGCGTGCGAAAATGATATGGACTCTGCATTGACACAGCTTTTGCTGTATTTACTTACGGGTAAGCCCGCAGGTTTTGGCGATTTCCGTGACGTCAGCAACAGGATTCTCGCGATAGTGAACTGTGGACAACATCCACCGTATTTTTACGGCAAGCCTGAAGACTCGCCGGTGACGAAGCTGAATAATACAGAATACATGGGGCAGGAGATATTTTATGCTGCTGGTGGCAGCTCGGTCAGAGGTAGAACACCAGGGGGACAGGAGATGACTGTTGCGCGGCTTGCACGCGAAAATCTGCGCTACTACATTGTCGCTATGCCAATAAAAACCGTAGATGTGGATATTAAAGAACATGCTAAATATAATCTTTCTTGGCCTATTATAAAAGGCCAAATACCTATCAGTGACAGGGAGCTTATAGAGCTATGGCCATGCAACCACTTAGGTTTTTGCTTTGGCGACTTAACACCAGAAATCGTGGAGCTAGCAACAAGATTAAATATAGGATACAAAGTTTACGATTCTACAGGAAGATTATACTTCAAACCTAGTTGATATTTTTGAATATCTGTAATAGTTCTTCTATTGTGAAGTGGCGGTTAGAATAGAGAATATAGAAGGAAGGATCGCTTTTAGATATCTTCATCTTGTGCTCGCGTGTTAAGTAAGTTATAAGTTTTTCATTTTGAGCGGCTCGTGCAAGGAAAAACTTAGTTCCTTCAGAGTCTACTTCTAATGTCTTCACTTGGTGTTTTACTAAATACATACGGAGTGCGGAAATGCGTATCAAATTTTCTACTTCTTGAGGCATTTTACCAAACCTGTCAACAAGTTCACTCTCTATCTTTGAAATTTCGTCTTCGCTGCGCGAAGATAGCAGTCTACGGTAGAATATAACTCTCGTTTCTGCAGAAGATATGTAATCAGGCGGTATTGTAGCATTATAGGGGAGATATATTTCAGGCTCGTAAGACTCGCCTTTTGTAGCTTCTTGTTCCCCTTTGATTTTTTTCACTTCTTCCGCGAGTATCTGTAAATATAAGTTGTACCCAATCTGCGCAATAAAGCCGTGTTGCTCTACACCGAAAATGTTTCCTGCACCACGTATTTCTAAATCACGTAGCGCAAGTTTATATCCTGAGCCTAAGCTGATGAACTCGCGTAGTGCTTTGAGACGTTTTTTCGCCTCTTCGGTCATAGAGGTGTTTGGTGGATAAAGCAGATAGCAATAAGCTTTTTTGTCGCTACGGCCGACACGCCCACGTAGCTGGTAAAGTTGTGCAAGGCCGAACTCGTGTGCATTCTCAACTATTATAGTATTGACATTAGGCAAGTCTATACCTGCTTCAATGATTGTAGTGGAGAGTAAAACATCGTATTTTCTGTCAAGGAACAACGAGATGTTGTTTTCGATTTCCCTGGGCTTCATTTTGCCATGTACAACGCAAAATCGTATTTCTGGCAGTAAAGTTTCTAATTTTTGCTTAACATGGTAGATGGTATCGATATGGTTATGTACATAAAAAGTTTGCCCATGGCGTAGGAATTCGTTATATATAGCCTCTTTTATAGTTTTTTCGTCGTAAGGTAGAAGGTAAGTTTCTATAGGTAATCTGCCATAAGGTGGCGTCTCTATGATAGAGACGTCCTTTATACCATTAAGTACCATTGACAATGTTCGCGGTATAGGTGTTGCAGAAAGCGATAAGACAGCAACGTTGGATTTTATATATTTAATTTTTTCTTTGTCGCGGACACCAAACTTGTGCTCATCGTCAATTATTAAAAGTCCTAAGTCGTCAAATACAACATCTTGCTGCAATAGGCGTGTTGTCCCTATGACGATATCAATTTCGTGCTTTTTTATTTTATCAATAACTGTCTTTTGCATTTGTTTATTCACTAATCGCGAAAGCATACTTATGTTTACAGGATAATTGTCGAACCTTTGTTTAAACGTTCTGTAGTGTTGTTCTGCAAGTATAGTTGTGGGAACTAGTACCATGACTTGCTTTCCCGATAGCACTGCTTTGAGTGCAGCGCGCATCGCTACTTCTGTTTTTCCATAGCCCACATCTCCTATTATGACTCTGTCCATAAGTTTACCTTTTACCATGTCGGATAAAGTTTCCGTTATAGCGCGTTCCTGGTCTTCTGTCTCTTCATATGGAAATTCGTTAGCAAAAGTTTTCTCAATGTAGGAGTCTTCTGAGAATTTTATACCTTGCTGAGTGCTTCGTTCTACATACAACTTTACCAATTCGGAGAGTATGCGATTTGTTTTTTTACGTATATTATTTTTGATACGCTCCCAGGCGACAATATCCAGTTTACTGAGGGTAGGTTTATAGCCTGGCGGGCCAACGTACTTTTGTATTTTGTAGAAATATTGTACCGGGACGTATAATTTATCGCCTCCACTATACAATATTTCCAGAGAATCGTAAGGTATTTTTGTCTTACTGCTTATTCGTTGTATTATGCCTTGGTATAGACCAATGCCATAATCTTCGTGGACCACATAGTCGCCTGGATGTATCTCCTCCAAGCTCTCTATTCTGTCGCCAAGCGAAAATTTCGGCAATTTGTATTTTATTTTTTCCCGTGAGAAGATCTCCTGTGGTGTGATGATGATGAACCTGCCGGGAGGATAATAAAAACCCTCATCTATGGGGATAATCTCAAAAGTTACGTTTTTCAACACTTCTGGCTTGTTGTATAGTATTAGTTCTTTAGTGCGTTCCATTTCGTGCTCATTGGAACAAAAGATGTATGTTTTAACGCCATTATTGTGCAAAGTGTCAATTTTTTCCACAAGAAGAGGGATTTTACTGTTAAATTTTTCGACTTTATATATTTGCGCGTTGAAGACATTTCCGCCGTGCGCTAACGTGAAGTGTATGAATTTTTTATTTTCTAAAGAGGTGAACATTGCCTGTACTTCGTCCAAATCTTCTGTTTTTTTCGTAAAGATAACTATACTGTCTGGAGAGAAGTATTCTGTGATGATATTTTTATCTCCCCTGTCGTCTAAAGGTGTGATGATAAAAGTTTTGGGAGTAGTGTCAGAGGTGGGATAAGAGAGTTGAGTTTCTACGTTGAAGAATTTTATCTCTTCTACTGAGTCGTACTCCCATACTGTTCTTATAGGGTCTTTATATATTGGCACCCAAAGGTCTATTATTCCACCGCGAATGCTATACTCTCCAATTGCTGTGACGTAATCCACCCGTGTGTAATGCAATTTTTCCAAAACGTCAATAAATTTTTTGTAATTGTACTCTTCTTTTGTGCGAAGCTCAACAATGTTATTATAAATTTCCTCCTTGCCTATTGTTCCTTTTTTTAATACAGCTGGGCTAGTTACTATAAGAGGTGTATGCTGTTTGCCATCACTTTGTATTAATTTAATCAGAGACGAGAGGCGTGAGATTTTGTCGTTTCCTGGCAGTGGTAAAATTAGTGTCCTATTGTGTGGTAAAAGTTTTTTTATTGCTATAAGGTTTTCCTCCAGAGAATATATATTTTCGGTGGTATCAGTTATTGCTATAATAGGGGATGAAGAGTTATGGGCAAGGTTGAGCAGAAGGAATGCGATTCCTGATACAGTGTCTATCTCTTCAATACATATTTCGTTTTCAGCAGTACTTAGTAGTTTTTCTATAAAATTGCGGTCAATTTGTAGTTCCACAGACATTTACTACTTTTGCTTGTTTGAGGGTTGCAATTTTGTAAAGGGCAGCTCTAAAAATTTAGTTGAGCGATACTTTTGTAAGAATTCTCCTTCGTCACTTCCTGGCGGTAAGATTAAATCCTTTATTGGGAAAGTTTTCCCCATTTGGGAGGGGGGTTGCTTTAGTACGACAACCAGTAGATACGACCAATTTAAGAAGTTGCCACACAGTTTTTCTTTAGGTATGTTTACAGAAGCTTTCAGGAGGTTTATTTTGTCTTTTTTTTCAGACGAGAATTTAATATTAGTGACGTAAGTTGTTTTATATTCATTTCTTCGTCCTATTTGGTACAGTTTTGCAGATTTATAGTCTAAGGATAGGAGGTACTCCCAAGCGTTTTCTTGTGTAGAGTAGATATTATGTTCGGGTAACAATTGCGTTATTCCTGCACCAATACGATTGTTTATATCTATGTACAGGTTCACTAAAGTATTAAGGGACAATGTTGTGTAAGTGTTGGTGTTGTCAAAGAAATAAAAAGTAAATATTAAACCCTCTGTACTGCTTCTGCATTCCAAGCGTTCTATATCAAATAGGCCTTTCACTTCTGTAGAAGTCTCTTGATATACATCAGCTATTTTGTCGTATATAGTGAACCCGTAAGTAGAGATGAATATTTTGACATTTCTGCTGTCAATTTTGGCTGCTGTAGTAACTACTTCAGTAGTAGTAGTTGGAGGTAGATTTTCATCTGGTGATAATAGAGGCATGAAGTGCGGCGGATTTTTTTTAAGCACGTAGTATATGTTTTTCATATGGTTGTAGAAAGCTCTCAGAAGATGATTTTGTGGAAGTTCCTCTTTAGTTAGAAATTCGTAATTTTGTTTGGAATAGAACTCCCCATATTCTATCTGATATATTTCTGCAAGTAGGTATTCTAAAGTTTTAGTATCGGCTCTGCCGCTATTTTGGTAATCTTCCACAAGGTCGCGCAATGCGTAAAAAGACTCCCAAAGGTAATTCACTAATGGTGTGCCGAACCATAACGTGTAGGACTCTTTTCTGAAGGTTGCAGGGTATATGTTTTTTATGCGTGGTATAAAAATTTTTTGTGAGAAAACTTCAGATAACGAAAGAAATTGTATTTGCAGAGATGAAGAGAAGTTTTTAATGAGGTGTTCTATAATTTCTGTTCCATCTTCGCCAGTAGCAGAAAAGAACAAATCACCCTCAATACACAATACCACGAAAGGCATACCAGTCTCCGAGAATGTTTTCTCGAGTGTAGAGGTGCAGATTTCTGCAATATTGGACGGAGATAGAAGAGGTTCTGGGTATTGGATAATGTTGCTTATTTTCTCATTCCGTATAAGAAGATAAATTTTTTTATCCTCTTTCTGATATTTTACTATTGGTAAGTATCCCAATTCGGTAGGTAGTATTGTTTCGGGCGCAATGGTCCACTGCAGGCCTAATGTGATGAAATTTTCTACTACATCCTTGTCGATAGCGCCGTATGGTGGTACTATGCCTAAAAAAGGTGTATGTTTTGTTTCTGATATTTTTTCGTACACTTCTAATGAGCGCATGATTTGTTCTCGGACGTCATGGGGTAAGGAAAAGTTTATATTAGGGAAGGGGGTATTTGCAGGAAGATATTCTTTAACATTCGCGATGTTATTTATGCATGGCAATATAGGCTCATGTAGTACCAAAGGCACAACATCAACATTAGGTAATATAAGGAATTTTTCTATAATATTGTAAGGATGGGTCTTTTTAGATTGGTACTCATAGATTATTTGTGGTGAGATAGCGAAAATTATTTTAACTTGCGGATTTTTTTCTAAAATAGAAGTAATTTTTTCATATTTATCCAAATGTGGTATTTCTTTTTTGCTTATAATCCAAACAAGCACTATACTGTTAACGTTGTATTCGCCGCTAATGATGTAGCTTTTTGTAGGAAACAATATAACAAAGCAAAGCAAGGAGGCAAGTTTTATGTATTTCTTACACATAAGATTTATTTTAAAAATTCGCGTATCCTGTACTCTACACCTAATTCTTTTGCCAAAGATTCGCATTTTTTGATATCCAGGTTGGGCAAGTTTAAGAAAGTAATTTGCACCTGTGAAATATATTTTTTTGCCTCTTGTATAAATTTTAACACCTCCTGCCACGTTTTTTCTCCATACAGAGGTCTGCATAGTTGAAAATATTGTTTCTCGTCTGGTGTGTTTAAACTCACGCTGATGCTATCTACTAAGTCTTTAATTTCTGGTAGGACGTTTCTGTTATATGTAAGATTAAGGTATCCTATAGTGTTGACTCTTATTGGATAGAAATTATTTTGTTTTAGCCACTTGCACACACTTTTAACTACATCTAGCCGCATGAAAGGCTCACCATAGCCGCAAAAAACAATTTCTTTATATTTTGACAAGTCGTATTTACTTAATTCTGCAGCAATCTCTTCCGTTGAAGGTTCGTTTTCTTCGGAGAGTTTTAGGTTATAGTTGTAGAATTTGTAGTTCCACGACTTTTTTATACAGAACACGCAATCTGCTGGGCACCTGTTGGTTATGTTTAAGTATAAGGCGCTTTTAAACTCGTAAATTATGGCATCCATGGGGTATGTTAAGTTTTTCTTTTAAACAGCACCTCTCTTTTGTTAATTCTGTAAAGTTTAATTTTGCCATAGGAATGTGTGGAGAAAAACTTTTGTCCATATTTATTTCTTATCTCCTGGAGTAAGTTTTTTAGCGTGACACTCTCGTCTATCACACCTAATTGCAGGAGAATTTTATATGCTGTATTTGGCAAAAATGGATATAGGAAGATTGCTATATACCGCAGGACTTCGCATAAGCCATAGGATATTGTAGCAAATTTCTCGTAATTATCTTTTACTAACTTCCACGGCTGCGCGCTGTCAATATATTTGTTTGCCAAAGACACCACTTCCCAGGCGGAAATTAATGCACCCTGTAGTTCATAAGAATTGAAGCAATCTTCGATTTTTTTCTCAACTTCGGCGATTTTGTTACATAATACTTCTGTATGCGCGTATGAAGGTATAATACTATTGCAGTGGCGTTCAATCAGTGCTAAAACTCTACTGACAAGATTACCTAACTCGTTACATAACTCGTTGTTGTATCTATTTATAAAATTAGAAATGGAGAAGTTACCATCTTTACCGAATGGCATTTCGCGAAAGAGGAAATATCTGAATGCATCTGCGCTATACTCATCAATGAAACTGTTAGGGTCAATTATATTACCGCGTGACTTTGACATTTTCTCACCTTCTACAGTCCACCAGCCGTGCGCAAAAACACTTTTTGGGGGTTCTACACCCAGGCCCATAAGCATTGCGGGCCATATTACAGTGTGGAACCTGAAGATTTCTTTACCCACGAGGTGGCAATCTACAGGCCAGTACAAGTAAAAGTTATCGTCTGAGATAGAATATTTGCATGCTGAGATGTAGTTTATTAAAGCATCAAACCATACGTAGATGGTGTATTTTTCATCTTTTGGAACGGGTATTCCCCAGGAGACTTGCGCTATGCTCCGTGATATAGATAGATCTTTTAATCCTAAAGAGACAAAATTTTTTATTTCGCTGGCGCGATATGCAGGCTGCAGAAAGGCGGGATGTGTTTCATAATGTTTCAATAGAGCCTCTGAGAAGAGGCTCAATTTGAAAAAATAGCTTTCTTCTGAGATTTTTTCTACAGGGCGTTGACAATCTGGGCATATGGGTGTGTTTTTATTATCTTCTGTGGTTGTGACTGTTTGCAATTGCGTTTCTGTGAGAAATGTTTCACAAGGCACACAGTACCATCCTGTATATTGACCTTTATATATAAGGCCCTTTTCTTGCAATTTTTGAAATACATTTTTCACTACAGTGATGTGTTCTTCATCCGTAGTGCGTATGAAATGGTCGTATTCTATCGTGAGTCTTTCCCAGGTATTTTTGAAATATGTTACGATTTTGTCAGTCCATTCTTTAGGAGAGTAGCCATTCTCTTTAGCAACATTTTCTATTTTACTTCCATGCTCATCAGTGCCTGTTAAGAAAAATACATTTTCTCCTTTCAATTTTTTATATCTTGCGATGATATCTGCAGCTATCGTTGTATAGGCGTGTCCAATGTGTGGTTTGTCGTTAACATAATATAGTGGAGTTGTGATATAGAAATATTTTTTCATTTTATATTGCCTAAAGCTATTTTTTTAATCTCGTTGTTCTCCAGCTGTACTGTAACTTCTCCTTTAAGTAAGGAGACAGCAACAACTTTGCCTTTGTATTTTTTCGTCCCGTGTGTATCGTTTGTTTCAGGTAATTCTATTACGTCCCCCACAGATGGCAGTGTTTTACGTAGCTCCTTGTATGTTTCATATTCGTAGTGCAGGCAGCAGATCAGTCGTCCACAGGGGCCCGTTATTTTTGCCACATTTAGCGGGATATTCTGTTCTTTTGCCATTTCAATTGTGCAGGTCTTAAAATCTTTCAAGAACACGCAACAGCAGATTTCTCGTCCGCAGATGCCCAACCCGCCAAACACCTGTAGAGCTTCACGGACGCTTATCTGCACCATTTGTATCTTCACGCGTAAGATGTAGTTTAGTTCTTTTATCAATTCGCGGAAGTCCACACGTGTCTCTGAAGTGTAGTAGATAAATATTTTACTCCTGTCAAATGTATATTCAACGTGGATAAGTTTCATGGGCAACTTAAACTCTTTGATTTTTTTTAATATAATCTCGTGTGCTTCTTTTGCTTTCGCTTCGTTCTCTAATAGTCTCTTTTTATCGCCTTCTGTCAGTAATCTTACGACCTTGCCCTCAATTTTTTCATCTTTTCGCGGCACACGTTCTTCTTTTTTTATGATGCCGACTTCTAAGCCATTCGCAGTCTCTATTATTACAGTATCGTTGATATGTAGGTCCAAGTTCCCAGGATTACACAATATTTTGTCTCTTATCTTACGTATCTCTGCTTCTATGCAAGTAAACATGATTATAGATTCTTATATATTGAAGTCAATTTTACAGCCAACCACGTAGAAACAATAGAGGGATTCAGGTTAAGTTCTATATAGTTTACAGCTGTAAGTAGTAAACGTATTGGTTCTAACCGCGCCTTAAAATTATACTCTTTGTAATAAACTAATGCAAGGGATAGCAAAAATTTTTTAAGTGCATCTTTTACATCTCCTTCTATAGAGTCAAATTTCTCAATAATTTTATCTAACTTACCTTCCTGTAAGTGTGATATAAATTTTTTGTATTCATCATAGTTACTTGTAAAGTTGTCTTTGTATAATTTTAGCGCATATCCTGGAGAGCCTAAATTTAACTCGCTAAGCATTATGCAATCTTTTTCTCCGATGCCATGTTTCAGCAAGATACTTTTCACATCAAAAGGTTTCAAATGGAGAAAGTGCAATTTTGTACATCTTGACAGTATAGTGGGCAAGAGTTGCGTTTCTGTTTTTGCCACAAGTATAAAGAGGGCATTCTTTGGCGGCTCTTCTAAGATTTTTAATAAGCTATTTTGTGCTTCTGTTTTTAAACTTTCCGCGCCATCGATGATATAAATTTTAAAATGACCTTTTATAGGACTTTGGTAGGCTTTTCTTTCAACTTCGCGTATCTGGTCTATAGATATATGGCCATCTTTAGTTTGTGGTGTAACGATTTCAAAGTCAGGGTGTATTGCGAGGTTTAGCATCCTGCAAGAAGCGCATTCTTCGCAGCTGTCAACAGTGTCATTTTTATATACGAGTTGCTCGCAAAGCAATAATTTAGCGAATTCTTTCGCAGTTGTGCATTTCCCTACGCCTTCAGGACCTATGAATAGCAATGTGTGTGGTAAGCGCCTCTTCAGTATTAATTGTTTCAATAATGATATGTTTTTATCGTGTCCAATTATGCTGCTGATGCTCATTTTTTTATACGGTAATTTTTGTGTAAGAATTCTGTTACAATGTTAATGATTTTCTCAGTCGTGTTTTTTACTTTTTCCTCTCTGACGACTTTAATGATACGTTTTTTTTCTTTCTTTGCAAGTTCCATGTATCCTTTATTAACTAATTTTTTAAAACGATGGCTTTCGGATTCGTATCTATCAGAGTGAGGGCTTCGTGTAGAATTTCCTGTATCTTTGGAGATAAGTAAAATAGTTAAATCGGGTTTTATATTTTGTGTAGCCAGGCTATTCAGCTTGTTTATAATATTTAGTGGTATACCGCGGCCGTAGCCTTGATACGATACTGTAGCATCTGAGAATCTGTCGGAAATAACAACTTTATTTTTCCTCAATGCGGGCACTATGACTTCTTCTACGTGTTGTGCGCGGTCTGCTAAATTGAGCAGAAGTTCAGTATAGGGCGTTATTTTTGTTCCTGGGGAAAGCAAAATTTTACGCAGCTTTCTCCCTATTCGGGTTCCTCCAGGCTCCCTGGTAAATATAACGTCGTATCCTTTTTTCCTTAAATATCTATAGAGGGCTTTCGCCTGGGTAGTTTTTCCGCAGCCGTCACTGCCTTCAAAAGTAATTAGTATTCCTTTCCTTTTTGCTTTTTTCATTAGAGGCAACGGTAAAAGAGTTTTCCCTCTGGTAGAGTTTTAAACTGCTAATGATTTTTCTTTGAAAAGTTTTAACTTTTTTGTCTTCCATGTGCGCATACATTTCTAATCCTGCCATAGCCCTTTTCAGCTTCCCGACTTTCCTCCAAATTAAAGATAGGGGAAGCGGAAGGAAGGTTATGTTTATATTATGGACATCGGCACTTTAACAGAATAAAGCCAAAATACTTACTTTAGGATACGGTTAGTTTGTAAACATAATAGCATATTTTTGTTAAAAAAGTAAATTGATTTTTAACGATTTTATGCCAACTAGGTTAATAACATTATGTGATTATTCATTATGTTTGGTTAACGATAGTGATAATTTGTTGCATAGGTTGTGTGAAAATTTTATATAATCTTTCCAAAGATTTACAATTTTCTTGTATATGAGAAAATAGGGGGAGGTGTGGGAAAGAGAAATGAAGCTTATAAGTCTTATAGGTGTGGTAGTGTTTTTATTTCTTTGCTGGTTACTGTCGGAGGATAAGAAGCGTATACCTTGGAAGACCATTATTGTGGGTATATTGTTACAATTGATTTTCGCATTACTTATTCTGAAAACATATGTAGGGAGGGTGATATTTGATGTAGCAAATGTTATATTTATGAAGGTGATAAGTTTTAGCGAGAAAGGCGCAATGTTCCTTTTTGGCAATTTAGTGACAGATACGAATATTGGCGCTATTGTAGCGTGTAAGGTCCTGCCAATAATAATATTTGTTTCTGCTTTGTCTGGTATACTTTATTTTTTGGGAGTTATACAGTTTTTTATCAACTTGATAGCGCGTGTAATGTATAAGACGATGGCGATTTCCGGCGTTGAAGCTTTCTCTGCAGCATCGTTCATTTTTTTAGGCATAGAGGCAGTGTCTTTTATTAAGGATTATATTTCTAAGATGACGCGTTCGGAGTTATTTGTTGTGATGTCGGGCTTTATGGCAACAATAGCATCTTCTGTGATGGTGACGTATGCAAGCTTTGGTGCAGAGCCGGGACATTTGCTTGCTGCATCTATAATGAGTGCACCTGCAGCAGTCGTCATAGCGAAAATTATTGTTCCGGAGAGGGGCGTTCCGGAGACTATTGGGACGGCTAAGATAAAGATTGAAGTTAAGGAGCATAATATTATTGAAGCAGCGGCAAATGGCGCCTCAGCGGGGCTAAAGTTAGCACTTGAGGTAGGTGCTATGTTGATTGCTTTCATTAGTATATTAGAGATGATTAATGCCATATTCATCCTTTTAGGAACAACTTTTGATAAAGTTATGGGGCATGTATTTTTACCATTTGCCTGCCTTATGGGTGTACCTTTTTCTGAGGCACACTTAGTAGGGCAGTTGTTAGGCACGAAGACGGTGTTTAACGAATTCCTCGCATATTTGAAGTTAAAGGAGTTCATTGCGCAAGGTTTACTTTCGCAACGTAGTGTAGTTATTTCAACGTATGCGCTTTGCGGGTTTGCGAACTTTGGCAGTTTGGGAATAATTATTGCTGGAGTGTCGTCGTTAGCGCCCCAGAGGCGTTATGAAGTTGCCTCTCTTGGTATAAAGTCTATAATTAGCGGCACTTTCGCATCATTCCTCACAGCTATAATTGCCAATTGGTTGATATGAAAAAATAAAAATGGAGCAGAGATATAGAAATTTTTTAGTTGTATATTTCTCTCTTACTGGGAAAACAAAACTTTTAGCGTGTGAAATTGCCAAGATTTTGAATTGTAATATAGAGGAGATTATAGATTTGAAGGAGAGGAGAGGATTGTTAGGCTTTTTGAGATCTTGTTTTGACGCAGTAAAAGAAAATTTTACAGAAATAAAACCGTTACAAATAAGTTTTGAAAAATATGAACATATTATAATCTGTAGTCCTATTTGGGCAATAAATTTACCTCCAGCAGTAAGAACTTTTGTAAAATATTTTTCTGATAGATTTAAATCTGTTTCATTTTTTTGTACTATGGGTGGATTTGGGGATAAAAAAGTATTCTTAAAATTTGAAAATTTGTGTAGTAAAAAGCCTGTTATATGTGCTTCGTTTAAACAAATAGAGATTACTTCGGGCAAGTATGTAGGAAAACTAAAAGAGATATTAAAAACTTTTTTATAAAAAACTGTGGATTTAAAAATTAGTGAAAATGAAATAAAATAAAAAAGAATAGCAAAAATTCTGAAGCTAATTACGGTTGTGTGTAAAGTATACGTTTTAATACATAGACGAGCCTATAATTTTCTTCTTTAGTGCCTATAGTTACACGGAAGTATTGTGGAAGTTCGTACTCATCAACGGCTCTAACTATAATACCAAACTTTAATAATTTGTTAAATACTTCTTTGCCGCTAATATTGTTTATTTTTGCTAAAATGAAATTTGTAACCGATGGAATATATTCTATGCCTAACTTGTTAAATTCATTATATAGAAATTTTTTGCCTTCATTTACAAGTCTTATGCTTTCTTTTATATGCCGTATATCTTTTAGACTTGCGAGTGCAGCAGCTTGCGCTACAGTAGATACATTAAATGGTGGCCGTATTCTGTCAAGGTAGTTAACAATTTCTTCTGCGCATACCGCATACCCTATTCGTAAGCCTGCTAAACTATATATTTTGGAGAAGGTGCGCAGCGCTATCACATTTCTGTAGCCGGCTTTGAAAAATTCAATTATATCTGGGTAATCTTTACAGGCACTTCTCGCATACTCATAATATGCCTGATCACATACTATTAAGGTGTTCTTATTTCTTTTTACAACTTCCTTTATGAAATTTTTCATCTCGTTTACATTATTATAGGTCCCGGTGGGATTATTTGGATTTGCAACAAAGACTATTTTTGTTTTTTTGTTCACATGTTTTGCCATCTTTTCTAAATCGTGTTTCAAATTTCTATCCATGGGCACTGTTATAATTTTGCAGCCCATCAGCTCACCAGCCATCTTATAACGTATGAAGGCATGCTTAGAAACTATAATTTCATCTTTCTCTGTAAGGAAAGTTTTACCTAAGAGCTCAATGATTTCATCCGAGCCAGCACCAAAAATTATCTCACTCTCTTTGACTTGTAGTTTTTTGGACAGCGCTTTCCTTAAATAATAGCAAGAGCTTTCAGGATAACGGTTCACAGTAGAGAGAGTGTTTTTTATGTAAGAGAGGACTTTTTTTGTCGGCTGTAGAGGGTTCTCGTTTGATGCGAGTTTTGAAATTGTTTTATTTTTGATGCCGAGCTCGCGCCTCAGTTCTTCTATGGGCTTCCCAGGGATGTAGGGTATAAAATTTTTAACCTGTGGCCGTATAATTTTCTCTATATCCATATTTCTTTTTATAATGCTTTCGGATAGGAGCCTAATATTTTCAAAGTTAAGCACTGTTCTTTTAACTCAGCAAGTGCACGCTTAACATTCTGTTTAGAGACATGACCTGTGAAGTCTGCAAAGAAGATATATTCCCAGGGCTTACGTTTACTTGGGCGTGATTCTATTTTTGTCAAATTTATGTGATGTTTCTTGAATGGCACGAGGCTGTCGTGCAAGGCTCCTACGCGGTCCCTCACTGAAAACATTATTGAAGTCTTGTCGTTGCCGGATGGTTGCGGGAAGTCGTGTCCTATGACTAAGAAGCGTGTGATATTGTCCCGTGTATCTTCTATTTTTTCTGCCAAAATGTTGAGGTTATAGTATTTAGCAGCTTCAACTGCAGCTATAGCTGCGATACTTTTGTTGTGTTTTTGGTGAAGGATGCGCATTGCAGCTTCTGCAGTGGATGAAGTTTCGATTTTTTTTGCATGTGGCAGGTGTTTTTCTAACCAGTTACGGCACTGCGCTAAGGCTTGCGGATGTGAATATACATATTTTATTTTACTTATATCATTTCCTTTAGAAATGAGCGCGTGTGTGACGGTAGTATAAATTTCAGCGCATATTTTTAAATTAGATTCAACGAACATATCCAATGTATATGTTATGACACCTTCTTGCGAATTTTCTATTGGTACAACGCCATACTCTGCATAGCCTTTCTCTACTTCTTCAAATACGTCTGCTATAGACTTCGCAGGGATATACTCCGCAGAAGAGCCAAAAAGCTTCATTGCGGCAAGGTGCGTGAACGTGATTTCAGGGCCAAGGTATGCAACTTTTATTTTGCGCTGTAGTCCTCTGCAGGAGTGCAAAATTTCTGTAAATATGTTTTTGATATCTTTATTAGTTAAAGGACCTTTGTTATTTTTTATCAGGTTAGAGATAATAATATGCTCGCGTTCTGGTGAGAAAATGTTTTTTTTCCCTTGCAGTTTTATTTTTGCAATTTGTTTTGCAATTAGGGCTCGCTTGTTCAAATACTTCAGTATTTTATTATCAATATTATCAATCTTTTTACGTAGTTCTTTTAATTTTTCTTCCATAGAGGAATTAAAGGGAACTTAAAATTTGACTGACAAAGATATGCGATGTGTGCCACCAATGTTCGTTATTACATAGTGTGTATACGCATAATCTAAGAATAAGACATTTTTCTCTACAACTTCGGTTTCTTCTGTTTGTGGTGTTAGGAAACCTGACGTGCTACTGAGACTACTTGCAGTAGGCGTTACGCTTATTGGCATCTTTATCCCTGCGCCGATTGATATGGTGCATTTAGACTCTGTATTAATTCCTCCGCGTAGCACAAATGTCGTGTTAACAACGTATTCAGTGCCGAAACGTAGTTTCACGCTGCTATTAGACTGGATGGATATATCTGAAGACAGTAATAATTTTTTTATAGGTTTTGCTGATATGCCAAGTTCTATATCTAATGGTAGAGGATTTTCCGCAGAATTACCATACTTGAGCTTAGTGCCCAAATTTTTTGCCACTACAGCCATATTGATTGTTGGGTTATGGAGTTTGACTTTCACGCCAAGGTCGCTAGAAAACGCATGCCCTCTATTTTCCTCTCCAGACCATAACTTTGTGGTGATGTATTTAACATTTCCTCCAATGGAAAACATTTGGTTAATACTATATGCTGCCGAGATAATTAAAGAGCTGTCATATAAAGAAATGTATTCAGTTTGTGCTCTTGTTTCGTCACGTCCTTCTACAATGCCTAGGTCTGAGTACATAAGAGCACTTCCGAGGGAAAGCTTATTTTTATTCAATGTAATAGGATATACGAATGATGCGAAAAAGGATTGTATGTTGAAGATATAAGAATTATAGCTGACGTTAGCCGAGAGGCGGTTTATATCTACGAGCCCCGCCGGGTTCCAATGTACAGCAGTGGGGTCATCTGCAATAGAAATGAACGCATTCCCTAAGGCGGTACCGCGTGCACCTTGCGGTATGCGTAATGATAGCGCGCTTGGGCTTGTTGCAAATATGAGATTATTTACTCTCAATGTTAGGAATATAGCTATGGTGTAGTAAAACAACTTGTTCTTTTTCATTGTATAGTGACGATTTTCTTCACAACTTCAAACTTATTTTTCTCGTCCCAAGCTATGATTTTATATATATAAACACCGGAGCCGACTTGTAGCCCTGAAGATTGTATTTTACACGGCCAGGAGATGTATTTGTTGTATCCTGCAGTCTCTTGGCGTTCCTCTTCCCAGAGGAGTTCCCCGGTGATATCGTAGATTTGTAATTTTATTTTCATATCGGCGGATAGCGAAAAATTTATTTTTGCCTCGCCATTCCTCACAGGGTTCGGGTAAACGAAGACACTGGACTTGAACACTTCTTCGTGTGATACTGTTGGCACGTTCAACGTGAAGTGGACTATGTATAGTTGTCCTATATTGCCTGCATTATCTACAGGTAGAACTTCAATACGGTAGATACCGTTTATATTTTGTTCAGGCACTGTAAGTATGATAGTATCAGTTCCACTTGTTGCTTTAACTCCATAGATTTCGTTGTTATTTGGTCCAAAGAGGCGTAAGGTTGAAGATGAGAGGTTTATTCCGGAGCCACCAATGTTATCTTCTAACCTTGCCGTAATCTGTGTGAAAGGAGACGTTAGAACTATACCATTTGGAGGGTGAACGGAGGTAACAGTCGGCGAAGTAGTATCAATTTCCGAAGGTGAAATGTATCTAACAGCGATGCTATCAATTGTGATATTGTCGGTTATATCTATCACGGTGATGACTTTATCTCCTGGTGTGTAGCAGATTATTTCTCCTGTAGTCTTTCCGTCTATATCGGTAGGTGCTGAAGGTTGTAATACTCTGTCACCAGGATATAACGGCGATACATTCAATACTACATTTTTTCTCGGTATAGGATTTAAGTATTTATCTCGCAATATTGCAGTAAGTGTTATAGTAGTACCTATTATTATGTTATCCCTCTGTGAGACAGTGACTGTGGAAGTGTTGAGTGAAACAACATCCGGTAATAATAATACAGTAGCAGTGCTTAGTAGAGGTAAGTTATCTGTGACATCCGTGGCAGTGATGGTTTTCAGTTCAGCTTTTGTTGAATAGAAGGAGGCGAAAGTTTGCCCTTCAGTATTAGTTTTACCTGTGACTGGGTTGGGCTGCGTAATGTAGTTGTTACTCCCGGAAACGGCAATTGTTACAACTTTACCCGCTACAGGCTCATTGCTGATGTCTTTTAATGTTATTATTACATTTATAGTAGAGCCTACAACCTGCTCTATATATTTTGTTGTAGTATCCACCACTGTGACGCTTGAAAGGAACACACTCACGGCTTTCGTTACCCAAATGGACTTAACTGCAGACTGCAAGCCAGGGTATAAAGCTATAAGTGTTGGATTTCCTGCGTAGTTGTCGCAATATCGCACTTTCGCCTCACCAAATGTCATGTTGACTGATGCAATTTTGACATTCTCCGTTGCGGAGACAAAATTATAATCCGTTGAAGTGCTTGTTAGAGATAAAGTGATGTTCGCGTCAATATCCTTGTTATTGGCGGAATCTTGTGCCTCTATGATTATAATTTGCGAGGTTGTATGTGCAACAATTTCGTCTTGTATAACTGTAAAGACAAGCTTTTCAGCAACGATGTTGTCTACTCTAAATATACCGGTTTGCGCAGGTGCCCCTTTGCCATCCTCGTCAGCAGGTGTGATACGTATTGCGGTGAACACGTCTTTATTAGGCAGGTCCTTGTTAGTGTCCCAGATGAAAGTATGTCTTGTCCCTGGCGGCATCGAAGAAGATAGGTTTTTAACATCTTCGGAGCCTACCCAGCGCGTCGCTTCCTTCCATGTGGCAGTGTCGGGATCGTAATATTCAACGGTTACAGAGCAGTAGTTGTAGGGCTCAACTTTGTTGTCGTCGTCGAGCAGGTAATATGTTATTGGCACTATTCCGCTTTGCTTACCCTGTGGAGTTATTATAGAGATACGTGGTGGAGTGCCCTTCACACGGAATGTCTTAACCTGTGTAGCAATACCTGTTGCCTCTTTGGTGCTTGTTACAGTATTGAAGACGCTGTGTAGCATATAGGTGAAGGTAGCAATTGTGAATGTGTAGGGGTTTTCTGCGTAAAATCTGTACTTTATTCTTCCGCTACTCCTGCCTACACTGTTGAATGGGTAATTTACTGTTCTCAAGATGTAAGTGTAGACTTCGCCATCACTGTAGTCTCCATCGTTTACTATAGGGTCGGCTTTCAACTGCATGCCGAACTGCTCCGTAGTGGAGAATATTAAATCATCGTCCAGGTCAACCCATACTTGTACGGTAGTTGGAGGAACATTGTTAAGATCTATGTATTTAACTTGGAATTCTACATTCCCAAATCTATCTATAATGTCGGGCTCAACACCGTCAAACTCAAAACCCTCACCACCTGGGAATACAAGCGTCGGGTTCCAGTCTATGGTGCTATTTATTGTATAGTCTGGCAGGAATGGCCGCACGTAGCTGCGAAATGTTAGTTTAGAATTCACAGCTTTCACGTTATATATACCGGTTACATTAAAAGTGTCAATAACTACATTATCAAAAACATGTGTAACGTCGTTAGCGGATATGTAAGCGCTATATGTTGTAGAAGGCTGCAGGTTTGTTATAGAAATGTTGTTCGTATTGGACAGTGGAGAGGCATTTAGAGTCAAGCCGTTGCTATTAAGATAAGAGAAAGAGGTGTTAGAGATTTTGTTTATTGTTCCGCCTAATATTACGCCGTAATAAAACTCTTCGCCGGGGGTGTATTTTTTATCTTCCGCGCGCTTCCTTGTGAAGATAGTTGGTGCTGCCTCACTACCTATAATTTCTACAGTGCCGTTTGCCTTATTTTCAAAAGATGCGCCTATATAGTGTGGATCTGAGAAGTCGCAAAACTCTACACGTTTCTGCACAGGTCCGTAAGGTGCGCCATCTTTTGAGTCTGCTACTGTAATAAAGACATACTCTTCGTTATGCTTAGGAGTTCCAGCTTGATGCGTTATCCTTAAACCTATTTCGCCGCCGGGAGTTTTATAATCTGTATCTGGTGTAAGGTATGGTTGTTCTCCGGAAGATGTGCCGCGCACTCTCCACCTGTTAATATTAGCGTCGTAGGTTATTATCCAAATTTCGGACTTAGTTGTGGAACTTAACGTGATAGAAGAGATACGTGATCCGCCGCCAGCATCAACGCGTTTCCCTGGTGTGTCGTAAGGCCGTATAGTAGTTTCCCAGCCATGACAAAACCTCTCATATGTTTGGTTGTAGTAGTTCCATTTGAGAACTGGCGTATGCCATAGGTGGTCTATTTGTGGGAAGGTGAAGTTTCCCCAAATACGTGTTAACCCTGGCATGCCTTCATGTTTTTGGCTGATGACCCACGAGTTGGGATGCGTAAATTCTTGCTTTTGTGGTGTATTAGTGAACTCTGTGGGGCTGTTAAGAAGACAATTTTTTAGCCATATTTGTGACACATAGCCCTTGTTTTCCTCGCCTTCAATGTAGATGTCACCATAATAGTTATTGTCGTAATACTCTTCCACAAGTAATGTTCCTGTAGAGCTATGTGAAGTGAAACCCGTCCCTGAGGGGTTAACGGGATCAATGTAGGCGTTATTGGTGCTGAAGTTTGTCACGAACTTGTTATTATTTGCTCCATAGCGCACACGTAAGCCACCATTCCTGTTATTATAACAGTAGTTTTTCCCTACATAATTATCTGAAGAGTTATATTCCAATGCGATGCCATGGACAGGGTTGTTGTAGCAATGGTTGAATATGATAACATTTTTATTTGAGTTGTACAAGTAGATACCTTCTTCGCCGGTGAGTGTATTTTGGTGGTGTACAAGGTTGCCTTCTATAAGGTTTTTATCGCTGTTGTACAAGAATATCCCTTGTACTCTGTTTCCGTAAATGTCGCATTTCCTTATGGTATTCATATGAGAGTTTTCTAACATTATACCAATACCCATAGTTTTTTCTTCACGTCGCAGCCTCTGGCCTAAATCTATTGTGGTAGAGACTATGCAATTATAAATTTCATTCCTAATGACATTTTCAAACCATATGCCATATGTAGAATTACTGTGCACAACATTGCTGGATATACCAAATTCCCACGGGTTAAGCACACCTTCCCAGGCGGACTTCACAGAAGCCTCTTGTGTCTGGTCTTTTATTTTGATTCCTACGCAGCCAAACCATATGTTGCAGTTGTAAACTTTGAAATCTGCGTTATTCATAAATGTTATTCCATAAGTTTCGCTTTCGTCACCAGGCTTAGGTAAAGTTCCAAAGCCGTAAAACTCGGCATTGTAGAGCAGTGCACCTGCAAGGTCTCCTTTTACTACTATATATCCACCGTCTGTAGGAGATGCGATGACTTTTATGTTACGTCGTGTTGTTGCAGGGTCGGGCTTTATAGTATTTTGTGTATCAGGGTCGGCACCTATGATAGACAATTTACCGTAATTGTAAACTTTGATTGCTTCAACGGTTAATGTGATTGTACTTGAATATAGACTATTTAGGACACGCATATGGCCATCTGCTAGCACTTCTATCACATCTATGGTGGAGGTTATTTTAGAGTTTTCTGCTGTGACGAGAGTGTTGAATGACGAGTATTTGCCAATTTTGAGTTTCCCGTGCTCTCCAACGCCCGAAATTGTCAAGTTTACGCTTGCTTCCGGTGAAGAGATTGTGATGTTGAAGTCATTATAATCGTCCAGGATAACGTTACGTGCGTGCAAAGAGAGCGAAGTTTTTGTTGTTATCAAGATGTTGAAACTGCAATTTTTATTTGATGCGAAGATTACATCTCTCAGTGAGAGGTTTGCAGTAGCATTATTGCCGGAAAGTAATATATTCAGGTTAGAGTTGTCGTTTTTTAGCAACACGTCGCGTGCTGCAAAATTGATAACGTCGTTGGTAGGTTGAGTAGAAATGATATTGATTTCGGCGGCTGCGCCTAACTCAACATCTTCGCTGACGTCCAGTCTTACAGGTTGTCCTGTACCGAGGGAAAAATTTAGTTTTGCGCCATCTTTTAGTGTTAAGTTTAGTGCTGAGCATGGTGCGTAAGTGTCAATTATCAAAGTGAAGCCTTCCCTTACTTCTACATTTTCTTTACTAGTTGGCACTTGTGGTGGATCCCAAGTGTTTATATCGTTCCATATACCGGAGACGAGCCCAGGACGCGTTTTTATGACGGGCGCCTCCACACGAATATTTATAAGGAAATGGGAGATAAAAGTTTCTCCTACGTTATTGGCGTTGTCCACAGGTACACATTTTATTCTATATGTCCCGTTTGTTGTCAAGTCGTTAAAGTTGAGCGTGAATTTTACCCTATTGCCGCCGGTTGGTGGGTCATAACTTAGCACACCTTCAATTTTACGCCAATATCCCGCTGCCTCCTCATAGTAATACAGTTCTAACGTTGTGGAAGACAAGCTCACTTCGCTGTCCCCTGTATCTTCTACAATGACGCTTATGTTATTTAATGGCGAAGTTAAAATATCGTTATTTACTGGTGTGACAGAGACAACAGTTGGTGGCGAGAGGTCAATCGCTTTGAATGTGACGCTCTTTGTAGAAGATAAAGTTATATAGGCTGGTGGAGGTTGTACTGTGACGGAGATAAGCTTAGTTTCTTCTGTTTGGCTATATACGTAGCCGTAGGTTACGCCATTGTTATTAGTCGGTATAGTAGAGACTACAATGTCTGTATCGCGTAACGGGCTGAGATTTATGGTGATATTTTTGTTAGGTACTGGGTTAAGATACTTATCTAAAAGAGTCACTGTTACAGTGAGGGTGCTGTTTATAGGTACCACTTCAGTAGGAATATATATAGAGGAAAGGTCTTTATCTGCAACATCAGAGATAAAAGTGACTGTTGCTGACGATTGTAACATTAAGTTATTTTCCAGCACGACGGCAGTTATAACTTTTTCTTCGGCTTTTGTTGACCAGAAAGAAGCGTATGCTTTCCCTTCAAGGTTAGTTTTATCTGCAGGCTGCGTAATGTAGTTATTGCTTCCGGAAACGAATATATTTACAGTTTTATTTGCTACTGGTGCGTTATTTATATCACGTAGCGCTACTATAACATTTACCGTAGAAGCAGTGATATAAGTTGTGACGCCGCCTTCGGTGGAAACAGTGGACAACGTGGGGCTTACCGGATATGTTATGGTCCAGATTTGTGATGCGCTTTGTAAGCCTGCAGTTGAGACTGTGATAGTTGGGAAGCCGGCGATGTTGTCACAATATCTGAATTCAGCTTTCCCGGCAACCATGGTTAATTGTGTTATTATGACATTTGCGGTTGCGCTAATAAAAGCATAATTTGTAGAAGTTGAAGTTGCGTCTATCGTTCCATTAACATCTACGTCTCTGTTGCCAACTTCATCTTGTGCTTCTACAATGATAACTTGTGATGTTGTTCCTGTCTCTAAGTTTTGTTCTGCAGTTATGAAGGTGAGCTTTGTCGCTTTTATATTATCCACGCAGAAGGGCAAAGTGTAAGCAGGCATCCCAGTGCCATCTTCGTCAGTAGGTGTTATACGTATGACCGTTGATATATCTTTATATGGTAAGTCGGCTTGCGAGTCCCAAATGAAGGTATGTTGTGTCCCAGGTTCAACAGAAGCTTTAAGAGAGGTTGTTGACTCGGATATATTAGCTCTTGTTGCGGCTTGCCAAGAGCCGTCCTCGTTACGATATTCTACCGTGATTGAGCAATAATTGTAAGGATCGGGTTTATCGTCATCGTCTATTAACCGGTAGGTTATAGTGACTAAGCCGCTTTGCTCTGTAGATGGTGTATCTACTGTACATCTTGGTGGTTTGCCTTTCACAGAGAATGTGCTGATTAAAGTAGCGATACCGGTAGCTTCGTATGTGGAAGTTACGGTATTGTACACGCTGTAGAGATTATATGTATATGTAGCAATTGTGATACTATATGGGTTAGTGGCGTAGAATCTGTATTTTATTTTACCTCCGCTGCGCCCTACAGAAGGCACCGGTGGATAGTCTATGTTAGACAATATAAGGTGATAGATTTCTCCATTGGTATAATCATTATCGTTTCCAACACCTGGTTTAGGAGATAAGCCGAACTGCTCCGTTGGCGAAAATATTAAGTCATCGTCTAAGTCTATCCATACTTGGACAGTAGTAGGAGGGGTGTTATTTAGGTCAATGTATTTTACACAAAATTCTCTTGTGCTCAGCCTCTCCGCAATGTTAGGCTCCACACCGTCATTCTCAAAGCCTTGTATATTGTTTGCCCATACAAGCAGTGGTTCCCAGTAAATGGTGCTGTTTGTTAAATTATCTGGCAAGAAAGGACGAGTGTAATTCCTGAACGTTAACGCGGCGTTGTGCGCCTTGACATTGTATACTCCAGTGACATTAATGGTATCAAGATAGATGTTATCAAACGTGTGTGAGATGTTGTTCGCAGCAATGTAGGAACTATATGTTGTATTAGGTTGTAAAGCTGTGATGTACAATGCTGCAGTATTAGTCAAAGGTGAAGAGTTAAACGTTAATCCGTTTGCGCTTACATAAGAAAACGAGGTGTAATATATTTTGTTTATAGTTCCTCCAAGAATAAAATCATAATAGAAGTCTTCTCCGGGGAGATAAGTTTTATCTTCAGCGCGTTTCCTTGTGATGAGTGTTGGTGCTGCAGGAGTGCCAATAAATTCCACAGTGCCGCCTGCCACGTTCTCAAATTTTGCACCTATATACTTTGGATCTGAGAAGTCGCAAAGATGTATTTCCTTCTGAGTGTTCTTATCTTTACTTCCTGCAATTGTGGCGAAAACGTATTGTTCCCCCGGTGATATGGGGCTTGTGCGGTGCGTTATACGGAACCTCACTTCGCCATTGTCTGAAGTGTAGTCCTGGTCGTGCGTTACCAAGTTGCTTTGCACGCCGGATGATGTGCCACGCACTTGCCACTGGTCGCCATTAGGACCATAACCGTAGGTCACTATCCAGACTTCAGTTTTGGTGGTAGAGCTTGTTGTTATTGAAGTGATATCATTTGTCCCTGAAGGACCATCAATGCCGCCATCGTCATACCGTAACATTGGGGTATCGTAGGGCTCTATTACAGAGTTCCAGCCGTGCGCTCTACCACTGTATAGCTCGTCGCTGAAGTTAAATTTTAACATATTATTTGTATGCCAGGAGTGCGCATCCTGCGGGTAAGAGAATTGCCCCCAAAGGAAAGTTTTTCCATCCTGCCGGTCGTGTTTTTGCGATATCACCCAGGAGTTTTCTTTTGTGAATTCTTGTTTTTCTGGGGTATTAGTGAATTCCGTTGCGCTGCCCAAAAGACAGTTCTTTAGCCATATTTGTGATATGTATCCTACATTTTCTTCACCTTCTATGTAAATATCTCCATAATTATTATCTCGGTACTCTTCATCTACGCACAATGTATCAACAGAAGAGTGTGATGCGAGCCCAGTGCGGCCATTACCTGAACTTATGTTTATAAGGAATATATTGCCGTTAGAGTTGTACCGTACACGGAAGCCGCCATTTCCATTGTTGTAGCATTTGTTTGCAGAGATATAATTATAGTTAGAACTGTTACCTAAGGAGATGCCATGCACGGGGTTGTTATAACACTCGTTGCCTACGAGGACGTTTCTTTGCGAGCTCACTAATGAGATACCTTCTTCTGCGAGTTGATCGTGAACTTTATTATTCTCAACGAGGTTCTTGTTGGAATTTTCTAAGTAGATTCCGTGAATTTTGTTGTTATAGATGTCATTTTGAGAAATTTCATTTTCGTTAGAAGACTCTAATCTTATGCCATAGCCTACATTCTCGCTTATGTTAGAGTGAATTTTGTTATTTTTAATATCACTTTTTGTTACATTTTTAAACCATACACCTGCGCGCGTACAGTGTCTTATTATGTTTGAAAATATACCATTCCCGGACCACCAGGAGTTTTCTCTTACGCAATTTTTGAGAAAAATTCCCGTATCAGCGCTTGACGAGATGTCACAGTTGTAAAACTTTATAGGGTCGTATTTGCCGTCAATTGCAACACCATCACCTACAAATACTATCCCGTAACCTTCTACTTGTGGCGAAGAGAGAATGTATTCTCGTGAGCCAACCCTTTCAATTGCCACATGCTCCATGATTGCTCCCACAGGGCCTTGCGCAGGGAATGCTTGCGTCCTCACGGAAATGATATACGAATTGTTATAACTGCCCACCAGCCTCACACTTCTTGTAATATTTTGTGGGTCCGGTTTGTTAACGTTTGTGGTGTCAGGGTCTGCACCGATGATTTTCAAAACGCCGTAGTTGAGCCATCTGCCAACGTCAACTTTTAACACGTGTGTTGTAGTAGCGTTGTAGAGCTCGAAGTCGCCACTATTGGTCATATTAGAGATGTGCAATATGCCGGAACCTACAAGAACTTCAAAATGGAACGTGCCAGCCTTCTCAATTGTAATGTTCTCGTTTGAGGTAAGTTCGCAGAGGCTACCTATAGAGTTTAGTAAAGTGTTAAAATAACACTTTTCTCCTATGGTGAGGCTTTGTATGGATAGATTGATGGTTGCCGCTGTGGAAACGTCAATGGTGAGACCTGACTCCCCATATTCGTCGTTATATAGTATTTTAAGTTTTGCAATGTTAACTGTAACTTTGGTGTTTTTCTTATCAGCGCAAATCTCAAATGTATTATTGCTTGCCAGTTCTGCAATACCGCCAACGTCAAGGTAAAACGTGTCATTTTCGTTTGAGGAGCGCATTGTTATTTTTGCTTTTTGCTCTGCAGTGAAGTTCCCGCTGACGGTTAATGTGCTTCCTGTGATGCCATCCGGGGAAAATACCATATTTGCGAACTTCTTTAGTGTGACAGATAGTGCCGAACAGACTTCTGTAGTGTCAATATATATTGTAAATCCCTCTGTGATGATGACATCGTCAACGGAGGTGGGCACTGTGCCGTTTTTCCAAGTAGCTGGCGAGCTCCATATACCGGAAGTTGTCATAGAGGAAGTTTCTATGATAGCTGCGGCGAGTTTTGAAGGTGATGTTGTAACTATAGTAAGGAGTGAAAGTAAAACAAGGTATTTCACTTTTGTGTGAACCTTCTTTTCTTTTGCTTCTCCCCTTTTTTTGAAAATTTATTCTTGCCAGAATGATTTTTACAATTTTGAGAAAATTTTGTAAAATATTATCAAATACCTTTGCTGGAAATCAAAAAGATTGTAAAAAACTTTTTCAAAAGAAAAAAATTGGAAAGCACAACAAGAAATGCAAAGAAAGATGGATGTTGAAATAATAGATGAGATTAAAGCTTTAGAGGCGCGCATAAATGCGCTGCGGGGGTTTCTTTGACATTGAGCGCAAGAAGATGGAGCTTGCGGAGCTGAGAGAAAAAATTGAAAACCCGTCTTTCTGGAACAATAACCCGAGTGAAGTGCAAAGTGTTACCAAGCGCCTCTCAGAGTTGAATAGTGCTATAGAGCTATACGAGAGCATTAAAAGGCAATACGAGGATATAAAGATACTATACAATTTAATGGACAGTGAGGAGGATAAGCGCACTTACTTTGACGAAATTATCAGTGATTTAGAAAAGTTAAAAAAGGAGATAACGAATGTAGAGCTGGGGATAAAATTTTCCGACCCGCTTGATAAGAATAATGCGATAGTTAGCTTACATGCTGGAGCAGGCGGCACTGAGGCTTGCGACTGGTGCGAAATACTTTTGCGTATGTACAAGCGCTGGGCTGAAAGTAAAAAGTACACCACGGAGATTGTAGATATTTTACCTGGTGAGGAGGCTGGGATTAAAAGTGTGACTTTTTTGGTGCGTGGTGAGTACGCGTATGGCCACTTGAAGTGCGAAGTTGGTGTGCACAGGTTAGTTCGTATTTCACCGTTTGATGCTAACAAGCGCAGGCATACATCATTTGCCTCCTGTGACGTTATCCCTGAGGTTGAAGAAGATATAAACATAGAGATAAAAGAAGAGGACATACGGATTGACACATACCGTGCTTCAGGTCACGGGGGACAGCATGTGAATAAGACAGATTCTGCGGTGCGTATCACGCACATACCAACCGGCATAGTTGTACAATGCCAGAATGAGCGCTCACAATACAAAAATAAGGTTACAGCGCTTAAGATACTTAAGTCGCGCCTCTATCAGTTGGAGCTGCAAAAAAGGAAAGAAATGTTGGAGAAGCAACATAAAGAGAAAACTTCTATAGGCTGGGGGCATCAGATACGTTCTTACATATTCATGCCTTACAGGTTAGTAAAGGACCACAGGACAGGTGTGGAGACGACCGATGTTACTTCCGTCTTAAATGGCGATATTGATATATTCATAGAGAAGTATTTAGAAAAGGTCTCTTTAAGCAATAAAGATAAAGAACAAAAGAGAGGAAATGGAGAGAAGAATGGGTAAGGTTTTAATAATTGACGATGAGCGCGAGATTGTTGAGCTGCTAAAGTTTGTTTTAGAGAAAGAAGGGCATGAAGTTGTCTTTGCATACGAAGGAAATGTTGGTATAGAGAAAGCCAAGGAGGAATGTCCAGATTTGATTATACTTGACGTAATGATGCCTGGCGCAGATGGCTACACTGTGCATTTGAAGCTTTCCCAGGACGAAAGTACCAAAGATATACCGATATTAATACTTACTGCGAAGGGGCAGATGCGCGACCTTTTCGCTATGTCTAAAAATATAGTAGCATATATAGAAAAACCCTTTGACCCGAAGATTTTGCGTGCTAAAGTGAATGAAATAATAGCAAAAAGGCAGGCTCTTAAAAAAAGGGAAGGGGTAGGTTATGGATGCTATTGAGTGCATAAAAACGCGTCGCAGCATCAGAACATACACCTCGCAGCCTGTAGATAAAAAAATTATAGAGGAGATAGTAGACTGTGCACGTCTTGCACCAACTGCGAATAACTTGCAGCCCTGGGAATTTATTGTTATCACAGAAAAAGCGACAAGAGAAAGAATTGCGGATTTGACGGATTACGGTAAATTTATTTCTTCAGCGCCAGTATGTATTGCCGTGTTCTGCAAAGATACAAAGTATTACTTAGAGGACGGCTCAGCTGCTACCGAGAATATATTATTAGCAGCGCATGCGCTTGGCTTAGGAGCGTGTTGGGTTGCAGGCGACAAGAAGCGCTACGCTGAGGAGATACGCAAGTTGCTATCCGTCCCTTCAGGTTACAAGCTTGTAAGTCTTATTTCTCTGGGATACTCGTCATCAGGGAAAGTGCCTTCTTATGCATATAGCGCAACAAAGCGCCCCTTAAGAGAAGTTTTGCATTGGGAAAAGTTTTAATTTTTTTTAGTACTCTTAAAACACTTGAAAGGAGAGTTCATTTTGCCATCCCAAAATTAGAGATACGTAAGTCTTCCGGTGGCGTTGTGGTTTATAAAAATAAAATCTTAGCCATCAAGACCAAAAACCTTAAAAATGAAGACGTATGGACCTTCCCTAAAGGGCAAATAGAGGATGGCGAGTCGCAGGAGGAGGCAGCACTGCGTGAAGTTGAAGAAGAGACGGGGTACAAATGCCGTATAGTGAAATTTTTAGATACCGTGGAATACTGGTTTTGGGAGAGGGGTGTGAAGGTTAAGAAGACAGTTTACTGGTACCTGATGGAGCCTTTAGGTAAAGTTGGGGAGCACGATTTTGAAATTAGTGAAGTAAGATTTTTCTCACCTGACGAGATAAAACAAATTCTGTCATACCCTTCCGATAAAAAACTTGTAGATAAGGTCTTATCTGTGATGCAGGATATAAAATGAGAAAGCTCAAGGTTGCGCACATAATAACAATGTTAGAGCTTGGCGGTGCACAAGGTAATACTCTCTACACTGTGAGACACCTTGATAGAACTAAATTTGACGTATTACTTATTTGTGGCAAGGGCGGTATCCTTGATGAGGAAGCTCGCAGTATCAAAGATATAAAGTTATATTTTGTCCCAACATTGATACGTCATATCAACCCCCTCTATGACATTTTAGCCTTTTTTCATCTGTTCTTTATACTTCTAAAGGAAAGACCTACAATTGTTCATACGCATTCTTCAAAAGCTGGCATTTTAGGTAGGCTATCTGCGTGGCTCTCTCGTAGGCCACTCATACTGCACACATTCCACGGCTTCGGATTCAACCCATACCAGAGGCCCTTTGTCAGGAGAACGTTCATTTTAGCAGAGAAGTTAGCCGCTGTCGTTACAACAAAGTTTATCGCAGTGTCTAAAGATAACATCTATACAGCAGTCAAGTTGGGTATAAAAAGCGAGAAGGATTACATATTGATACGCAGCGGTATAGAAATGGAAAAGTTTATGAACGTCGCTGTAGACGTCAATGAGTATAGGAGAGCTTTAGAGATAGACGACGATGATAAAGTAGTGGTGACAGTAGGACCTTTTAAGAAGCAAAAGAATCTCGGCGACTACATTGAAGTTGCAAGTATTGTTAGTAGCAGGATGCGAAATGTTAAACTTAAATTTTTGCTTATAGGTGATGGTGTGCTACGGGAAATGTTAGAAAAGAAGGTGAAGTTGTTAAGTTTAGAAGAGGTGGTGAAATTTCTCAGTTGGCGCAGGGATGTGCCACAAATTTTTAAGCTCTCTACGCTTTTCGTGCTGACATCCTTATGGGAGGGGCTGCCACGCGCAGCTGTAGAAGCTTTAGTTTCGGGCTTGCCAGTAGTGGCGTATGACGTTGACGGCTTGCGCGATATAATAATTAACGGAGTGAACGGATACAGAGTGAAAGTGAGGGATAAGGAGGCACTTGCAGAGAAAATTGTAGAGCTGCTCACCGACAAAAATAAGTATATGGAGATGTGCGAGAATGCTAAAAGGTCCATTAATTACGAGGAATTTGACATCCGCAGCATGGTGAGACAACAGGAAAAATTGTACTTACAGCTTGTGAATGAAAA
>Ga0197143_1000776_pt1 | contig 30869 bp, 43 predicted proteins | sample GBS70_MetaG_FD_148603 | JGI IMG/M metagenome (GOLD analysis project Ga0197143, IMG submission 148603) | Sediment microbial communities from Great Boiling Springs, Gerlach, Nevada, United States - GBS 70_MetaG | ecosystem: Environmental > Aquatic > Thermal springs > Hot (42-90C) > Sediment... | reverse complement strand
TTGGCGTAACCGAGGGAGAGGTCGTTGTACTCTACTTCTCCAGCGGCGAAACCCGCCTGGCAGGACTCCACGGCCTCCACGTCGTCTGGCGTGGCCAAACCTCCAGGACCGAAAAAGCTGAGGTAGGAGTGCATCCGGCGTTCAAAGCGGAGCGTGCCAAACTCCTCTTTGGGAACCAGCTGGAACTGTAGGATCATGGTTTCCCCAGGAGCGATGGGTTCCACGATCCGGAGGTTTGTTGCCCGAGTATCCACAATAATCAAGTTTGGGAAGTAAATAAAGTTTCTTCCCATCTCGGTGACCCTACGTCCCCGCTCCTCACCAAGCCGAGCCAGAGTCCGCGCCTTAACTTCTTCGATCTCGCACCGGATCTCTTCCCCACCTAGAAGCGGGTGGTAATCGGCTACAGGACGGCCTCCTACAGCCGGGGCTTCAAGGACCACGTGCCCATTCCCTAGGGCCACTACCCGCTCGGGTCTTTCGAGCTTTTTGCCTGTTTTTCCCTGGGTTGTGCCCCTTACCTGGGCAAGGTAATCTAGAAACTCAAAGTAGGTTTGGTGTGTAGGTACTAGATGGTACGAATCTACGGAGTTCTCCACCATGAGTTTCCAGTTGGCTCTTATGGCATAACGGTGGGAACCTTCTAGCACGATCATTCCTTCCTCGGCCTGGTCGGCCACAAGGTCAAGAACTTCTTTAGCCCCTGCTAGATAGGCTTCCAGGGGAGGGGGGTTGGTGCTGAAGTTAACAAAGACGAAGCCCCTGTAGGTTCCGACCCTAGGGGAGCGGAGCCCCAGCTCCTCCTTAGCGAAACCGGGACCGAAGCGCTCCTCCTTGGGTACCCCGACGAGCCGCCCCTTCGTGTCGAAGGTCCAAGCATGGTAGAAGCATTGGAAGACTTTGGCGTTGCCCTTGTCGCGGCGGCATACCAGGGCCCCCCTGTGGGTGCAGGTGTTGTAGAAAACCCGGACCTGGCCGTCCTCATCCCTGACCATGAAGAGGGGTCGCCCGCCTATCCAGCGGCGCACGTAGTCCCCGGGGGAGGGGATTTCGGACTCGTGGCCCAGGTACAGCCAGCACTGGCCGAAGATGTACTCCCTTTCGAGGTCGAAGATCTCCTGGGAGGTAAAGGCTGATCTGTGGACCCTGAAAACACCCCGCTCCGGATCGTCCAGGACTAGATGTTCCTTTAAAATAGGCATACCCCTTCACCTCCTCGACTTCAGGATCTGGTTAGCCTGTTCAACGAAGGAACGATCGATTATTCGACTCAGGGGAAGAGCTGTCCTAATGAGGCCTTCATCTAACCAAAACTTTTGAAGCTCTGCAACGTAAGCGGTAGGGAAGAAACCGTCTTCTCTTAGCCCTGGCCAGATCATCTTCTCGTATAAATCGTCTTCCTTGAGGGGTGTGTATTTTTTGAGGATAGAGATCAACTCCTGGCGAAGTTCACCACCTTCTTTCAGAGCCCGGTTATAGAAGGCTATTCCTTGAAGGTATGCAACCATCCACCGCACTCCTAAATTGCCCCTCTCGTACATGGCGGGGCCGTAAACTATGTTTCCTGCGGGAAAGCCTTCTACTACCTGATCGGGAGTCAACAAGGTCACCCCTAGCCCCAAGCGGTTCTCCACGATCGTAGCTGTAGGTTCCGTGATGATGGCTGCGTCAATAGCTTTGTTCTGGAAAGCAGCAGGCATCTCATTGTAGCCTAGAAAAACAATGCTGACGCTTGTAGGCTGCACCCCATAGCGTTCAAGAATCTTGCGAAGCACATAGTACGTCCCGCTGGTCCTATCGTTGACTGCCACCTTTCTGCCTCTAAGATCGCTCACAGAGCGTATACCTGCGTCGTAAAGGTCTTTCCTCACGATGAACCGGTGAAAAGCCATACCCTTCAGCATGGCCCCTTTTGTAGCCGTGACTATGATATGGTTGCCTTGGGCTATGGCGTTGACGAGACCGGGCGATAAACTCCCTCCAGCTATGTCAAGCTGCCGAGTGGCCAGGAGGGGGATGGCAGCTCCTCCGGTGCGGATGTTGGTCAACTGCAAGCTGATTCCCTGTTGAGCGAAAAACCCCTTTTCTATGGCTATGTAGACGGCGACATCTGAAACCACGCCCACCGTGGCAATGCGCACGGTTTCTTGAGCCTGAGCCCCTATAACTAAACCGAGAGCCAAACCTACTACAGAAGATTTGATTAAGAGCCTCTGCCTCCTCATATGCACCTCACCTCCCTTTCGCCCACGGCGCTACCCACAGCCTCACCTTGTCCAGAAGGTAAGCGCTGAGAATGCCGATGAGACCCGCATAGGTTAAAGCAGCAAACAGCCCCGGAACCCAGAACACCTGCCAGGAGGTCCAAAGTATGTGGCCAAGACCGTTTTTGCCCGAAAGCATCTCGGCAAGTACGCCCAGGACAACCCCCATCCCTGTACCTAGCCGAAGGCCGGTGAGAACCATGGGTATGGACCCAGGAAGGGCGACGGTTCTCACCACCTGGTACCGGGAGGCCCCGAACACTTTAGCTACATCGAAGAACACACGCTCGACGGAGCGGACGCCCTCCATCGAATTGACCACTACGGGGATGAACACACCCAAAGCCACCATGGCCAAACGAGAGCCTTCACCCAAGCCGAAGATGAGGAGAAGAAGGGGGAAAAGGGCGCTCTTCGGTAAAGCGTTAAGCACAGAGACGAGAGGATCCAACACTAGCCTGAGCGTCATCGAGATTCCCATGGCGAGTCCGAGAACAATACCAGGAACAGCCCCAATAGCGATTCCTATCCCGAGGCGGCCAAGGGTGGCTATTAGATCGGCCTGGCGAGCAGGGTCTAGGAGAAAGGTAAATGCCGTGTTCAGGACGACGGTTGGCGGAGGGAAAAAGCGGGCATCAAGAAGGCCTATTCTGCTGGACGCCTCCCAGAGAAGAAGGAGGCCTAAGCCGGACCAAAGTTCCGGTCTTCCTCCGACCACCCAGATCCAACGGCTTGCCCCTACCTTGACAGAACGCTTAAGCGCCATTTTTCCCCCCCCTGATCTCCTCTGCTAAGAGGCCCCAAATTTGCCAGTAAAGCTGGCCATAGTTCGGTAGAGTTCTTACTTCTACTACATTGCGAGGCCTAGGAAACGGCACGCGGATGACGGCCTTAACCCGGCCGGGCCTAGCGGTCATGACCACAACCCGGTCCCCTAATGCGAGGGCTTCGTCAATGCTATGCGTGATAAAAACCACACTTTTCCCTTGCTCCTCGCAAAGCCGGGCCACCTCTTGTTGGAGCAGAAGGCGCGTCTGCTCATCCACTGCGGAAAACGGCTCGTCCATTAGTAGCACATCGGGATCAACAGCAAAGGCTCTAGCTACGTTGACCCGCTGCTTCATGCCACCAGAAAGCTGATGTGGATAGGCTCTGGCAAAGCCCGACAAGCCCACCTTCTCCAGCCAGAAGGTAGCTATCTCGTAGCGCTCCTTCTTCGGAACTCCCTTCAGGTAGAGGCCATAGGCTACATTGTCAATAACGCTTAGCCAGGGGAACACAGCTTGCTCTTGAAAAACCATGGCTACGGAAGGCTTATCCTTCCCCTGAAACAGGATCTGGCCTTCTGAAGGCTCTTCCAGGCCTGCCAAAATCCTCAGGAGCGTAGTTTTGCCGCAACCCGACGGGCCCACAATGACTAAAAACTCCCCGTCGGCGACCTGGAGGTCCAGGCTTTCCAGGGCAACCACCGATCCTGAAGAGGACTCAAAAACTTTGCGAATCCCTTTTATCTCTAGTCGTTTTAGATTGGTCGGTACCTCAAAGCTCATAGCAACCAGCCCCTTCTCCTTCGCCCGTACCTGGGGTTGTAAGCGCCAGACATGAGTAAGCCGCATTTGTTTGAGCGTGTACAAGGATCAGTGTAGTTCCCGCGGTGAGGGAGGCGCAAGCCGTCAGTTCGCTATTCCTGAACATAGTGTTGGACCCCATCCGCACGAAGAACCTACAGGCGCAGGCTCTCCAGGTATCCCTCAGCGGTCATTGGGCGAGTTGTAGGCCCCAACGCTTGCCTCATCGGCTGCTTCCTTCATCGGCATCCCGTTCTTTTGCGCTCCAGGCTCCTTTTCCATTTCCTGCTCCCGGACCGGCGGTGTGCCGTAGGTGTAGAAGGTCTTGGGCAGCTGCCCACCGAACCAGATGGTGCTCTTCTCCAAGTCGTTCACGTTGGTCACGTCCCAGACCACGGTCTTCCAGGTGGGGTCAAAGATGAGGTAGCCGGTGTCCCCAAAAAGCTCCACCCGGGTGCCCCCCGGCTCAAAGACGTACATGAAGTAGGCCTGGGTGGTGCCGTGCTTGCCGGGGCCGGCTTCAATCTGGACGTCGTATTCCACCAGGACGTCCGCCAGGTCCAAAAGGTGCTGGGGGTAGCCGTACCAGAAGGCGATGTGGTGGAAGCGGCCTTTGGACCCGGTGGCGTCCTTCATGAGGCCGATCTCGTGGACCAGGGGGCTTACGGAAAGCCAGGCCCCAAGCTCCTCGCCCTCGCCCCGCACCTTCTGCTCCCGAAGCTTAAAGCCCAGGACCTCCTCAAAGAAGCGGCGGTTCGGGGTGACCTCGGAGCAGAGGCAGTTCACGTGGTCAATGCGCCGCACCGGTACGCCCTTTAGCGGCCTTTTGGAGGGGCGGTTTTTGAGCTTGCTCCTCTTCTCAGGGGGAGCCTCGTAGTAGGCCACCTCAAAGAGGAGCTCCATCCGGTGCCCGTCCGGGGTGGTGAACTGGTAGGCGGGGCCGTGGCCCAAGTCCCCGTCAATCCATCCCTTGCCCAAGCCGGAGGCCTCCAAGGCCTTGACCCGGCGCTCCAAGGCCTCGGGCGAAGCGGTGCGCCAGGCGATGTGGCCAAGCCCCGCCTCCTTGGCCTCGGTGATCTTCAGGGTGTGGTGGTACCAGTCCTCGTAGGCCCGGAGGTAGACGGACTGGCCTTCGCGGGCGGTTTCCTCGAGGCCCAAAAGCTCCTTGAAGAACCACAAGGTGCCCTCGGGGTTAGGGGTGTAGATCTCCGCATGGGCCAGCTGGACCACGTCGAAGCCTTCCATCAAAGCCTCCCTTCCTCCTCCATCCGGCGGATCTCCTGGATGACCTCAGCCCCCCGGTTGGCCGCGGGCAGGCCCCGGAAAAGGTAGGCCAACCCCACCACCGCATTGAGCTCCTCGTAACTGGCCCCGGCCCGCCTCGCGGCGATGGCGTGAAGCCTGGCGGCATCCGAAAGGTCCATGAGGAGCATGCCGAAGAGCATGAGCTGGGCCGTTTTCACATCGAAGCAGCGAGGGTACATGAGGCGGGCCCGGAGCTCCTCCTGGAGCCTGAGGGTCTCGGGGTCTAGGCGGGCCAGGAGGTCCGTTCGGGCCAGGATCCTCGGAGGGACAAAGCCAATAAGCTCCCGATAACGGTCCCGAAGCCTTTCCAGCTCCTCCTCAGACATCCTCAAAGACAGTTCCTCCACGGTATCCTCCATGCGAAGCGCTGTTTGAACCCTCAGGACTAGTTAAAATCCCGGGTTCCTGGGGACGCAAGCCCATCGTTCCGTATAAACGAACGATGTGTCCTGTTATTTTGAACAAGGGGTCTAGCCTAAAGCGCAAACCGCACTACCCTAGGAGGTGGGGCCCATGCTGGGAACGCTAGAAAAGGTCGGCCAGGTCTTGGCGCTCTTCACCCGAGAGCATCCCGAATGGGGGGTGACGGAGGTGGCCAGGGCCCTGGACCTCCCCAAGTCCAGCGCCCACGCCCTCCTGGCGACCTTAAGCCACATCGGCCTCCTCAAGCGAAACCGGAAAGGGCGCTACCGGATCGGCTGGCGCGTCCTGGCCCTTTCCCAGATCCTTCTCTCCACGAGCTCTTGGAGGGAGGAGGCCCGCAAGGCCATGGAGGACCTGGTGGCCCGCTACGGCGAGACCACGCATCTAGCCGTCCTGGAATGCGGGCGGGTGATCTATGTGGAGAAACTGGAAGGCACCCGGGCGGTGAAGGTGGCCACCACCGGGGTGGGCGTGGAGCTTCCTGCCCACTGCAGCGCCGTGGGCAAGGTCCTCCTGGCCCATAGGCCTTGGGAGGAAGTTTTGGAGATCGTGCGAGAAAAGGGCCTTCCCCCTCTCACCCCCAACACCATCACCTCCTTGGACGAGTTGGGGACCGAGCTTAAGGCGGTGCGGGCCCGGGGCTACGCCTACGACATCGAGGAGGCGGTGCCCGAGCTTTGCTGCGTGGCCGCCCCCATCCGGGACGCCACGGGGGAGGTCATCGCGGCCATGAGCCTTTCGGTGCCCTTCTACCGTTTCCAGCAGATGAAGGAGGAGTACCGGAGGGCGATCCTCGAGGCCACCCGCACTGTATCGGAGCGGCTGGGTTACGTGGAGGAAACATGGACAAGGTAAAAGTCGCCATCCTGGGTTCCGGCAACATCGGCACGGACCTGATGTACAAGCTCCTCAAGGACCCGGGGCACATGGAGCTGGTGGCGGTGGTGGGGATAGACCCCAGGTCCGAGGGGCTGGCCCGGGCCCGGGCCTTGGGACTGGAGGCGAGCCACGAGGGGATCTCGTACCTTTTGGAGAGGCCGGAGATCAAGATCGTCTTTGACGCCACGAGCGCCAAGGCCCACGTGCGCCACGCCAAGCTCTTGCGCGAGGCGGGGAAGATCGCCATCGACCTCACGCCCGCGGCCCGGGGCCCCTACGTGGTGCCCCCGGTGAACCTGGGCCAGCACCTGGAGGAACCCAACGTGAACCTCATCACCTGCGGGGGGCAGGCCACCATCCCCCTGGTGTACGCGGTGCACCGGGTGGCGCCGGTGCTTTATGCGGAGATGGTCTCCACGGTGGCCTCCCCTTCTGCGGGCCCCGGCACGCGGCAGAACATCGACGAGTTCACCTTCACCACCGCCAGGGGCCTGGAGGCCATCGGGGGGGCGAGGAAGGGGAAGGCCATCATCATCCTGAACCCGGCGGAGCCGCCCATCCTCATGACCAACACCGTGCGGTGCCTCCCGGAGGAGGAGGATTTTGACCGCGAGGCGGTGGTAGAGAGCGTCCGGGCCATGGAGGCCGAGGTCCAGGCCTATGTTCCCGGGTACCGGCTGAAGGCGGACCCGGTGTTTGAGCGGCTGCCCACCCCCTGGGGGGAGCGCACCGTGGTCTCCATGCTCTTGGAGGTGGAGGGGGCGGGGGACTACCTGCCCAGGTACGCGGGGAACCTGGACATCATGACGGCCTCGGCCCGGCGGGTGGGGGAGGTCTTCGCCCAGCACCTTCTTAGGAAGGGGGTGGCGGCGTGAGCTGGGACTTGAGGGCGGCCAAGCCCCCGAGGGTGGTGGACACCACCCTGCGGGACGGCTCCCACGCCCACCGGCACCGGTACACGGTGGAGGAGGCCCGGGCCATCGCCCAGGCCCTGGACGAGGCGGGGGTCTACGCCATAGAGGTCTCCCACGGGGACGGGCTTGGGGGGAGCTCCCTCCAGTACGGCTTCTCCCGCACGGACGAGATGGAGCTCATCCGTACGGTGCGGGAGACGGTGCGGCGGGCCAAGGTGGCGGCCCTCCTCCTTCCCGGGATCGGCACCCGGAAGGAGCTCAAGGAGGCGGTGGAGGCGGGGATCCAGATGGTCCGCATCGCCACCCAGTGCACCGAGGCGGACATCTCCGAGCAGCACTTCGGCATGGCCAAGGAGATGGGCCTGGAGGCGGTGGGCTTCCTCATGATGAGCCACATGCGCCCTCCCGAGTTCCTCGCGGAGCAGGCCCGCCTCATGGAAGGGTACGGGGCGGACGTGGTCTACATCGTGGACTCGGCGGGGGCCATGCTTCCCCAGGACGCCTACGCCCGGGTGAAGGCCCTGAAGGAGGCCCTCTCCCGGGCCAAGGTGGGCTTCCACGCCCACAACAACCTGGGCCTCGCCATCGGGAACACCCTGGCGGCCCTGGCCGCGGGGGCGGACTGGGTGGACGCCACCCTAAGGGGCTACGGGGCGGGGGCGGGGAACGCCCCCTTGGAGGTCCTGGCCGCCGTCTTGGACAAGGCGGGGCTTAACCCGGGGCTGGACGTCTTCAAGCTCCTGGACGCCGCCGAGTACGTCATGGGGCCCATCCTCCACTTCCAGCCCTACCCCGACCGGGACTCCGTGGCCATCGGCTACGCCGGGGTCTACTCCACCTTCCTCCTCCACGCCAAGAGGATCGGGAAGGAACTGGGCGTGGACCCCTTGGCCATCCTCCTGGAACTCGGCCGCCGCCAGGCGGTGGCGGGGCAGGAGGACTGGATCCTGCGGGTGGCCCTGGAGCTCAAGGAGAAGGAAGCGGGGGCCCTCGCGGACTAGGATGAGGCCATGGGGCGCATTGGGTTTATCGGCCTTGGGCGCATGGGCCTGCCCATGGCCCAGAACCTGGCGAAGGCGGGTTACGAGGTCCTGGCCTGGAACCGCACGCCCAAGGAGGTGGAGGGCCTCACCCTGGTGGGAAGCCCCAGGGAGGCGGCGGGAACGGGCCTGGTCATCACCATGCTGGCGGACGACGCCGCCACGGAGGCCGTCCTAGGGGAGATCCTGGAGGGGCTTCCCGAGGGGGGGCTCCACATCGCCATGAGCACCCTGGGGGTACCCTACTCCCGCGCTTTGGAGGAACGGCACAAGGCGGCGGGGCGGCGCTACCTGGCGGCCCCGGTCTTTGGGAGGCCTGAGGCGGCGGCCTCCCGAGCGCTCCGCATCGTGGTGGCGGGGGAGGCCAGGGACGTGGAGGAGGCGAGGCCCATCCTTTCGGCTTTGGGCCAGGAGGTCCACGTGGTGGGGGAGCGTCCCCACCAGGCCCACGCGGTGAAGCTTGGGGGGAACTTCCTCATCGCTGGCATGCTAGAGGCCCTTTCCGAGGCCTACGTGCTGGTGGAGAAGAACGGGGTGAAGCGGGAGGCCTTTTACGAGGTGGTGCGGGCCTTTTTCCGCTCTCCCGTCTATGAGAGCTACGGCCGCATTCTTTTGGAGCGGCGCTTTACGCCTCCGGGCTTTGCTTTGCGCCTTGGGCTCAAGGACGTGCGCCTCATCCACCAGGCGGCGGACACCTCCCACACCCCCATGCCCCTTGCCCACCTGCTTTTGGACCGGATGCTGGAGGGGGTGGCCCGGGGGATGGGGGAGGAGGACTGGGCGGCGGTCCTCAAGGTGGTGGAGGGAAGCGCGGGGATCGGGGGGTGAGGATGCTCTACCTCTTGGTCTTTCTCGCAGGGGCTCTTCTTCCGGTCCAGGCCGGGATCAACGGGGAACTTGCCCGCCATCTGGGGCATCCTTTGAGGGCCTCTTTGGTCTCCTTCCTGGTAGGAAGCTTCTTCCTTTTCCTGCTTGTGCAACGCTTGGCCCCGGGACCCTGGGGAGGGGTGGAAAAGGTTCCCTTTTGGGCTTGGCTTGGGGGAATTGGAGGAGCGCTTTACGTGTGGAGCATCGTGGCCCTGGCCCCTAGGCTTGGCGCCTTGATCTCCTTTGCCCTTCTGGTGGCGGGGCAGATGGCGGCCTCCATCGCCCTCGAGGCCCTGGGCCTCCTCTACCCCGCAAGGCCCGTCACCTTCCTGAGGTTGCTCGGAGTTCTTCTGCTCGTCCTGGGCGTGGTCTTGATCCGGAGGTACTAGATGGTGGTCTTAAAGGTGACCATGCTGGAGGGCCGCCCCCCCGAGAAGAAGCGGGAGCTGGTGCGGAGGCTCACGGAGATGGCTTCCCGCCTCCTCGGCGAGCCCTACGAGGAGGTCCGGGTCATCCTCTACGAGGTGCGCCGGGACCAGTGGGCGGCGGGGGGCGTGCTCTTCTCGGACAAGGAGGGGGCATGACGCTTCTTGAGGCGGTAGAGAAGGCCCGCGCGGAGAGGAGGACCCTTCCCGGCGGGCGGGACTGGGGGGTGGGCCTGGAGGAGGCCTACCGCATCCAGGAGGCCCTCTTCCCCGGGCCCCTTAAGGGCTACAAGCTGGGCCTGGTCTCCGAGGCCAAGCAGCGGCAGATGGGGATCGCCGAACCCATCTTCGGCCGGGTGCACCCGGGGATGCTCCTGGAGCGGGTGGTCCTGGAGGCCTTTATCCAGCCCCGCCTCGAGCCCGAGGTGGCCGTGGTCCTGAAGGAGGACCTGCCCCCCGGGGCCTCCGTGGGGGAGGCCTACCGGGCGGTGGGGGGGTACTTCCTCGCCGTGGACGTACTGGACTCGGTGTGGGAGGGCTACCGCTTCACCCTCCCCGAGGTGGTGGCGGACAACACCTCCGGGGGCGGCTTCCTCCTGGGAAGGAGGCGCTTCTCCCGGCTTCCCCAAGGAAGCCTCCGGGCCTACCTGAACGGGGAGAAGGTGGCCGAGGGCCCCGTGGAGGCCCTGGGAGACCCGGGGAGGAGGCTCCTTTGGCTTGCGGAGAGGGTCGGGGGGCTTCGGGCGGGCCAGGTGGTCTTCCTGGGCTCCCCGGCCCAGGCGTTGCCCCTCGCGCGGGGCGTGCTAGAGGTCTGGGGCGGGGGGGACGTGCTCCTCGCCCGGGTGGTGTAGGAGGTGCGCCATGGTGGAACCCAAGATCTACAAGGAGACGGTGGAGCGGCTTGAGGCCCTGGGCTTTCCCTTCCGGCTTCCCCTCGAGGTCACCCACTACATCGGGGGGGAGTTCGTGCGGGGGGAAAACTTCTTCCCCGTGGTCTACCCGGCCACGGGGGAGGTGATCGGCACCGCCCCCGAGGGGCGGGAAAAAGAGGTGGAGCAGGCGGTGGCCGCGGCCAAGGAGGCCTTCAAGAAGTGGAGCAAGATGCCGCCGAGCCAGCGCCGTCCCTACCTCCGCCGCTTCGCGGAGAAGATCCGGGAGTACAAGCCGGTCTTTGAGGTCTTGGAGACCTTGGACGTGGGCCGGCCCATCCACGAGAACCGCCTGGGGTACGTGGACCGGATGGCCAACAACATCGAGTTCTTCGCCGACTTCGCCGTGACCCACGGCTCCGAGGCCTACCCCATGGAAAACGGCTACATCAACTACGTCCTCCGCTTCCCCGTGGGGGTGGCGGCCCTCATCACCCCATGGAACATGCCCAGCATGCTCGCCACCTGGAAGATCGGGCCCACCCTGGCCTTCGGGAACACCGCCGTGCTCAAGCCCGCGGAGTTCACCCCCCTCGGGGCCTGGCTCCTCGCCAAGTGCGCCCACGAGGCGGGGCTTCCCCCGGGGGTCTTCAACGTGGTCCACGGCTTTGGGCCGGGCTCCGCCGGGGAGCTTCTCACCAAGCACCCCGACGTGCGCCTTATCTCCTTCACCGGGGAGACCACCACGGGGAAGATCATCATGAAGAATGCCTCCGACACCCTCAAGCGCCTCTCCATGGAGCTTGGGGGGAAGGCGCCCAACCTCATCTTTGAAAGCGCCGACTTGGACCGGGCGGTGGAGGTGACCATGCGGGCGAGCTTCTTCAACCAGGGGGAGGTGTGCCTGGCGGGGTCCCGCCTCCTGGTCCAGCGCTCCGTCTACGAGCCCTTCCTGGAGAGGCTGGTGAAGGCGGCCCGGTCCCTCAAGGTGGGGGACCCCCTGGACCCCGAGACCCGCATGGGGGCCCTGATTGCCGAGGAGCACCTGAACAAGGTGATGTCCTACGTGGAGATCGCCCGGGAAACCGCCACCATCCTCACCGGGGGCAGGCGCCCTGAGCTTCCCCACCCCTTTGACAAGGGCTACTTCCTGGAGCCCACGGTGGTGGTGGACGTGAAGCCCTCGGACAAGGTCTGCCAGGAGGAGATCTTCGGGCCCATGGTGGTGGTGATGCCCTTTGACACGGAGGAGGAGGCCATAGAGCTTGCCAACAACACCCCCTACGGCCTGAACGCCATCGTCCAGACCCGGGACGTGGGCCAGGCGGTGCGGGTCTCCGAGGCCCTGGAGGTGGGCACGGTCTGGGTGAACGACTGGTTCGTGCGGGACCTCCGGGTGCCCTTCGGCGGGGCCAAGCAGTCGGGGATCGGCCGGGAGGGCGGCCACTACGGCTACGAGTTCTACTACGAGACCAAGAACGTCTGCATCGCCAACCGCTAGGAGAGCCATGCGCCCGGAAACCTTCGCCGAGGAACTGGAACGGGCCTGGGAGGAGCGGAGGCCCATAGAGCTCCTCTCCGACCGGGGCCTCAAGGGAATAGAGGCCGCCTACCGGGTGCAGGAGGCCTGGAACGCCCTGCGCCTAGGGAAGGGGGACCGGGTGGTGGGCCGGAAGATCGGCCTCACCTCCAAGGCGGTGCAGGAGCAGCTCGGGGTGGACCAGCCCGACTTCGGCAACCTTTGGGAAAGCCGCTTCTTTGGCGTGGGGGAGCGGGTGGAGGTGGAGGCCCGCCTCTTCCTCCAGCCCCGGGTGGAGGGGGAGCTCGCCTTTCTCATCGGGAGGAGGCTGGAGGGCCCCGGGGTCACGCCCCAGGAGGTGCTCGCCGCCACGGAGGCCGTGGCCTTCGCCATAGAGATCGTGGACTCCAGGATCCGCGATTGGCGGATCCGCATTGAGGACACCATCGCCGACAACGCCTCCTATGGGGGGTTCGTGGTGGGGCCTTGGGAGAAGGCCCTTCTGGAGGAGGACCTCTCCGCCTTGGGCCTGGTGCTTTACAAGAACGGGGAACCCGCGGCCCAGGGGGCGGGGGCGGCCTGCCTCGGCCACCCGGCGCGGGCCGTGGCCTGGCTCGCCAACACCCTCGCCGCCTTCGGGGTGGCCCTGGAGCCCGGGGACATCGTGATGTCCGGGGCCTGGGCCCCGGTGCAGCCCGCAGGCCCGGGGGACCTCTTCACCCTGGTGGGGACGGGGGGGAGGGCCCTTTCCCTGCGCTTCGCCTAGGGGGTGGTCTTCGTGCCCATGCTGGAGGTTTTAGTCTCCCGGGAGAAGCCCCTCACCCGGGAGGAGAGGGAGGCCCTGAAGGAGGAGGCCGAGGCCATCTTCCAGGAGGTCCTCGGCACCCCCAAGGGGCGGCTTAGGGTCTTCGTCCTGGAGGAGGCGCCGAAGGGGGATGAGGCCCAAAGCCCTTCGCGGTGGGCCTAAGGAGGGAGACATGGAAAGCGTCAAGGTCGCCACGGGACCCTTCCTGACCCACCTCCACCGGGCGGGCGAGGGGGAGGCGGTCCTCTTCATCCACGGCTCGGGGCCGGGGGCCACGGGGCTTTCCAACTGGCAGCTGGCCCTGCCGGAGCTGGGGCGGGACTTCCTCTGCCTGGCCCCGGACCTTGTGGGCTACGGGGAGAGCACCCACCCCGAGCCGCCCCCCCGGGGGGCGAGGGCCTGGATGCGGCTCTGGGTGGACCAGCTCCTGGGGCTTTTGGACGCCCTGGGGCTGGAGCGGGCCCACCTGGTGGGGAACTCCCTCGGGGGGGCCATCGCCCTCCACCTCCTCATGGAGGCCCCGGAGCGCTTCGGGAGGGTGGTCCTCATGGGGCCTGCGGGGGGGCCTTTCCGCCAGACCCCGGAGCTGGACCGCATCTGGGGCTTCTACGAGGACCCCACCTTAAGCGCCATGAGGAACGCCATCCGCTGGTTCGCCTTTGACGAGGGGTTCGTCAGGGACCGCCTCGAGGAGATCGCCCGGATGCGCCTGGAGGCCGCCCTGAGGCCGGAGGTGCGTCGGAGCTTTGAGGCCATGTGGCCGAGGCCGAGGCAGGAGGCCATTGACCAGCTGGTGGTGCCTCCCTCGGCCCTCAAGCGGATGGACCACCCCGTCCTCATCCTCCACGGATACCGGGACGGGATCGTGCCCATAGAGACGAGCCTCTACCTCATGGAGCACCTGCCGAACGCCCACCTGGTCCTTCTGGGGCGGACGAGCCACTGGGTGCAGATCGAGCAGGCGGCGACCTTCCACCGCCTGGTGCGGGCCTTTCTCAAGGGGGAGCTATGAAGGCGGCCAAGACGGAGGCGCTTAAAGGTTTGGCCGTGGGGCCCATGGCCCTCAGGCCCTTCGCCGGGGAGGGGCTCGTGGCGGTGGGGGGGACTTCCTGAAGCGCGTGGAGGACGGCGGGGTGGAGGTAGACGGGGGGCTGGGGCAGGCCTCTTGCCCGGACAACCCCCGGCTTGGGACCCAAAGACCCCAAGCCCGGGGGAGGGGGGTAATCCCCGGGAGCGACGGGTTTTTGGGAACGCGAAGCGCACTTCACTCCTCCCCCCACCCCGGCACCACCAGGCTCTTCATCCCGGTCCAGTAGGCCACCTTCTCCCTGGGGTGGCCTTCTTTGAGGAAGCGGCGGATGGCCCGCCAACGCAAGGGGAGGGCGAGGTCGGCCCGCCGCTTGCCCTCCGCCTTCACCCCGGCGAAGGCCGCGAACTCGGTGAGGATCCACTTGGCTTCCTCCAGGCCAAGGGGCTTCCCCCGGTTCTTCCCCGGGGCGGGCTTGAGGAGGAGATGGGGGTAGGGGAGGGGCTGGTGGGAGGCGAGGAAGGCCCTCTGGGGGAGCCAGTCGGCGAGGACCTCCCGGGCGAGGGGGGAGAGGGGGACCTCCCGGAGCTTGGCTCCGCGGACGAGGAGGACCTTCTCCCGTACGTCTTCCTGCCAGAGCTCCACGGCCTCCTTCACCGTGAGGCCGACTTCTCCCAGGAGGACGAGGAGGACCCGGAGGAGGGGACGCCAGTAGGCGAGGGGATAGGCCCCGGCCTTCTCCAGGAGGTCCTGGTAGACCTCCTCGGGCATGGCCCGGGAGGGGGCGACCACGGGAAGCTCCTGACGGGAGGGGAGGCGCACGTGGGGGGGCATGGGATGCCCGGCCCAGTCCAGGAAGGGAAAGAGGTGCCTGAGGCTTGCCCGGGCCCGCTCTACGGTGCCCCAGGAGAGGGGCCCCCTTTCCCCTCCGGGGAAGCCCCTCTCCTTGGCCTCCAGGAGGAAGGCCTTGGGGTCCTCGGGCTCCAGATGGGGCCACCGCCTCCCCTTCAGGGCGAGCCAGCGGACGAAGTAGCCCACGTAATGGGGGGCCGCCCGGTCGGGCTTCTTGCGGTGGCGCACGAGGTAGGCCCAGAGGGCCTCCTTGAGGAGCGCCTCGTCCCAGCGCGCCAACGCCTCCCCCACCACCCGCCTCCGCTCCTCGGGGTGGTCCCAGACCTCCAGCCCAAGTCCTTCTCTCATCCTCACTATCATCTTAGCCCCCCCACCCCCTCCACCGCCACCCCGTGTGTAGCTAAGACTTTCCCCGCATCGGCTTTTCCCCTTCCCCACGCCACTCTCCACACCCTGACCTCTTTTCCGCGAGGGTTAGGAGTCGGGCTTCCTGGGGGTGTGGCCGGAAAAAGTGGGGGCAAGGATTTCAGAGGGTTCAGCGCACCAGGACCTTCACCCCCCTGGCCGGGGGCCTGGCCTCCGCCTCCCCCCGGGGCTCCTCCGGGTCCAGGGCCCCGTCCCCGTCCCGGTCCAGGAAGGCGAGGAGGCGGTAGGTCCCGGGGGAGAGGCCTTCAAGCCGGAAAGGCCCCCCTTCCGGGGGCAGGACGAAGCTCCGGCAAGCGCCCCCCTCAGAGCAAGCGGAAAGCACCACCCGGGCGGGAAGGGCCTCCACCTGGACCTCCGCCGTGGCTTCAGCCCCACTCCCTTCCAGGCGCACCCGGTAGGCCCCGGGGGCCGTCCCCGTGGGCGCCCGCACCCGGAGGTGGGCCGTGCCCTGGGCGGGGTTCGGGGCGAGGTAGGCGGCAAGCCCCCCTTCCGCCGCCACCCGCACGGGGACCGGGTAGGGGCTTAGGACCTCCACGGGGAGGCTTCCCTCCTCCCCGGGCTTCAGGGCCAGCTGGCCCTCCACCCGGAAGGCCACCCCGCCCCCCTCCAGGGCCTTGAGGGCGGCGAAGGCGTCTAGAAGCCTCCCCTCCGGCGTGGACCTGCTCCCCGCGAGGAGGGCCCCCTCCAGGGCCTCAGGGGAGGCCGCCCCCCGGGAGCGAAGGAGGGCCAGGGCCGCCGAGACGTGGGGGGCCGCCTGGCTCGTCCCCTTGAGGAGGCGGTGTCCCCCCAGGGTGGGGCCCAGGACCCCGGAAGCCCCGTCCCCCCCGGGGGCGAGGAGGGGGGCGGAGCGGTTGGAGTAGGAGGCGAGCCTCCCGTCGGACCCCACCGCCCCCACGGTGAGGACCCCCCGGCAGTTCCCGGGGAAGTAGTCCCGGAAGTCCCGCCCGTAGTTCCCCGCCGCCGCCACCACCAGAACCCCCCGGGCCCTCACCTCGTCCAGGGCCTCTTGCAAAGCGGGGGAACAGGGGCCCTCCCCGCTCAGGGAGAGGTTCACCACCTGGGCCGGGTGGGGGTTTGGGGGAAGCCCCGGCACGGGGATCCCCGCCGCCCACCGGAGGGCGAGGATCAGGTCGCTCTCCCGCCCCGTCCCCTCGGGGGTGAGGAGGCGGATGGGGAGGATGTGGGCCTGGGAGGCCCCCGCCATCCCCACCCCGTTCCAGGCCGCCGCCAGGACCCCGGAGACGTGGCTCCCGTGGAAGGTCTGGAGGGGGCTTCCCGTGCTGGGCTCCGTGGGGTCGGTGTCCCCGTCCACGAGGTCCAGCCCCGGAAGGAGGACGCCCTCGAGGTCGGGGTGGCCGGGGAGGACCCCGGTGTCCACCACCGCCACCACCACCCCCTCCCCCGTGGCCTCGGCCCAGGCCTCGGGGAAGCGGGCCAGGGGGAGGTTCCACTCCTCGGGGAAGAGGGGCTCGGCCTCGCCCCCCTGGGCCCGCACGGGGCGGTCGGGGAGGCCTTCCGTCCTTGAGGCCAGAGGCTGAAGCCCCTCCGCCCGGTACCAGCCCCCGCCCAGGGGCCTCCCGGAGCACCCCGTGGGGCAGTAGCGGAGGACGCCCGCCGCCTGGGGCGCGGCTTCCGCCTCCCCCACGTAGACCGTGCCCTCGAGGTAGAGGTCCTGGGAGGAAGCGCTCTCCACCACCAGGCGGAAGGGGGCCTCCCGCCGCATCCCCCCGCCCTCGGCCACCACCCGGGCCTCCCAGGTCCCGGCCTCCCGGGCGGGGATGGCGAGGGAGAGCTCCCTCTTACCCTCCACCTCCAGGGGAGGAGGGGTCATCCCCGGGGGAAGGCCCTCCACGAAGAGGCGGGCCCTGAGCCCCCTCGCCTCCACCCGCACCGGGAGGATGGCCGTCTCCCCCTCCCGAGCCCGCACCTCCTCCTTTCCCAGGGAGAGCCGGAGGAGGGGGGCCTCGAGGGCGCACCCCGTCAAAAGGAGCAGGCTAAAAAGGAGGCTCCAGGTCCTCCTCATCCAGGCCCACCTCCGCTACCCGCCGGGCGAAGGCCGCCTCGAGGGCCTCGTAGGCCTCCTCCAGGCTGGGGAAGTCCCCGAGGTCCTCCCGCTCCCCTCCGGGGCCCTCCCACCAGGCCCGGCACCTTCCCGTGGGCCACTCCTGGACCCACCCGTCCCCCATGGGCGTCTCGTAGACCCGCCGCTTCTGGCTTCCGTCAAACCGGAGAACCCGCATTTACTTCCCCCAAGCCACAGCGAAGTACCCCCGGAGAACCGCCACCACCTCCGGGCTTTCCACCACCACGAAGGCCGCCCCCTTGGGGGCCACGAAGAACCGTCCGTCCGCCAGGAGGAACCACCCGGCCATGGGCGTCCCCCCGAGGCGCACCACCTTCGCCCCCCGGGCCCAGGGAGGAGGCGCCTCCCGCCCCAGGACCAGGGTGAGGCGCTTCTCCTTCAGGGCCTCCCCCAGGGAGGCCGGGGGAAGCCCCACGGCCACCACCTCCTGGGTCCGGTTCGCCAGGAACCAGTAGAGCTCCCGCTCGGAGAGCTCCCGCACCTGGGGTAAGCCCTGGGCCAGGGCGGGGAGGAGGAGGGCGAGGGCGAAGAGAAGGGCCCTAGGGGATCCAGTACCCCTCATCGTCCTCGCGCTCCATGAGGAGGTCCAGCACTTCCCAGGGAACGAAGACGCCCTCTTCATCTTCCTCCTCCTCAAAGTCCTCCGCCTCCCGGTCCAGGCACTCCAGGCAGTAGGTCTCCAGCTCCCGGCCATCGGGGAGAGGGATCACGATGCGCCCCGTCCCGCCGCACATGGGGCACGCCATCACGCCACCTCCGGCAACGGCACCCGGAACTCCGGGGCCCAGAAAAGCGCCTCCTCCCCCTCGGCGAGGAGAAAGGCCGCCTCTATCCCCCGCTGGTAGAGCCGCCAACCGAGCTCGGGATGGCGCACCAGGTAGTATTGCCCGGTACCGTCCACCTTCACCACGCTAGCCTCCTCCACGATCCGCCAGAACTCCGCCAAGTCCGTCCGCATACGCCTTCTCCCGTGGGGCGAAGCCCCCAAGTCACTTCACCTCCTCCTGCCTCCTCGAGGCGCTCACCACGTAGCTCGTGGCTAGGCGCATCACCAGGGCCACTTTGTTGGAGACGGGGCCGTCCGGGGTGAGCCAGAGCCAGCGGTCCGGGGTGCTGTATCCGGGGGCGAAGAGGTAGCCCTTTCCCCCGGCCCAAAGGATGGGCAGACCCAGGATGACCCCGGAGAGCTCCGGGGCATCCCGCTCACCCCCCACGGCCACCACCTTGAGGAGGCCTTCCTTCACCGCCTCCTTCAGCTCCGCCTCCAGCTTTCTCGCCGTCTTCCCGTCCGTGACGATGTAGGCCTTGGGGATCCTCACCCCGCCGGGCGGGCAGGTGTAGATGGGCACCCCTCCGTAGGAGAGGTTCTGGCACCCCCCTCCGTGCAGGATGAGCCCGAGGTAGCGGGCCAAAGCCTCCACCCCGGCCCCCGAGCCCACCACCATCACCTCCTGGCCCCGGGAAAGAGCGCCCTGAATCTCCCCCCAGGAGGCGGGGTAGAGCATGTCGTCCGGGAGGCCGCACATCTTGAGGGTGGTGCACAGGACGCACTTCGTCACCCGGTACACCCCCCGGAGGACCAGGGAGGGCTGGGAGAAGTCCAGTTGGGCGAGACTACTGGGGTCGCACGAGAGCACCTGGCTGACCTTGTTCAGGTTGTTGCTGATCCCGCCCCAGTCCAGGTTGGAGAGCCAGTCGAACTGGGCCAGGGCCGGGGTAAGGGCTACCAAAAGGGTCAAGAACGCTTTCCGCATCTTCACCTCCCGAGGAGGGGCCGATAGAGCGCCCTCAGGTCCAAGGCGTAGGCCGAGAGGTCCGAGACCAGGGTGTAGGGGGCTCCCCGCACCCCCGGCACCTCGTACCCCTCGGGCACGGAGACCCACCGCCAATGCGTCCGCTCCAGGGCGAAGGGGAGCACATAGGGGGGCACCCCTAGGGGTTGCGCCGGGCCTTCCAGGGGAAGCGAGGGGTAGGCGATGACGCAAGGGGGGCAGTATTCCACCCGGATGTCGATGGTGAGGGGCGTGTGCCAATAGACCACCAGGCGGGAGAGCTGGCTCCAGGCCCACCCCATCCAGTTCCCCAGGTTCACCTGGGAGAGGTCCACATTGCGGATGTCGGGGACCGTGGTCACCTCCAGGAAGTTCGTGCCCTGGAAGAAGGTGGCGTAGCCGAAGGCCTCGTAGACGGGGAGGGAGGAAGGGGGGAGCCACCGCTTGGCCTCCTCAAACTTCCAGAGGCCCGGGGCCTCCTTCGCCTTCAGGGGCTCATCCTGGGGCTTGCCCCCGGTGAGCTTTTCCACCTCCCCCTTGGCCTTCACCGCCTCGTCCACGGTCATGAGGGCCGTGGCCGCGCACGAGACCACCCGGTCCAGGTCCCCCGCGCACCCCTTGAGGGCGGGGATCGCCCCGGTGAGCGCCCTCAAGGGAGCGTCCACCAGGTTCTTGAGGTTCTCCTTCAGGGCGTCCACCCCGGGCAGGCCCAGGAAGGCCCGGGAGTCGAAGAGGGTCTTGGCCGAGCGGTAGAAGTGGACATAGAGGTACGCCTTCTCCACCTCCGTCCCCGCCCGGTCGATGAGCCCCTTGTAGGTGTCCCAGATGGCCTGCACCTGGTCCCAGAGGGCGGGGAGGTCCACGGGGAAGAGCTCGGTGTAGACCGGGGCCACCACGCCCCCCGCCCCGAGGAGGTGGCCCTGCCAGGGCACGGGGAGGTAGGCCTTGGGGCTCCCCAGGCTCTTGAAGTCCCTAGGAAGCAGGGAGAGGAGGTCCTGGGGGGTGCTGGGCCTCGGGGTGAGGAGGGCCTTCGCCACGTCCTTCTGGTAGTCGGCGTAGTAGTCGGTGAGGGCCTTCTGCATCGCCCGCTCCACCCGGGCGTTGGCCTCCGCCTCGTTGAACCAGAAGGGGCGGGAGGGGTAGCCCGGGGTGCGGAAGACCTCGTACCCCTGGACCAGGACCTTGAACCCCGGGATATACATGAGGGGCAGGATCTGCATCCCGAGGCCGTCGCAGAACTCCTTCGGGTCCACCTGGGGCACGGGGAGGTACTTGTCCAGCTTGTGGAGCCCCGCCGAGGCCCACGCCCCCATGTCCAGGGGGGAGGACCGGGTGGCCGCTTGAAGAAAGGCCGTGTCCACCCCCTCGGAGGGCACCATGAGCTTGAACTCGGGGAGAGGAGGATTTAGCTCCGGCCCCTTCACCCCGGCGAGGCAGTAGGCGAACCAGAAGGCGGGGTTGTTGAGCTCGGTGATGACCCTCCAGTAGTAGCGCTCTTCAAAGCGTTGCCACGCCTTGCGGAGGTCCCTCGCCACCTCCTGGGTGGCCTCGAGGCTGGAGAGGGGGAGGTAGAACTCGTGGGCCTGGGCCTCCGGGGTGGTGGCCCCTCCCTGGTAGTCCCGGAGGCGGTCCTTCCTCAACACCTCCAGGTAGGGCCACTTTCCCTTCAGGACCTGCTCCAGGCGGTAGTCCGGGGCGGAGAGCAGGTACTTGGTCCAGTCCTCGTAGGTAGGCCCCTGGGCCAGGGCCAGGGAGAAGAGGAAGAGCGCCCAAACCCACCGCATCTCACAACCCCCTTTCCGCGCACCACTCCCTGAGGGGCTTGAACCACACCTTGGGCTCCTCCCTCCCCGTCCCGGCGAGGGGGTTCCCCTGGGGCGAGAGGGAGCGGGTGATGTAGCTCACGTAGGGGTCGCCCTCGGCCACTTCAAGGTCCTTCCCCGTGGGCTGGAGGTAGCCCTCGAGGCCGGGGATCCGGTACCGCTTCCCCTCCGCCGTCACGTATCCCCCGGGCTCCACGGGGCGGTCGTTGTCGCTGGCGTAGCGCCAGGTCTCCCGCCACCCCCGGAGGTAGGCGGAACCCGTGTAGCGAAGCCCGGTGCTCAGAACCACCTTGTAAAGGTTGAAAAGCCAGGTGTAGTCCACGCTCATGAAGCGGGCGTACAGGTACGCCGTGCCCACATCCCGGCCTGAGGCGTCCTTCACCGAACAAGTCCACTCAGAAGTGGTCCTCTTCCCCAACCTACACCCTGAAAGGGTGTAGGCCTGCCCCCCGTAAGTGAATTGGATGCCCTCCGGGGTCGTCCCCCAATCGTAGTAAGCCCCCAGGTTGGAAAGGGTGGTTGTCCCCCCCTGGGCGTACACGTAGGCGTACCCCCGGTACCGCCCCTGGGTGTCCCGCACGTTGAAGTACCGCGCCCCGCTCCAGGTGGCCCCGGAAGCCCACCCCTCCAGGTAGAAGCTCTCGTCTCCCCGCCCCACCACGGCGCTGAACCGCCCGTCCCAGTCCGAGGGGCGCGTTCCCAGGCTTGTAGTCCAATTGGTGAAAGGGGACAGGCCCCACTCCTTGAACTCCACCCGGGCCTTCAGGTTCGCCTGAGAGATGTACCCCCACACCAGAGCCCGGGCCTCGGGAAGCCCCTCCTGGGTGGGGGAGAGGGGCGTGGTGAAGTAGAGGTAGTCCGTCTCCTGCCAGTCCGGGCGGTCCACCAGGTACCGCCCCGCCATCACCGCCCCCTTCTGGGTAGCCCCGGAGGGCGGGTAGATGACGGCGAAGGCCTGCTCCTTGGCGAGGCTTTCCCGGGGCATCACGTGGTAGCGGGTGTCGCTCCGGTAGAGAGAGCAGTAGCTCCTCGCCGTCCCCTCCGGGACCACGAACCGCTCCTGCCCCCCGTTTCGCGCCCGGAACTCCTGGGCCAGGGTCTGGGTCCACACGGAGACCTCGGGGACGAAGAACCAGAGGGCGCTACCCTGGGGCTGGCGGGCGTAGAAAGCCCGGAGGTCAGCCAGGGAGGAGAGGACGCTCTTCGCCACCACGTCCCGGTCCGCCGGGGAAATCCCGGAGAGGATGGACCCCGGGCTCGAGGGAGGCCGGTAGGACTCCATGCCGGGATAGCGGTACCGCTCCCTGGCGCTTCCCCCGGGAGGCCTCACGGAAAGCCACCCCCCCGCCTCCAGGGGCACGGGGTTGTCCGGGGAGGGCATCCAGGTCTTGGCCCCCTGGAGGGGCCAGACGGCGTACTGCACCTGGTGGTAGGAGGGCCTGTTCTGGGCATCGTAGACCGTGGTGACGCCGGCCCGCCCCCGAAGGCGGTTCTGGGAGTCGTAGAGGTTGAAGACCGCCCCGTTGTAGGGAGTGTTCGGAGCGTACCCCGAGAGGGTGAAGTAGTCGCACTCGGAAATGCAGAGGTAAAGCTTCCCGTTCCACCCGAGGGTCTGGTTGGTGGAACCCTGGATGGGGTCTGCCCCCGTCTCCACCAGGAACTCCACCACCACCCTGTACCCCTCCCGGGCGTTCCCCTGAAGCGTCCCCCGGACCTCCGTGGAAGGACGGGGGCCGTCCAGAAGCCCCACCTGGGCCAGGGCGAGGGGGGAGAGGTAGAAGAGGAGAAGAAGAGGGCTAAACCTTTTCACGCCGCACCCCCAAAGCGTCCACGAGGTCTAGCCAGAAAGCCCACCCCAAGCCCACGAAAAACCACTCCGGCCCATAGGTGTAGGCCAAGAGGAGTCCCACGCCCAGACCTAGAGCGTACCGCCACCACACCTTCCACCTCCTACGGGTACTGCCTCCCCCGCTGGAACATGGGGTCAATCATCAAGAGGGTCTTCAGGGTGGGCACCAGGCCCGTGGGGGTCTCCGCCAGGGCCAGGCACCGCCTCCCCTCCGGGGTGTCCTTGAAGGTCTGGCACCCCCTTAGGACCTGTTCCCTCTCCTCCTGGGGCACCCCGGCGTACTCCGGCACCGAGGGGTCGTAGTACTTGCGGGGGATCACCCGGTCCATGAGAAGGTAATCGTGCCGAAACCCCTTGACCATGAGGAAGGTCTTGATCTCCACCTTGGGGCCGATGTCCGCCCCCCGGGCGTTCTGCTGGCCGAAGCAGAAGGAGATGAACCCCCCGCAAAGCCTCCCGGTGTAGAGGAGGCCGTAGAGGATGCTGGGCACGTCCGTGAGGATCTTGATCTCCCCCGCCGGGTCCGCGCGGCTACAGATGCCGAGGAGGCCGCAGTCGTAGAAGTACCCCCGGGCCACCTGGGCGAGGGCGCTCCGCACGGGCTCCGGGATCTCCTTGGCGTAGGCGTAGGCCAGCATGGAGGCCCCCGCCCGCTTGTGGTCCTCCACAATGCGGGTGGCGAACTCCTGGAGGACCTGGTCGTAGGAGAGCTCCCGCTCCCAGGTGAGGTAGGCCGCTCCCCGCCCCGAGGTGGAGACCGTCCCGCTCTGGAGCGCCCAGTAGCCCCGGAGTTGCCGGCAGTTGTAGTAGGGGTAGCCCGGCATATGCCCGGAAGTGGTGACGGTGGTGGTTTGGACGTTGCCGCTCTGGTCCTTATACTGGCAGGACCAGTCCACCCGCCACTCCTTCCAGTAGACGAAGGCCTCCGCCGTGAAGTGGTGGAAGCCGTTGTCCCGGAAGGAGAGGCTTCGGGTGGAGACCTGGACCTCAGGGCACCCCTGGACCGGGTTGGGGGAGAGGAGGGCGGGGTAAGTGGCGCTCCCTGGCCCCTCGTCCTTGAGGGCGAGCTGGCTCCCCGTCCACCGGATGCGCACCCAGGCCGTGGTGGAGGGAGAAGAGGTCCAGGCCCGCACGGTGAAGGCTCCAGAAGAACTCAGGGCGGTGGGGGAGACGGTGAGGTAGACCTGGGGCCTCCCCACGGGAAGTTCCGGGTAGTTAGGAGGGGTGTAGCTCACCGAGCAGGTGGTGCGCTGGGCGAGGGCGAGGCCCAGGAGGGAGAGGAGTGGCAACATGATGCGGCGCATCATGCCGCATTATAGCAATGTGTGCTTAGCTCAGGGCCCGCTCCGCCTCCGCCAGGCGCTCCAGGAGGGCTTCCCGCCGCCTTAGAAGGGCCTTGTAGCGGGCCAGGGCCTCCAGGAACTCCCGGGGCCGGGTGAAGCCCTCGGGCGGTTGCCACCCCTTGCCCAGGTACTTCCACCGCCACCGGCCCCCCTTCTTCACCTTGAGGTAGGGGTAGGGCCCGTGGGGGCACTTCCGGCAACGCTCCTTCCCGCACCTGACCCGCCGCCAGTAGACGGGGAGGGGGGAGAGGGCCTCCAGGGCCTTGCGCTCCTCCTCCAGGCGGGCCTCGAGGTCGGCGAGCTCCGCCTCTAAGCGGGCGAGGGCCTTGGTGAGGGCTTCCGAGGGCATCTTAGCTACACACTCCCCTGAAGTTTACCTGCCTTGTAGCTAAGACAGGAAGGGACCGGGACTGCCCCGGCCTCAGTACCACGACACCTTCCAGTAGGCTTCCCGCCTGCCGTACACCCAAGCGGCGTGCTCCGGGGTGGGTGGCTCGGCGTAGACCAGGTTCCATCCGGGGGAGAGCTCCAGGTCGTACTGGACCTGCCTCCCCCCGCACGCCTGGAGGCCCCTCTTCACCACCCCCTCTCCCGTGTAGACCAGGGCCCAGTACTCCAGGGCAGGGTAGCGGTAGGGGAAGGCTCGGGGGAGGAGGTAGAGGCGGGTCTCGCCGCCTCCGGGGTAGAAGAGGCCACCCCGGTCCCCGTTCCGCCCGTTCCACCAGGCCACCTGGACCTGGGTGCCCGTGCACCAGGGGTCGGCGTCCAGGTAGGGGTCGGGGGTGGGGACGAGGCCCCTGAGGGAGAGGTAGACCCGCCCGTCCACCACGGGCGCCTCCCGGGTGAGCACCCTGAGGGTGCCCTGGAAGGGCGCCCCGTCCCGGGCGGTGATCCGCATCCTGAGCTCCTCGGCGTTCAAGAGCTGGTACTCCCCCTCCGTCCCCGCCCCGGGGAGCTCCCCACAGGCGGCGAGGAGGGGGAGGAGGGCGAGAAGCCAAGCCAAGCGCGCCGTCTTCAGGATCACTTTCGCGTCCATCCTCACCTCCCACTATGCCCCGAAGGGCCTTTCACCGCCTTACACGCGGGCCTCGAGGGCGTAGAGGACCACCCCCTTCCGGCCCAGGACCTCGTACCACACGCTCCAACCGTCCACCCGCATCTCCCTTCCCAGGCGCACCATCCGTCCCTCCCAGGGCACGAAGGGAGAAGGCCGGTCCGACAGGCCCCGGAAAAGGGGCTCACCCAGAAAGGCAAGCCGCTTCTCAATCCTTTCCAGCTCCATGGATCACCCCCATGAGGTCCTCCCGCACCAGGTAGCGAAACCGCCTCGGGTGGGAAGGATCGTACACCTGCTCCTCAATCCGCTCCACCTCCTTGCCGGGGAACATGGCCAGGTAGCGTTGGAGGTCCTCTGCCTCCCGGCCCTCCCGGCTGTCAAAGCTGAAGACGCCTCCACCCCTGAACCGCACCACAATCCGCACCAGCCGCTCCATTCCACCTCCGGAAAAAGCCAGAGGGTGGGGGGTTTCCCCACCCTCTAGCCTCGGGAACGGTTCCCTATATGCCTTTGGCGTTGCTCGGATGGATTGTCCCTTCCTTCATCCAGCGCCTGAAGTCCTCCAGGGCACCAAAGCGCCCCAGCAGGGTCTGAAGCGCGCCCGGCGCCGGGTCGTGCCACTGGGGATACAACAGCTTTACAGGGTCTCCCCATACCACCTCGGAGATGGGAGCCCACGACACAATGGCTCTGCGGCTCCACTCAAGCCACGTGATGGGGCCGTGGACGCCGAGGGGCGTCAGGAACCTTTCCTTGACCAGGGAGGCCACCTGCTCGATGGCGTTGATCACGCTGGGTCCCTGGTGGTTGCCCTGGTCCCGCAGAATCACCAGGGCCTCTCCCGTTGGCAGAGCGTAAATGTCCACATCACAAAGGCCGGGGTTCAAGCGCCCCGGGTACGACAGCTCCCGGACAGCGATCACGAGTTTCTCAATCCTCACCCTTCCACCTCCTCCTCATCCGCTTCCGTCTCATCGGCCTTTTCAACCCAAACCCACCTGTCCCGGGCAAAGCCCCGGTTCCCCAGGGTGACCTCCACCTCCTCGAGGGTCAGGGAGGCCTCCCTGGGGCCGATGGCGTTGAGGATCCACCCGCCCCTGGGGTGCTTCAGGACGGCGAAAACCAACGCCGTATCCCCCACCCGGTCCACGCCCACCTCCTCGAGGCGGTACCGGCCTGGGGCGATGGCCCCCACGTGCTCCACGCACCTGGTCAGGGCCGCCTGCCAGTCGGGGTACTCCCCGAGGGTGGGGAGCATTGCGCCCCCGCGGTGAATCAACACGGCCTTCCACATGCTTCTCCTCCTTAATCCTCCGTTTTCCAGTTTACGTGGTTTCCTCCACCTCCAAGACAAGGTAGCGGTAACCCCCCGCCAGATACCGGCCCCCGGGGTAGGGGTACTCTTCCGCTCCGGGGTATAGGCGGCGATACCCCCTGGCCAGCCGTTCCGCCTCGGCCAAGGCCTCCTCCTAAGAAGGAAAGAGGAGGGTGGTGCGCATCTCGTGGGGCTCGGATGTGTAATCGGTACATGCTTTCCCCCTTTATTCGCGAAAGTACGCTTTCGCGCACGCCCTCCACCCCTCCCCTAGCCCCCCTTCCGCCTCCGGTCCGGCCCCCGCACCTCCACGCTCCGGTTCACCCGGGAGAGGAGGGCTTCGGCGTTCTCCCCAAGCCGCCTCGCCGCCTCCTCCAGGGTCCGAGGCGGGTTGTGGGACGAGGCCGAGGAAGCCACTGGCGTCTGCTAGGGGCCTTTCCTGAGGCCGCATCGTCTGATAATGTGGTCACGTGGAGAAGAGAGCCAAGAGCGTGGGTGTAAGAGAGTTAAAAGCCCACCTAAGCCGTTACCTTCGCTTGGTCAGGGCAGGGAGCGTTCTGGTGGTTACCGAAAGGGGTAAGCCCCTGGGCCGACTGGTACCTCTATCCCCGGACCCTCTGGAGGCCCTGAGGGGTCTGGCCCAGGTGGGTGTGGTCCGCTGGTCGGGCCAAAAACCCCGCCCCCGCAAACCGGTAGCTAAGGCCAAGAGGCGCCCGGTGGCTGACCTTCTCCTGGAAGAGCGAGGATGATCCTCTACCTGGACTCCAGCGCTCTGGTAAAGCGGTATGTAGCGGAGGAGGGTTCGGAGGAGGTGGCAGCCTGGTCCGCCGAGGCGGAGGCCCTGGCCACGGCCCTCGTCGCTCGGGTGGAGGTACCGGCAGCCCTGGCCAAGGCTCAAAGGATGGGTGTTTTGACAGCGAGTGGGTTTCGGCGTGCGATCCAAGCCTTTGCCGAGGACTGGCCGGACCTGGTCCACCTCCCCTTCACCGAGGCCCTGGCGAGCCGGGCCGCGGACCTGGCGGTGGCCCACGGGCTCAGGGGGTACGATGCGGTGCACCTCGCCTCTGCCTTGCTTTTGGCCGAGCTGGTGGATGCGCCAGTGGCCTTCGCCGTCTTTGACCGTACCCTGGGGAAGGCCGCCCAAGCCGAAGGGCTTGGGGTTTTGCCCGAGGCCCGGTAAAGGCCGGGCTCCCACGGGAAGACCTCCCTTGGGACCATCCATTTCCTCCACCAGCCCCTTGGTCAGCGAAGCTATCTTGAGGACCAGGGTGTCCTTGAGCTCCAGGAGGGAGATGTGGGCGGCCACCAGGAAGGCCTCCACCGCCTTTTCGTCCCTCTCCTCCAGGGCCCGGAGGGCGGCGAGGAGCTCCACCTCCAGCTGGACCAAGGCGAGGGTCAGGGCCCGGCTCACAACCGCACCCCCTCCGAGACCAGGCGCACGAGGAGGCCCACCTCCTCCGTGTAGGCCCGGGCGATCTCCAACTCCGCCTTGGCCCTCTGGTAGCGCTCCTCGGCCTCGGCCAAGGCCCGGTAGAGCTCGGCGTAGAGGGCGCGGGCCTTGGCCTCCCGCTCCTCGGCGTTCTTGCCCTGCACCTCCCCGGAGAGGAGGCCCTGGGCCACGGCCTCCTCCAGGGCCTCCTTCGCCTTGGTCCGCTCCAGGGTGGCCTCGAGGGCCTCCTCCAGGGCCTTCCGGTACCGCCCGAATGCCTGCCTCACCTCGTTCTCAAGCTCAAGCATGCTCACCTCCACCGCTCGCGCACCACGTCATTCACCACCACCTGGGTCACGAACTGGTCCTCGGAGAGGAGGTCGTTCAGGATGGTCTTCGCCAGTTCCTCCACGTCCCCCTCCGCCTCCAGGACCACGCTCCCGATGGGCGTGTGGAGCTCCACCACCACCAGGCCCGCCTCGGGGTAGGGGGTGCACTCCAGGTCGTGGGCCTCCAGGACCTTGAACCGCTTCTCGCCCTTGTAGCGGATCAGTACCCGCATCTTCACCTCCCTCCTTTTCCCGGGGGGGGCTTTAGCCCCCCCAAGCCCTCACGCCGCCAGGAGCTCCGGGAAGAGGGGCACCCTCGGGTCCCCCCTCGCCCCCTCCCGGGCCTCCACCTCCACCCCGCCGGGGCCCGTGGACCACACCCTCGCCCCGTCAAAGCTCACGTAGTCCGGGCCGTACCGGGGAGGGGTCAAGCGCTTCAGCGCCTCCTTGAGCCTCGAGGCCTCTACCTTGGTCCTCTCTGCCGTGAGCATCCTCCACCTCCAAAGGGAGACCGAGGGGTGGGCCCTCCCACCCCCCGGCCCGCCTTCCCCTACCGCTTCACCGTCTCCCCGTTGGCGTTGAGCCGCACCACCTCAGGGAGGGGCTTCCCCGCCGCCACCGCGTCCGGGAGGCCCTTCAACCTCTCCAGGACCTTGAAGGGGATGTAGCGGTGCTCCCCTTCAATCACCACCCGGGGGTAGCGGTAGAGCTCCCTGCCGATGCCCCACGCCACCGCCGCCCGCTTGAGCGCCCCGGAGATGCCCCCCTTGAAGGGCTCCATGTCCGTGGCCCCGGAGCCGTCCTGCTTCTCCACCCACTCCCCGGTCTCGGGGTTCTTGATGGCGATGCTGGCGATGACCCCGTGCTCGTCCCCCACCTGGGCCGGGGTGTAGCGCACCTGCCAGCCGAAGGGGCCGAAGGCCTCGTCAAGCCGGGCCATGACCGCCCGGGCGTCGATGAAGGGGGCGATGGTGGTCTGCCCGTTCTTGGTGCTGATCACCTTCCACTCAATCTCCTCCGCCGTGAGGGGCCGGGTGAGCCTGGCAATCGCTTCCGCTACCGTCATCCTTCACCTCCTTCGCTTCCTTCCGGGGGGGCTTTGGCCCCCCAAGCCCTCGGTCTTAGCTACACGGGAGGGGGAGGAGGGGGTGGGTGTGTAGCTAAGACAACCCCCTCCCGCTCATTCCCGTGGGGCCTCTGCCCCCTGGCTCTCCTCCCCAAAGAGGTCCCGGAGCCACCGGTAGCGCTCGGGGTCTTCCTCTCCGGGCCTGGCCACGAGGCCCGTCTCCTCGAGGAGCCCCACCAGGAGAACGAGGGCGAGGAAGGGGCCCACCAGAAGGCCGAGGAGCAGAAGGAGCTCTACCACGGCCTCCTCCCCTTCAGGGCTCGCCTCGCCCGCCGTTCCCGCCGCTCCCGGGGGAAGGCCCCGGGGTGGAAGGGCGCCCGGAAGGACCGATCTTTGCGGATGGCCTCGAGGGCCAGGGCCTGAAGCTTGGCGCGAAGGCTCATGCCGCCCTCCTCAAGCGGGCGAAGACGAAGGCCCCTTGGGCGAAGAGCAGGACCGGGACGCCCCAGGCCAGGGGCGAAGGGGCCCCCTCCTGCCACCGAAGGACGAGCCAGCAAGCGGCCAGAATGTTCCCCAAACCCGCCAAGTGCCCGACAAACCTCCACATGCTTCCCTCCAAACGAAGCCGAGGGGCGGGTCTTCCCCGCCCCCCTGCCCTTCTTCCGCCTAGGCCACCGGGCGCTCCGCCGCCCGCGCTTCTGTCCGGGCCTGAGCCCGCTCCCGCTTCTCCCGGAGCCAGAGGGAGAGGACCACGGCCACCTGGTGCTTGCAGGGCCGGGTCTTCCCCTGGGCGTAGGCCGGGCAGGTGCAGGTCTCGGCCTCGAGGTCCACGAGGTAGCGCTTCCCCGGCTGGGCTTCGCTCTCCACCACGAAGATCCCGTCCATCCCCGCCACGGGGTGGACCTTCCCGAGGAGCGCCTTGGCCTTCTCCAGCTTGCTCAGGGTCTGGAAGAGCCTTTCCTTGAGGGGCATCCTCCACCTCCTTCGCCTTTTCCCGCGGGGCCTTCCGGCCCCCAAGCCCTCGGTCTTAGCTACATGGGGGAAGTGGAGGAAGCGGGCGTGTAGCTAAGACAGAGGGCAAGCCGTCATTTCTCGCGCCCGTAGAGGACCCGCACCGCCAGGACGCTACCCGCTTCGCCCAAGAGCTCCAGGTTCACCCTCCGGGCGGGAAGGGCCCTCTCGGCCAGCTTCGAGGCCTCCGCCAGGTCCTCCGTGGCGCCCAGGTCCCGGTCGTCCGCCTTCACGGCGAAGCGGTCCGCCGGGTGCTCGTCCAGGTCCAGGACCACGGGGAGGCCCACCCCGGGGCGGGCCATCGCCACGGCCCCGTCCTGCACCACCACCACGGGGCGAAGGTGCCTTCTTCTCATCTCCTTCCTCCGTCAAAGGTCCCCGGAGGAGAGGCGGGCCTTGGTCCGGCCCCCCCTCCCGAGACCTGAAAGACCGTTAGAGCGGTAGCTCCTCAAAACCCCAAACCTCGGCGTCCGCCGCCCTCGAGGCCGCCTTGGGGGAAAGGCCCCTCCGCCGCGCCTCCCGGTAGGCCCGCACCCACTCCGCCAGGAGCTCGGTCCCCGGGGGCTCCGGGAAGGCCTCGGGGCCCGCGATCTCCTCCAGGACCTCGGG
>Ga0197143_1000775_pt1 | contig 30873 bp, 31 predicted proteins | sample GBS70_MetaG_FD_148603 | JGI IMG/M metagenome (GOLD analysis project Ga0197143, IMG submission 148603) | Sediment microbial communities from Great Boiling Springs, Gerlach, Nevada, United States - GBS 70_MetaG | ecosystem: Environmental > Aquatic > Thermal springs > Hot (42-90C) > Sediment... | reverse complement strand
TCCTCTTTATCTATTTTAACTTAGTCCTTCCATTATTAATGAATATCTAAATTCTTTTTTTATTTTATTTTTTTTGATTATAGTAGGATGTAGTAAGTGATTAAAATATTGAGAGTGGAGGGATGGGGGTTGGATTTGGATAAGTTGGTTGATATAAAGCCATCTTTGCTGGTATTGCCGCACTATTTTTATTGAGCCTTTTCTTACATATGATTTAGATGTGTTTATTATCCCAGCAGAAATGCCGAGTGAAAAAAATCCAATCTTGCTCTCGCCCATATTTGATTATCTTAAATCCAAAGGATATCCCTGGAAGGGAGAGCATATTATTATAGAAGGGGTGCCGGTTCAATTTATTCCAGCAGATGAGCTTGAAGAAGAAGCAGTGAGAAATGCTAAATTGATAGAATATGAGGGGATAGATACAAAAGTAATTACACCTGAATATCTAATAGCGATACTCTTGCGAGCGGGAAGAAGAAAGGATATAGAAAAGATTGAAAGACTTCTTGAACTGATAGATATTGATAGAGAAAAGCTTGAAGAAATTTTAAATAAATTTGGTTTAAAAAAAAAGATTTAAATTTTTATAAGGGGTAATTTATGGGAGAAGAAAAAGAAATTAAGGAAATAAAAATTGTCTTAAGCGAAGATAAAATGATTACAAGGGAAAAATTATTTGAAGATAAAGCAAATTTTCATAGAGAACAAGCTCGCCTATCCTTTGAAGAAAAAATAAGGATACTTGTTAAATTGCAAGAAATAGCAAATCGGATAAAAGGAAGCGACAAAACAGTCTGGAAGATATAATATGATGTAATGTCAGTAATAACCTCCCTAAGAATTTTGGCTAAGGTATAAGATGACAATCAGAAATAAATAACCAAAAATTTTTGTCAAATTGTCAAATTAAACAAAGCTAAATTTGCTAACACAGCAGTTAAATCATTTTCTTCTTCTGGTCGTGGTTTTGGCACCCCTTCTGTAATGGACCGTGTTGGTATTCCAAAACTTGATCCTAAAAATCCTCTTCATCAAAAACTTGTTGAAATCTCTAAAAAATGCCATAAACTAAAATTAGAAGGCAAGGAAGAAGAAATTAAAAAATTAGAGGAAGAAATCGATGAGTTAGTAAAAGAACTATTTGGTATAAAATCAAGCAAATAATATGCTATTCCAATTTTTAGAAAAATACAGAGATAAATTAATCAAGTTAATAGATAACTTTTTATTTAAAGGGAGGGTATTAGGATTTTAATATATGGATAATGCATCATTTCAGCAGAAAAAGAGATAAGAAAGATAGGAAAGCATTGGGGATTGAGATAATGTGGTATTACTTACCGAAATATTCTCCTTGGTTAAATCCGTGTGAAGTAGAATGGAAATTATTTAAATTTAAGAGTTTATACTTATCGTTGAAGAGGTTAGAGGAAGAAGAATTTAAGGAATTATTTTTTAAATTTTTAGAAGATAGGAATGAAAAGAGGATTAAAATCTCTTGACACAGCAGTTAACATAAGCAAAGCTGAAACAGCAGAAGATATGAGATATAAATTTATACTATGTGCATATATACTAAAAAATTTATCAGGTAAAGACATAGACGCCATAGTTATAGAAAAAGAAGACAGAAGTAAAATCAAAAGATATACACTGTGGGTTGATGAGAGTCTCTCGTTCGTCAAAGGTGAATCAGAAAAAGATATAGATATACTCTCATCTGTAAAAATAAACCTTGTTTCTAATCCATTCAAACTATTACTGCGAGCACAAATATTATAAAGCTACTATCGCCCCTGCTAAAACACCATATCCCTAACTCCCCACGGGCCGGTAGAGCAACTCCGAGTTTCCGCTCTAATGTTAAAATATTAAGGTAGTTTGAACTTGCCAAAATACAGGTTGAATCTCAAATCACACCCTTAAAGTGAATAAGACAAATCAAAATCTATACTTTCCAACTACATTAAAGATTATACCTCCATAGTTTGCTTTCACTTTTTCTATCGTCGTCTTTTCTCCTACTTTTTCTTCTCTTTCAAGCTCGGGCTTTACTGAAAACCATTTTAACTCTAATCCCAGTGCAATATTCTTAGAGACCTGAAAATCTCCACCTCCAACAAAATGGAAACCTATTCCGGATCCGTCCATTGATACAGATTCCTTTATTGTTTCTTCCTCTTTATCTGGTTTTTCTTCTTCCCATTCTTCTTTGGCTGATGCTAAATAATAGCCGAGACCTAATCCTCCGAATACCTCAACTTTTCCGTCGCCCAATGGCACAATAACTTTAGGAGTTAGTGTGATGGGAATCACAGAGACAGTAGAAGTTTCATTCTTACCCTTACGTTCAGAGCTATACCTACTAACTCCCGCTTCAATCATGAGATTTGGAACCACCTTATAGCCAAAGGCAGCCCCGATATTGAGTCCCGTCCCATAACCTAACAAACTATTTTCATATACTTCCGAGTTTGGGCTAAAGAGGCCAGCCTTAACTCCGATGGAATAAGAACCTTCCTGTGCATATGCATTTGCCGCCGTTACCAAAGATATAATTATAGTTACAATAACCATAAACCTTTTCATTTTAGTTTCACCTCCTTTTTATTAATTTTTTTTTCTTTAAAGTTAGTTTTTTTCTTCAAAATTAATTTTTTTCTTTAAAGTTAGTTTTTTTCTTCAAAATTAATTTTTTAGAACTTTGAACACTTACCTAAAACCAGAGATTTTTTTCTTCTTTTCATTTTCTTTCTTATCCTTCACACTTAGTATGTAAAAGGAGGTGAAAAATTATTGGCTTGCTTATAAAACCAAGAAAATGCAATCTCTCTACTCCACAATTTCCAGAATTTGCTCCTATCCATATCAAAGACTCCAGTATTTCTTATTTATCAGAATTGGGATGTTTTGTCTCAAAGATAAGAGAGGAGAAAAGATGACACATCTGAAAGAAAGTGGAATTCTTTGAAAAAGCATGGGAATATGGGGAAGGTTTAAGATGTCAAGTATTAGTGGTGGGTAGCTTATGCATAGCTGGAACTCTCATTAGACTCCCTGTGTTTATCTACCCTTATGATGTTCAAAGATTAAGATTGCAGAAAGGATAATTTTGGAAGCTATCTCAATTTTCAATATAAGCTTTGTAATGTTCATAGAACACAGCAAAGGAACTGATTAAGCTGATTTAAGGGTATAAAATCTAAGCAAAATAAAGTCTCAAAGGATTGTAAGTTTTTGGGGGCGGAAGGAAGAAAGTTGCAGGTTTATGGACGACTTGTGGCGGACTTCCGAAAAGTTTGCATACCTTATAGGAGAATGTTTCTTGATAATATATAAGCAAAATGGTGAGATAAAATATGCTATAACAAATATGGAAGAGGAACAAGCATCAGAGATGATAAAAAAGACGTGGGAAATAGAGATATGTCACAGATAAAGGAAATGGGGATATTTGAGAGGAAAACTTGGCGCATTATGGAAAGACACTGGGAATTAGTGAGCTATGTATATATAATAGGCATAAAGACAAGGCATGGGTTTAAAACAGTTGAGGAGGTGATAAGGAGGATAAATAGTGAGTTTTATGCGAGTCAGGCGAATAAAGTTTATAGGACGGTAAGATATTTTCTTCAAAATTTTTAACAAAATACTGTTAAAAAATTAGAGGAAGAAATCGATGAGTTAGTAAAAGAACTATTTGGTATAAAATCAAGCAAATAATATACTATTCCGATTTTTAGAAAAATACAGAGATAAATTAATCAAGTTAATAGATAACTTTTTATTTAAGGAGAATGGTTTTGGTAGTATTCAGATCAAAGTCAGGTGAGCGAAGGTTGCCAGATACAGAAAGGTTCCGATTCGAATGGATCACCTGTGTAAGAGAAAGCTCTTGACCTTGAACCTCCGCAAACTTCTTTGAATTCGCAAATTCCACATTTACCTTTTAAATTCTTTGTATTTCTAAGTTTTTTCAAAACTTCCGATTCTCTGTAAATATTTACTATGTTTTCCTCTCTTACGTTTCCGACTTTCATAGGTAAAAATCCAGAAGGGAAAACCTCTCCTTTTTTTGAGATGAAAATGAAACCTTTGCCTGCATTTACATTCATAGGAGTCCTTCTTGGTCTTTTTTTTAGTTCAAGTTTTTTCGCTATGAAATCAAGTTTTTCTTTGAGTTGAAAATATAGAGAACCAAGTTTTATTTTTTCTCTATATTCATTTTCTGATTTTGTTCTTTGAATGAAAATTCTTTTGTAGTGGTGTCCTTCTGTTGTTTTGCAATGGACAAATTCTGCTGCATCAAATAAAAAATTCATGACATCTTCGTATTCTTGGGGAGAGATTTGAAGTTTGTCTTCTGCTCTTCCGACTTTTACAAGGAAAAATAAGCTCCATGTCATAGGGTTCATTTTTGCTACCAGTTCAAATACATCTGCGAGCTTTTCTTTGTTGATTTGTGTTACTGTTGTATTTATTTGAACCTTGATTCCCGCTTTTTTGAGTTTTTCATATATCTCAATTGTTCTTCTGAATACCCCATTTACTCCTCTGAATTCATCATGAGTTTTTTCATCTGGACCATCCAGAGAAAGAGAAACCGCTTTTACTCCGGCTTTTTTCATAAGTTCTATTTTGTCATCTGTGAAAAGTGGCGTGACAGATGGTGAAAATGAAACTGGAATACCGATTGCTTTTCCATATTCGGCAATGGAGAAGATATCATCTCTTTTGAAAGGGTCTCCTCCCGTTATTATGAAGATTGGGGGTGGAGATCCAAAATCTTTTATTTGTTTTATGAGATCTTTCGCTTCTTCATATGTTAGTTCTTCCGGTGAGCGAAAGATTTCAGAATTTGCTCTACAATGCTTGCAAGCAAGATCGCATGCAAAAGTTGATTCCCATATTATTATAAAAGGTCTGAAATTGATGTCGTATGTTGGCGCTCTTATGAGCTTCCGTTGATGTTGATGAGGGATTAATTTCGTTTCAGGGAAATCAATGAATTCAAAATCTGTCTCATCTTCTGGAAAATTTTTTTCTTTCTGCACTTTTTAATATTAGTATGAGAAAAAATTTGATTTTGTTTTTCAGTCAACAAATACAACTGCTTCTTTTTCCGGAAATCGTGGGGGAGGCGGAGGGAATTCAGCGGGATATCCAACTGGTACTATCGCAACTGGTCTCAAATTTGGCGGTAATTTCAGAATTTCTGAGATTTCTTCTTCATAGAAAGCGCCTACCCATACGCTTCCGAGTCCATTTTCATGAGCGACGAGCATAAGGTTTTGCAAGCTACACGCTACATCTTGAATGGCATAAAGTTTTACTCCTCTTTCTCCATATCTTGATGATATTTTTCTTTTATCTATGCATCCGACAACAACTAAGGGAGCTTCAGCGATGAACATCTGTTCCAAAGCAGCCTTTGCAATCTTCAATCTTATATCCTTGTTCCTTACGAAGTAAAATTTCCTTGCTTGAAGGTTTCCAGCTGATGGTGCCCAAATCAAAGCTAAAATAAGTTTTCTTATTATATCTTCCGGAATTTCCTTTTCAAGATATGCTCTGATGCTTCTTCTTTCTTTTATAGCTTTAAAGACTTCATCCACACCTATTTATCTTTTATTCTCTGTTTCTTTTTCTATTTCGTTTTTCTTTTGTCCTATGTTCCTCTCTTATTTTTTATTTTATTTTTTTCTTTTTTTTCTTTATATCTTTTATTTTTGTATTTTAATTTTTAGGGTTTCAGGAGCACTTTTATTGCTCTTCTTTCATCCATAGCTTTGTATCCTTCTGCAACTTTGTCAAGTGGTAAAACGAGGTCAAAAACTTTTCCTGGATTGATTTTTCTCTCCAATATGAGTTTAATAAGTTCCGGTAGGAAATTTCTGACAGGTGCAGGTCCTCCATGTATATGAGTGAGCGAAGAAAAGAATTCTTCTCCTGAGATTTTAACATCGTGTAATACTCCGACAACTCCGATATGTCCTCCCGGTCGGGTGATTTTGAAAGCCATCGTGAAAGCATCTTGGGTTCCAACAGCTTCAATTGCTGAATGAACTCCAAGACCGTGAGTTAAATCTTTTACAGCTTCTATGGATTCGTTCCCCCTTTCACTTATTATATCTGTTGCTCCAAATTCTTTTGCGAGTTCTTGTCTTTTTGGATTTCTGCTTCCTACAAGAATTATTCTTTCTGCTCCCATGATTTTTGCCGAGAGAATTGAAAGAAGACCTACTGCTCCATCTCCCACAACTGCTACCCATTTGCCTGGTTTCACATCTGCTGCGATTGCTGCGAACCATGCTGTTCCTAAAACATCCGACGCTGTGAGCAAACTTGCGATAAGATCGTCTGGGGGCTTGTCTTGAATTGGTACCAAAGTGCCATCTGCGAGTGGAACTCTCGCATATTCTGCCTGCATACCTATATCTCCCATAAAAACTTTGCGAATGCATCCGCTTTGATACCCTGACTTACAAATTTCACATGTGTTATCTGATGCGAAAAACGAACCAACAACGAATTGACCTTTTTTTATTTTTTTTACTTTTTTCCCGACCTCTTCGACTATTCCCACGTATTCATGTCCCATCGGTGTAGGTTCTGGAACTGGGTCAATACCTCTATATGGCCACAGGTCTGAGCCACATATACACGTTGCGACAATTTTTATTATAGCGTCTTCATCCTCTAAAATTTTTGGTTCAGGAACTTCTTCTACTTTGATTTTATAGGGGGAATAGAGAAAAGTTTTTTTCATATGAATAAAGCTGGTAAAATTTTAATTTCTTTTCTCTTTGACAAAAATACTGTTTGTGTTGCAGAAGATAAATGGCAAAGAGATGAGAATTCTCGAATTTGAGATAATGAGGGTTTTTGATGGATTTGGTTTTGAAGAAGTAAGATTACCTATGGTTTCAAGTGGCGAAGTAAGGGAAGACTTTACAACAGAAATAGTGAAAAGGTTTAGACATGGGAAATTCTGTTATAGAGGAGGGGTGTTTAGAATATCTCCTTTCGGTAAGCCTGAGGAGATGTATCAATTAGGTTGTGAGATTGTGGCGAAAGAAACAATCAGTTATGACGATATCTCCTTATGCGCTCAGGTACTGAACTCTGTGCTTGAACAGATTCTGAGGGTGGTCGGGGGTGAAATTCAAGTCGTTATAGGACACTATGGACTTGTTAAAAATATCTTTGGAGATCTTTCTGATGTATTCTTTAAAAAGAATATAACAAAGATAAGCGAGGCTGTAAAGTCAGGAAAAGTAGATAAAAGGTATGCTTTTGCATTCTTTAAGGTATTTTCGCATCAGGACGAAATTTCTTCTTTTTTTGAGTTACCACAGGATATTTTGGCATTTTCGGAAAAAATAAGTTGTAAGAAGCTTTTTAATCTCGCAGAATCAGCAGAAAAAGATTATTATACTGGTGTGATTTTCGGAATATTCCTAAATAAAAAAAGAATAGGTTTTGGAGGAAAGTATTCTATCTTGAAAAAGGAAGGAATAGGGTTTTCAATAAATATTCTTGATATATTTTCTTGACCTTCATATATTTTCTTCGATTTTCTAAATTTTCTAACTAACTAATTTCTCATCAGATATTTCATCCTTACTTATCGCAGATATTTCATCCTTACTTACTTATCATTTATTCGTTTGGTTTTATTATGGGAGAATACAGGAAATAGTTCAACAAGTTTAAAAAAGGAATAAATTTATTTGATATGACTCAGCTTGAGAAAGCAAGAAAGGGAATAATATCGGAGGAGATGAGATATGTCGCAGAAGTAGAAGGAATTACACCTGATGAGTTGAGAGAAAAAGTCGCTAATGGACTTGTTGTAATTCCAGCTAATCCGAACCATAAAACTCTTGAAAGATTTACGGGGATAGGTGATAATCTTTCCGTAAAAGTTAATGTGAATCTTGGGACGTCTTACGATTATGTCAATCTTGATGAGGAGATAGAGAAAATTAAAATTTCCCTTGAATATGGTGCAGATACCGTGATGGATCTTTCAACTGGGGGAGACCTTGAAAATATTATGAAAACTTTGATTGAACACTCGAAGGTGCCGATAGGAACTGTTCCCATATATGAGGCTGAGTTCAAAGCTGCAAAGGAAAAGGGGTCTTTTTTCAACATGACAGTTGACGACTTATTTGAGGTGATAGAAGAGCATGGAAAAAGAGGTGTTGATTTTATAACAGTTCATTGTGGTGTCACGATGGAGTCTTTGAAAAGATATAAGGAAACAAATAGGGTTACAGGAATAGTATCTCGTGGAGGAGGACTTATAGCTGCGTGGATGATTCATAATGAAGCGGAAAATCCTCTTTATCAATATTTTGATAGGCTCTTGGAAATTGCCCGTGAATACGATATGACTTTAAGTTTGGGAGATGGTTTAAGACCTGGATCAATTGCAGATTCAACTGATAGACCTCAGATTCAGGAACTAATAATAATAGGCGAACTTGTTGAGAGAGCAAGAAGAGCGGGGGTTCAAGCTATGGTTGAAGGACCGGGTCATATACCTCTTAATGAAGTTCAAACAAATGTTCAAATACAAAAGAAGCTTTGCAAGGGTGCTCCTTTTTACATTCTCGGTATGCTTCCGTGTGATACTGCTGCTGGCTATGACCATATAGCTGGCGCAATAGGAGGTGCTTTGGCTGGTATGTATGGTGCAGATATGTTGTGCTATCTCACGCCAGCTGAACATCTTGGGCTACCATCGGTAGAGCATGTGAAAGAGGGGCTTATAGCATTCAAAATTGCTGCTCATATTGCAGATGTAGCGAGAGGGAATAAAAAAGCTATTCAGCGCAATTTGGAAATGTCTCATGCAAGATATAGATTAGATTGGAAAAAACAATTTGAATTTGCGTTATTCCCTCGTGATGCTGAAAGAATATTCAGAGAAAGGTCATCAAAAACAAAAGCGTGTTCTATGTGTGGGCCGTTTTGTCCTATGAATCTTGTTGAGCAAACTTTTAAGAAAAAGGGTTATAAAATTGAAGTTTCGCATATCCATTAAAAAAATAAATGGATTTCTCTCAAATAGTTTCTTTTATAACTCAGAGAGTTCGATCGCTCGGTTTTGAAATATATGATATACAGATAAAGGATATGGGAAAAAGGCTTTTGGTTCGGGTTTTTATTGATAAAAAGTATGGTTTTGTAGGTATAAATGACTGTGCATCTGTTTCGAGAAATCTTGAGAGGCCACTTGAACAAATGATAGATAAAAGTTTTATTCTTGAGGTGTCATCGCCGGGGGCTGATAGGGAGCTAAAAAAAGATGAAGATTTTGAAAGGTTCAAAGGTATGACAGTTGAAGTTATAAAGAAAAATGGTCAGAAGTTTTTAGGTAAGCTTATGGGTAAAGTAGAAAATGAGGTCTTTATAATGCCCAAAAGTGATAAAAAAATTCATTCTATCAAGTTTGAGGATATTCTGAAAATTAAACTCCACCCAGAAATTTAGTTAGTATTTAGTATTTTATGTTTGGAGTTAGTCGGGAGCAGGTAATTCAAGATAAAATCATCAGAAGGATTAAGTTTTTAAGGTTTGCAGATTGGGTTTTCTTTGCTGTTTCATTTATTTTCATTATACTTGTTGCCTCTTTTATAATTGCTGTTGTTGTCGATATATTCATGGAGGGTTTGGGGAGATTGAACTTAAAATTTTTCTTTTCTTTCCCTTCTCGCAGACCGGAACAAGCTGGGATCCTTTCTGCTTGGGTTGGAACATTAGCCGTTGTATCAATAGCTGTTCCTTTTGCCTTGATTTTTGGAATTCTGACTGCTATATACCTTACGGAGTATGCACCTCGGAATATTCTCACAAAAATCATAGAGATAAACATAAATAATCTTTCTGCTGTTCCTGCTATAATATATGGACTTATGGCTGTGGGGCTTTTTGTGCAGATTATGGGTATGGGTGAAAGTATAATAGCTGGTGGTATCACTCTCGGGCTACTTATGTTGCCGATTGTTATTGTTGCTTCAAGAGAAGCTATTCAAACTATTCCTTCATCTATAAAAGAGGCATCTTATTCTCTTGGAAGTACAAAATGGGAAACTGTAAGGTATCATGTATTGCCATATTGTTTTGACGGCGTAATAACGGGAGCTATTGTGGGTATAACAAGAATAATAGGAGAGGCTGCTCCGCTTATTACAGTTGGAGCTTTGACATTTATTGCTTTTTTACCTCCTTCTCCTATAAAATCAACTCCTCCTTTTATTTCTTTTGAGTGGTTAAATTCTCCTTTTACTGTTTTACCTATTCAGATGTTTAACTGGATTTCTCGCCCACAAGCTGAATTTCACCAAAATGCTGCTACAACCGGTGTTGTCCTCATAATACTTACTGGTATTTTGATTTCTATCGCGTCTATTTTAAGGTATAGGTTCAGAAAAAAAATAAGATGGTAGCTTTTTTTTTAGTGTATTTCAATCAATCAAAGTAAAATCTTTCAAGTATTTTTCCTAATATATCGTAGAGCTTTTGTGTTATCTCTTTTCTTTTTTTTGCTTTTTGGTCTTGAGTTTTTTCGCCAGAATTTTTATCTTTATCTTGTTGTCCTTCAAGTAAATCATTTATATCATCTATTTTTTTACCTATTACTAATTTTATTTCTCCGCTACGAGGAATAATTGCTCCCGGAGGATATACTTTGTGTGTTCCAATTATTGCAACAGGGACTATTTGGATTTTTAATTTTTCAGCTATGAATCCAACTCCTTCCTCAAATGGTAGAAGTTTTCTGATATCTCTTTGTGGATCTCCTCTTGTGCCTTCTGGGAATATACATATAGCGTCGATATTTTGGTTTTCATCTTTTATCAACGAAATCACTTTTATTATTGAGTCTATTTTTCTTGATTTCCTTATTACAGGGTGTTTTTGAATTGCCATTCCCCATCCTATTAATGGAATTTTCAAGACCTCCTCTTTTGCTAAAAATTTTATCTTTTTATCTTCAAATGCGAGTATTATTGATGGTATGTCAAGGAAACTTATATGGTTTGCATAAATTAAAAACTTTTGAGATTTGTTTTCTGAATTTTTATTTTTTTTTGATTCTGGTTTTGTTTCAATTTCTCTCTCTTTTTCTTCGCTTTTTTCTTCATTTTCTCTTATGATTTTTAGTTTTATTCCGAAGATTTTGAAAATAAGCTTAAACCAGATTTTTGTGTGCCTTTCTGACAAATCTTCTGTCTTCCTATTCCTTATTACGAAGGGTATAACTATTATTGAAAAGAAAAAGGGGATTGATAATGTGATGAATATTGCAGCTCTCCAAAATCTATCTATATAGTAGGTAAGATATTGAAGGAGCTTTTGTATTGCGATTTTCATTTACGATTTCCTTTTTCATTATTGCCACTTTTTTATTTTCTATGTTTTTGCTTTAATCCTTCTTTTCAAATTTATCTTTTCTCTGATATTTTTTATTCAGAGATAAAAGTATGGCAAGTTTTTGGGGTCTATGTTGTTTTTTTTCAGGAATAATTCATATTTTTCTCTTTTATCTTTGTGTATTACTGAGTCAATGTTGATTTTATCTAATATTTGGAGAGCATTTAGGGATGAGATAATTTTTTCAAAGTTAGATTTTGCGTTTTCAAAATTCTCATATGACAGCTTTTCTGCCTCTTCTATTTCTCCTTCATAAAATTTTATTCTTGAAAGACATATTTTAAATTTTGTATCGTTTTGCGAGTCTGGAAAAATTTCTTGGGATTTAATCAGGCTTTCCTTTGCTTCTTTTATTTTTCCTTCACCTAAAAAGCAGAGTGCTTTAAGTATTTCATATTTTGATTTTTTCTGTTTTGAATCCGTTAGATTGTAGATTTCATCTATTGTTTCCTTTGCTTCTTTAAGTTCTCTGATATATATTTTTATTTCTGCGAGTATTTCTTTTGATTCTCTCATTCCATATTCGTCTCCGATTTTTTGAAAGATTTCAACACTTTGCTCAACGAAGTTTTTAGCCCTTTCAGTTCTTCCAGACTCTAAAAAGATTTGACCTAAATTTGCCAGAGCTATTGCCTCTCCTCTCACATCTAAAATTGTTCTTGCTATTTCGAGGTATTCCCTCATTAAAGTTGCAGCAGTATCTAATTCTCCGTTTGAGTAAAGAGCAACTCCGTAATTTAAGATTGCTATACCTCTTCTTTTAAGGTTTCCTAATTTTTGTGACATCTCGTAGAAAATGCCGAAGAATTTTTTTGCATTTTTGAAGTCTCCGGTTTCAATATAAAATCTGCCGATTGCGTTTACGATATCTGAAAAAGCCTCAATATCTTTTTCTTTTATTTCGTCTTCGATGTAGTTAAGAAGTTCTGAAATATATGGATTTGCGTTTTCTGGTTCTGCTTCATCTATGTAAAGGTTGCATAAAAATGCGAGAGTTCTCAAATACTCTATGTGGTACCTTATTTTTTCTTCTCCTTCTTGAATTGAATTTGATGCAGATTTCAGTTCATTCAATATTTCTTTGTAGATTTTTTCCGCTTCTGCAAATTCTCCTTTTACTTGTCTACAATCTCCTATCCATCTTTTCGTTATGAGTTTTTTTAATTTGTCTTTTGTGAAGGATTCTGATAGCTCAAAAATCTCTTTGGCTTTATCAAACTGTCCTATATGATAGAGGGTTTCACCATAGTTTTTAAGGCATTCAAATATATCTTCTGATATTTGATCAACTTTTTCTTTTTTTATTTTATCTATGATATTTAATGCTTTTTCATAATTCTCGATCGCTCCTTTTAGGTTGATTTTTTCTAATAAAATATCACCTGCTTTTTTGTATGTGAGGAAAGCTTCGTCAAATATTTCTGCTTTTTCTGCTTGGTCAGCCGCTATAAGGATACAAGTTATATCAGAACCACTTATTTCTTTTGCGGAATTAAAAAGCTTCATATGGATTTCATATCTTTTTGATTTCAAAAGAGTTTCATAAGCTACCTCTTTTATGAGGTTCTGTCTGAAAAATATAAATTCTCCTTCTTCGCTTATTATATCTTTTTCTTTGAGATAATTTATTGCGTCCTGAAAAACGTCCGGGCGAAAAATTCGTTTTATTACTGGCTTATAAATGGTGTTTAGACAAGAGAGAGTGAATAATAATTGTTTCGGTTGAGGTGGTAGTCTATCTATTCTTGATAATATAACCTGGTGAATTCCTATTGCTTTCGGAAGGGAGAATGTAGTTTTTAGGAAAACTTTACCATCTTTTTCTTCAAAGCTATTATTTTCGATCATAAGTTCAAGAATTTCTCTTATGAAAAACGGGTTTCCTTCTGTTTTTTCCCATATTAGTTTGACTATTGATTCGTCTATGCTTTTTCCGAACGTTTTTGAAATGAATCTTTCTGTCTCGTATATATCAAATCTCTCAAGAGTTATTATGTGCCAGTTTTTTAGTTTAGTTTCATCTATTGAACCTTTTTCAAATCCTACGACTACTGAAAAATTTATCTTATCTGAATTTTGGGAGACCTTGAATATTATTTCCTGACTTCGGTTATCTGCTTTATCAAAGTTATCTATAATAAGTATTTTGTCATGTATTAATCCAGAAAGCAACTTTGATATTGTATTAAAAACTTCTTCGTCAAGTTTTTCAGGAGACAGGTATTTTAACGGAGAGTTTGGGAATGTGACACCTAATATGTATCCTAGTATGTGGTGTGATACTCCTTGCTTTTCTGCCAGTTCAATTATAGTATCTTTATCTTGGTCTTTTATTTTGTTTGAGAGTATATCTTTGATTATGCTATATGGATTTTCTTTTGATACAAGCTTTACAGGGACTATATCATCTCTTGATGATGAAAAGAAATCTATGAACATTGATATACCTATTCCTGCTTCTCCTGTTACTGCGACAAACTTTGGGTGAGATTTGAGAATTTCTCTTATCTTTTCAAGTTCTTTTTCTCTTCCTATGAATTTGGCTTTCTGTTTTTTTATACCTTGAAATAAAAATACTTTTATATCTTTTGTTTTGCCTTTTAGTTTTACATCAACTTCTTTGTAGTCAAATTGATCTTTTGTAATGAGGTATGTGTTTTCGTCCACAAGAATTTCCCATGATTTTGATTCTTCTTCGAGGCGTTTTGCGATATTTACTGTATCGCCCATAGCTGTATAATCTTTTGAGCTTTCTGATATAGACCCAACAACTGCTTCTCCCGTTGCTATTCCGCAGTGTAAAGATATATCTTTATAGTTTTCTCTTATGAAGTTCATCATTTCAATGGCACACATTACTGCTCTTTTTGAATCATCTCCATAAGCTACTGGTGCTCCGAAAAGTGCCATCACTTCATCTCCTATGAATTTATCAACATGTCCTTTATGTCTCTTTACTATATCTGCAAGCTTTCTCAAAACATCTCCGATGAAGAACTGTAATTCTTCTGGATCAAGTTTTTCGGAGAGGTGAGTGAAGCCGGAGATATCCGCAAAAAGTACAGATATGGGTCTTCTTTCTGTTTGTTTTTCCTCTGATAGTAAGGCCTCTTCTTCTTGTTTTTTCCCATCTTCTTTCGTTCCTTCCTCCGGCTTTTTCCTTTCCTGATCTGTTATTATTTTTTCTTTGAAATCTTCTTGTTTTATTTCGTCTCGTTTTATTTCTTTCGTTTCTATTATTGTTTCTTTTATTTCTTGTTGTTGTGTTGGTGGTTTAGTTTGCTCAGGTTTTAGTTTGAGTTGAGTTCCACATTCGCCACAGAATTTGAAGTTTGGCGGATTTTCGAATCCGCAGTTTGGACATATGTTTTTCAGTTTGCTTCCGCATTCACCACAGAATTTGAAGTTTGGAGGATTCTCAAATCCACAGCTCGGACATTTCATAGCTTATAAAAATTTAATACTTTCTTTATCGTCAAAATTTTAGTTGCAATAAGGTCAGATACTATTTAGCAAATTTGTTTTCCGAATTTTTGTTTTTCAGCTTTTATTTCATACCCAAGCGATTTATAGAGAAAGGTAATATTATTGTGCATTTATATTTCAACGAATGTGAGGAGGTTTAAATACTTTTCGTCCTGCCCTCTTGTAACTTTGAAGAATTTCTCTTGAATTTTCCTCGTTATTTTGAAATCTCCGCTTCCTATTTTTATACCATCTACTTCTCTTATTGGAGTTATTTCGGCTGCGGTTCCTGTGAGGAATGCTTCATCTGATGTATAAAGTTCATCCCTTGTAAATCTTCTTTCTTCGCACTCTATACCAAGTTCTTTAAGGAACATCATTACAACTTTTCTTGTGATTCCTGGTAAAATTGAGTAGGGTGGTGGAGTAGTAACTTTGCTGTCTTTAACTATAAAGATGTTTTCTCCTGCGCCTTCTGCTACGAAACCATCTGTATCAAGTAAGATTGCCTCGTCGTATCCGAGTTCTTTTGCTTCTCTTTTTGCGAGAATGGAATTAACATAGTATCCGCAAACCTTTGCTTTTGTCATTGATGCATTTATATGGTGCCTTTGAAATGATGATATTTTTGCTCTTATCCCATTTTTAACCCCTTCTTCCCCAAGATAAGTCCCCCATGGCCATACAGCAATCGCTACGCTTACAGGGTTTGTATATGCGTAAAGCCCCATTTCTCCGTCTCTTATGAAAATTATTGGTCTTATGTACCCTGACCTTACTTTGTTTATTTTTACGGTTTCGATAACCGCTTTCTCTAATTCATCTTGACCGAAAGGCGATTTTATACCAACTATTTTTGCTGAATCAATCAATCTTTTTATGTGTTCCTTGAGGCAGAATATTTCGGACACTTTCTCATTTACTTCATACACTCTTATTCCTTCAAATACTCCCAGACCATAGTGTAGAGTATGGCTTAAAACATGAGTTTTTGCATCTTCCCATTTTACAAATTTTCCATCGAACCAAATGAATTCTGTCTTTTCCATTTTGTTCTCTCCTTTCTTTCTTTTCTTTTTTTAATTTATTATTTCCCTTTGTCTTTTTTGTTGGCTATAATCTTTTTTAATTACTGAAACCAAGATTAAGAAATTTTATTCAGGGCAAATTAAATTTACAAGTTGCAAAAATTTCAATGGAGCCTGAATAATCTGGTTCTTCGAATGAAGTGATTATTGATTAAAAAGAATTAGAAAATCTGTGAATAAAGATTTCAGCAAAAAATGAAAAATTTTATATTATTATAAATTTTCGCTTATGCGTTTTGACGAGGAAAGGCGGGGGATCTTGTCTGATTTAAGGCAGTTCAAAAAGTTAGAAACAAAAATCCTGAAATTTGCTGACGCAACAAGTGTCGGTATAGGCGGTGAGCCATATTGTTTTGTTTTCCCAAGAACTGCAAACGATCTGGAAAGTGTAATGCATTATCTTATATCAAAGCAGATACCCTTTTGGGTTATTGGTAACGGGACGAAAATGCTCGTAAGAGATGGCAAAATAGGGAGGGTAGCGGTTTCTCTTGCAAGGTTTGATTTTCAGCAATGCACGGAAGATAAGCATACTGTTTCCGTAAAGGTTGGAGCAGGGACATCTTTGCAGTTTTTAGTTGCTCTGGGAATAAAAAAAGGTCTTGATGGAGTGGAGAAAATAACCGGTATTCCAGGGTGTGTTGGCGGTGCTATAAAAGTAAATGCTGGAACTCGGCTCGGCTCAATATCTGAGTTCGTTGAGGATGTTGAGGTTCTAACTCTTTTTGACGGAACTTTTAAAATAGAAAGATTAAAGCCTAAATTTGCTTATAGATGGAGCAGTATAGGACCTAATCAGATTGTTCTCTCTGCTAATTTCAAATTCAAAAAAACAGAGCCGGCTCGTGTTAAAGAGAATGTTTCCAAGTATCTTAAAAAGAGGTTTGAGACGCAACCTGTTAACTCAAAGACTTTTGGATGTATGTTCAAGAACCCTCCAAATGGAGAATCAGCCGGAAAAATAATAGATGAGCTTGGACTTAAAGGTTTCAGATTAACAAAAAGGATTAAGGTATCTTCTATTCATGCAAATTTCATCGAAAACGAGGGCGGTGCTTGTTTTCAGGAAGCCGATGAACTTATAAACTACGTAAAAGATAAAGTTAAGCAAGAAAGAAAAATTGAGCTCGAAGAAGAAGTTATAAAGCTCTGTGATTAGGAAAGAAGAAAACAAATTTGCTCTTATAAAAGGATTTACCCTAATAGAAGTTGTAGTCTCTGTTTTCATTGTTTCTTTCGGTATTGTTGTTTTATTTGGAATATTGTTTTCTATGCTAAATTATAGGGATGTTATAGAGAAGTCAGCAGATAGGGAGGCAACCGCTATATATGTGCTAAATGATCTCAGAAGGGAATTTGAGTCTTTATACCATTGTGCCGGATGTGGATTTATTCTTCAAGAGATGGGTTTTTTTGGGAGACCTTTTGATAGTATAATTTTTACAACTTACTATGGAGGCTCTCATAGAGAAATAGAATATGTTTTTGAGCAGGAAAAGGGAAAGGAAACCGCTCGGCTCCTGAAGAGAATAGATAATAAATTAGACGGAGATTTGAGAAGAGGAGGTTTTTTTATACCAATTCTTGAAGGTATTAAATCCTTTGATGTCAAAGCCTTCGGAGACAAGGGGTGGCAGGAAAGATGGGATCAGCAGGATGGACTTCCGAAGTTTATTGAAATAAATTTGTCTTTGGAGTATGGTAAAAATAAAGAAAGGAATCTTAGAATTTTTGTTGAACCAAGACACAAAGATATAATAGGTGGAAGGGGAGTTCTGATAACACCTTCAAAGTAGATCATTCTTTTGTACGAATATCCTTCGTTTTCTCAACCTTTCCGCTGAATCTATATCGTTGATATGGAGAATTTTTACTGAAAGATATATGTTGTCTTTCATTTCTCTTGTCTTTTTTGCCGATCTTAATTCTGTTTCAAAGAATTTCCCTTTCTCATCTCCTTCGATGAAGATTTTAAGTTTTTCTTTTCGCCATATTTTTTCATTTTCTTTTGGAGATACAACCGCTACTGCTCCCTGTAAGCCTCTCGGTTTTGTTATGACCCCTATCACTTCAAGTTCGGATTCATCTTTTTCAACTTCTGGTATAAAACTTGGAATTAATCCTAATTCTACTTTTACTTTTCGAGGCATATCATCTTGACATATATATACATCTTGTGCTATCAATTTTCCTGCGTCTTCAGGTTTTATGTTCAGTTTCATTATTGCTAATCCATTTTTGTATTCTTTCAAAAGTTTCAATCTGTATTCTTTTAATTCTTCGTTTTCTTTTATGAATATTCTTGGGGGCATTTTTTCTTTTGGGATTCTTTTCCTTATTCTTACAGCAATTTTCCCTTTTGTTCCGTGAGTTTTTGCAACATAACCTATGTATATGTATTTTCTCCCTTTATAAAACACTTTTCCCCACCTATAAAATAGGCGTTCTTCTTATGTGAATTAGCATAAGTTCTACTTTTTTTTATTTTAATATCAAATAAACTTCCCAAAAAACTTAATATTTCCAAGACTTAATATCTCTTGTATTTTAAAAGTTCCTTTTTCGTTTTTGGCAATCTCTGAAATCTTTTTTACAACTTTACTGAATGCTTCTGATTTTTCTTTGTATTTCCCGGCCAGAACTACTAGAAATTTAGAGATAGACCTTTATTTTATTTGAATTTTACTTGAAGCATGTTTTTTGTATTTGAGAAATTACTTTATGTATTATTTTTCTTTCTATTGTGATTTTTGACTTTGATACTGAAAGTGTGTAATCACGAGGGTTTGGAGCTGAGAAGACCTCCTGAACAGAAAATCTTCCGGAACTTTCCTTTGCGTCTTCGCACAATATTTTATATTCTGTGTCTACTTTTACTTTATAGGTTTTTGGATTTCCTTCTTGATCGAAAAATTGTGGTGATTCTTCGTATCTTGTGATCACAACTTCTGCCCTGACTTTTTTAGATTGATTTTTTTCTTCCTCTTCTTTTTTTCCGCCTACTATTATATTTTTTTCTATTGTCCATGTTGAATAGCTTTTTATAAAAATTTCAGCTTTTATGGTTTGTCTTTGTGAGCAGAAAGTAATTTGTGCAAAAAAAATAGAAACAAAAAAAATGAATAGAATTGGGGAAAAGTAAAGAGTGATTGAGTAAAAATATTGAGTAATTTTATTCTTCATTTGGGGGAGATTTTTCTTCGTTTGGATGAGATTTTAGTATTTTTTGCAGAACCTCAACTATGTGTTTTGCTTCCATACTTTCTGGGTTTATTTCTGACGCTCTTTTTGCGAATTCTAACGCAATGGGAATATGACCCGTTTGAGCGAGTATTATAGATATTCTCAAATACGCTGTAAATTCGTTTGGATTATTCTTTATAATGTCCATATATGTTTTTACTGCATTCTGGATTTCTCCTTCATATTCATATACTGATGCTAATCTGTAGAGGTAGGTTATATTGCCAGTGCTCTCATAATTTTTTTTGAGTTTTTGGAATATCTCTTGTCTTTCATCTTTCAATACAATAAACAAAGATATTATAAGGAAGACGGGAAAGAAGATAAACTTTAGTCTAAAATCTTTTAATTCTTGGTAAAAGATATAAGCCAAAAATAATGAGAAAAAAATTAGAGCTACACCTTCAAAGCTCAATAAGTTTTTTAAGTTTGGAAAGTAATGCATATTGAATGAATTTATTTACTTGGGAATATTTTTTCATTTCGGCTACCTTTTTTGAACTAAAAATAATTTTTGAATTAAATTATTTTTATAGAGGGAGGGAAGGTTATGGAAATTAGATTTGGTAAGTTTTTTGAGCTATTTAATAAGCTTTTTAGATTGAGCTTTAATTTTTATTTGATCTATATATCTTTTTTATTTATTTTTGAAGGTTTGATTTTTTCTTGTGCGAAAAAACCATCAATCCCATCACAAGTTCCGGAAGAAAAAAAGAAAGAGATTCAAGATAAAAAGAGAGCGGAAAAGGAGGAGATAGTAAAGAAGGCGGAAAAACTTACTTTTGAGGAAGCCAAAGCTTCAATTGTTGCTGACCCGTATGTTATTTTCGGAATAGGTTTAAGAAAGGAGGCTGATGGAAATTTAGATGAAGCAGAGCGATTTTATTCTTATGCCATAGAACTTAAACCAAATATGGCAGATGCGTGGGTAAATCTTGCAGAAGTAAAAAGTAAAAAAGGAGAAGTAGATCAAGGAATAAAAGTTCTTGAGGAAGCCGAAAAGGTTCTCGTTGGTGATCCAAAAATAAAATCTCAAATTGCACTTCTTTATATGAAAAAAGGAGATTACAAAAAAGCAGAAGAAGTATTAAAAAAAGCATCTCTTGAAATTGGGATGAAAAAGGAGATAGAGAAAACGATGGGATATTTGTTTATGGAAACTGGGAGATATAATCTCGCACTTTTTGTTTTTGAGGAACTTTCGAGGAAATATCCTGATGACCCTGAAAATTTCTTTATGAAAGGTGAAATTTATATGAAAACAAATAATTTTGCTGACGCAGCGAGGGAGTTTGAGAAAGGACTGAAACTCAAAAGAGATAAAGTTATTTTTTTGAAGTTGGGTATATCCTACTTTAAATTGAACGCAATAGACGATGCGGAAAGAGCTTTTAATGAAGCAATTTCAGAGGACCCTAATATGTGGGAGGCATATTTGAACCTCGGACTTATTTACAAAAGGAAAGGAAATTTTGAAAAATCAGAGGAAATGTATAAGAAAGCTTTGAGTTTTGGCAAAAGACCTCAAATATTATATAACCTTGCAAATCTTTATGAAACTATGTCTTCATACTATCAGATGTCAACTCAGAAATCTCTTGAATATTTGAGGTTAGCAAAGAATTATCTTAAAGAGTATTCGGAGTCAGTTCAAGATCAAACAGAAAAAGATGCAATTTTGAAAAGAATAGAGAAGCTTGAAAAGGCAGAGAAAAAAGCAGAAGAAAGACTTGAAAAGGAGATAAAGAAATTGGAGAAAGGTAAAGAAGGGAAAAAATAAAAATCATTTTGATAAAAGAAAAAGTATATTTAAGGCTAATTACGTTAAAGTGAAGGTGAAAACCCATGGAGAAGTTGTTATCAAGATTTTATTTATCTCGTAATATTTCAAAGCAGCTGAAAGGCAGAATAGAAAATATTGTTGAGAAGAACGGAGTTTTAGGTAAAATTTTAAGAGAGTTGTCCCCTATAATTTTTGTAGCATCAAAAAGTAAAAATATATCGGACCTAAAATCGAAATTAAGAAAGTACTTTTTTACGAGGGAAATTTTTGATAACAATACAAGGCTTGTCAAAATTTCTTCTTTGGGTACAGCTTTTGAGCTTGGAATAATAGATGAACTTCAAAATAAGGGAAAAGTAAGTGCAGATGATATATCAAAAAGTCTTGGTCTCAATTTACCAAGAACTGAAACATTGCTCGATTCTCTTGCTTACTTTGGATTTTTGAAAAAAGAGGGAGATTTTTACTCATTAGATGAGGATTTCAAAGAAGTTATAAAGGTATGGGGAGATGAGATAAAATTTCTGTGGTCTCAACTTAAAGGTTTTTCAGATCTGCCAAGCATAGTTCGTTTAGGCGAACCTTCTCCAAAGCTCAATATATACAACTTGGAAAGTGATTACAGAAATTTACTTTTTAGCGTGAATTCTTTTTTATATTCTGCGACTCGAGAACTTATGGAAAAGTTTGAGTTCAAAAATATAAGGAGAATAATGATAGGTTCTATGGGAATATCTTTTGCAAAAAATATCCAGAAAAAATTTCCAGATGTTCAAATACATATAGGATGCTATCCCCATCTTATAGATGAAGTCCCAAAATTAATAGAGAAATATAAACTGAAAAATGTTGTATCTATGAAAAAGCACAAAGGAATACCGAGAGAAGATAGATGGGGAGATGAAGAAGAAGGATATGATCTTGTTTTCTTGACGAAAAAATTGACTTTAAGACCACTTGATGAGTTCGGAAGTGAGTTTTTAGATAAATCAAATAAGGTCCTTAACGAGGGTGGATATGCAGTTATATGGGAGGCTATTGTTTCAGACGATGGTTTGAAAGGTCCGGTTGAGGAATCAATTCTCGATCTTCTTGTAAGTTTTTCCGGAAAAAGATGGAAGGAAAGCGAGATGAAAAGTTATGTTTTCTCAAAAGGTTTTTCTGATTTCACCATTGTAAAATGTTTTGCTGGAAAGGTAACTTTTGGAGTAGCGGTAAAATGAGTTAGTATTGATAAACAAGTTAGATGAGGATTTTTATAACAGGTGGAATAGGTAGTGGTAAAAGTTCGTTTGCACTGAAAAAGGCGGAAGAAATTTCAGAAAAATATAAAATTTCAAAGAAAATATTCGTAGCAACTGCTGAACCTTTTGATGATGAAATGAGACTAAAAATACAAAATCATAAAAAAGAAAGGGAGGGATTAGGATGGGAAACTCGGGAAGAGCCGATGAATATATGGAATGCGTTTGAAGAGGAGAAGAACTTTTTGGCTATTGTTGATTGTATAACAACTTGGCTTGGAAACATTTTTTTTTACTTCCGCAAAGATATGAATAAAATAGATGATATTTTGGAGAGTTTTAAAAGATTTGTTCTTTCTCAAAATTTCGGTGTAATGATTTTTATATCTAACGAGTGTGGGCAGGGTATAATACCTCAAGATGAACTTACAAGATTGTGGCTCAGAAAGCTTTCTGAGATAAACAAGTTTTTAGCCCAGATGTCAGATGAGGTTTATTTTATGGTCTCTGGAATACCTATGAAATTGAAGTGATCGCTTTACTATTTTTCTTCCTCTGTATTTTTTTTCTCCTTTTATTTTTTTCTCTTTTATTCTTTCTCTTCTTTTGTTTCTTTCCTTTTGTTTATTGATTTTAGGATGAGCAAGATAATTGTAAAGGCGAAAAATTGAGTTACTCCAAGTATGATAAAAGATAGGTTTAATCCAACCTTGTTTATTATGAATCCCATAGATGTTGGTCCAAGTATGTTCCCGAGTGAGAAAGCCCAGTCCATAAATCCTATTGTTCCTCCGACTTTGTTTTTTCTTTTTGCTTCCTTTCCGATTTCTGCCATCAGAAATGGGTAAGAGAACGCGCTTAAAGCTCCAGAAAATATAAAAACTACAAATATAATTGAAGGTGAGCTTGCATAAGATATAAGTGTTAGGGGAATTGTGGAGGTAATGCAAAATATTAAGGAAAAAGATAGCTTATCCTTTACTTTATCTACAAATCTTGCTGATGAGTATTGAAGTGCGGATGAGATTATTGCGTAAGCCGTTAAGGTTAATCCTATCTTTACTTTGTCAAAACCTTCATTTTCTAAAAGCAGAGGTGAATATGATATTATGGAACCTCTCTGCCACATAACAAGAAACCATATTAAGAAAGAAAAAATAAAGATATTAGAAGAAATTATATCCTTTACTTCTTTCATTATGGGTTGAGAGGCTCTTTTCTTTTTTTCTGGTTCTTTCATCAGAATAAGGGAGATTATAGTGGCTATTATTCCGGCTATCCCCATCATATAAAAAGCAGCATTTTCTCCGTAGAATTTAGCCAGAACTCCTCCTATTGATGGTCCTAATCCAAAACCTAAAAGCAGAGAACCACCAAGTATTGCCGCTACAAGTCCTTCTTTTCCATAAGGCACTTTATCCATAGCATATGCAAAGCTTATGGGTACTATCATAGATGAAGCTGCACCGTGGATTAGTCTTACCAGAAATAGAGATAAAAAATTTCCCGCGTGAGCATACAAAAAGGATGTAATTGAATAAACAATAAGTCCTGATACTATAAAGATTTTTCTTCCATACCTATCAGAGAGGAATGAGAATGTTGGAACAGAAACAAGACGGGAAATTGCAAAGCCTGAATATATAAGACCGACGAGCTTTTCTCCTCCTATTCTTTTTGAGAAGTCAGCAAGGAACGGAATTATAAAACCTATACCAAGTATTGCTGTAAATATTATAAGCGCTGAATGTATCACATCTGCAAGATACTTCTTTTCGCCAAATTGATTTTTTTCATCTTTGAAGCTAACGTGAGTTTCTTCTGAATCAAGACTGTCGGTTTGAAGTTGCTCTTTTCTGCCTCCTTCTTTCAAAGATTTCATAACTTTTCAAGTTATGTAAGAGCTATTTATTTTTTAGAGCTTCAAATTCTTTTAGATTAGTATTTGTACTTGATGTTTGTATTTTACTTGGGGTGATTTTTCTGAAAGAAAATATTTCAAAAAAATTGATATTTAATTCTGATATTAAATTCATAAGATAGGAGGCCGTCTTTATGGAAGTATTAAGGGATGGAAGGTTCTACGAAGAGATAAGACAGCAGGTCAGGGAATTTGCAGAGAAGGAAATCAGGCCTATTGCACACAAATACGATATGCAAGATAAGGAAATTCCTTGGGAAATAATTCACAGAATGGCAGAGCTGGGATACTTTGGAATTTTAGTCCCTGAAAAGTGGGGTGGTCTTGGTTTAGATTATATGAGTATGTCAATAGTTGCAGAAGAACTTTCTCGGGTTTGGCTATCTTGCGGAAGCGTGATGACAAGAAACATAATTGCGGAAACTCTTCTTTTGAATAATGGTACAGAAGAGCAGAAAGAGAAGTATTTGCCAGGGCTTGCGCAGGGAAAAATTTTTGCGGCTGCCGCTTTTACTGAACCGAACGCTGGAAGCGACACCGCCGGAATGAAACTAAAAGCCCAAAGAGTGGAGGGCGGATGGATTTTAAACGGAACAAAAACATGGTGTACATTTGCAAATAGAGCTAATATCTTGGTCGTTCTCGCAAGAACAGATCCTAACCCCCCTAAAAGACACATGGGACTATCTATTTTTATAGTTGAGAAAGAACCTTCCGAAGCTCATGAAGGAATAAAGCATCCAAATATAGTTGGTGAGCTTATAGAAACGGTAGGCTATCACGGTATGCACTGCTGGACATTACATTTTGAGGATTGTTTTGTTCCAGAGCAAAACCTTATAGGTTTGGAACCTGGAAAGGGTTTTTATCAACTTATGCAGACATATGAATCAGCAAGGATTCAGACTGCTGCGAGGGCGATAGGAGTTGCACAAGGAGCTTTTGAACTTGCAATAAAGTACTCAAAAGAAAGGTATCAGTTTGAAAGGCCAATCTCAGAATTTCAACTTATAAGGGCTAAGCTTGCAAAGATGATGACCTACATAGAAGCCGCAAGACAGCTCACATATTATGCTTGTAGAATGAAAGACTCTGGTAAAAGGTGCGATTTGGAAGCAGGAATGGCAAAACTTTTTGCAGCTGAAATGGTTGAATATGTTACGTCAGAGGCTATGCAAATATTCGGTGGCTACGGATACTCAAAAGAATATGAAATAGAAAGATACTGGAGAGATGGAAGACTTTTTAGAATATTTGAGGGAACATCTGAAATTCAAGAGGAAGTCATAGCTAAACGCCTACTTGAAATTTATTGAGATTTTGATTTAGGTAATTTTATGCTCACAAATTTGCGTTTAAAAAATTTTTGACTCTCTTCGTTACAAGTCTTTATGATTGATAACAAAAAAGCAATAGAAATATCTCAACTTGTAAAATCAAAAGAGCTCAAAGTAAGAGAAGTAGTTGAATATTTTCTCAAAAAAATAAAAGAAAAAGATGAAAAAATAAAAGCATTTATAACCACGTGTGAGGAAGAAGCGATAAGGCAGGCAGAGAAAGTTCAGGAAGGTATAATGAAAGGCGAGTACTTGGATTCGGCAATAGTTGGGGTTCCCGTTGCTGTCAAAGATAATATTGCAACACAGAATATAAGAACGACTTGTGCTTCAAAAATTCTTGAAAACTGGATACCTCCATACGATGCAACAGTTATAAAAAAACTAAAATCAGCCGGTGCAATAATAATAGGTAAGACAAATCTTGATGAATTTGCTATGGGCTCATCAACGGAAAACTCTGCTTTTTTCCCGACAAGAAATCCTTTTGATTTGGAAAGAGTTCCCGGAGGCTCCTCTGGTGGTTCAGCAGCAGCTGTTGGAGGAGGTGAAGTTCTTTTGGCTCTTGGATCAGATACGGGGGGTTCAATAAGACAGCCCGCGAGTTTCTGCGGAGTTTTCGGACTTTGCCCAACTTATGGAAGAGTTTCAAGGTTTGGACTCGTTGCCTTTGCGTCATCTCTTGATAGAATTGGTCCGTTTTCTGTCTTTGTGGATGACTGTGCAGCCTTACTTTATCATATAGCAGGATATGACTCTCTTGATTCAACTTGTCCGCCCGTGCCAGTCCCTGATTACATTCAAAGCATAAATGACATGATAGATAAAAAAGTTAAATTGAAAATGGGAGTTCCTCATGAATTTTTTGACGTTGATGGGCTTGACCAAAGAGTCAAATCAAAGGTTTTATATGCAATAGAAAGATTAAGTTCTGAATTTGGATTTGAAATTGTTGAGATTTCTCTGCCGATGGTAAAATATGCTCTCCCTATATATTACATAATTGCTCCTGCGGAAGCTTCTTCAAATCTTGCAAGGTATGATGGAGTAAAATACGGAACCAGAGTTGAGGGTGAAGATATTTTTGATATGTATTATAAAACCAGAAATGCTGGATTTGGAGACGAAGTCAAAAGAAGAATTTTCATAGGAACATTTGTCCTTTCATCAGGATACTACGATGCGTATTATCTCAAAGCTCAAAAAGCAATTACAGTTGTTATAAGAGAGTTCCAATCTGCTTTTGAGAAAGTTGATGTTATAGTTTGTCCGGTCTCACCCGAGTTGCCATTCAAACTCGGAGAAAAGACAGACGATCCTATAAAGATGTACCTTTCAGATATTTTTACTATACCGTCGTCGATCGCGGGACTTCCGGCTATATCTTGCCCCGTTGGATTTGTTAATGAGGATAATAAGAAATTGCCCGTTGGTCTTCAAGTTATAGGTAAGCCTTTTGATGAATCAACTATTTTATTTCTGGCAAAATGTGTTGAAATGCTTCACCTTGATTAAAATAGCTCAAAATCGCGAATATTTTGCTGTTTGTCATCTTCTATATTGTTTTGTGTTTTATTTCTTCCTTCTTCTTCGTCATTTTCTTTTTCTTCCGTTTGGACATCTTCTTTTGCCGTTGGAGCTTGGAAGAAACTTTGAGGTAAAGCCATGATGTAATATTGGGAATCTGAAATTTCTCCTGTTTTCGGGTCTATTTTTGCAAATGCTACACCGTCTGGAACCTTAAAATCTTCTCCTTTTAGTTTCTGCTGATATTTCTTCATAAATTCAACGAATATCGGGAGGGCAACGGTTGGACCTGCTGACACTCTCGAACCTATTGGAGTAAAATCATCTTTTCCTACCCAAACTGCTACTACTATTTCGGGGGTGAAACCTATGAACCAGGTATCTCTCCCATTATTTGATGTCCCTGTTTTTCCGGCTACCGGAACCCTGAGAACTTTTGCTCTCCAACCAGTTCCATGTAGAACTACATTTCTCATCATCCATGTCATAATAAATGCTGTTTGATCTGATAGTACCTTTTGCTCTTCGTTTTCTTCTTCAAAAATTATGTTTCCTGCTTTTTCTACTTTGCTTATTATTTTGGTTTTCACAAGTTTTCCTCCGTTTGCGAATGGTGTGTATGCTCTTGCAATTTCAAGCGGACTTAGAGAGATTGAACCCAGTGCTATTGTCAAATCGTAGTTCTCGCCAGATACATCAATGCCCAATTTCTTCATCATAGCTATTATTGTTTGAAGACCTATTCTGTTTGCAACTCTTACTGTTGCAGCGTTTATTGATTTTGCGAGTGCTTCTTGAAGTGTTATATGTCCCACAAAGCCTTCAAAATTTTTAGGTGCCCATTCTTGAACCTCACTTTCGTTTACTCCTTCTCCTTTCCACTCAAAAATTACCGGTGTATCCTCAACTTGTGTTGCCGGTGTGAATAACCCACTCTCTATTGCTGCGGTATATACTATGGGTTTTATAGCAGAACCAACTTGCCTTTTTGCCTGTGTTGCTCTTATAAATTGAGATTTTGAAAAATCGTATCCTCCAACAAGACATAGTATATCTCCACTTTTTGGTGAGAGAACAATAATTGCTCCTTCAAGTTCAACCCTTTCGGGAATAGGACAGAAAAAATTTTCGTCTGGACACTTCCTCGCAATTATTTTCTGACCAGGTTTGAGAACATCGGCAAATTCAGGGCTTATAAATCCAATTCTGGGATTGTTCTTCAATTTTTCTTCTTTTTCTTTTTTATCGCTTTGATTTTCTTGTTGGATATCATATATTGTCGCTTTTATTCCTGTTGGGGTGATCTGCATTACTTCTGCCGAGAATAATCTATCTTTTTCTTCAAATTCTTTTTCTTCGCCTGACGGGAAGATTACACTTTTTAATCTTGGGGAAACCTTTATTTTTTCTGGGTCGGTGAGAGGGGGCTTCCCGTTGAGAATTTCAACCCTTTCTATTCCCCACCTTAAAGCTGTTTCTGCATATTCGTAGCAATCTTCATCCAAAGTCGTAAATACTTTGTATCCTCTTTTTATTTCTTCTTCGTTTCCTATAAGTCCAATAAATTCTCTTCTTACTTGCTCTAATGACCAGAAATATCTGGTGAATCCTCCATCCCATGACCACACTTTGATTTTTTCATTTTTAGCTTTTTCGTATTCTGATTCTGTTATGAAGCCGAGTTCTTTCATTCTTCCGAGTACCCAAATTTGTCTTTTTCTTGCTGAATCTGGGTAGCGGATTGGAGAATAATAAATCGGTGACCTGGGTAGTGCTGCGAGTAAGGCTGCTTCAGCTAATGTTATATCTTTTAGGTCTTTTTTAAAGTAGTTTCTTGCTGCTGCCTTTATGCCCCAAGCTCCGTTCCCAAAATATATTGATGAAAGATACAAGGATATAATTTCTTCTTTTCTCATAGCTTTCTCAATTTTTATTGCATATACTATCTCTTTCAATTTGCGGTCAAAGGTTCTCTCGTGTGAGAGGAAAAGATTTTTTGCCAGTTGCTGAGTTATTGTACTACCACCTTGTACAATTCTACCTTCACGAATATTATTTATTGCTGCTCTTATGATAGCTTTCGGATTTATTCCCTTGTGTGATAAAAAATCTTCATCTTCCGCTGCTATGAAAGCCTTTATTATATACGGTGGTATATCCTCGTATTTTACGGGTTCCTTGTATCTTTCAAAAATAGTCCCTATTATCTTTTCATTCCTTGAAATAAAGAAAGTTGGTTCAGGGATTGAGTAGAACTTTGAAAGAATTTCCTCACGTGTTATGGTATCTTCGTTTATTTTTTCAAAAAAGCCTACGATGATTTCTGGTTTGGAATAAGATATAAATCCAAGAGTTCCTATTGCTATTCCTACTAATATTATGCTTATGAAAGCTAACTTTAATATTTTTGCCTTCCTTCTTAGTGCTTTAATTCTTTTCTTTTTGATCCTTATTTTTGCCTCGAACTTCACCTAAAAATAAAAATTAGTCCTATGTCGTGAATATCACACAAATTCTAATAAGTTATTTTTTCAGAATCTTCCGCTCACATGAGTTATATATGTATGAATGAGTAACTTTTTTTTTCCTTACCTTATTTTTTTTCCTTACCTTATTTTTTTTCAATTCCTGATAGAATAATATCTATCGTATCGCTTATATCTTTTTGACTCGCTGATTTTGATGCGAGTTCTTTTGCTAATGTATGAATTATAAAATTTACTCTCTTTATATCTAAGTTTTCTCTGAAAACTCCTTTTTCTATTCCTTCTTTTATCGCCTCTTCTATGAGCTTTATCTCCCTTGATGCGAGTTCTTTTAGTCCAAGTCGCTCTATTTCTCCTCTTAATTCACCTACTATTTCCTCTCCTATATTAAAGTTCTTTATTATTTTCTTTGTCCCTTCGACTTTTGCTTCAACAAGTTTTTTCAGCTTATCGTGTGGAGTTTGAGCGTTTTTGACCTCTTCTTCCATCATAGCTACAACTTTTGATATCTCATCTTGCAAACATGCTTTGAAAAGTTCATCCTTTGAATCAAAGTAATAGTAAATTGCTGCTGCTGTGAAACCTATTTCTTTTGCTATATCCTCCATTATCGTTTTTCTTACACCATACTTTGAGAATACTCTTTTTGATAATTCTATTATTCTTTGTCTTCTTTCCTCCTTAGGTCTTCTTTTTCTCTCTCCCATATTTATTTATACCTCCTTTTTTAATTTATTCTTCCTCTTTCGTAAAATTTTAACTTAATTTTAAAAAAAAAGTTAAAAATATTATCAGAAATTTTCTTTTAGAAATTTTCGGATTTTATTTTTTGTTTTCTTCTATGGAAATTTTCAAGATACTTCTGTTTCTTTAAAGCGTTAGATTTGTCGCAAATATATTAGGAAGCCCAGTAAAACCATCGGAACCTAACCTTTCTGTTATCCATTTCTACTTCCCTTGTCAAAGGACTCATATTCCCATTTGTCTTTTCTGTGTTTTTCACCTATGCCCGATAAAGTGCCTTGTATTTTTTTCATTTTCTTTTGAGTTCGTTTAGTCTTTTTCTGCGATGACGATTTTTTGAGTTTTCAAATAAAGCTCTACTAAATTCATACTTTTTCTAATATAGGAATTGTGGATGGAATAGATCAGACTTTGATTAAAAATTAGGTTCTACTTTACATCCTTTGCCGAGATATCTGTGCTTTCTCGCTCCCCACATTTACCCGAAAATATCTTTTTTGGTTATATCCTCTTGATTTGCAAATTTGAAAAATTTTCGGTGATTTTTTATAAAAATTTCCACTACTTTATTAACCACACAAATT
>Ga0197143_1000771_pt1 | contig 30934 bp, 24 predicted proteins | sample GBS70_MetaG_FD_148603 | JGI IMG/M metagenome (GOLD analysis project Ga0197143, IMG submission 148603) | Sediment microbial communities from Great Boiling Springs, Gerlach, Nevada, United States - GBS 70_MetaG | ecosystem: Environmental > Aquatic > Thermal springs > Hot (42-90C) > Sediment... | reverse complement strand
GGCTCAAGCAGGGAACACGCAGCGCTTGTGCTACGCTACCTTGGCATAAGAGCTGTCATAGCAAAATCGTTCTCTCGGATCCATTGCGCAAACTTGATCAACTTCGGTGTATTGCCCCTCACATTCATCAATGACGAAGATTATGAGCTGATCCGCAATGGCGATGAGCTTGAGCTTCCCGATGTGGCACAAAGGCTTAGAGAAGGTCAACCGATAATCGTGCGTAACATCAGCCAGAGGAGGGAGTTTATCGTGCGTCACCCATTGACGCATCGCCAAGTTGAAGTTGTGCTCGCTGGTGGCGTGCTCAACATGGTTTGCTCTCGTAGCTCTTAAGCTGCTTGCAAACGCAACCCTTTGGAGGTGTTGTCCATGAAGTTGGCAGATGGGGTAGTTGAGGAAGTGCTTGATAATGGATTAAAAGTGCTTGTCAAGGAGGACCACTTTGCACCGCTTTCAAGCTGTTATGTTTGGTATCGTGTTGGCTCAAGGAATGAGCATCCGGGCATAACTGGGATCTCGCATTGGGTTGAACACATGCTGTTCAAAGGGACACAAAGGTTTCCAAAGGAACTCCTGATGCGCCTGATTGAGCGCAAGGGCGGAAGGTGGAATGGTTTCACTTCACACGATTACACAGCCTATTTTGAAGACTTGCCCGCAAGTGAAATAGAGCTTGCTATTGAGATTGAAGCTGACAGGATGTGCAATGCTACATTTGACCCAAAGGAGGTAGAGGCAGAACGGACGGTCATAATAAGCGAAAGGCAAGGCGCTGAAAACCATCCCGAATTCTTGCTCAGTGAGGCTGTTCAATCGGTCGCTTTCTTAGTGCACCCGTATCGTTGGAGTGTCCTTGGGTATGAAAGTGACATACGATCAATAACTCGTGACGAACTCTTCTCCTTCTACAAGCGCTACTATGCTCCAAACAACGCTGTGCTTGTTGTGGTTGGTGATGTTAAAGCCTCTGAGGTTATAAAGCTTGCAAAAAGATTCTTTGGGCATCTTGATAGGGGTGAGGAGCCACCGCAGATTAGAACCACAGAACCACCACAGGTTGGCGAAAGGAGGGTTGTGCTTAAAAGGCGCTTCCATGGTGAGTATGTGTTCATCGCATACCATATCCCAGAAGCAACACACAAGGACATATGTGCTCTGTATGCCCTTCAAGCTGTTTTGAGTTTTGGGATGAGCTCAAGGCTTTACAGGAACTTAGTTGAAGGTAACATAGCTGTGTGGGCAAGCGCACACATTGATGTTGCGAAGGATCCGTCACTGTTGTGGCTTAAGGCACAGGCGAGGGATGGCGTTGGAGTAGAAAGGCTTGAAAAAGCGCTTTTGGAAGAGGTTGATAAGGTGGCTCAAGATGGTGTCACAGCGAAGGAGTTGCAAAGGGCTTTGAATCAGGTTGAGGCGTCATTCGTTTATTCGCAAGAGGGTGTCTCAATGATAGCAATGCAACTCGGTTTCTTTGAAGTGCTCGCAAACTACAAGTATGCTGATGAACTCCTTGAGCAAATCAAGTCAGTCAGCCTGCAAGATGTGCAAACGGTAGCCCAACGCTATATGCATGAGGATAACAGGACAGTGGGACAATTCATGCCAATACGAGAGTAAGGTGATGCGTTATGCGCGAGCTTAAGATGAATGGCGGTTTGTTCAACCATACGGTAACTGATGGTGGTTCACCTGTGAACTTCAAGGCAATAAACCCGGTTGTGCACTCGCTAAAGAACGGTCTCACAGTCATAGCAGTTGAGAAACACAATCATCCAAGTGTGGTTTTGAGTGGGTGGTTGAAGGCGGGAAGCATAAGAGATGTGGAGGGGAAAAGAGGGCTCGCAAACATTACAGTGAAGATGCTGATCAAAGGCACAAGGAAGTATACATGGCAACAGATAGCTGAAGAGCTTGAAAGCCTTGGAGCTCACATTTGGACATGGTGCTCATGCGACTTCTGTGGTGTTGGTTTGCGTTGCCTACCAAAACATTTTGACCGTTGCCTCTCCATCCTCAGCGATGTGCTCACCCAACCGTCCTTCCCAAAGGAGGAGTTCGTAAAATGCAAATCACGCATCGTTACCGAACTTCGCACATGGGATGACAACCCTTGGGTAGTGGCTAAGAAGGTTCTCTTAAGGCTACTGTATCCAGAAACGCATCCATATCGCTATTTCCCTGAGGGCGAGGTTGAAGATATTGAAGGGTTGAATGTTGATGAACTGCGCGAATTCCACAGCCGTTGGTATCTTCCGCATATGACTACATTTGCCATCGTTGGTGATATCTCATGTGACGAAGTTTTCTCATCTGTTGAGCGTCACTTCTCTGGGTGGAATGTTGGTGATAAGCCTGTTGACGATGAAAAGGTTGAAGACCCTCAACCTCAGCCACCTCGCTTTGAGGTGCGCACCATAAGTGACAGATCACAAGCTGTTGTTATGCTGGGACAGTTATGCATCAGCCGAAGCAACCCAGACTATTACGCTCTAAACGTCTTCAACTGCATACTTGGTGGTAGCGCTGGCATCGGGAGGCTTTTCAACAGGGTCAGAGGAATTGAGGGGCTCGCATACAGCGTTTATTCAAGCATTTCAACGCACCTGTGTAGGGGCACATTCACAGTGGCTGCAGGCGTTGCCCCAGAATCTGTAAAAAGAGCTATTGAGAGCATGCGCCACCAGATATCAGCGATGTTCACCGATGAGCCACCAACTTATGAGGAGCTATCTGACGCTATCAATTACATTGTGGGTAGCTTCGCATTCAGCATTGAAACAAATGGTGGAATAGCTAATGCGATTGCAAGGGCTTATTCAATGGGGCTTGGTGTGGATTACATAAACAGACGCTGTGAGATATACCGCTCAATAACGCTTGAACAAGTAATTGAAGCTGCAAGGAAGCATATCAACCCAGATGCCTTATCAATCGCGGTTGCTGGAGCTTGGAGTGGGGAGTTGTGAGTTACCAGTTAAAGTTGCTTGATTCGCTCTTCAACATTTGGTGCTATAGACAGCTCATATACGTGCTTGTGTGGCGTGAGTTGCGCTTAAGATATAAGCGTGCTTTGCTTGGGATACTTTGGTCTTTGATACCACCGCTTGCGCAGGTCTTTATACTCGTCATAGTGGTTGAGCATTTCTTCAAGCGCGACTTGCCAAACCTATCGGCTTACTTCATGTGCGTAATTTTTGCTTGGCAATTCTTCAGCTCATCTATACTTGATGGCTGTTCATCTATCTTGCAACATGCTTCGCTCGTCAAGGCTTTCCCGTTCCCAAAGGAAGTTTTACCAATCGTATCTGTGCTGAGCAACCTTGTCCACTTCCTCATAAGCATGTCATTGCTCCTTTTATACCTGCTCATCTTGCGAGTGCACCTTGAACTTAAAGCGCTTTTTGTTTTTCCCATCATCCTCGGGCAGACCATATTCTGCATCGGCTTATCCCTCATGCTTTCTTGTTGGACTGTTTATTACCACGATGTGAAGTTCATAACTGACACAGCGCTTAAGTGGCTATACTTTGCTGTTCCCATCATGTATTTCCTTGAGGATGTGCCGAAGCGCTGGTTGAGGCTTTATATGCTTAACCCTTTAGCTGTTTACATTGATGCATACAGGAGGTTGCTCATGTATCCACCGCCATTGGAGGGCAAACAGCCTCTGGCAATTGATTGGTTTCATATAGCTCTTGCGTTTGCCATTTCGTTTTTCGTTTTCCTCGTTGGCTTGCTCATCTTTAGGAGGCATGCGGATAAGTTGCCCGAGTGGCTCTGAAAATTTGATCAACTTGTTTCTTCGTTTGCCCCTTGATGAAAGGTGAAACGCACCTGCTCAAAAGGCTTTAACGGTGATGGCTCATCAAGCCATGACACAAAAGTTTTTATTGCCTCCGCTTTCGTCATCTCCTTACCAGCGAACCGATTAAGCAATGTGTTGAGCACCCTGATCTTGGCTGGCTCATGCGAAATGGCTAAGTTTATGCACTCAATAACATCGTCGCTCAGCGCCTCAAGCCACATTTCATCACTATCATCGGGAGTAAGGCTTAAGAGCTTCTCAAGCCTTCGCCTTGTCAACGATGCTGGCATTGCTTCAGCGAAAGCCTCAACCTTTGACCTTATGTCGCATGACGAAAGGAAAGCCTTTGCCTCCCTTGAGGCGTTTGTAGCAATCTCCAGAATTCTCTCTGGTGGTATTAGCTCAACATGTTCAGCTAACCTTAGTTTGCAAACTTTGCACACTGGTGTATCCATCAGCTGGTTGCTCAACTGTTCTTCCTGCTGATGGCATTGCTTTGATAGCTCAACATTTACCGCTTTTAAGGCATCATCAATGCTTTGCATCGGTATCCTGATTTGCGTTAAGCGGTGCAGGAGTTTAAAAGTTGCGTTCCGCCTCAAGCGAACATATGGCTCAAAGCGTGAGGTAGCATGCTCACGGCGATGGTGTTCCAGATACTGCTTGGCGTAATCAACTTGTAGACTTTTCCACAACGCGAGCAGTTGGTTTAGCCTCGTGAGCATACCTTCACCTTCATCAAGAAGGGTTAGCAAGCCTTCTGCTCTCATCTTCAACTCGCCAGTCAATTGCAAGTCAGAGTGCGTTAGCCAGGTGTGCATCCTGCGCAACTCTTTGTAATTTTCGCTCAACAAGGTGTGAAGGTTTTTGAACTCATCATGTGCCTCTTTAAGCTCCTCAGGCTTTATGCCATTTGCTTGTAGCACGAGGACGAACTCCTTTAGCCCATCTTGAGGTGTTGCATCTTCTGCTATTGCGTTTATAGCTGTGTTGATTGTTGCGAGTGAGCCAAACGATTTTGCCCACATGGCGTTGGAATGCCTGAGTTCGGTGACAAGCAAGTTGAGTAATGTGCTACAGTGCTCGTGAGCGATTGAAGTTTCGTGTCCCCATGACTTGAGTTTTTGCCAGAGCGCCATCTGAGATGCAGTCTCCTCACGCTCAACGAAAGATATTCCAACAGCCTGCGCATACGAAGTCGCAGCTTCCCATACACTCCCTTCAACCATGTAAGATGGGCATAGCGTTCCTATGCACTTCGTTAGTGGAGAGCTAAGCCTGTTAATTGGCAGCGTGTTGCCATATCTATCAAGAGCCATCACTTCGCCACGCCTTAGAAGCACTGCTATAAGCAATTCACATTGCTCTTTGCGGAGCGCATATTCACTCTTTTGCAGGAGCGCTGAAACATGTTCATAAGGCAAGGGCGAATCTGCTTCAGCTATGCATTGGTAGGCAAGCCTCATTGCTCCTTCAAGTGGGGCATAGTATTGCAACGATTGTTTTGTTATACCAAGCGGTATTGCCACATGACGCCATAACTCTTGCACATCGGCACTCAAAGTTTGAATTTCCTCGCCAGCGAGGATTGCGTTAACAAGTTTCCTAAGTTCGTCTGACTGGCGCAAGCGAATGCTTGGTGCGATGCTCATAAAGCTTGGGAAAGCTTTAGGGACGGATGCACCGACAACAGCTATAAGCACGTCTTTGAAAGAAGCGTTCATGGGAAGAAGGGCTGATACTGGCAATTTCCTGTCAACTGTGATGAGCGTTCCATGTAAGTATGCGTTGCTGATTATACGAAGTGTTTCATTTCTCCTCGCCACCTCCTCCTCACGCAACCTCTGGTAGATTGCCATGCCTATATCGCTATCCCTGAGTGTTGGGTCTTCAAGTAGCATTGCTGCAGCTGTATTTTCCATCAAGCGCATCATCTCGCCTTTACCAATAGGTTTTGGTATGAGGATGACAAGTGCCTCTTTAAAGCGTTCGTTTTTGATTGAGTGTATCAGTTCGGTTGCACGCCTCTCTTGTTCGCTGATGGCTATCGGTGGCACGATGAGGAGGTGGATATCATAAGAGCAAGCCGGTGAGGAAATATGATGCACGATGTTGAGCAGTTCCTTTTCAGTCATGTTTCTCAAGTCGGCACATTGAAGCATTACAGTGAAGTCAACATTATGCCATTCAACAGTTGCAGTTCTCCCAGACCCTATCTTCGGGATTGCGAATTGGGCACTTGAAAGCGTCTGTAGAGCATATTCAACAACTCTTATGTCCTCGTCCGAGAAGCAGTCAAGCAAAGCGTTCAATCTGCGTTGCATCATCTCTGTAAGAGTTGTGCCCAGATCAATCACATAGATGTCGTCATACTCTTCGCCTCTCCTTGAGCAGGCAATGTAGTTCACATTTGTGCGGAGTGTCTCAAGCAGTGAGAGCATGTAGCTATAGTTCATTTCCCAACCTAAACCGAAGTCCCAAAGGAATGTGTGTGTTAGCCTTCTAACAGTAGCATCAATGCCTGCTATCTTGAAAACCACGAGTGTCCTTGCGAGCTTCTCAACTGAGGTTTTTCGTTCTGGTGCAATCTCGTTCACCTTACCATCAAGGTAGGGGATGACCTCATCTGCGTATACGTGCAAGTCTGGATGCGTAAGTATGTCGGGGCGGAAGTGCTCAAATATGCAGTCTGGGGTTATGAGTTGGAATGCGTCACCGTCAATTACATCGTTAACGATAGTCTGGATAAACTCAACGGCAGAGCGGGTGCGCGAGAAGAAGCGTCCTACAGCTCTCTCAAGGCACAAGATAGTGATGGGGTGAAATGGGTAGCAAGCCGCCAGCTCTTCGGCACTGAACTCAAGCATAGGGAAAGAAGTTACAAGGTTGCGATGCCATTGAAGTATGAATTGCCTAAACTTGTTTTCGTCTTTTGGTGGGAGCAAGTTTTTCCTAATGAGTTGGCGTATGTGAGTTAATGAGAGCTGATGGCGAATGTATCTGTCCTTGATCTGTGTGAGTGAGTATGCTTCAAGTTCGCCCATCTCCTCAATGGTCTTTTGTATAGCTACGATAAGCCACGAAGGTGCATGCTGGCAATACTGCGCTATGAATTGAAGGAAAGAAGCATCCGCTTGGAGCTCGCTGTGTGTCTTTGCACCAAGAAACATTGAGAGTTCGTCCACAAGCCACAGTATGCTGTCATAGCCACAAGCTATTGCAGTATCCTGCAATATCTTCATCGCCTCAGCGCGTGAGGGTGGCATTTGAAGTGGGATTTTATTGGCTACGAGTTCGTTACTTCGCTTCAATGCCACAATTGTTTCTTCCCAAAAGATTTGTTCAAGTGGCAAGCGTGGCGAGTAAGCATCCAAAGTTATCGACACTACAAGCCATTTATGCTCGCCTATTTTATCAACTGCATCGCTGAAGCCCTCGTTCAAAGTTTTGAACAGTTCCCTTGCCCATCGGAATTGGCATAGCAATCCGATAAGAGCTATCATGTGGCTTTTCCCTGTGCCGTATGCACCGCTTAGCATATGGGCACATCCTTTCCTCCTTGCCATCCCGCTGAGTATGCTCTTAAGCGCAGGCTCATTTGAGTCACGGGTGATAATGTAAGATGTGACAAGCGCTCTCAATTCCTCAGGCGGTTCCTCGTGGTCAGCTATGCACATTTCTTTTGAGACGCTTGAAAGCTGAATTACAGTCGCCACCTTGTGCATATCTATGAGCTCTCGCATGAGCATGCTACATCACCCCCTTCATCGGAAATGCTGTCACAAGGCTTGAGCGTGTGGCATCATCGTTTCACGATGGCAAACCACATGGGGTGTGGTGATGAGGTATGCTACTTCTCATGTTTGCAAAGCACCTTCAAGAGCTTGGTATTGAGGGTATGGCTGATGCGATGGCAGAGATGGGGTTTGACGGTGTTGATTTAACTGTTAGGGAAGGTGGCAGTATTGCGCCACAGGATGCAAAGGCGCTTCTCCCAAAGGCTGTTAAAGCTTTTGAGAGGAGAGGGCTTTGTGTGGGGATGCTCACAACATCAATTGTATCAGCCGAAGATGAATATGCCAATGAGATTGTCTCCGTTGCGAGCGACTTAGGTATAAAATTCATCAAGCTTGGCTACTGGCGATACGACAAATTCGGCACACTTAGAGAAAGGATAGAGGAAGTAAGAAGATGCCTTTCTGGTTTGGAGAAGATGGCTGAGAAATACGACATCACATTTGGTGTGCATACACATAGTGGCAACTTCATCACATGTGATGGTGCAATCACATTTATGCTTGTTGATGGTTTCCCAAGCGAGCGTATCTGTGTGTATATTGACCCTGGGCACATGACAATTGAGGGTGGCTTGAGTGGTTGGCGTGCATGCATTGACTTGCTTAGGGATTACATTCGCATGGTCGCTGTTAAGGACTTCGCATGGAGAAGCGTTCGTGATGAATCTACAGGTGTGGTGAAGTGGTATGTTGAGCCAGCGCCACTGGCTGAAGGCATAACGAGGTGGCATGAAGTGTTTGAGTGCCTCTCACAAATCGGCTTTGATGGTGTTGTAAGCGTCCACAGCGAGTATGCGCACATGGAAACAGCACAGATAATTGAGCAAACGAAGGTTGACCTTCAATACCTTCGCCCAATAATTGAGCAAACACTCCTCAAAGGAGTGAGTTGATGGGCTAAACTTATCGTTCTTTGTTGCTCTCATCCTCAGGTTGCTCAAAGAGCTTCGGCACAAATTGCATGAGCGCTAACTTTATGCATCCAGCGAGTGGGACTGCAACGATCATTCCGATGATGCCAAAGGCAACGCTTCCAGCCATTACAGCAAATATGGCTACTATTGGTGGTAGCCCTACTTTTTGCCCCACGACTTTTGGCATCACAAGCCAGTCAAAGACTTGATTGACAACTATGATTACGCTGGAGGAGAGGATGGCAGCCAATATGTTATGGTGGTGACTCGTCAAATAGCCAACAGCGAACGCAAACAGCGTGCTGGCGATTGTTCCAAAGTATGGGATAGAGTAAGTTATGCCAGAGAAGAAGCCGATAGCTATGGCATAGCTGTTGCCGAAGAAAAACGATAACAGCCAAAGCAGGGTTGCATTGACGACACCAACACATACACAAAGCAACATATATCCACGGAAGTATCGCCCAATTAGTTTCCCAGTTTCTTGTAAAAGTGCGGTGAGTTCAGCACGGTATTGTGGTGGTAAAAGCGAGAAGAAGCGTTGGCGCAAAGGGTCAATAACTTGGAGTGAGTAGTATGTGACGATTGGCAAGAGCAAGAGCGAGATTATGCTCCCAATTGATGTGACAGCCCATTTGATTCTTCCCAAGACGAAATCACCAACCTGTTTTGAGAAGCTGTTGAGGACTTGAGCAGCGTATGCTAAAAAAGGGTTTTGCGAGGCATTGTTTTTCTCAAGTTGTTTTATGAACTTGACGGCAATTATGTAGTAGCGCCCATTTGGTGGCATGCATTCTTCAATCAGCGTTTGTGCCTGTGAGATAATTAAGGGTGCAATGGTAAGGATGACGATAGCGAAAAGTGTTAGGAAGAAACTGAAGGTGATCAACGCAGCTACATTGCGAGACCAACCTCTACTTTCAAGTTGGTCAACAATTGGGTCAAGCAAGTAGGCAAGCAAAAAGCCTGCTGCAAAAAGAGGCAATATCGCTCGTATGCGGTATATGAAGAGCAAACCAACACCAATCAGTATCAAGGGCAAAAGAGTTTGCAACGGGCTTTGCTTAGGCGTCGTCTCTCTATGATACACTTTTTCGCTCACCACCTAATTGTGGTTAGTCAAGCTTCTTGTGATGTTACCTCATTATGCTTAACATCTTCAGCGCACTCGCTCAAGCTTTCTGACGGCTTTTGGGTGTCTTCTGCTCTCACAGGTTCTTGTGGTTTTTCCACGAGCTTATGGAAGGCTTCCTCAACTTTGCCCACCACCCTGAGGAGACGCCATTGCAAGTAAAGGATAATGCATACAAGCATAAGGAGAAGACAGCCAAAAGCGAAACCGAGGATGATGATGCTAACAACGATTACATCCATTGTTGTGCACCTCCGTTGGTGCTGGTGTGTTTTCCAAATTACTACGTTGTTGCTCATTTGCGTCTTGACTACACCTATTATGCGAACCAAAATTCAATATTGCACAAAAGACTGACACGAGGTTTGCTTACAGGTAGTGAGAACGGGAATGATGAGCCAGCAGTAATTCCTTATGCTCCTTTGGATTACGGTTTTTGTGGGAATGAGGTTGCGATGGCGAAGGTGTGAAGTGGGAAGAGTAACTACAGCATTGTTGTAGCGAAAGACACGATACCGCCCAAAGCATAGATCACGCACATTAGCGAATGAAGAACACCTCAATCGGGTTAAAAGTATAGGTGCAGTTCAAATAGGCACTTGATGTAGTGGAGGCATTTTTTGCGTTGGTGCGTTAAAATGTATCACACCCTTTGAAAGAGGGTGTTCACGTTAAGTTAGTGCGGAAGGAAGTGGATAGAAGTGGTGAAGCGAGGCGTTATCTTGGCAGCGGGTAAAGGGACAAGGCTTTATCCGATCACAAAAACACAGCCTAAAGAGATGATGCCAGTAGGCAGAAAGCCAGCTATTGAATACATTGTTGAGGAGTTAGCAACGGTCGGCATCTCAAATATTCTCATCGTGGTTGGTCAACAAAAGGGTTCTTTGGAAGCCTACTTTGATGAAGATGTTTCAGGCGTTACCGAAAGCATTGCAAGTTATAATGGTGCTTCCATTTATTTTGTCAGGCAACCACAACCGCTTGGCACTGGTGATGCTGTAAGGCGCGCTGCAGCATGGACAAACAATGAACCTTTCGTTGTTGCTTTAGGTGATTGCATTATTTGGTCACATTCGGCTAAGAGCATCGTTGAGGAACTGATTGAAGTGCATGAGCGTTACAATGCTGCAGCAACTGTAGCAGTTGAGGTCGTTAGTAGAAGAGAAACTGCAAAATATGGCATCGTAAACACAACCGGGCGTGGTCGTGTAAGACAGCTATCTGGCATAGTTGAAAAACCAAAACCAGAATGTGCGCCAAGCAGATTCGCTATAGCTGGGAGGTATGTGTTTGACCCAATCATATACGATGTGATAGACGAGGTTGAGAGAGACAGCAACAAAGAACTCGGCATAACGGACGCAATTGCACTGCTTATAAGGAAAGGACTGCCTGTCTATTCCGTCAGGCTCAGCGAAAAACAAATCAGGATGGATATAGGTGACTTTGAAGGCTATTTTAAGGCGTTCATAAGAGCAGTTTTAAGTGATTCCGAGCATGGCAAAGCCGTCAAGATGTTCGTTAGCAAAATGCTAAAGTTGAGAAACCTTCCGCCCTCGTTTTAGGTGTAAATGGAAACATCAGCAAAATCTTTTACTGCTATGATGCTTTGACGCTAAAATAATTTGACGCTAAAATAAAAAGTGAGAAGAACGGCTGTGCAAAAATAAACACAACAAAGGGGGGTGCTCAGCGATGGAGGCGAAGTATGTCTTGGTCGTCACAAAGAAAGGGTATGCAAAGCGTGTGCCAATTGAGCAGGTGCGTGTGCGTCATCGCCCTGCAAAGGGTGTTTCTGGTGTTGAGCTTACTGAAGGTGACCAGTTGCTCACAGCAATACCAGTCGGTGAAGAAGGGCAAATAGTTGTGGCAACGACGATGGGACGTATTGTCAGGTTTGACCTCAAGGAGATAAAGGAAGCATCGCGTGGTGCAAAGGGCTCTCGCCTCCTTGAGCTTGAGGAAGGAGATTCAATAGCGAGCGTTTTTCCGCTTTAGGTGGCGTAGGAGCCAAAGTGCGTTGAGGCGTTTCGTAAAGATTGTCCTTTTTGATGAGTCTGCCACAACAAGGACGCCATCCATATTATCACGCCATAGGTAGAAACGGCGATATGGTGTGGCAGTAAAATGGCATATGTGCGCAGATGTATTGAGGTTGGGTAGAGGAGAGGGTAGGTGAGAGGGTGGGAGCTTTACTTCGGGTGATTGCAAAAGCCTTATGCAAAGTTTGCACATAGTTCGCCCTTGAAGGCACGACGAACAATAGCGTTGCTCGCAAACGTTGCATACTCTGCTACATGAATAGCAGATATAAGAACCACAAATGCCACATTGAGCAATATGGTCAGGGCATACCGCTTCGCCACACAAGTCGCAATAGATTGCATGTTCGTTACACATGGTAGCTGAACAGCACGCTGTTGAAATAGCGTGCATCCTGCAAATTATCTTGCCACAAAGATGGCATGATCCTGCGCAGTTGCTACAGAGTGATTGATTGCAAATGGCGCATTCTTTTGCGTGGTCTTTACAAACTATTTTGCCACAAGTTGCGCACACTGTTATATTGTCCTCATTGACACAGTATTTGCAAAATGCTTTGCCGCAAATATAGCATCTGTTTGCCTCCTCAGAACAGACCCTCTTTCCACACAAATCGCACTTAGATATGCACTCCAAGCAAACGCTTCGCCCACATATCTCGCAATTGGCTATATCAACCTTGCAAACAGGTTTTTGGCATATCTGGCAGAAGATCAAGCAAGTATCGCACACTGGCATTCTGCAGATTTGGCATCTTTCTTTGATGCAATCTTTGCAGAACCAGTTTCCACATGAGACACACTTTGCAATACACTTACCGCAAGTGATATGCCCGTTAGAGCATACACCAATTTGGCTTGTCCTTGTGTTGCAACATTTGCACTTCGGGAATATGAACGAGCCATCATGCAAGTTGAAGTATACTTTGATGAGCGGATGTGATGATTTCGCCTTAAGTTTGATCTTGAATTCAATTGCAGGCAGTGTTACCTCAGCGATCCCTACAATTTGAGCCAAGATAAACAGCTGATGTCTTTGTGCTTCCTCAGCCATTTTTTCATTGCGCTCAGCTACCAATTTGTTTAACTCCTGCCAGACACTTTTATCGTCGGCTTTTACTATGAGTTCCTCAAGCAATCGCTCATAGTAGTTCGCTATCCGTGAAAGCTCTATATGCATGCGCTCACCTACTGCCTTCTCCGCATCGCAAATCCAACCAGAAAACATTGCCTCACACTCTTCTTTTAATTGCTTCAAAAGCTTATCAACGAGCTTTTTGTCAAAGAATCTCTCCCCTGCATTAGCCAGAGAAAGAAACCTATCCACTTCCTCCGTGATGTCAGCAAAGAAGCCATTTTCAAGCAGAAGTAGATTTCGGAAGCGAGCCCATTTAATGCCTTGCATACACCTCAAAGAGAGGCTGACAATCAAGCCCCTCAAATTAACTTTCTTCCGCACCACAGAAAGCACCTTGCAGGCAACAAGGCGAAGCTTTGGTTCTCTTGGTTTTTTAAGTTCTGGTAGCTTAACTGCTACATGGAAAGCCCTGCACCGTAGCCATTCGTAAACGCTGTGGAAAAGCTTACTCCCCGGAAGGAACGGTTCAACATCTGCTTTGGTCGCAATGGTTTCATCAAACCCAACTACAATCTCTTTTCCTTCCCATTCAAACTGGCACTCATCAGGTAACTTGATGCGAAGCAACTCGCCTTCATTGCTCACACTTGCCCCTATGAACTCAAAGAAGCTCCTGCATAAATGCCTCAAGCACTCTTTTGCGGTGCTATCGTTGGTTTCATCTATCGCACTGGTAATCCTTTCCAAATTCATCCCCTGTCTCCTGCCTTCATCATTTTGGAGTTTCACTGCTCACTAATTGCTGTAGTATCTCGTTAGCCGTTTTTACCCTCGCATATCGTTCCATTGCTCTTTGCAACAGCCTGCTTATATGCTTTAGCTTCTCCTCCTCTTCCTGAGGCGTTTCACTTTGCATGATCGCTTCCGTGATCATGCGTTCAATGCTCTCCTCAAGGTGTGATATCCCTAACATAAGTTCAAGTTCCCCGACCACCATCTCAAAAAGCCCTATTTTAGTGATGAGTAGGTCAAGTATGCGCTCTTCAACAGTTGATTCGGTTGCCAAGTTTACAATAAACACTGGCTTATCCTGTCCCAATCTGTGGACGCGTCCTATGCGTTGCTCAAGGCGCATTGGATTCCATGGCAGGTCAAAGTTTATGACCATCCTGCAAAACTGCAAGTTACGCCCCTCAGCCCCAGATTCTGTGCTTATCATCACTTTTGCCTCTTCCCTGAACCTCTTGATAGCAATATCCTTTGATCTGTCATCCATCCTGCCATGATAAACAACAACTTCTTGTCCGTTGCTCTCAAGCGTTTCTTTGAGCAATTCCATGCTCGCTATGTAGTCAGTGAAGATAAGCACCTTCTCGTCATAGGCGCTAACTATGCGAGCTGTTTCTTCAACTTTTGCGCTCACTGGTATTGAGTTAGCCAATTCATAAAACTCCTTCATGCGTTGCCTTGTCTCATCCGGATATACATCCCTTGATAACTTCAGCAATGTTTTTGCGACAGCGCGTGGTGTGCTACAAAGCTCCTTCTGTAGCAACACCAACATAGGGCGCAGAAACCTTTCCTTGCCTGAAGAACCCTGTAGTCGTTTGTAGCTTTGCCTCAGGAAAGCCGTCAGCTCTTCATAAAGTTTCATTTCCGGTTGCGAAAGCGAGATCAGGTGTGTCGTTGCATATCTTGGTGGGAGTGTCACTCCAACTTCGTCTCTGTTGTGGCGTATCATTACAGCCGATAGGAAGTGGCGTAACTCGTTTACATTTTTTGGCTTCCTCAAATCATCTTTTGAAACATAACGCCTTTTAAAGCTTTGCAGTGTCCCAAGCAATCCCGGCTTCACCAGCGTAATCAAGTTATAAAGCTCAAGCAGGTCGTTTTGGACAGGTGTAGCTGTTAGCAAGAGCATGTAGCGTTTCTTTATCTTCTGGCAGAAACGGTGTGCGAGGGTGGCTCTGTTTTTAAGCTTGTGTGCTTCATCAATGATGAGCAAATCAAATTCTCGCCTCAGTATTTGACTGCTGTGAGGTTCTCGTTTTGCAAGGTCAATTGAGCCGATTATTTTGTCGCCCGAGAGCCAATCGCTCACTTTGCGAGCTACAATGAACCTCTCTTCAAACTTTTCAAGCATCTCGTGATACCACTGCCAGATGAGCGATGCTGGGACTAAAATCAAAACGCTCTTCACAAGACCTCTCACAATCAGCTCCTTCATCACCAAACCTGCTTCAATCGTTTTGCCAAGTCCAACATCATCTGCAAGCACCGCACAGCAGTTCATTTCGTTCAAGACTTTCAATGCCGTCTCAACTTGATGAGCAAAGCGCTCTATCTTCACATATCTCCAGCATTGTAGTTCCTCAAAAGAACGCGCCAGCAAAAGCCTCTCAGCCATGAGCAAGAGGGTATGCGCATAGCTTGGCATCGGACACTCAAGTTGCGTGCTATCTGTTATGCCTAAGTCCCACCACCCGATTTTTGGTGAGACCTTTAAGAAGCGTTTGATTATTTCATCAACCATTGTCAGTTCGTCCATCTTTCCTTTCCCCTTCCAACTCCATCAAACAGCTTCATCCTTGTGCAGGTGAGAGTTTGCCTAACTTAAAAAAGTTTACTGCAAACGCATCTCCAAGTAAATAGTGAATCCCTGCTTATCTCATTTAAAGGCTTTCCCCTATGCTTCAATTGGTATCTCAACTAAGCATTCGTGCTTGCGTGGCATAATATGGTATGGCTTATGCAACGGACTGTGTGAAGTTGAATAGATGGGTTAGGAGAGAGGAAGCGCCCCTCCTCTCATCACGAGCGGTGGAGGGTCACGCGCCCGATGAAGCCCGGCAACCTACCGACAACTTGTTGTCGGCAAGGTGCCAAATGCGTTGAGTCCTTAACAGCGCGTATGCGCTGTTAAAGGGCAAAAGATGAGAGGAGTGGGATACCGCATAGGCATGTTGATGCCAATGCCCAGGTCCCGCTCCTCTCCCTGAACAAGGGGCGCTTCGAGGAAAGCTCCGTATCAATGCTTTTAGGGGGCGGGACAGATGGGCAAAGTAGCATGCGCACAACTTGCTCTGAGAAGCCTTATCTATGAACTTCCTCGGTTGCATGGTTTGTATCTCCTCATCCTTTTAGCCTGTCGTCCTGCCTCACTTATGCTCGGTATACGCTTTTGCCTTTCAACATGGAATTTCTCAACCGTCGCAAAAGCTAAACATGTGAGGTGTTAGCGATGGAGATACGCGTTAACGCAGGCAAGAATGTGCTCGTAGAAGAAATGCCGATGGAGATAGTTGAGCGAAAGGGCAAAGGGCATCCTGATACGCTTTGTGATGGTGCAGCGGAAGAATTAAGTAGAATGCTATGCGCATTCTACTATGAGCATGCTGGACGAATATTGCACCACAATGTGGATAAGTGCGTTCTTGCTGGGGGACGCTCATCACCTCGCTATGGTGGTGGTAGTATTGAGGAGCCGATTTATGTGCTACTTGTCGGTAGAGCTACGCTTGAGTGGTATGGCTCTCAAAAAGAAGTTTGGAGAGTCCCAATCGGGAGGATGGTTCTTCAGGGGATACAGAAGTGGTTTCAGGAGCAATTGCCAAACCTCCCGATACCCGGAGGGCTTATGGTGGATTATCGCATCAAACGTGGGAGCGAAGATTTGATAGCCAACTACGAAATTGGTGATGAGGTTCCAAGGTCAAACGATACTTCGCTTGCTGTGGCTTTTGCTCCATTATCCGTAACGGAGCAACTCGTTAAGGAGGCGGAGCTCTTCCTTAACTCAAAGGAAATGAAAGCCGATTTCCCTTCACTCGGCGAAGATATCAAAGTAATGGGAGTGCGCAACGGGAGAAAAATACACCTTACAATCGCTGCAGCTTTCATTGACCGATATATTGGATCGGCGAAGCAATATTACGAGCTGAAGGAAGCAGTCAAGTGCAGGCTGAAAGAACACTTGATTGAAAGTTACCTCTCAAAACTGCAAGAGGAGTATGAACTAAGCATTGACATTAACACTGCTGACGAGGATGAGCTGGTTTACATCACTGTAACTGGCACGAGCGCAGAGTGCGGTGATGATGGACAAGTCGGCAGAGGCAATCGCGTCAACGGTTTGATAACGCCATACCGCCCTATGAGCCTTGAAGCTGCCTCAGGTAAAAACCCAGTCTCACATGTCGGGAAGATTTACCAAGTGATGGCACAGCTTATAGCTAACGAGCTCATTGAAGCACAACCGCACCTTAAGCAAGTTTATTGCTACATGGTTAGCCAAATAGGGCACCCGATTACTGATCCTCAAGCAGTCAACATTGAATACTATGGCGATGTCTCCGAAAAGGAAATGAGCCAGTTGGCAAAAGAAGCCGTTGAACGAGTGCTCTCAAGATGGCGAGAAATAAGAGATGGCTTCGTTGATGGTATTTGGGGCGTTAACTACCCCGGAATACCTGTTGCAACCAAATTGGAGTTGATAAGGAAAAGCAGCTGAGCCTGCGTTAGTATCTCCAAGCAAAACCACAAGTGAAGAAGGCGCGTCTTATATTGTTGCTTGCGGTATGGTTTTCAAACGCATCACAGCATCATAATGAAAGGGTGGAGGTGAGCCGAGTTGCTCAAAGCGCTAAGAAGCTGGGTGCTGTTCTACAGCATTTCTGTGCTTAGCTTTGTGTTTGCCTTTATGCTCTTTTTGGATATGGTTGTCGGGCAGGGCAACAGGTGGAGCGCTACTCAAGTTGCAAACGCGCTTGAAGCACACCTTAGGAAGCGCATATCAAACCCAGTGAATCAAAAAGCGTTGCACATAAAAGTTGTTCCGTCTCCAAACCCTGCAGAAACAGCGAGGGGTAAATTCCAGCTTGTTGAGATAAAGAGCAGTCCAGCCAAAATTAAGTCTGTGATGCTTCTTAAGTTTGAGGCAGTGATTATAGAGCCAGTTGTTGATGTGGAACCACTTATGGAGAAAGACAGCTTGAAAGTGCTTTCTGTGAAGGAATCGCGTTGCGAAGCCATATTCACGCCCCAAAGCTTTGAGCAAATATTCGCTGATGGGAAGCACACGAAGAACATGAACATTAAGGTCAAGTTTAGAGATGACCAGCAAGTTGAGCTTACAGGGCGATGGCTGTTATTCGGCATCAACAACCCCTTTAGGGCAGTCGCAAGGTTTTTCCCAGCTCAGGATGGCTCGGTGCATGTGCGTATAAACGAGTTCTATTTCAACTCGGTGCCAGTGCCAGAATGGTTACAGCGTCGCTTTGAGTCAAAGCTTAATCCAATCCTCAAGCCAGATGATATGCTCTTTGACCCCATCATAAGGAGTGTCATCATTGAAGGTGACAAAATGATTGTAAGCACAAAACCACAAAAGTCGTGATAACCAGCACCTAAGGAGGTGGGAGCGTGAATAAAAAGAACGAAATTGGTGGTGAACAGGTAAACAGTGAAAGCCAAGAGATAAAGGAGCTCACTGAACAGGGAGTAGCGCCTGCATTTAAAGGTGGAAGTTTTGCAAAAGCTGTTTCCCTTGGTGGGTGGGTAGTAGCCATCCTATTGTTTATTCTTGTTGTGTGGATGTCGTTTCGTCTTAAGTCTGCTTTGAATGAGGTTGCACATCTTACAAGACAGGTCTCGCAAAGTAAGGTTGAACTTGCGCAGGCAGCTTGGCAATTGCTATCCCCAGCAAGGAGAGAGCTCACTTACGCGAGCTTCAGCTTTGATCCAGAACTCTACACACCACACCAGGTCATTGAATACATTGAGTCAGCTCGCCCGTGGATAAACCTTGCAAGGGAGATAGTTCCAGACCCAAAGCATGCAGAACAACTCTCAAATGTGATTGCATTGCTTGATGATGTGAAGGATTTGTTGTCACGGACAGGACAACAGGAAGAGGCACAGCGCGTGTTGAACAAAGCAAGGGATATAGTCAGAAGCGTGATGGGAGAGCTACAGAGGGTGCGTTCACGACTGTGATGTGGGGGGTGGTAGCATGGATGCCATTGAGGCGATTAAAACCAGAAGGAGTGTTAGAGCATTCAAGTCGGAACCCGTTCAAAGGGAAGTGATTGAAGACATAATTGACTGTGCGAGGCTTGCCCCAACTGCAATGAACATGCAGCCTTGGGAATTCATTGTCGTCACAGATCCCGAGATGAGGAAACGCATCGCAGATGAAACCGACTACGGGAAGTTTATAGCACAAGCACCAGTTTGCATTGCTGTCTTTTGCAAAGATGTGAAGTATTACCTTGAAGATGGTTGTGCTGCCACTCAAAACATACTCCTTGCAGCACACGCTCACGGGTTAGGTGCATGTTGGGTAGCTGGGGACAAAAAGCCATACGCTGAACGCATAGCTAAGTTGCTCGGCGTGCCAAGCGGTTACAAACTTATAAGCCTCATAGCGGTTGGCTACCCTGCGCAGGTCCCAAAGTGCCCCTCAAAGCGGAAGTTAAGTGAGGTCATCCATTGGGAAAAGTTTTAACATCCGTTAGTGCTCTGAGCATCATACAGAGGCGCTCACAAGTTGCGCAAACACTTGTTCGTCGCTAAAGCCCTTGAGGGTGATGCTTTTGTTTCGGCATGTGCCAGCGCATGCACCACAGCCTTCACACAATCCCGGATTGACCGACGCTACAACTTTGATGATGTTGCCCCTCCTGTCTTTTATTTCCTTGCGTTCAATTGCGTTATATGGGCAAACCCTTTCACAATCAAAGCAACCAGTGCAAGTCATCTCATTTACTTCCGCTATTGTTGGTTCTCTTTCAATCGTCGGCATACCAAACAAGCTCATAACTTTCGCGGCAGCTGCGCTCGCCTGTGCCACTGATTCTGGGATGTCTTTTGGTGCTTGGCATGCGCCAGCAAGAAATACACCTGCTGTGTTTGTTTCCACAGGACGAAGCTTTGGATGAGCTTCACTAAAGAAACCATACTCATCGTATGGCAAGCGTAGTTTGCGTGCGAGCTCCTCAAATCCATCGGCAGGGCGCATCGCCGTCGCAAGCACAACTAAATCAGCTTCAACTTCAACTAACTTCCCACTCAACGTATCCATACCGCAAACTATGAGCTTACCGTTGCTTTCGTAAATCCTTGAGACCCTTCCCCTTATGTAGCATGCTCCTTCTTCCTCAATTGCTCTCCGAACAAATTCGTCATAGCCTTTTCCGCCAGCTCTTATGTCCATGTAGAAAACATATGTTTCGCCATCGTGCACCCTATGTTTGAAAAGCAGGGCATGCTTAGCAATATACATGCAACATATCTTTGAGCAATATGGGATTCCCTTAGCCCTGTCCCTTGATCCAACGCATGCTATGAAGGCAACAACTTTCGCCTCCTTACCATCCGATGGTCTAATAACCTTACCACCTGTTGGTCCTGAAGCACTGAGCAAACGCTCAAACTGCAACCCGTCAATCACGTCCTTAAACCTTCCACCACCATACTCACCATAGATGGATGGTGAAATTAGCTCATAACCAGTAGCGACAATTATCGCTCCCACATTCTCGGTGATGAGCTCATCTTGCTGTTCATAATCAATCGCTTTGGCAGGGCAAACTTGTTCGCACACCCTGCATCTTCCTGTTAAGAAATAGCGACAGTGTTTCCTGTCTATCACTGGCACGTTAGGAACTGCTTGAGGGAACGGGATGTAGATTGCTGGGCGTGTAGTCAAACCGCGTTCAAACTCACTTGGTATGCCGTCACGCCTCGCAGGACAACGCTGCATGCATATTCCACAACCTGTGCACAGTTCTTCACGCACTGAGCGGGCTTTCTTTCTTATCGTCACTACGAAATTGCCCACGTAACCATTTACTTCCTCAACAACCGAGTAGGTGAGGAGTTTTATCTTTGGGTGCTGTCTCACTTGAACCATCTTGGGTGTAAGGATACATTGCGAGCAGTCAAGCGTTGGGAATGTCTCTGAGAGTTGCGCCATGTGTCCACCAATTGATGGTTCCCTTTCAACGAGCACCACTTCGTATCCGGCATCAGCTATGTCTAATGCAGCTTGTATTCCGGCGATGCCACCACCTATGACGAGTGCACGCTTTGTCACATCAATGTGGATTGGGAAAAGCTCCTCATTGCGCTTGACCTTCTCAACAGCCATCCTGACGAGTTCAATTGCTTTTTTGGTAGCTGCTTCTCTATCCTGATGCACCCAAGAGCAATGTTCCCTTATGTTTGCCATCTCACAAAGGTATGGATTGAGACCAGCCGAAGCGCATGCTGAACGGAATGTCACTTCGTGCATTGATGGGCTGCATGCCGCAACCACAACACCAGTCAAGCGATGCTCCTTTATGGCGTCTTTGATGATGTTCTGACCTGGGTCTGAACACATGTATCGGTAGTCAACGGAATACACTACGCCGGGATACTTCGCAAATTCATCTCTGACCCTCTCAACATCAACTGTTCCAGCGATGTTGACACCACAGTGGCAAACAAAAACGCCTATGCGTGGCATGCACAATGCACCTCGCTATGTTCATTTCTGTGCCAAGACATTCTTCAAAACCTTCATCGGATTAATCATATGCTTTTCCAAACCCAGCTCCTGTGGTGGGATGCCAAGCGCTATAGCTATAAGTTGAGTGAAATAGGCAATCGGCATGTCATGCTCGTAACCAAATTTTGTGTTGGCATCAATTTGATAGACATCAAGGTTGACATGGCAAAGTGGGCATGCTACACAGATGATGTTTGCACCCCTTGATTTCGCATCCGAAAGTATACGGTGAACTCTCTCTGCCACTAAATCGCTCCTGCTTAGAGCTAAGGACGCCCCACAACACTCTGTCTTAAACGCCCAATCAATCACTTCGGCTCCGACGGCTAAAATAAGTTCGTCCATAATGCACGGGTTCTCCGGGTCATCAAACTGCATAACCTTTGGCGGACGCACAAGCAAGCAACCGTAGTAGCACGCCACCTTTAAGCCTTTAAGTGGATACTTCACTTCCTCGCTCAAACGCTCAACACCGTAAAGCTCTCGCAACACTGTAAGAAGGTGGAATATTTGCAGTTCGCAAAGCTGTTCAACCGTTTGCCCATTCAACAGCCCCGGCAGTTGCGATATTTTTTCTCTTGCTTCACGGTTGTGTTTGAGTTCGTATGCAGTCCACTTAAGCCTGTTGAAACAAGCTGCACAAACAGTAAGCAGAGGTTTATTAAGTTTTGCTGCGAGCGCCAAGTTCCTTGCACCAAGCGCTAAAGGGAACAGCGTTCTTATAGCATGTGCTGGTGTTGCACCACAGCATATCCATTCTGGTATTTCCTCAAGCTTTATCCCAAGACGGTTGCAAAGTGCTTTCGTTGAGATGCCATACTCAACTGCTGTCCCAGAGAGGGAGCATCCAGGGTAGTAAGCGAATTCCAACTTCCCTTCAACATCATCTGGGCATGCATTAGTTGTGCTTTGTGCCTTCGCTTTCATACCTTTCACCTTCCGAGAGTTCAAGCTTCCTCACTGTCTCCCAGATGTTTTTTAACTCCTTCAATCCACGAACCTTCTCTGGAAGCATTGGGAGCTTGCCACGCATGAATAGCCGTATACCTTTGCCAAAGTCTTTGAAAGGTCTTCCGAGAGCGATGTTTACCCTCATGGCAAGTTCGGGCTCAAATATTCTGCCTCGTCTCTCTATGTTTTCAACAAACTGTGATAGCGCCTCCGCTATCTCCCTTTCTGTTTCTGTGTAACCAGCCTTAAGTGCCATTGAGCGCAACACATCCATGACATGCGCTATTTCAACTTCTTGTGGGCATCTTGTGGTGCATGTTTGGCATGCAGCACAAATCCATATTGTGCGACTGCGTAAAACATCCTCACGCTGCCCAATCTGTATGAGACGCATTATTCTTGCTGGGTCTATGTCCATGGCGAAAGCCATCGGGCAACCAGCACTACATTTCCCACATTGATAGCATTGGCTCACCTTTTGCCCTGAAAGCCTTTCAACCTCCATAACGAACTCTTTCAATTTAGAATCGGTTAGCCTGACGATGTCGCTCACCCTGGATCGCCTCTCCATCGGGTTATGTGAACCTGCTTTCTGCTTTTGAATGGAGTTGCAACTCTGTTGCCCTTAGTTCATGCTTTGAGGCTTAAATTTCCTCTTTCTGCAACTCAACATGCTGATTTGAGTTCCTCAGCATGTGTGCGCACCTTATCAATCGCCTTTGCTATGTCCTCCATGTCTTTCTCTTCGGCAAGGAAAACCCATTGAGGTAACCAGACAGCCGTTTCAACCACTTCTTCGGTAACGGGCAAATGCACATTTGAGTAATCAACTTTTCGTCCGAGCAGTTTCTCAAAGTGCCTCGGGAGATATTCAAGGAAGACAAGCTCACGGTAAAGTGGGCGTGAGTAGCCGGGCGATAGAGGTATGCCTTCGCTTTGAACCGCTTTAGCAACTTGATGTTTTGTTGCGCCTCCAAACTTGTTTAGCTCAAGCCTGAAGATGAAGAGGTGATACGCATTCCTTGTGACCCTCTCATCATCTTTTGGCAGTAACACACCGTCAACCCCTGAAAGCAGTTTGCGTAGATAGTTTGCATTGTCTTCTCGCTTCCGAGCCCACTCTTCCATGCGCTCAAGTTGGGCAAGCAAGACTGCAGCTTGCCACTCCGTCATCCTGTAATTGCCACCCATTATCGGGTGCTCATACCATTCACCACCAGGGCGCCTCCCAACATTGTGGAGTGACCATGCGGTTGTGTAAACCGATTCGTCATTCGTGATGATGATCCCACCCTCACCAGCAGAGATGTTCTTTGAGTTCTGGAAGGAGAAACAACCTGCATCACCTATTGAGCCAACCGGCTTGCCACGCCAAGATGCAGTATGAGCCTGCGCACAATCCTCAACAACGCGCAGATTATGCCTCTTTGCCACATCCATAACTGCATCCATATCAGCAGGGCGTCCACCTATGTGCACCGGTATGATTGCCTTCGTGCGTTCTGTTATGTGGGCTTCAATTGAGCTTGCATCTATGTTGTAGGTGTCTGGCTCTATATCAGCGAAGACTGGCACAGCACCTATTTTGACAGCGCATGTCGCTGTCGCAACGAATGTATATGGTGGTATGATAACCTCATCGCCCGGTTCAACACCTACAGCCTCTAATGCAAGTTGAAGCGCAATGGTTCCGCTTGTCACTGCAACACCATACTTGCATCCATGTGCATTCGCAAAGCGCTCCTCAAATTCAACCACCTTAGGTCCTCTTGTCCCCCAATGTGTTGAGTTGACAACCTCCTTGAGCAATTCAAGTTCTCTACCTGCTTGCTGTGGCCAAGGAATATTCCAACCATCTTTGCGGATTGGTCCTCCACCAGCTATCGCAAGCTTTGGCATGTTGAACACCTCCAACAGGCAAGTTGTATCACTTGCAACTGCTCACAGTTAAATTATGGCATTGCGGGGAAGATGCTCTCGCAGCCATCAAGTGTTCTTTGAGGAGACAGCATGATTGCAACCATAGGTGTGGTGGCAGTGTCAAAATGAACGACACCCAAATAATGTGGTATAAAGTGAAGTGGTTACGCATTGATGAGCAAGCTCACGAGGAGGTGATGTGAAGAGGACAAAGAAACACTTGAGGAAGCAAAGGTAACCATTGGCGAGTTTGAACCATGAAGCACGAGTGATAACACTGCACATCCTTTAAAAAGGAGGCGCATGAGAGATGAGGCGAGATAAGGCGTTCACTCTAATTGAGCTGTTAGTGGTGATCACCATAATAGCGATACTGGCAGCGATTCTGTTCCCTGTCTTCTCACGAGCTCGTGAGAAGGGGCGTTCGGCAAGCTGCCAGTCTAACCTTAAGCAGATTGGGTTGGCTATGAAGATGTATCTTGAGGACTTCGACCTCATAAATGTGCCCGGTCCAGATCAAGGTGCAACAGAGTCATGGGCGTTGCTCCTGAAGCCTTACCACAAGAACACCCAGATCTTCACATGCCCAAGCAGAGCAAGATGGGAAATAAGAGAACCTGATGATTCGGGTGGCTATGTGATGGCTATACTTACAGACACACAGACCGGCAATTCAGGCACCGGCTGGCATGACTCAGACTTTGAAGACCCCTCTAACACGCTTATAGTGTTTGATGCACCAGACTATGCAGATACACTTAATAAAACCATAATATCACACCAGTCACAGCAATCATCATACCCACAATACGACCCAACAGACCGAGATGTGAATCGGCACTTTGATGGGATAAACGTGCTTTGGTATGATGGGCATGTAAAGTATATGCGTTCTGAGAAAGTCGCAGAGCAACGCTATTGGACGCTTCAGGAAGACTAACAACTGAGCCATCCAACGGGTGCAAATTATGTGACGCTGGCTGAGGGCAACGGTGAAGTTGCCTTTGGACAGCGTCACTTTGTATTTACATCGCTATCAACTGCTACCAAAGCCGTAGCCGCTGGATATTGAGGAAGGGCTTTTTGTTCCTCAAGTGAGCGAAAAATAATATTGGCAGTTGTTTCGTTCTCCAATGTGGGACGGTGTGTAACTTCTCCAGAAGCGTGGTTAATTTTAGGGTTGTGCTATGCTCTTGCACGGTGGTGAAGCTTATGGTGCGCGTTCGTATAGCGCCTGCGCCAACTGGTGCGTTACATGTTGGCACTGCACGCACTGCCCTTTTCAATTGGCTCTTTGCAAGAAAACATGGTGGCTGTTTCTTACTGCGCATTGAGGATACTGACAGAGAACGCTCAAAACCCGAGTTCGTTGAACAGATACTTGAGGGGTTAATGTGGCTCGGTTTAGACTGGGATGAAGAGCCAATCTACCAGTCACAGAGGCTTCAACTTTACAGAGATGAGGCGCAACGTCTCCTTGAGGAAGGCAAGGCATATCAATGCTTTTGCACACCTGAAGAGCTTGAGGAAAGACGCAAGTATATGCTTTCGCAAGGTATGGCACCAAAGTATGATAGGCATTGCAGGCAGTTGGATGAGTCTGATAGGAAGAGATTGATGAGGGAAGGACGAAAGTATGTCCTTAGGTTCGCAATGCCGATTGAAGGTGAGATAAGCTTCTACGATTTGGTCAGAGGTGAGATAAGTGTCCGAAATGAAGAGCTTGATGACTTCGTCATCTTGAAGTCGGATGGATTCCCAACATACAACTTCGCGTGTGTAGTTGATGATCACCACATGCGCATAACGCATGTCATTCGCGGTGAAGACCACATCCCAAACACACCTCGCCAAATCCACCTTTACACTGCCCTTGGATATGAAGTGCCACGCTTTGCGCATCTGCCACTTTTGCTCGGGAGCGACAGAAGCAAACTTTCAAAGCGCCATGGCGCGACGAGCTTACTTGAATATCGCAAGATAGGCATATTGCCAGAGGCTATGTTTAACTTCCTCGCGTTGCTCGGTTGGTCACCCGGCGGTCTTGAAGGCGAGGAGATTTTTAGCAGAGATGAGCTGATTGAGCGATTTGATATAACGCATGTTAAGCCAAGCGGGGCTATCTTCAACTTTGAGAAGTTGCTCTGGATGAACTCGCAATACATACGCATGTGTGACATAAAAAGGCTAACGAAGTTATGCATGCCATACTTGCGTGATGCCAACTTGATCAGCGATACCCCAAGCGAGTCAGAAGCAAAGCTTGTTGAGCGTTCAATTGAACTTGTGCGAGACAGGATGAAGCTGCTTTCAGAAGCACCATCGCTGTGTGACTTTTTCTTCCGCGAACCTGTTGAGTATGATTCTGGTGGCGTCCAAAAGTGGCTAACAAAAGAAGGCGTTGATGAGCTTCTTGAAGAGCTTGCAATTCGTTTAGAAGGGCTTGAGCAGTTTGACGCTAAAACTGTTGAGAGCACATTGCGAAAGCTTGCTTCAGAACGAAATATTCAAGCTGCGCATATCATCCATCCAACAAGGGTAGCTGTGACAGGTAAAACTGTGGGTCCCGGCTTGTTTGAACTGATGGAAGTTGTAGGGAAGGACGCGTGTGTGCGTCGTTTGAAAAAGTGTGCCATGTGGATCAGAGAGAACCTTAGGGCAAAAAGATGTTCAACTTGAGCAAGCAAATGTTTGCGCCGTAGCGATTAAAAGCCTATTGCTGTCTCAGCTCAACTTTGCGTCCTTCCTCAGCGGAAGCATAACCGGCATAAATGACGCGCACCACATCAACAGCTAATTCAATGCCCGATAGGGGTTGATAGTCTGGCTCAAGGACTGCTTTAACAGCGTCTTGCATTTCTTGTGGATAGCCACGAAGGAAATCTTCATTAACGCTTGGGAATGTCCAACCAGCTTTTGTCTCAATCTTCTCAACGATGTATTCATCAGCGAAAGTGTCAGGCGATGGTGTATAGGCGACGCATACATTGTTTGGGTTCATGTTCAATTTGATGCGACAGTTTGATGCATATATCTCCATGTGGTCGTAAACTCCGCCAAGACAGCAATCGTTGGCGAAAATGACAGCCTTCGAGCCATCTTCAAAATCAATCACAGCCATACTCCAGTTCTCAACATCCTGCCACCCTGTAACGAGGAAATGTCGTTCCTCTTGTTTGAAGCCCTCAAGCTGTGTTAGGTCGGCTACTTGCGCAAATACTGCCGTCGGTCTAATCGGCTTACCATACTTGAGGATGCCTTCACATTGCTTTAGGTAAAGGACTCCACCTATTGGGTGTGATCCCAACCGCAGAAGCGCTCCACCTCCACAAGTGCGCCACTTGAACGAGAACGGTGAAGCAGAACCGCTATGCGCTTCTTCAGCTCTTATAAAGAGGACAGTCCCCTTTGATGCCTCAAGGAGTCGTTTTGCCTTTTGTATCGGTGGAGCATAAACCCAATTCTCGGCGTAAGTGAATTTAACACCAGCTTCGTTCACTGCCTTCTTTATTTCCTCAGCGTTAGCTACAGCCTTCTCAAACATTTCTTTCTTTGGCACCACATGCCCTATGAGTTCTACTTCTTCAGGTATGTCCTCACCAAAATAGCCAGTCAGCGGTTTCTCGCAGACGATGTGTTTACCTGCTTGGGCAGCTTCAATGCATATCTGCTTGTGGAGGTGATTTGGTGTGCACACATCAATCATGTGAATATCCTTGCGCTCAAGCAATTTCCTATAATCGTCGTAGGCATCCGGTATGCCACGCTTCCTTGCGAACTCTTCGGCTCGCTCTAAATGCTTTGATGCGACGGCAACAACTTCAGCCTGAGGTATCGTCGCATAGGCATCGTAGTGAAATCTCCCAGCAAGCCCAACACCAACTATACCAACACGCACTTTCTCCATCGCTTCATCACCCCCAAGTTAGATATGGGCAACTACAGCAAAACACTACATCGGTTTGAACTGTCCACCACCTGTGTGGTATCCACCTCAACTGGCTACTTACATTAATATCGCACCAATGCCTTCTCTATCTAACGGTGCTTAATTTTCATTTACACCACGATGCTGGCAAACTTGAATTCGCAGCCCCCACCATCCAGCGTATCGCTCGGTGATATAGGGATGAAGCAATTGAAGGTTGGTGAGAAGCTTGAGTTATCTCAGGTATGGCTCGGGATGCTTCAAATTGGACAACTGCAAATCTGCCAGTCAGTTGATGCAGTAGTTGATGTTGTCACCTGTGCCATCTCACTCGGAATAAACACATTTGATTGCAGTTCAGAGTATGATGGTCACAACATTGTGGCTACAGCACTTAAAATGCTTGAAGAAGAACATGTGCCACAAGTTGCCGTTGTAGATAAATCAAGGGTTCGCACTTATGAGGAGATGGAAGCTGCGCTTGCCGAGAGCTTAATCGGGTTTGAAAGAGAATACATTGATGTCTACATGTTGCACGATGTGCGTGGTGTGAAAGATTTTGAGCTTCGTGAGGGCGCTTGGAAGTATTTACTTGAAGCGAAAGATATGGGTGTGGTGCACGCTTTGGGCATATCAACACACACAGTTGAGGGCGTAAAGCTTGCAGCAACTCTTAATGAGTTGGAGATCGTTCAAGTCCCGTTCAACAAATTTGGGATGGGCATATACGATGGCGATATACACATGATGATTGAAGCACTTATGGAAGCCAAAGCAAACAACAAATTTGTTTGTGCATTCAAAACCATAGGTGGCGGGGCTTTCTTTCGTGTGTGGAAAGAAGCGCTTAAGTTCCCACTGACGCATGAACTTGTGGACTTCATTTGCATTGGTGCAACAAGTGTTGAAGAAGTGAAGAGCATCGTGGCTTTTGTTGAAGGGAAACTGGATGTAGAGTTTGAAAAGGGTGAGTTGGGAAAAAGGTTGCTGATCGCTGATTGGTGCACAGAGTGTGGTAGCTGTGTTCAGGCATGTCCGTATCATGCCTTTGTCCTTGAGGAGGGCATAAAATTTGAGGATGGCAAATGCACACTTTGTGGTGCATGCATTTCTGTGTGCGTTGAGAATGCACTCTTTATCGTTTGATGTGTTGAGCTTAAGGTTAGTCAGTAGAGCCTCTTCATGTTTCTTCCTCAAGTTCGTCAATCAACCTTTGGAAGCGTTCCCAATCATCGTCTTCCTCGCTCGTTATAGAAATAAGCGAGTCTATGACATTGCCGCTTATGTAAACTGGTGCGTTTGTGCGTAATGCGAGTGCAAGTGCATCGCTTGGGCGAGAGTCAATTTCGCGCACACCAAATGGTGTCTCAAGTGTAATGTATGCATAGTATGTGCGGTCTACAAGATCGTGGATGACGACACGCACAACACGCACGCCTAATTCATCAAGGATGTTGCGCATAAGGTCATGTGTTAATGGACGAGGTGGCTTTTCACCGCGCAATTCAAGTGCTATAGCAAGTGCTTCCGCAGTGCCTATCCAGATCGGTAGAACACGGTTCCCATCTAATTCACGCAATATGACGACATGGTTGTTGAAAGGATCCCTTGCCACTGTCTCAATTTGCATTTCAAGCATGTGCCTCACCACTTCATTTGGTTTGATGTGCGTATTCTACATCGCATTATATCAAGGCTTAGCCATTTGTGCTATCTGCCTTACGGCGAGAAAGCAAGCGCCAAAGCGGTGTGGTAGAGGAAACATCTATCTCACAGGCATCCTCGTAGCTTACACCATCAGCACGAAGCAATGTAAGGGCTTTATCCAGATACATGCAATGCAGCTTTATGCAAATCCCACAATCAGAGGAAATATGCCGTGGCACCGGAATAAGCTCTACATCAATGTTTGCAGACCGCAACAGCTTTTCAGCATGCAACACATGATGCGTTGTTGGAAAGGTAATAATGCATACTTTCACATCCGCTCTCCCCATTCATCTGCTTCCGCATGTTGCAGTGGATTTGAAGCGAAAAGCAATTTCGTTGCACAAACAATTATATCGGAGGAAGGAGCAAGTGTAGAGGTGTCGCTCTCCACTTGCGGTGAGCTAAACATGATTACGCTTTTGATGCGAGGTGGTTCGGTATGAAAGCACGAGACTTTTTAAAATTGTGCTTGGTGGTGATGGTGGTGAAGGGGATGGTTGAGTTGAGCGCAGAAGAAGTTGAGGGACGAAAGTGGGTTCTTTGGTATCGGCAACCTGCCCGTAACTGGAACGAGGCATTGCCATTGGGCAACGGTAGGCTGGGGGCGATGGTTTTCGGTGGCGTCGCAAAAGAAAGGTTGCAACTGAACGAAGATACGATGTGGTCTGGCTATCCCTATGACCCGACAAATCCCGATGCTCTCCAACACTTAAATGAAGTTCGCCGACTTGTCTTTGAAGGTAAGTATCGTGAAGCCGAGCGAATTGCTGACCAGTTCATGATGGGTGTGCTCAAAGTGGGTGACAGGACCTACGCACCGTTTAGGCGCTTGATGGCATATCAACCCCTTTGCGACCTGTGGTTGGAATTTCTACACGGTGATGAGCCGCAAGATTACCGCCGTGAGTTGGACTTGGAAGAAGCAATTGCCCGCATCCGTTACCGAATCGGCGATGTGACTTTTGAGCGTGAGATGTTCGTCTCCGCTGTTGACCAAGCCCTCGTCATTCGCATCACTTCCGATAAACCCAAGCGTGTCAGTTTCACCGCACGCTTGACAACGCCCCACAAAAAGCATGAGACGAGAAGGGGAGACCGCAACC
>Ga0197143_1000770_pt1 | contig 30938 bp, 22 predicted proteins | sample GBS70_MetaG_FD_148603 | JGI IMG/M metagenome (GOLD analysis project Ga0197143, IMG submission 148603) | Sediment microbial communities from Great Boiling Springs, Gerlach, Nevada, United States - GBS 70_MetaG | ecosystem: Environmental > Aquatic > Thermal springs > Hot (42-90C) > Sediment... | reverse complement strand
AACAAAAATTTGGAGAAAGAAAAATTGGCAGAGTTCTTAGATATAATAAGTTCACTTAAGTGCAAAGATAACATTGAAGAAATAGCCAAGAATATTGTAGGTATTGAGGTTAACCGGAGGATATATCTTTCTATAGATAAAGAAGAAACTGTTATAACTAAGAGAATAGATGAAATATTAGAAAAGTTAACAAGCAATATTGGAGTGTATGTGGGGGAAAAATTGAGAGAAGAGGGTGAGTTATCATTGGCTTTGGAAAATATTTTCGTTTCTTTGCGGGAAATTTACGATAATATAGACTTGCTGCAAGATGAGAAAATTAAAGAAGAAATGCATGTAGCTGTTGCTAAGAAAGTTGGCACCTTCCCACCACAAATAATCAAAGAAATTCTAGAGAGAGAGTTACCTCCTAAGCTGGAAGAAGTAAATTTTAAAAATTTGCTTCTTTCTGTGCTAACTAAGAGCAAAATTGAAGAGATTTTTAAAGAAATAATAAATTGGTATAATGAAATTATTAAAAAAGGCGACGAGCTGAAAGCTATAGAAGAGCTTGACAAGCTGAGAGAATTTATTAAAACATTATTATCATCTCCGGCAGCGCGTAACGTGTCGTTTGAAATATACAAACAGCTGTTAGAACTGCAGCTAATCGAAGAAATACCTGAATGGGTTGAGAAGGGGGAGAAGAGGAAAGAAGAAAAATCTGCGTTACTCACGCAAGTAGACGAGATTATAAACTCAGAGCCACAAAAATTGTTGGAAGAAAATATAAGAAATAATTTACCACAAATGATTAAACAGCTATCATTAGCTGAGTTAGACGACCTTATATTGAATATTATTCACAAATTATTGTCCAACCTTGAAATTCCATTACCTGGCGTACGGCTGTTGGCTATGCAAACTGTCAATAGTCTTATAGGGACACTTGCAAATTGTCATAAAGAAGATATTATCCAATACGTAGTAGACTCTATAAAGGAACTTGTCAAAAAGGAAAGCAATACTGCTGTATACACGGAAGTGGGAAAATTCTTTACGTACATTTCGAAGTTTTTCCTGTTAGAGAACAAGTATACAGATGTTGTTGATATATTAACTCTGTTTAGAGAAGAGCGAATTTCGTGTAAAGAAGACGAAAAAAGTAAATGTTTAATCATTGCAAAATTGTTTAACAATATAAGCGAAGAAGTCAAAGATATACTATTTGCGGATATAAGGTCCAATGATGAGAACAGGCTACGGGGTGCCTTGGATGTGATAAATAAGTTGGACGACGCTGCTGTTAACATTGTAGTAGATGCGATTTTAGAGACCAAAAACGAGAAACTGCTTATTATTCTTTCGGGTTATATAAAGGAACATTTGGACTTATATAGAGATAAGCTTTTAGAACTTTTGTCATATAGGAGTTCTACAGATGTTTTAATTAACCTCCTTGAGGTATTAAAATTTATAGATGATGCGGCGTTGTTGTCAAAATTGAAAATTCTTACTTCTTATCCGGAGGCAGTGGTGCGGGAAAAATTAATAACCTTTGTGAAAGAAAGCAATCTCAATGGCAAAGATAAAAGTGAAATACTGTTGTTTTTGCTTGATGACAAATTGCCTCGAATAAGGAGTAAGGCGGTAAAAGTTCTACCTTATATACCTGCAGAGGACACTGAAAATATTATTGATAAACTGTTGTCAAAAATAGATAAAGAGGACAAAGCTGTCCAGGAGCAAATATGTATCACATTGGGTGAAATGAAAATTAGAAAGGCTATACCTTATCTTAATAAGATAGCTAAAGGCAGGAAAGGACTATTTTCCAAGTATCCGAGGACTGTGCAGCTACGTGCGCAGTGGGCACTGGAGCAAATCAAATCAATGAGTTAAAGAGAAATAAAACCATGTACAGGTTTGTCTTTTGTTTAATATTATTACTTCTTCCGTCCATATGTTCAGCTGGGTGGTACGTGACATATTTTGCTGGAGACAAAGATAAATATTATAGTATACACGTTGGGGACGGACGTAATAATACAGGAGTGTATTACGTTTATGGGGCAAATAAAGATGGTCATGTATACGAATATTTTTGGTCTTCGGAGACATTTAATTGGTCACATGGGCAAGATATATTGGATGGTGGTGGTGAGATGTATTATGTAACGTTAGGCAAGAAAGGAACGATGACGACTTATACAGGGTATGCTGCGTGCAAGACAGGTTCAGTATACGAATTTAGTTGGGATGCTGCTAACAAGTCATGGTCTTTTAGAGACATAGGTGCACCAGCAGGCTTAGGTGAGCCTATGCATTGTGTCACGGTTGGCCCAGGCAGGAATACTAGAACTAATTATATATATGCCAGTAATAATAATGGTTACATATATGAATATTCTCCAGAGGGAAATTGGAACTTAGTTGAGCCTTATCCACCTACTCCACAAAATAGTCCGATGAAAGGTGTATGTGTAGGTGATGGGCGGAATGATGGGAGGAACCGTGTGTATGGCGCATGTTACGATAATTATATTCACGAATATAAATATAGCAATATATGGGGATGGCGTGAAAATCGTATAGGAACAGGGGAGGTGCAGCTAAACCGCGTTACTATTGGTAAAGGGCGTAATGATGGAAATAATTACCTTTATGTTGCTTGTGGCGATGGCCGAGTTGCTGAGGTCTACTATAAGTCGGACTCGGAGGTTTGGGAGGCACGACCAGTACTTACAACTGAAAAGCTGGATCCCATCTGTGAAGTTGTTGTATGTGATGGCCGCAATGATGGCATAAATAGAGTTTATGCAGTAAGTGTAGACTCACGAGTTTATGAAGCTACCTATCGCGATGACAACTACTGGGAAGTAGTAACAATCGCAACATGTCCACTAAGTCTATCTGCTATACATTTCGGTATGGCAAGAAACGATGGGATAAACAGATTGTATGTTGCTTGTGATGATAAGCGTATATATGAGTTATATTATGACTCTATTGTTCCTACATCGGTTGTGCAATTTCCACAAGATGGGAAATATTATAACAACGTCACTACAATTTCAGGCACTGCAAAGGATAACACCGCTCTTTCTAAAGTAGAAGTGCAGGTTTATTACCTTGAAAATAATACTCCATACTATTGGAATGGGAGCAGCTGGCAGCAAAACCCTATAGGGAATATAGCTTCTGGCTTGGAAATGTGGCTTTTCTCAGGCAACAATATCCCTTGGGAGACAGGGAAAGAATATCATATAGTTTCATACGCTACAGATGCGTCCATGCCGCCAAATGTTGAGAATATATCGCTGAAGGTACCGGTAAAATTTACCTTTGACAACAGCCCTCCATCAAGAGTTACGGATTTATCCGCCTCACCGGGCAGTACAGAAGGTGAAATAAGGCTCACTTGGTCTGCACCAGGTAATGACGTCACCACAAATAGGAGTTTTATATCATCCGGAAGGTATATTATCAAATATTCAACTAATGCAAGTGATGAATGGCAAAGTGTCAATTCCATTGTTATACCTACAAGTACTATAAAAGGTGCTATGGAAACTATATCCATTAAAGGACTAATGGAAAATGTTACGCATTACTTCTGGTTAAAGACGGAAGATGAAGCAGGTAATACTTCCGAGATATCTAATTTAGCGCAAAGTAGGCCCTATGTTTCTCCATTGGCACAGCCGCAAAATTTCACCGTTGTAGATTTACAAGTAGGCAGGCGGCTGCTCCTTTCATGGGACAGTAGTCTTGAGCCCTACTTAGCAAGATATAAAATATATCGTAGCACATACTCTTCTATTGTAACGGAGAAACAAATTATTAATTTCGTTGGAGCTTCAACTACATACTATATCGACTCAGGATTAATAGACCATCTCACGTATTACTATCAAATTATAGCAGTGGACGACTATAGTAATGTAAGTCCTCCATCGGAAGAAAAATATGCTTATCCAACGGACAAGCTTCCTCCGGCGCCACCCGTGGGACTAAGAGCTGTAGCAGGTGATGAAAAAATTGCTTTATATTGGGAACCTAATAGTGAAGAGGATGTAAATAATTATTTGATAGAACGTTCCCTTAGTGGTGAAGGAGGCTTTGAGCAAGTAGCAGTTGTTCCACACCCTACAGATCACTACTACGATGACGATAATTTGACGAACGACTTCACTTATTACTATCGTATACGTGCAGAAGATTACGCTTTTAATAAGAGCGCATACACGAATGTTGTCTCGACAACACCTTTTTCTGGTGGTGATGTTGAGCCACCTGCTGGAATAAGTGATTTAGTGGCTTTCCCGGGAGAAGGTGAAGGTGAGATAATTCTTTCTTGGACATCTGTTGGCGATGACGAGTACTCGGGAAATATAACAAACGGCAAATATGTGATAAAATATACAACAGACGAAAATGCTGCTTGGAATACGGAAAGTAATTACCAGATTGAGATAACTACAGACACAACTCCTGGCAGTAGAGAAGGAATATCTGTAGGTAATTTGACTGGCGGCACCGTTTATTATTTTTGGGTACGGACGTACGACGATGTTGGCAATATTTCACCTCTTTCTAACCGTGCCACTTCATATGCAACGAGTGATCGCACTCCACCAGCAAAAATCACAGACCTTTCCGCAAAAGCTGGAAATAATGAAGGAGAAGTAGTTCTCACTTGGACATCACCTGGAGATGATGGTCTCACGGGTGTCCTCCAGGAAGGTTCCATGTTCAAAATACAATATTCTACTTCTCCTCATGACACAATATGGTCTGCAGAGAATGCACAGGTCTCTATTTCTACTTTTAATATTTCCCCAGGGACATCGCTATCCTGGACAATAAAAAATTTAGAACCTTCCTGGGAGTATTATTTCTGTATATGGACAAGAGATGAGAATTCCAATTTTTCAGAGATATCTAACATCGTGTCCTCATATCCTCAGCAGGACTTTGTTCCTCCTGCTAAAATTACAAATCTACAAGTAGTCCTTACTGGAGGTACAAGTGTTTATCTTTTGTGGACAGCGCCAGGAGATAACGGGAACGAAGGAGTTATCAAAGTTGGTGTTTATTGGATAAAATATAGTTTTTCTCCTATTGATGAAAGTATATGGCACCAGATACCATATGAAGTTATGTGGACAACGTATAATGTTATACCTGGAGAACTACAAATGCGATGGATAACTGGACTTTTGTCGGATACTTCATACTATTTTGCTATTAAAATCAAAGATGAGACGCCTGGTAATTGGTCTTTAATGTCAGTCGTGGTCTCCACTGCCACAAAAGACATTATACCTCCAGGAAGAATTACTAATCTTGCTGCAGCCCCCGGTATAAAAGAAGGCGATATTGTACTTTCTTGGACATCGCCTGGAGATAACGAATACAGTAAGAGCTTAATAAACGGCACTTTCGTTATCAAATATACAACAAATACGCCATTCTCTTGGGGCAGAGCCGAGTACACAATAGTCATTTCTACAACAGCCGCACCTAATACGTTACAGCAGCTTGTGATATCAGGCTTGCTGCCGAGAAATACTTACTATTTTGCTATCCGTACCAAAGACGAGGAAGGAAATACATCTTGGCTTTCTAATGTAGTATCGCAGCAGCCACGGCTGTATCCTCCCGGGGAAATAGTTATAGAGTTTTCGCAAAAAGTTGTCAAAGCTGGCGAAGGTAATAGAATTAAAATAACCGTATACAATGAGAAAAATGAAATTGCAATAGGATATACAGGGACGGTGTCCTTTCTAACGAATGCTTCACGCGCACTTCTGCCACAAAATTATACTTTCACTCCAGAAGATAAAGGTAAAAAAGAGTTCATGTTTATTATGTATACTGCAGGCAAATGGTATATAAAAGTAGAAGACATTAATAATTCAAAACTTTCCGCACAACAAAATATCACCGTACTTCCGTTGCCAGCATCGCAACTTATACTCTCGGGAATACCTGAGCCTAAAGTGGTTGCTGCAGGTACAAAGCTAACATTGGCCGTTGAGGCACAGGATACTTTCGGGAATCGTGATACTTCTTATAATCGGACAGTAACTTTCTCTACTAATGACGAAAAAGCTACAATTTACCCGGAAAGCTACACTTTTCTTCCACAAGATGGCGGATTGAAGGTATTTTCTAACTTTATAACTTTCAATAGTACTGATGTAGAGGAAAAATATATTTTAGCTAGAGATACCGTTGGAGTAGAAGGACAATTGGCTGGTATCAGAGTTTACTCCTTGTTTATCTTTAAACTGTTTGTAGAAACTGATAAGAAAGAGGTACGTGCTGGCGAGTCAATAAGTGTAAAGGTTACAGTTCTTGACCCATTCAATAACCCTTATACACTTTACCAGGGGAGTGTAGCGTTTACTGCACCTTCAGATCCGAATGCTGTACTGCCTTCAACGTCGCCTCTACTTAATGGACACAAAGAATTTGTAAATGCTGTGAAACTTTACACTGCTGGAATGCAAGAGATAAAAGTCTACGATATTGCAGAAAATAGATTAGCAGGCAGTGCATATGTAAGTGTTCTTTCAGAAGAAATAGTTAAGTTCACTTTAGAAATTTGGTGCGAAGAAGATGGAAAAAGAGTATACAACAAGATATATGCGGATAAGCCTGCAAAAATTAAAATAAAAGCTGTAGATAGGTATAATAACGTTGTTACGCAATTTAACGGCAAAGTGAAGTTGTTCGTCAGCTCGGGGAAAATATATCCTCAGGAGACGGAGGCTTTCGAGAATGGCATCTATGAGGGCACAATATATGTAGAGTATGCTGATTCCAAAGAAGTTAAAATAACTTGTGAAGTTGCATCTATAAAAGGTGAGTCGGGACTTATAACAATTTTACCTTCAAATGTGACCTATAAACCTATATGTTACCCTAACCCATTTAATCCATTAGAGAAGCCTATTACGATAAGATTTTATTTAAAAAAGCCTGGAGAAGTTACAATACGCATTTACGACCTTAGTGGCGGCTTAGTGAATACTGTAAAGATCTCTTGTAAAGAAGGGATTAATTATACATTCTGGGATGGGAAGAATGAGTATGGCAATGTAGTAGCAAGTGGAGGATATATTGGGTTTATAGAAAAACGTTATTATGACGGCTCTGTTGAGCGCGAGAAAGTTATGATTGCAGTAATAAAATAAAAAGGAATGGTTTAACAAAACAAATGGATAGCAGAAGAATAAGGGAGATTTTTCTGAAATATTTTGAGCAGGCAGGACATAAAATTGTTCCTTCAGACTCTCTCATACCATCTACAGGTGACCCTACACTTTTGTTCACTTCGGCTGGCATGGTGCAGTTCAAAGATTACTTTTTAGGCAAAAAAACTGACATAAAGCGTGCAGCTTCATGCCAAAAATGCTTCCGGACGTCAGACCTTGAAAAAGTTGGGCACACAAGAAGACATCTGACTTTTTTTGAAATGCTCGGCAATTTCTCTTTTGGTGACTATTTCAAGGAAGAAGCTATAAAGTATGCTTGGGAGTTTTTGACAAAAGAGATTTTCTTGCCTAAAGAAAAATTGTATGTAACCGTATATAGAGAGGATGAAGAAGCTGCTAGAATATGGAAAAGGATAGTGCCAGAAGATAAAATTGTTCCTCTAGGTGAAGAAAGTAACTTCTGGTCAATGGGCCCCACAGGGCCCTGCGGACCATGCTCTGAAATTATATATGATATGGGAGAAAAATATAGTTGTGGGAAAAGTGATTGTTTTGTTGGGTGTTCTTGTGAGCGGTGGTTAGAAGTCTGGAATCTTGTATTTACACAATTCGACCGGCAGGAAAATGGTCAGCTGCTGCCACTGCCAAGAAAAAATATTGATACTGGCATGGGCCTGGAGAGATTATCTGCAGTGGTAAATGGAACTTATGATGTCTTCTTAACAGATTTGTTGCTCCCTATAATTGAAAGAGCGAAAATTATATTCAAAGACGTGCCTCTTGAAGATGAAAGACAGCTACTACAGATACGTCGCTTGCGTGTCATTGCAGATCATATAAGAGCAATTTGCTTTTTGCTTGCTGATGGTGTAGTTTTTAGCAATGAGGGCCGAGGGTATGTTCTACGGCGGCTTTTACGGCGCGCACTCTGCCAAGGTGAGTTATTGTGTCCAAATATAGGCATATTTTTGCATAAACTTGTAGATGTTGTGTGTGAAATATATGAGGGCGTTTATGATGAATTGCAGGTAAAGAAGGAAGAGATAAAAAAGTTGATTAAGATGGAAGAGGAGAGATTTGCAGAGACGCTGAAAAATGGATTAGAAATGCTGTCTGTACTTGTTGAAAAGTATAGAGAGAAAAGAGTTATTCCGGGAGAGGAAGTGTTTAGACTGTACGACACACACGGCTTCCCAGCTGAGTTGACACAGGAAATAGTTTCGTCACAAGGTATCGATGTGGAAATGGAAAAATTCAATGCACTACTGCTTGAGTCGCAGGAGCGTGCACGTAAGTCCTGGTATTTGGGAGATGAGAAAGAAAAGAAGCTATACATAATAGTTGGGCTTACCGGTGAAAACATGAAGTCTGTCTTTGAAGGGTATGACGTTGAGAGTAAAATTATACAATCTCTGGTGCTGCGAATAATAAAAAACGAGTGTGAAGTTAAGGAGGCTGCAGAGGGTGAGTTTGTGAATATTGTTCTTGATAGGACGACATTTTACGGCGAAGCTGGCGGGCAAGTAGGTGACACTGGAATTATTGAAAACGACAATTGTAAAATATTAATCTCCGATACACAAAAGTGCAATGGTATAATTATACATATAGGGAAAGTTGTTGCAGGCAAGGTTAAAGTTGGTGATGTAGTAGTTCCAAAAGTAGATATTGAGCGTAGGAAAAATATTCAGCGTAATCATACGGCAACACATATTCTGCACCGCGTATTGAGGAGCCTGATAGGCGAGCATGCGCTACAGTCGGGCTCTTTAGTTGCACCAGATAGGTTAAGATTTGATTTTGTTTCTTATGTAGCCTTAAGTGACGAAATGATAAATACTATAGAAGAAAACGTCAATAAAGAAATTTTAGAGAACTACAAAGTCTTAACTTTTGAAACGCAACTCAGCGAGGCTAAACGCATGGGTGCAACAGCGCTCTTCACTGAGAAATATGAAGACATCGTTAGAGTTGTAATGATAACGAAATACGATAAAGATGAGTATGAGAAAGCCTTCAGTATGGAACTTTGTGGCGGTACACACTGTAAGTACACAGGAGAAATCGGTATGTTCAAAATATTGAAAGAAATGAGCGTCTCCGCTAATATACGCAGAATAGAGGCTGTTACAGGTTACCAGGCATATTTGTATGTGAGAAATTTAGAAAACAAAATAGATGAGCTTTCTGTATTGCTGAAAACTTCGCCTGAAAATTTCATACCTAAGATAAGCAAATTTCTTGAAAGACAGAAACAACTTGAGAAAGAGATTGAAGTTTTGCAGCATCGTTTAATGAAGAAAATGGAAGAGGGCCAAGAGGCAGATGAGCGTTTATCCGAGGTCGGTAGGTACAATATCGGAAATATACAATTTGTAATCCATAAATATGAAAATATTTCACAAAAAGTCATTAACGATAAAATAGACTTTCTAAGGCAAAAAGATAAGAGTGTCTATGTCGTTGTTAATCTTATCGAGAACAAGCCTACTATTACTGTAGGGACAACGTTAGAAGATGAAAAGATAAATGCTTTAAGTGTTGTTAAATGCTTGGCACCATACATTGGTGGTGCTGGTGGCGGAAGAAAGGATTTGGCGTGGTGCGGCGGAAAAAATATTGAAGGTGTAGGATATATAATAGGAAATTTTGAAAAAATTATAAAAGACAACTTTGGGTTATGAAAGGAGACATTTACTCTTTTTTGCTCCTGTAGCTCAACTGGAGAGAGCACTGGCCTCCGGAGCCAGGTATACAGGTTCGAGTCCTGTCAGGAGCAATTACTTTCATGGTTAATGCTATGAGTAAGGTGTATTTTCTGCCTATAGAAAAGATAGATAGATTTAACGAGTTTATAAAATTTTGTGGAATAATAGAAAATATTATCAAAGAGAATGACATAGTGGCGATAAAGGTGCACTTTGGCGAGAAGGACAACCGTGGCCACGTGAAGCCTCTCTATGTGAAAAGTGTTGTTAGATTGTTAAAAGAGCGTGCTGCGAAGCCGTTCCTTACAGATGCTAATACTATATATCTTGGTGCACGCGCAGATGCCATCTCTCACATTGAAGTTGCGTACCAGCACGGCTTCACTTATGACGTTGTTGGCTGTCCTGTGATTATAGCGGATGGTGTCCGAGGAAATAGCTATATAGAAGTTGCTGTTGACCTTAAGCATTTTAGAAAGGTGAAGATTGCGCGTGAAATATACTATAGTGATGCTATTGTAGCGATTACACATTTTAAAGGGCACGAGATAACGGGCTTTGGCGGGGCTATAAAGAATATTGGTATGGGTTGTGCAGCACGTGCTGGAAAATACGAGATGCACAATAGTGTACTTCCACAAGTGGATATAAACAGATGCACAGCTTGCGGTATGTGTATAAAATGGTGTCCAGCAAGTGCTATTCACTTTAAAGAGATAAATAGCAAAAAAGTTGCTTATATTGATGACAAAAAATGCATAGGCTGTGGGGAATGTATATTATCTTGCTCTAAATTTAGAGCAATAACCATTCCATGGAACGAAAATGTCAAGGTGTGCCAGGAAAAAATAGTTGAGTACGCCTACGGAGCAGTGAGAAACAAGCCTGCGATGTATATCAATTTTTTAACGTTTATAACGAAATATTGTGATTGCTATCGCACAAAAGAAACGCCTGCGTTGGAAGACATTGGTGTATTGGTTTCAAAAGATATAGTCGCAATTGATAAAGCCTCCGTGGAGATAGTTAATAAAAAAGCTGGGAAGGACCTTTTCCGTGAGTTTTGGCCCAATATTGACTGGTCTGTACAGCTTAAATATGCGGAAGAATTGCAACTAGGAGAAGGAAAATATGAAATGATAGAATATAGCTAATTTTTTACCAGCCCTTTATTAGTCTTACCCATATCTAAAAACTTGAAAGTCATGGGTTTTGTTTTATGTGTCTTTCTTCATGAATATGGGTTGACAATGGTTATTGACTTTCAGCCAAGATTTCTTATATTATTTTATTCTAGAGTTTTTTGGACTTAAATAGCATCTTTCTTCCCTAAGGAAAGGAGTTAAAAAATATGGATTTGATGACAATTTTAGGTTTAGCGCTTGGTATATTCGCAGTGTATTACACGATGGAAGCAGGTGGAATTGCAAACCTCATTTTTAACCTTCCTGCTTTAGTTCTTGTCGGTGGAGGTACTGTAGCATCCACTCTCATTACATATCCGTGGTCTGTAATTAAGCGGATACCAAAAGCTATGCTGTTCGTTTTATTTCCGCAAAGGCGCCTACCACAGGAATGGTGGATAAGGGTGATGGTTGAGTTAGCCGAAACTGCAAAACGTGCAGGGATAGATGCCTTGCAAGGTGAATTACCGCGTTTCAAAGACCATTTCCTTGTGAACGGTCTACAGATGGTAATTGATGGCCTTGACCCGGAACTTGTACGCGAAAACCTTGAAAAAGAAATAACCTTCATACGAAGGCGACATCAGCAAATACATTCCGTCTTTAGAAGTATGGGAGCCTACGCACCAATATTTGGTTTATTAGGGACTTTGATTGGTGTTGTTGGTGTGCTTAAAAATCTCACCGACCCGCAAGCTATTGGTGACTCAATGGCTATCGCTGTAATTACAACTTTCTACGGCATCTTCGGTACTAACTTCATTTTTCTCCCTATAGCAAATAAGCTTAACGCCTACACAGAGCAAGAATTACTAATAAAGGAAGTTATGATTGAAGGCATACTTTCAATACAAGCTGGTGATATACCTTTAATAGTGAACAGGAAGTTGCAAGCGTTCTTAGCGTATAAATTACGTGCAACACGCCGTGGTGCAGGTGGCAGCAGCGGTGCCGCTACAGGGATTCCTGCAAGATAGAAAAATAGAAAGCACGTTTTTGTTGTGGCATTTGAGTTCCTATTGAATTTTTTGTTTTCTAAAGTTTTTGGCTAATTATTGTCAAAAGAAAAAGGAGTGGTCGCAAAATGAAGAAAGTAGCAATATTATTGCTTCTATTTTCTATGTTTGGTATAGCAAAAGTAGAAGCCGATATCAGCATTTCAGCATCGGTAGATAGAAATGTTGTCTCCCTGGGTGAACAATTAATTCTGTCAGTAACTGTATCAGGTGACGTAGCAAATGTTCCAGCCCCTACCATACCGCAAATCACTGACTTCAATATTTACTCTGCAGGCCAGTCCCATAGTATATCTTTCGTTAATGGCCGTGTGTCATCTTCATTAACGTACAATTACGTTCTTGTGCCAAAATCTACGGGTAAATTTACTATACCACCTTTTGTTATAAATATTGGTGGTGGAAAAAGTTACCAAACAGAAGCTATAGAGATAGAAGTTGTCCAAGCAGCACAACAACAATTAGCCCCGTCGCAACAGCAACAACAAAGAAGACAACAAAGATTCAGAAGGGGGGATAGGCAGGCATACGTTTTCTTGAAAGCTTCCTTAGATAAAACAAAAGCCTATGTTGGAGAACAAATAACTTTGACTATGCAATTCTTCTACTCTGTGAATTTGTTGTCACAGCCACAGTATACTCCTCCGCAAATCTCCGGCTTTTGGACAGAAGACCTGCCACCACCTAAAAATTATACAACTGTCCACCAGGGTAGAAAATACGGCGTATTAGAATTTAGGACGGCGCTTTTCCCAACATCACCGGGGAAATATATTATTGGCAGCGCAACTGTGAGGTGTGCAGTTGAGGATTTTTCTATATTTGACTTTTTTGATGATGACTTTTTTGATAAGTTTTTCTCAAGAGGCAGAGAAGTAGAAGTGAAAAGCGAGCCTTTAGAAATTACCGTGTTGCCGTTGCCAAGCGAAAATAAACCGCAAAACTTTAGTGGTGCCGTGGGACAATATAAAATTTCAGCAAATGTGGATAAATATAAACTTAGTGTCAATGAACCTTTAACATTGAGCGTTGTTATTTCCGGCAAAGGAAATATTAAAACAGTTGGCGAAATAGAAATGCCGGAGATTATAGGGCTAAAAAAATATGAAACAGTCTCTGCAATAAATGTGTCTAAACAGAATTACATTTTACAAGGGAGTAAAACGTTTAGAACAATCTATATGCCACAGGTTTCTGGAAAGTTTACCATCCCAGCAATAAAATTTTCCTACTTTGACCCACAAGATAAAACGTACAAAACACTCGCTACGGAAGCTATTACAATAGAATCCCTACCGGGAGTTGCAGCACATACACCAACAGCAGCTACTACATCGCAACAATACTATCTTCAAGTTTCTCCTGCCAAAATTCCCTCGCAACTGAAAGAAAAGTTCGTCACAAGTGATATAAGACATATAAAATTATCACCTGTATTGTCCAATGCGAACTTGCCAATGCACTCTTCCTTTTTCCCATACATACTATTCCTGCCGTACCTGTTGCCCTTAGCACTATGGCGATACAAAATATATCAGGAGAATTTGAGTAAAGATGTCACGCGCATAAGATTCACAAAAGCGTATAAAGCAGCGAAAAAGCGCTTAACCTTGCTCAAAAAGAATAAAAACATTAAGGACGACAATTTCTATTCTGAGATATACAATATATTCGTAAATTACTTAGGTGACAAATTTAACCTGCCATCTGCAGGCATCACTATAAATAAAATTGAACAAGAAATTTCTTCCCATAATTTAGGGGATAATATTCTGGCGGAGATAAAAAAACTGTGGTCTGAGCTGGATTTTGTGCGTTTTGCGCCAGCTACTGTGCTCCCGGTACCAGAAGAAGATAAGAGTAAAAAAAGAGAGGAGATATATAACAGGGTGAATACAATTTTGACTATGTTAGAGAAGAAATTGTAATAAGAACCCACTTTTTATGTTTATAGATAAAGTTCGTATTTATGTAAAATCTGGCGATGGGGGGAATGGCTGTATTTCATTCCGTAGGGAAAAATACGTTCCGAAGGGCGGCCCTGACGGAGGTAATGGAGGAAAAGGCGGTGATGTGATAATTATTGCATCGCGCTCTGTTAAAACACTGAGAGACTTCTATTATCATCCGCATTATACTGCAGAGAGCGGCTCACACGGGGAAGGAAAAAATAAGACAGGTAAAGACGGAAAAGATTTATACTTATATGTTCCGATAGGAACTGTGGTTTACAAGAATGGTAAGTTTATAAGCGACCTTAGAAATGAAGAAGATAAGGTGGTAGTGTGTCGTGGTGGTGCCGGCGGTAGAGGTAATGCGGCTTTCAAGACAAGTACTTATCGTGCACCGCATATCGCGGAAAAAGGGCAACCTGGGGAAAATGCTATTATAGATTTAGAGCTAAAACTTATTGCAGACGTAGGTATCGTAGGACTACCAAACGCCGGTAAGTCTACTTTCTTATCAACTATAACTTCCGCTAAGCCTAAGATTGCAGACTACCCATTCACTACTGTTGTACCTGTTTTGGGTATATACAAAGACTACGAAGGGAATGAGATAGTATTTGTAGAAGTTCCCGGGCTTATTGAAGGTGCGCATTCAGGTAAAGGCTTAGGGTTGGAGTTCTTGCGGCATGTTGAGCGTACGAAAATATTGCTGCATTTGATAGACATTACAGGCTACAATGGGAAAAGCCCTATAGAGAATTTTTATATAATAAGGGAAGAATTGAGAAATTACTCGGAGAAATTGTCCAAAAAGCCAATGGTGGTAGGATTGAATAAAATAGATGCAGTGGATAAAGATGTTATAATTTCTCAAATAAGAGAATTCAGGAAGAGGATAAGGAAACATAAAGTATTTCCTATCTCATCTGTTACACGAGAAGGAATAAAGGAATTACTCTCCTATATTTTCTCTCTATTGACAGCTTTGAAAGAAGAAAAAGAAGAAATAGGAGAGAAAGAAGAAGCACCGGCGGAATACGTATTTGAACCTGAGATTAAAATTCTCAAAGAGGGTAATGTATTTCACGTTGTGGGCAGGAAAATTGAGCACCTGGTGTACAGTACAGATTTCAGCCAAAAGGAAGTCATCGCCTACCTGCAGAAAATCATCAAAAACTCGGGGATAGAGCGCATGTTGAAGCGCAATAATATAAAAGAAGGCGATATCGTAAAAATAGGAGAGTATGAATTTGTTTATAAAGAATAACTTTAGGAAATGTCTATTTTTGTCCAATGATAGGATATTATAATGAAAAACTTATACCAAAATATAGTTCTTTGAATTTCTATAGAAGCGTGTAAGGGAAAGAATTGTGGGGTGAAGTTTTTATTAATTGTGGGATTGCCGGGCAGGATGAATTTTGTTTGCTGCGGTTGAGCAACTAGAAAAGGTAAAACCTTCCTAAGTAAGATGTGCCTTCACTTTAATTGAAATTGATACTATCATTTTTGTCCTGGCAATTTTACCTATTCGACATTTTTCTAAATAAATTTTTTCTTAAGAATTTTAAAGTTATTCTATAAATTTTGTGCATAATAAATCACCTGTAGTGAGATATTGAGAAAGTATTTGATAAAAATACTTGGTGTGTAACAGATCAAGCGAAAGTACTTGCTGTGTAGGATTTTTTTTATTTTAGGGTTTTTTGCGCTTTTCTGCTTTACAAAATACATTTGAGCAGACTGGTGAGTTTTGTGTATAATTATTTTCTCTTTTTTGTAATGCTTATAAGCTTTAATTTCATGGCTTTTTAAGTTATGAGAGGAGGTATGACAAAGATATGTTTCCGATAGGGGTGCAGTATTACCGTGCTCCCACGCCGCTAAAGGATGATTGGGAAAGAGATATTAAGACGGCGCGAGAGTATGGGTTAAACATTATTCGTATTTGGGTACTGTGGAGTTGGTATAATCCTATGGAGAACAAGTATGACTTTTCTGAGATAGAGGGGTTGCTAAATATTTGTAGCAAGCATGGCATGAAGGCTATTTTGCTATTAAACTTAGAGTCCGCGCCTGCGTGGTTAGTGAAGGCCCACCCGGAGGCAATTTATGTTTCCAACTTGGACAAAAAGTACTATCCCGACCCTATTGGCAATACAGCAGCTGGTGGCTTCCCAGGGTTGTGTTTTGATCACGAAGTTGTGAGGCACTATGGTGGAGAGTTTATAACAAGGATAGTTTCAGCGTTCAAGGACCACGAGGCACTACATTGCTGGGAGCCGCATAATGAGCCTCTAATTGAGCCTTCAAGGTATAATCCAGAGATATATTGTTACTGTGAGAAGACCATTGAGCGGTTTCGCCGGTGGCTGCGTAATAAATATAATTCTATTGATGAACTGAATTATAGATGGAAAAGGAGATATAGTGATTTTGATGAAGTTTTTCCGCCGCGCAAAAAATCTACGTATCCCGACTGGGTAGATTGGAGAATGTTTGCCATTAACTCATTGATAGAGATGGACAGGTGGCGGATTGAGCTTATAAGGAAAAACGACAATAAGCATTTTATAATGAGCCATTCACGTGGTGGAAGTGGCTTTTCCCAAAACGTAGCCATTGAAGGGACGGATGACTGGGGAATAGCTAAAGATGTGGACAAGTACGGTGTAGCGTCTTTTGGACAGCATGTTTCAATAGCGGATGCGACAAGTTTTGGAATAGATATAGTTCGCAATGCGAGTAAAGGCAAAGAATACTGGCTAAGCGAGCTACTTGCTTTCTCCTATGGTATGGGATTATATCGTGACAGTTCGGACCCAGAGTGTTATTTTTGCGGTTCTACGACACGTGAGAAGCCACGCCACACATCGCCTTCCCTGTATCCTGGTTTTAAGATTGACAGAGTCACCCCGGAACGGATAAAGTTATGGACCTGGGTGGGAATATCAATGGGTTGTAAAGGTGTGTTATACTGGCAATACCGTATGGAGCGTTTCGGTTTAGAGTATGGTTTTGGTTTGACGGACCTTGATGGTAGCCCTACAGAAAGGTTGGAGGCAGTGAAAGAAATTAGCAGTATTATTGAAAATAACGAGGAGTTTTTTGCTAAAGCAAAGCCCTACCCTGCGGAAATTGCTATTGCCTGTACACCTATAAATTACATAATCAGCACTGTAGCTATGGGCTGTGCGCACCCGGTGATATATTCTCTAAAAGGTATATATAAATGCCTTTGGGATGGGGACTATCCTGTAGATTTTGTTAGGTTAGACGAAGAATTCACAGATGATGTGTATGACAATTACAAAATTATTTACTTACCCTTTCCGATTTGGCTAAGTCCGAAGTCTGCAAGGAAGTTGGAGAAATTTGTACATAATGGTGGGATAGTTGTTTCTGAAGCTTCTCTTGCGCAGTATGATGAGGAGTTACTGGCGAGCACCACAGTGCCTGGTTTGGGGCTGGATAAACTATTTGGCTGTAGGCGCGAATACATAACTTCCGTCCCTCGGATAGAACTTGAGTATGAAGGGACAAAAATTACTTCCTGCTTCTATCAGGAGATCGTAAAGCCTACAGCCGCAACCGCTAAAGTGGTTGGCAAATTTTACGATGGCACCTCTGCTGCAATAATAAACCGTTATGGTGAAGGAGAAGCAATTTACATTGGCAGCAATCCCTTCATGTTCTACATGGTTGCTCCGAATGTTGAGTTACTGGAGCTTGTGAAAAGGATAAATAGGAGGATATACCGGCCTGCGTATACTGATAGTGCCTCTGTGAGAGTTCGTACTTTGGTGTACGATAATATTAAGTTAATTTTTGTACTTAATACCCAGGAAAAAGCAACTTATGCTAAGGTTATCTTTTCAGGCAGAGGAAGGCTTGTCGATTTTATTAGCAAACGGGCGTTAGAGGATAAAGATATAGTAGAGATGAGTGGTGGTACTATGGCTGTAGACGTGGATTTAAAAGGTTATGAAGTTAAAATTTACATATGGGAAGAAGGAGGATGAACAAGAAAGAAAGTTTCTTTATGTTTCCAAGTATCCCACACTTTATTGCCGCCATTTAAATTTACATAAATTTTCTTATTTATTTGATTTCATAATAAAAATTTTGATAAAATGTTTTTTTCATAAATTTTTAGTTTAGGAAAGGAGGAGAAAAAAATGAGAGTGGTGAGAAGTTGCAAAGATTTAGCACTTATTTTTGTTATAGTATTCTTTTTTGCCCTTATGCAACTTTACGGAGAAGATATTAGTGGGAAGAGTGTGGATGAGCTTATAGAGATGTTGACTGACACTACTACAGTGAATAGGATGTTAGCAGCTGCAGAGCTTGGCATGCGTGGTGATAGGAGAGCCATCCCGGCGCTAAGGAAGGTTTTGAAGGACGAAAATCCTTATGTCCGCAGGAATGCTTGTGATTCTTTAGGTATATTACGTGCAAGGGAAGCTCTTGATGATATTATCTTATTGTTGAAAGACAAGGATTCTCAAGTTAGGCAGTCGGCGTGTGTAGCTTTGCTATATATCAGTGACCCTAAGGCAGTTCCTTATTTAATAGAAAGTATTGAAGATGATGCTCCTGGCGTCAGATATGCTGCTGTCCGGACGTTGGGTATAATAGGTAGCACGCAACCAGTCCCTATACTGAGAGAGAAACTTAAAAGTAGCGATGTAAATATGCAGTTGACCGTTCTTGAAGCATTAGGGAAAATTAGAGATAAAAGTGTCGCCTCAGATATAATATCCTTACTGAAAGATACTAATACTGCTACTGCTGTTTGTGTACAAGCTGCAACAGTACTTGGCGAGATTGGTGGAGATGAGGTAGTGGAGGAGTTGAAGTCCTTATTAAAAAGTGAGAATAAAGCTATTAAATTGGCAGCGGCGAGATCTTTGGGTAAGCTTGGCGATAATTCTGGTTATGATGTAGCCGTTGCTCTGTTGAATGATAAGGATGACCATATACGTGTGAGTGCTGTTATGGCACTTGGCGAGATTAAGAGCAAGTCAGCGATACCGCATTTGAAAAGCGCGTACCGCAGTGAAACTGTTCCTTTTATAAAAAATGCGATAGAAAATAGTTTATTAATGTTAGGAGTATCAGTTGCAGAGATCAGGGAGCTCGAAAAATCCACAACAACAGTGGTAACAACACCTCCTGCGAGAGAGCAACCTAAAAAGAAAAGCGCACCAAAAAGATAATTAAAAAGTCTCTTTGTAAAAAAGGAATTAGCTTATTTTTTTATTTCACACCGGATGTTAGCTCCCAGTGGCAGAAAATCTTATAGATGTGTTTTTTCTTCTAACAAGGATATGGAGGTTATGAGTGAATTACACAAAGCCCTATTATATTTTATTTCAAAGACATTAGGTATAAAAAGAATGTGGAATGCTGTAATCCTTGTTGTTTGTTTGCTTTTATGTACATGTTCTTCAATTTATGGTAGTGTGCCTAATATAGAAATTGTAGATACACCGACTACAGAAGTGTTAGACAATGAGACGTTAAATATAAGTTTGCGGATATATCAGAATGGAGGTGTGTTGACGAAGTTTCTTTTTAGTATAACTCATCGCATAAATATAGGGTTAAGCATTGATTGTGATAACATCATTGGTAAAGAGAAGATAGATGTTCATCAGCCACAGATGCAAGTCAAAGTTCGCTTTTTCGACGGCAATATGTATTTCCCATCGTTGTTGTTTGGTTATGATTCGCAGGGTTATGTGTATGATTCTTCAACAGGGAAATACACTACTCCGCAGAAGGGACTATATCTTGTCGGAACAAAGGAAATTTTTCTGCCAGGTTTGGAGCTACACGCCGGGATAAATATTTATGATTTTGAAAAAGACACTCTTTACAGCTTTTTGGGCTGGACATTAAAGTTATTGAATGATAAATTGATTATATTATCCGAGATAGATAATATAAGAAACATTTCAGAAGTTAGAGTAAACATAGGTTTACGTATGAGTGTGGCACAAAACTTAGCAGTTGAAATTTCCACACGTAACATAAATAGAACCTCAAACATGGTTGAAAGAATTTTGAGGCTATATTACGTTTTTTCCTGGAAAAGAGGTTAAAAGACATAGCACATGCTTCCTGAAGAAGAAAAAAATACAGAGCCGTCAGCATTACCTACTCTAGTAGAGTTAGAGAGGCCTATTTTAGAGCTAGAAGAGAAAATTGAAGAGCTTAAGATGCTTGCACAAAAGCAGAATTTAGATGTTAGCGAGCAGATAAGAGAATTATCCAAGAAAAGCGAAGAACTTAAAAAGGAAATATATGGCAACTTAACGCCATGGTATAGAGTGCAAATTGCGCGTCATCCAAAACGTCTTTACCCATTAGATTACATAAATGCGATGATTGCTGATTTTATTGAACTGCATGGTGACAGAAACTTTGGCGATGACAAAGCTATTGTTGGAGGTATAGGTTTTTTTAATGATGCGATACCGGTTGTTGTGATAGGCACACAGAAAGGCCGAAACTTGGAAGAAAATAAACTGCGTAATTTTGGAATGGCACACCCAGAAGGCTATAGGAAAGCTTTACGTCTCATGATGATGGCTGCAAAGTTTAATTATCCCATAATTACTCTATTGGATACACCAGGTGCATTTCCTGGCGTAGGTGCGGAGGAACGTGGTCAGGCGGAAGCTATTGCGAGAAACTTGAAGTACATGTCCACCTTGCCGGTACCGATAATAGTTGTCATTACAGGCGAGGGTGGTTCTGGGGGAGCGTTAGGCTTAGGTGTAGGTGATAGAATACTAATGTTAGAGAATTCTATTTATTCCGTTATTTCTCCGGAAGGTTGTGCAGCTATACTCTTCCGTGATGCTTCAAAAGCGCCTGAAGCTGCTGCAGCTTTGAAGCTTACTGCAGAAGACCTCTATTCTTTCAAAATCATTGATGACATTATTCCTGAGCCCTTAGGTGGGGTGCATCACGATCCAGCGGCTGCGATAGAGAATGTTAAAAAGTATATACTTAAACATCTTGAAGAGATTAAAGACATCTCACCGGCACGCCTTATAGAATTAAGGTACAAAAAATATAAAAAATTAGGCATAGTGAATAAAATTAGAAAGGAAAGGAGTAGAGAAAAATGCCGTTAGTAACAAGTAAAGAGTTGCTGTTGCGTGCAAAAGAAGAGAAATTTGCAATAGGCGCGTTTAATGCGAACAACTTGGAGCAAGTGCAAGCAATAATAGAGGCGGCAGAGGAAGAGAGGTCGCCGGTTATACTTCAAGCAAGTCAAGGTGCCATACAGTACGCAGGAATTGAGAATATAGTTGCGATAGTGAAGAACATGGCAGAGCGTGCAACCGTCCCTGTAGTGTTACATCTTGACCATGGGACGTCCTTTGAGCAAAATATAATGTGTTTACGTATGGGCTTCACATCGTTAATGTTTGATGGTTCAAAGCTGCCATATGAGGAAAATGTTAGAATTACGCGGAAGATTGTGGAAATAGCGCATGCAGTAGGTCTTCCGGTGGAAGGTGAAATTGGCCAAATACCTGGTACGGAAACTCATACATTGGAGGAAATACAAAAGATGATGACATCACCTGAAGAAGCCGCACGTTTCGTAGAGGAGACTGGTGTAGATTCTTTAGCGGTAGCGGTTGGAAGTTTACATAGGATGAGGGAGAAAGCAGCATATCTCGATCATGATAGAATAAAGAAGATAGCTGCTTTGACGAAAATACCATTAGTGTTGCATGGCTCCAGTGGAGTACTGGATGAGGAAATGAAGAAAGGTATATCAGAGGGGCTATGTAAAATAAACGTCGCTACACAGCTTAATATGGCTTTCACTGCAGGTATAAAAGAGGCTATTGCGAAGATGCCCGATGAGGTTGACCCAAGGAAAATATTAAAAGTTGGCCGTGAGAAGGTCAAGGAAGTTGTTCGCGATAGAATGCGCGTATTTGGCTCTTCTGGGAAGGCTAAATAAAAAGTAAAGATAGAAATTTTTTACTTTTTTTGATGAAGAAGAGATACCGTGTAGAGATAGATAGTGAAGCATGTAAGGGGTGCGGATATTGTATAAACTTCTGTCCAGCGAACTGCATAACTCTCAGTAAAGAGTTTAACAGTAAGGGGGTACATTATGCTGTCTTTACGAATAGCGTCGGAAGTAATACCAATACATTTACATTGTGTAATGGTTGTGGTGCATGTTACATTGTATGCCCTGATTATTGCATAAAAATTGTAGAGGTTGGTTGAGTTAGATTTTTATTTTCTATTTTTTTCTTGAGATAGGGGAGGTGTGACTGGTGGTCAAGTTTACAGCTGGATGATCCCTATAGTGCATCCTGAGATAAGATGGGAAGAACTTTATAAGAGCTTCCGCGTGAATATCTCTTTATCTCTAAAAGGTGGTACTTTTTATTTCTGCCAACAGCAAATAAACCAATTTGCGCAGTCACTGCAGGCGTTTTTTTCCAAAAAATATTGTATATTCACATCTTCTGGCAAAAGTGCGCTATTTTATATACTAAAGTATCTCAAAGCCAAATATAGTAACAAAAATGAAGTAGTTCTTCCTGCATATACAGCTTCAGCTGTGCTTGTCCCTGTGTTAGCACTAAATTTAAGGCCTGTATTTGTAGACATTTCTCTTGAGACATTCAATATTGATATAGACAAAATTTCTCAAGTGCTTTCAGAGAAAACTTTAGCTGTTGTGATAGTTCATATGTTTGGTATACCGAGTGACATGCAAAATATTGGTGGCTATTTAGGCGGGGTTGACGTAATTGAGGACTGTGCGCAGTCTCTTGGCAGTATGTATGGTAATAAGCCGGTTGGCTCCTTTTGCAGAGAGGGCTTCTTAAGTTTTGGCCGCGGGAAAAATTTATCTTTTGCCGCAGGAGGAGCTATAATCACTTCCAATGATGAATTGTATGAATATTTAAACAAATCTCTCCGTTACAATTTTTTTTCGATGAAGAATAGTATAGATTTATATAAATTATGTCTATTGAAACTCGTTACGTATCCGTTTATATATAAAAGGATATACAAAATTGTAGATTTTTTGCGCAGAGAAGAACAGAAAAATTTACTATTCCAAGGCTTTCAAAATAATTCTACTAATAGCAAAGTATATCTAATATCTTTAATTGGTGAGATGAGCTTCAAATATCATTTAAGATACATCTTTCCACATAGGCATAAGATTGGTATGAGATTTATAGAACTCTTTAAGGATATAAAATTTATCAAGCTGCCACAAATACCTCAACATGTCTCTTATGCTGTATTTAATAAGTTCCCAATTATTGTGGAAGATATCAAAATCAAAAGAAAGATTTACCATAAGTTATTGCTCCACAACGTAGAAACGTCCTTTATGTATGAATATACGTTACCGGCATTAGTGGGTGACAAAAATGTTTACCCTAATGCCGAGTATTTTTCTAAACACTTGTTGGTTTTTCCGGTACATAAATTCGTTAGTGAAGAAATTTTATTTAAAATACAAGAAATAATAAAAAGTATGGATTTTTGTTAGGAATTTACTTTTTATGTTACCCTTCAGAAATATAAAGCGTAATTTATATAAAGCACTGCAACAGCCTCTCTATGCTGTCAGAGTATTTTACAGGAGGTTGTTGTCGTATATTAAATATAAAAGTCATGGAGGCAGGAGTTTTCCGCCCGAGGCAATAACGTTGTTCCTCACGTATAGGTGCAACCTGGAGTGCAAGATGTGTGGCCAGTGGGGGGAGTCTGGTGTGACGAAAAAAGATTTGAATAAGACCAGAAAAGAATTAAGTCTTGAGGCTTGGAAGAAAATAGTAGAAGATATTGCAGAGTTTAGGCCCAATATAACACTTTTTGGTGGAGAGCCTTTGATATATAAGGATGTTATAGAGCTCATTGAGTACATAAAATTAAAAAAATTGCATTGTATTATCATTACAAATGGGACAATGTTGGAAAAATATGGAAAAGAGCTAGTAGAAGTAGGAGTAGATGAAATAAATCTTTCAATAGATGGGGATGAGAAATTGCACGATTATATTCGTGGTGTTCCCGGCCTATTTAGTAAAATAAGCAGGGGTGTTGAGTTGGTAAATAGATATAAGAAAAAGAAACCTTTGCTGAACCTTCAATGCACAATTACCCCGTACAATTATTTATACTTAGACCGCCTTGTAGATGTTGGCAAAAGCTTCAATGCAGATTCTTTAACTTTTCATCATTACATATTTATTACTGAAGAACTTTATAGTAGACAGGAAAAAGTCACCACCGAGTTGCTGAAAGTGACTTCATTTGACTGGTCAGGGTTTATAAGAAATGTGTGCAATCTGGGTATAGATGGTGAGGTGCTGTGTAAAGTAATATCAAGGGTGAGGAGGTTGTCCAGAAATAATAAATTTTTTGTAAATTTTTACCCTAACTTTGATGAAAAAGAAATTATAGAATACTATAGCAGTTTACATTTTATTAGTAGGACTTACCCGCAGCGTTGCCTAAGTCCTTGGATTGTTGGATATATTTTTCCTGATGGAGAGCTTCGCCCATGCTTAAATATAAACTATTCGTTTGGAAATGTATGTAATCAGAAATTTAAAGAGGTATGGAATAACGAGAAAGCCGTATTTTTTAGGAGAGTGCTGAGAAAAATGCGTTTTTTTCCTGCATGTGTGAGGTGTACAGAACTATACCGGTATTAGAGAATATTTTGAGATACAGCATGAAGGTTAAAGTTGCGCATGTGATTACACGTCTTTCGCCGGGTGGTTCAACAGAAATGGTGTTAAATGTGATAAGGCATTTTTCCGGTAAATATGAAGAAATTTTGATTTATGGCAGGACAGAGAAGATACAGCTTTTTAGAATTGCTGAGCTATTAAAAGACAGTAATATAAAAAGATACTATATACCTTTCTTGGTGAGGGAAATTTCCTTATTTAATGATATGATTGCGCTTTTTCTTATACTATGCATATTACTGTATGAAAGGCCGCAAATTTTGCATACACACACCTCAAAAGCAGGCGTTTTAGGCAGGATAGCTGGCTACCTTGTGGGAATAAAAAACATATTACACACCCCACATGGACACGTATTTTATGGATATGGTTTCAGTAAATTTGAAGTTCAACTGTTTATATTTATAGAGAGGTTAATGGCTAAAATAACACGTAAAGTTTTAGTTTTATCCGAGCAGGAGAAAAAAGATTATTTGATGCTAAAAATAGGTATGGAGAATAAATTTATTCTTGTTAGAAATGGAATAGATATTAATAAGTTCAACAAAATAATAGGGGAAAGAAGAAAATTTGGCATAAGAAACGATGCGATAGTGATTACAGTGATAGCGCGCCTCGAGCCTGTAAAAGGTGTAATATATTTCATTCGTGCAATGAAAAACATTGTTCCAAGGTTTTCCAATGTTGTAGGACTAATAGTAGGCTATGGTACGTTGTACGCTCAACTTCTGCGAGAGGTCATTATTTTAGGCTTGAAAGATTATGTAAGATTTCTTGGCTGGAGAGAAGACATACCCGAAATACTATCCATTTCAGATATAGTTGTAGTACCTTCTTTGACGGAGGGCTTTGGTATAGTTGTTTTAGAGGCGTATGCCTCCGGGAAACCAGTTATTGCGACGAATGTTGGTGGTTTGCCCGAGATTGTAGAAAATAATGTTAGTGGCTTACTCGTACCACCACAAGATAGCGAAACACTCGCAGAAGCCATTATTAAACTTGTCGTAGACAAAAATTTAAGGGAAGCTATGGGGCGTAGGGGAAGAATTAAATCTGAACAGTTCTCTTTAGAAAATATGTATAAGAAATTAGAAGAGGTTTACACAAAATGTTTGGCAAAGGTGTAGAGATAAGACTTTTTCTTTTTGTGGTTTCGCTTTTCCTATTATCTCATTGCGATTTAGCAGTAAGCGGTATACTTGTAGGAAGAGCCAGGTATATAGATTTGTGTACTTCTCTATTTGGAGACATGTCGAGTGGCGAGATAGTGAAAATTTGGGAGGATGAAGATATTTCCTGTGTACATTTTGTTGTCTGCAGCAGTGTTAGTGTAGAGATTGAGAAATATAAAGAATTGGCGAGATTTTGCAAAGAGCGAGAAATAGAAGTAGTGTTGACTTTCTCTAGTGATTTTTTTAAATCTTATTCTAGAGAAAGTGAGGTATTCTGTTGTAATGATAAGAGATTTATATTAGATGTAGGGTGTGCAGTGAAAGAAGTAATTTCAAGTATAGATGTAAGAGGTGTTGGAGTAGAGTTGAAAGTTATATCGGATGAGGACATTTGTAAACATTTTATGAGATGCAATTACTGCAGAGAGAAATTTAGCAGCAAGTACAAGAAGTGCGCTATAGGACAATTATATACCAATAAAGATAAGAGAAAAGTTTTGAGGTTGGCGAGAGAAAGTAGGTATGAGGATGTAGTTAATTTTATAAATAATTTGTTCTGCACGATTGAGGCAGAGAGAATGAATGTAGTGAAATTTATTATATTTGACTACAATGTTGACCGAGAGATCGTGAAGTTTGTAACGAATAAAGTGAAACCCAATGCAGTAGGGCTAAAGATAAGCGAGAATGATATAGATGAAAAGGAGATAAAGAGGATAGAAAATATTATTGCTGACATTCATTGGCGTAAAGCTGCTGCTTTAATTATTTGTCCCGACGATAAGAAGCTTGTTGATAAGTTGAATACTATTGGAACCCTCGTTGAGCAGTATATTTTTTATTTTGGAGACAAATAAATAAGGAAAGTTAATAAATTATATACTTTTTATTATCTTCAAGATCTCTTCTAAACATTTTTTTGTTTCTTTCAGCAGCTGAGTTTTTTCGTCAACGTTTTTATTAATAGTTTCCTGCTCACTAGGTGGAACAAGGTTTCTGTATTTGCTTAGGAGATTTATGACACCTTTAGAAGTGTAACCTAGTTCCTTATACTTTTTTATTGTTTCCAGTATTTTTATATCCTCAACAGTATATCTCCTCTGGTTACCGGTAGTACGTGAAGGATGCAGAAATTTGTTATACACGCTTTCCCAATAACGTATAGTAGAAGGTTTAACTCCAAGATGTGATGCAACTTCATCTATGGTGTAGTATTTTTTTTCTTCCATGTAAAGTTAAAAAATAGCACTACTTTATGTGAAAAAGTTTTTAGATTGTTTAAATTTGACGATATTGCGCGGAGGAATAGTTATAATTTTACCTGTTTGAGGATGACGCACACGTTTACTTTTATGTATTTGCAATGAAAAACTGCCAAAGTTGGAAATCACCACGTGCTCGTTCCTTTTTAGAGATGCTTTTATTTCGTCAAAGATTTTTTCAACAATTTCTTTCGCTTCTTGCTTTGTTTTTAACAACTTAGAAATTTTATCAATCAACCCTTTTTTATTCATACAAATTCCTGTTTAGGGCTGCGGTGTATTAGGCTTTTTAAAGCCTCTTTTACTGGTTTTCCATCGTATATAATTTTATATACTTCTTCTGCGATTGGCATCTCTATATCTAATTTATTGCGATTGCAATATTCGTGGACAGCTTTTGCAGTTATCACTCCTTCAACTGTCATGTTTACCTCTTGGAGAGCTTCTTGTGGAGACAAACCTTCTGCCAGCTTTCTTCCAAAATTATTATTTCTACTGTGTGATGAGTAGCACGTAACTATGAGGTCTCCGACACCCGCGAGTCCTAAAAAAGTTGTTATCTTTCCACCAAGTTTCGTGCCAAGCCTCGTAAGCTCTGCTAAGGCTCTTGTTACTAAGGCTGCCTTTGTGTTATCTCCTAACTTTAATCCGTCACAAATACCGGCTGCTATTGCATAGATGTTTTTCAATGCTCCGCCAAGCTCTACACCAATGATGTCGTCATTAGTGTAAACACGAAAATATTCTGTAAAAAGGAGCTGTTGTGTGAACAATGTGGCCTCTTTATTTGTTCCTGCTACGACGCAAGCTGTAGGTACGTTTTGACAAACTTCTTCAGCATGTGTAGGACCAGATAATGCTATAATTTTTTCATTTAACCCCAATTCAGAAGAGATAACTTCTGACATACGCATAAATGTTTCAGGCTCTATACCTTTAGTAGCGTTTATTATGACGCGCACTTTATCTTTGTTTATAAAAGGCTTTGCGCTGTGGGCGAATTTACGCACCACTGCCGAAGGTAATGCAAAAATTATTATCTCGCTATCTTCAATGCTATGCTGAAGATCATTGGTGATTTCTATCTCTTCTGGTATATGTGGGAGTTGTGGCAAAGTTTCAAGAGAGCGTAAAGTATGTAGCTTCTCATATTTTTCATATATAGGTTCATAGACTTTTACTCTGCATTTTTTACTCAGTAGCAGGCAACTTAAGGCTATTCCCCAGCAGCCGCCACCTAAGACACAGACTCTATATTTCATTCTGAAAATTGATGACAATAGTTTTTTTAAGTTATCTTTACACGTAGGTCAGGCAGTAGTAATTGCAGTTAATTTAACAATAGTTCTATCATATTCTAAGGTTTTTTATTTATTTTTGGACGAAAAGATATCTGACATATTAGCCCTTTAAAGAGTTTACTTTCTTCTTTGTTTACTATACGTTTTATGTTTTCCTTATGGTTATAAATCACGAGGCAGGAAAGTGTAGATACCATTGCTGCGATTGATGTGTTTAGATTAAATATTAATGTTAAAATAGGCAAGGACACTGCTGCTATTATGGAGCTTAAAGAGACATAGCCGGTTAGGAGGAATGTTATAGCAAAAACACCTAAAGTTATCAAAGTAGGGATGGGTAACAACACTAGCATTACACCAAAAGCCGTGGCTACACCCTTTCCACCTTTGAAATTTAAGAATAAAGAGTAGATATGGCCCAAGATTGCAGCTATTCCTGTAATGAGTAGTAACGTATAATTTTGGGGATATCTGATTTTAGAGAAGAGTGTTGGTATGAGTCCTTTTGCACTGTCAAGAGTAAAGACAATCAAACCCCACTTTTTGCCCATTATCCTAGAGACGTTTGTGGTGCCAATATTTCCCGAGCCGTATTCGCGAATATCTATTCCTTTGATAATTTTTGCGAGAAGTAATCCAAAAGGTATAGAGCCCATTAAATAGCTTATCAATATTATTACTATTTTTTCTATCATGTGCTTTCGTAGAAAATTCTTTTAGTGTTAGCTGCGTTATCTAATATGGAATATATAGTAATGATAACGAACAGGATTGAAGCAAGATTTATCACTTTTATACTTGCTTTCGTGAGTATGAGAAGAATGAATACAGCCTCGGCAATAGTAAAAATCTTGCCGGAAAAGCGTACCACAGTTTTTATATTTTTCCTTGTGACATAGATTTTCAGCCAGCCCGCAATTAATAGTATTTCGCGCAATATATATGTGAAAAATACTAAGGAGGATATAAAATTGTATACATATAGTATGAGAAATGTTGGAATAAATAGCAACTTATCTGCTAAGGGATCTATGAAGCTGCCTATTATTGATGTTTTTTTTCTTAAGCGTGCTATGAAACCGTCAAAAGCGTCTGTAACGATTATTATTAAAAATAACACCACCGCCTCAGTGGATATATTGTGTTCATTGATATTACACCACAACAAGTATACAAAAAACGGCGCTAATATTATGCGTGCAGAAGTTAAAAGATTAGGTGTAGTTAGCATGTTTTGGATTGTTGTCCTTTAGTAACTTTTCAAGTTGAAAAGTTATTTTGGGTAAGGCCCTAATTTTTATTTTTATTCCAGCTGGTAAAAAGTCTTTCTCTACTATTATACTGGTGTTTTTTAGGCGCGATAAAATATTACTCATATTATATGGCAATATATATTCCTTCTCAACAAGATTTTCTGAAAAAAACTTCTCTATTTCAAAAAGTAATTTTTCTATACCTTGGCCTGTAGCCGCTGAAATGAAAATGCCACAGTTATGTTTAGACATCTGTTCAACATGTTTGCTCGCAAGAAGATCTATTTTATTAAACACACACATAATTTTATTTTTTGGTATTTTCATCTCGTCTAAAATATTATCAACAACGGCGGCCTGTTGCTTCCAGTAAGATGTAGAAACATCAATCACTTTTAAGATTAAATCTGCAAATGTTATTTCCTCCAAAGTAGCTCTGAAGGCTGCAACAAGCTGTGTAGGCAGGTTTTGTATGAAACCCACGGTATCGGTGAACAGCACCACACGCCCATCTCTAAGTTTTACTTGCCGTGTTGTAGGGTCCAGTGTAGCAAAAAGTTTGTCGTCGGCATAGATGTTATTTTTTTCAGTAAGGCGGTTCAATAACGTAGACTTTCCGGCATTGGTATAACCAACAATAGCTACTATGGGGAGTGGTATTTCTTTTCTCTGTGTCCGTTGAATTTCTCTATACTGTTTTATTTTTTCAATATTTTTTCTTAGGAGTGCTATGCGGTTGCGTATTTTCCAGCGGTCAACCTCTAATTTAGTTTCTCCGGGACCTCTTGTGCCTATACCGCCAACTTGTTGCGACAAGGATATGCCTTTTTTTGTTAATCTTGGAAGGAGGTATAAGAGTTGCGCTAGTTCAACTTGTAGTTCACCTTCTCGTGACCGGGCACGCTGCGCAAATATATCTAAAATCAGTCTTGTCCGATCAACAATTTTTCTATTAATAGCGTTTTCCAAATTACGTTGTTGCACGGGTGTTAATTCATCATTGAACACCACAGTATCTATGTTTTTCTCTTCCACTATACGCTTTATTTCTTCAACTTTGCCGTAGCCAACAAAGTATGCTGGGTCGATGGCTTTCCGTTTTTGTATCATGCACTCTAC